>Ga0209385_1000736_pt1 | contig 13430 bp, 15 predicted proteins | sample NGEPerB_FD_184506 | JGI IMG/M metagenome (GOLD analysis project Ga0209385, IMG submission 184506) | Arctic peat soil microbial communities from the Barrow Environmental Observatory site, Barrow, Alaska, USA - NGEE PermafrostAB12-B... | ecosystem: Environmental > Terrestrial > Soil > Wetlands >... | reverse complement strand
CGGCCTATGCGAAGGGCGCGCCGGTGCGCATCATCGGCGCGGAAGCGACGGGAGCGGCCGACTACTGGTATGCCAAGAACCCGGCGATCAAGACGCTGAAGGACACCAACGGCCACACCATCGCCTACTCTACCAACGGCTCCTCCACCCACAGCGTGGTGCGCGCCTTCATCGACGAGTTCAAACTCACCGCCAAGCCGCAGTCGACGGGCAATCCGAGCTCGACGCTGACCACCGTGATGACCGACCAGGTCGATGTTGGCTGGGCGGCGCCCCCGTTCGGGCTGAAGGAGATGGATGAGGGCAAGATCCATCTGGTCGCGCGCGCGACCGACGCCGCGCTGGTGCGCGGGCAGACCATTCGCGTGATGGTGGCCAATGCCGAGACGCTGAAGAGCCGCAAGGCGGTGATCGAGCGCTTCATGCAGGCTTATCGTGAATCCATCGACTACATGTATTCGAGCAATCCGCAGGTGCTGGCCGACTATTCCGAATTCGCCCGCATCGCGCCGGCCATGGCCAAGCGCGTGCGCGACGACTTCTTCCTCAAAAGCCTGATCGATCCCGATGCCATTCACGGGCTCGACACGCTGCTGCCGGAAGCGGTTAACCTGAAATTCATCTCGGAGCCGCTGACCAAAGAGCAGATCGCCGAGCTGATCCAGATTCCGCCGCGCAAATAGCTGCGGCGGTCAATCTGCCAGCGGACCGAAGCCGGCGTCTTTCCAGGCGCCGCGGTTTTCCGGGGCGGCCATGAATTTCACAAACGCCGCCGCCGCGTCCGGCGCCGCGCTGTCGGCGAGCGCCGCTCCGCCATAGACGATGGTGAGATCGATGCCCGCCGGTAGCGGGCCGACGATGGTCAGCCCCTTGACGTGCGCGACTTCGCTCGCCGGATAGATGCCGATGTCGGCCTCGCCGCCCGCAACCAGCTGCACGCCGCCGTCGAGCGCCGGCTTGTGAATGACCTTCTTGGCCATGGCGTCGGTGATGCCGAGTTGCTCCAATACTTTGCCCATGTGGGTGCCGCTCGGCGTCTTTCCCGGCGTGGCATGAACCACCGAGCGGGCGGCGAGCATGGCCTCACGGAATTTCTCCTTGGTCGAGATATCCGGCCGCGCTGCGCCTTCTTTCACGACCACGCTGATCCCGACGGTGCCGAAAGTGGCGCGGCTGTCGGCGTGCAGCTTGCCGTCCTTGGCGAAACCGTCGAGCAGCGGCACCGGCATCACCAGCACGTCGGCCTTCTCTCCGGCGGCGAGTTTCTCGCGCAGCGCCGTGATGACCGCATAGGTGAACTTCACCTTGTTGCCGGTCTGCTGTTCGAATTTCGGCGTGAGCAGCGCGAAGACTTCCTGCGGCGCGCCCCCGCTCATCACATGGATCTCGGTCGCTGATACGGACATGCTAATCCCCATGGCGGCGGAAAATACGACGAACCCCGATAAGCCCTTCATCGGCACCTCCCGGTCTAAGATTAGAGCTTGAACGTCTCGTGTGTGCCCGCGTGAAAGAGGTCCTCGGGCTTCAGCAGCCGCGACGACAAGCATTGCGCATGATGGTGGCGCAGAAAGGTCTCCAGCGTCTTGCGGTTGGCTTCGAGACCATAGGGCCAGAAATCTTGGCCCATCAGGGCGCGCGCTTCCATCAGCCGCTCCTCGACGAACGGCATCGTCACTTTGGTCGATGAGGTGTCGGACAGCTTTTCCAGCGCGATGGTCTTGGCGCTCTCGAACGCCTTGAGCACGGCTCCCGGCAGCCAAGGATGCTGCTCGGCCAGCGCGCGCCGCACGCCGACCAAATGCATGATCGGGAAAATGCCGGTGCGCTTGAAATAATCCTTGGCCGCCGCCACCGGATCGGGAAACAGCCAGCCGATATTCGGATCGCCGCGCTCGAAAGCAGGCGGCACGCGCGGCCCGATGAAGGCGTCGATTTCGCCGGCGTCCAGCATGCTCGACAGCGTGCGTCCTGCCGGAATGTCGTCGAGCCTGACGCCCTTCGGCAGCGTGATGCTGATTTTTTCCAGCCGCCCGGCATCTGTCAGTCCGCCCCTGATCCAGTGGATGTCGGAAGGTTTCACGCCGTGATCGTCTTCCAGAATGGCGCGCGCCCACACATTGGCGGTCAGTTGATACTCCGGCACACCGACCTTTTTGCCCTTGAGGTCGGCCGGCTTCTTGATGCGGTCGGTGCGCACATAGATCGAGGTGTGGCGGAAGGCGCGCGACACGAAGGCCGGCACTCCGACGTAAGGGCACGTACCCGCAGCGGTCTTGACCGTGAAACTCGACAGCGACAATTCGCAGATGTCGAATTCGGCGTGGCGGAAGGCGCGGAAGAAGATTTCCTCCGGGTCGAGCGCCATGAACACCGGATCGACGCCGTCGATCTGCACCAACCCGTCGCTGAGCGGCCGGGTGCGGTCGTAGTCGCGCACTGCGACGGAGAGATTGAGTTTGGCCATGGGGAGGGTCGGGAGCGACATTCGGGTGAATGTCATAAGCGAAACGGCGGCCGGATGCTACTCCACCCCGCCGCGTTTCTGGGTCTTCTCGTCCGGCGTCACGTCGATCACGGCCGCGCGCCCGGTGATCTTCACCGGCGGCCGGCAGTCGTTCATGCAGGGTTTTGCCCAGAACGCCTTCTCGACCTTGTCGCGGTCGTCGTCGAAGAAGCCGGCTTGGTTCGGCATCTTCACCTGGCCCCAGGTCTGCTTCGACAGCACGAATTTGTCGTCGACAATATCGTTCAGGTTGAGCACATAGGCGGTGACCGCATAGAGCTCGTCGTTGGTGAGCGACTGCGCGGCGCCGAACGGCATGGCGCGGCGGATGTAATCGAACACAATCGAGAGATACGGAAAATACGAGCCCACCGTCTTGACCGGATCGCTGGAGGCGAGCGTGCCCTTGCCTTGCGCGAGCTGCGGCCATCGCCCGGCGCTTTCGCCGAACTCGCCGTGGCAGGCGGCGCATTTGTCCATGTAGACCTTCTCGCCATCCTTCACCGAACCGTACCCCGGAGGAGCGCCCTGCCCGTCGGGACGTACGTCGATGTCCCAGCCGGCGATTTGCTCCGGCGTAGCGGCGTGGCCGATGCCGTAATTGCGCCCCGCATCTTTCTTGCCTTGCGCAAATACCGGCGCGGCGAGAGCGAGCAGCGCCGTCAGGGACAGCGCGAGCCTAGCCGACCTCGACATTCTCGACCTCCCCGTCCGGCTTAACCGCCCAAGTCTGAATGCCGTTGTTGTGGTAGATCGAATTGACGCCGCGGATCTTGCGCAGCGCGTCCTTGGTCGGCTGCACATAGCCGGTGTCGTCCATGGCGCGCGATTGCAGCAGCAGCGGCTCGCCGTTCCAATCGATCTCGGCGTAGAAGCGCACGCAGGCCTTGTCGAACACCGGCCCGTCGATGCGCGCCGCTCGCCAATTGCGGCCGCCGTCGAGCGAGACATCAACGCGGCTGACCTTGCCGCGGCCCGACCAGGCCAAACCCGAAATGACCGTGAAACCTTTTTGCTTGAGCGGGGCCTGCGGCGATGGCGAGGTGATCACCGATTTGGCGTCCATCTCGAAGGTGAACTTGCGTGCCTTGCCGTCCGCCAACAGGTCGGTGTATTTCGCAGTCTCCTCGCGCGTGTACCAAGGCTGGTCGCCGACCTTGAGGCGGCGCAGCCACTTCACCCAGACATTGCCTTCCCAGCCCGGCACCACCAGGCGCACCGGATAGCCCTGCTCCGGGCGCAGCATCTCGCCGTTCATGCGATAGGCGACCAGGCAATCGTCGAGCGCCTTGGCCAGCGGGATCGAGCGGTTCATCGCCGCGGCGTCGCCGCCTTCCGCCATGATCCACTTTGCATTCGCCTTGAGGCCTGCCTGCTCGAGCAAAAGTTTCAGCGGTACGCCGGTGTACTGCACGCAATGCACCATACCGTGGGTGTATTGGACGCCGTTGAGCTGGGCGCCGCGCCACTCCATGCCGGAATTGGCGGCGCATTCGAGGAAATGGATGCGGTTGACGCGCGGCAGGCGCTGCAAATCGTCGAGCGTGAAGATTAGCGGCTTGTCGACCAGACCATGCAGCATCAGCCGGTAGTCGTTCGGATCGATCTCGGCGATGCCGGAATGATGGCGCTCGAAGCACAAGCCGTTCGGCGTGATGATGCCGTCGAGCGCGTGCAGCGGCGTGAAGCTGACCGAGGACTCCGGCGTGGCGGTGAGCCACGACACCGTGCGCCGCACCACGTCCTTTTCGTATTTTGACGGCTGACCGTAGGCGCGCACGCCGACGCCATCGCCGAGATTGCGCGTCCAGTCCGGCACATTGGGCGGCAAATTCTTCGTGTTGTCGGCGAGCGCGCGCCCGCCCGCGCCTGCGGCGGCAAGACTTGTTACGGAAAGTTTTGCGGCGCCCGCGAGAAAGCGGCGGCGCGAAGCGCGCGTCTTGTCGGTCGGCTCTGTCATCGGCAACTCCCGGCGAATGGCCTTGCAGACCCGCTCTTATCACATTCTAATTCATGAATGTAAAAGCCAATCGCGCTTAGGTCCCCGAAATCTTGACGCTGCTGTTGGGCGTCACGCGCACGGTCTTCTCAGCCGCCACATAACGTTCTACCAGATCCCACACCGGCGGGCCTTGCGTTCCCTCGTTCACGCTGGCCCAGCCGGCCATCGTGTAATCCTTGTTCGGCTCGATCGGCTTGCCGGATTTCAGATGCGTCATCGCGGAGATGCGCTGGCCGATCGGCTTTGACACGTCGATGGCGTAGCCGAGCCCGCCGCAGCGCACCATGTCGCCGCCCTGCTGGTAGTACGGGTCGGGATTGAACAGATTGTCGGCCACGTCCTCGAGCACCTCCTTGAGCCGCTCGCCGGTCATCGGCAGGCGATAGACCTGCGGATAGGTGATGGCGGTGGCGTTGTGGATGGCCTCTACCGTGATCGGCTGCCCCGGCAGCACGCTGGTGCCCCAGCGAAAGCCGGGCGACAGGGCGATCTCGGCGTCGCGCTCCTTCAAGAGCGCCGCGCAGATCACGTCGTCGAAACTGCCGTTGAAATTGCCGCGCCGGTAGAGCAGCGAGTCCGCCTGGCCCACCACGCGCGAAAGTTCCTTGGCGTAAGGCGCGCGCGCCTTGGTAATCGCCGCCGTCATCTCCGCGTTGGGCGTAATCGCGTCGGCGAACAGCGGGATCAGTTTATAGCGGAAGGCTTTCAGCGCGCCGTTCTGCACGTCGAGATCAAGCCGCGAGACGAACTTGCCGTGGCTGCCGGACGCGATCAGCAGCGTGTTGCCGACCTTGATCGCCTCTGGCAACGCGTCATGCGTATGACTGGTGAGGATCACGTCGATACCGGAGACGCGGCCGGCGAGCTTACGGTCGACGTCGAAGCCGTTATGCGAGAGCAACACGACCAGTTGGGCGCCGCCTTTGCGCGCTTTCTCGACATTGGCGCGCACGTCCTCCTCGCGGATGCCGAACGACCATTTCGGAATCAGCCAGCGCGGATTCGCGATCGGTTGGTAGGGGAAGGCCTGGCCGAGCACAGCGATCTTCACCCCGCCGCGTTCGAACAGTTTCATCGGCTCGAACACCGGCTCGTTCCATTCGGTGTCGCGCACGTTGAGCGCCAGGAAGGGAAAGCCGAGCCCCTTGATCAGCTCCTGCACCCGCGCCTCGCCATAGGTGAATTCCCAATGGCCGGTCATGGCGTCGGGCTTCAAGAGCGCCATGCAGTCGACCATGTCCTGGCCCTTGCTGGCGTTGGCCCCCAGCGAGCCCTGCCAGGTGTCGCCGCCGTCGAGGAGGAGCACCTTGTCGCCGCGCTCGGCGCGCACGCGCTTGATGACGGTGGCGAGCCGGTCGAGCCCGCCGATGCGGCCATAGGTTTTTGCCAGCGCCGCAAAATCCTCCGAGGTCAGCGCGTAAGCTGCCGCCGACTTCGCCGGAATGCCGAAACGCTTGAGGAAGTCGCTGCCGGTGAGATGCGGCGGCTGTCCCCTCGCCGCGCCGACGCCGAGATTGATCGACGGCTCGCGGAAATAGACCGGCAGCAGCTGGCCGTGAATGTCGGCGACATGCAGCAATGTGACATTGCCGAGCGCGTCGAACTTGAGCAGTTCGGCTTCGCTCAGCCGCTGCTGCGCCATGGCGCGCGTAAAGCTGCCACCGCCGGCTGTCAGCGCCGCGGTGGCGGCGCCGACTTGCAGCAGTTCGCGGCGGGTGATCATCGTGTCAAAACATTTTGACTGCGCATGATCTTATCCGAAAACCGGTTCCCACTTTTCGGGATCATGCGCTAATGCCTGATCCCCGGCACGCTCAGCTTCAAGCCGTCATTCTGCGACGCCAGATAGAGCTCCAGATCGCCGTATTCCTTGGCGTCGGGCGGCAGCTCGTCGGCGCGGATGTTGACCTGGCACCACTGGAAGCGCTGGCGGATATCCCAAATTGCCAGCAGGCTGGTGCGCCAGGTCGGGAAGTGGTCGTACTGGCCTTTCGGCTCGCCCAGCCATTGCCCGCGGATCCAGTGATTGGCCGATTTGCCGTGGCAATCGGTGCAGGCAAAGTTGAGTTCGCCCAGCTTGCGCGACGCCAGTTCCTTGCCGCGCTCGATCGCCGCTTTCGCTTCCGCACTGGTGGTGTCGACCGCGATCGGTGTGCCGTTGGCGAGAAAGTGCAGGTAGACCGACATTGCGCGGTTTTCATCCGTTTCCATCAGCCAAACGGCGCCGGTGGTGGCCTTGGCATGCCGGGTAACGAATTCCTCCACGCCCAGCACTTTATTGAGCCGCGGCTCCCATTTCGGCATCGATGCCGCCCAGGTCTTGAAGGTCTCCTTCGGATCGCTGTGGCAGGTGTTGCAGGAGAAGCCGATCGAGCTCTTCAGCTTCCAGAGTTCCTGCGCCTTATCCACCGCCCACATGCCGGGATTTTCGATCGGGTCGAGATTCTCGCGCTTCTCGACCGGCGCCGGACGCTTGTTCGGATCGTCGAGCACAGTCTTGAACACCGCCGGCTTCTTCAGCGTCTTCAGGAACGCAACCATGTCGTTGATTTCCTGGTCGTTGAACACGCGGTGGCCGCCCCAGGGCGGCATCACGGTCTCCGGATTGTAGACGCGCGCATCATAGACATAGTTGAACAGCCACTCGTCGGTGCGGCCGGCATTGCCGATTTCAGACAGATCGGGAGCGGCATTGCCCGGCAGGTCGGCGTTACCGGCCTGACCCATCACATGGCAGGCGAGGCATGAGCCGCCGCGGTTGCGGTCGGCCACCAGTCTGGCGCCGTTCGCTACATCGCCGGTAATTGGGCCGGTGAGCTTGCGCGCCGCCGTCGGCGCCGGCGGCGAGGCGAGGTTCGCGAGCGTATTCCACTTCGATTCGTCGCGCGCGGGCCAACCGTTGTAGCGTTTCCACGGCCGCGCCGAAGCGTCGTCCTTGAGCTCGAGCGGCGCTGCTCGTTTCGTCGCCTGTGCATGGACATCGGCCGCCAGACCGAACGCTCCGGTCACGATCAGCGCGACAGCGGCGCTGCTCGCCAGAATCCCTCCGCGGATCATCACATCCTCCCTGAACGAATTATTGTCGTTATGCCGTCCCGCGCCGACGCGGAACGGTCGTCAGCCCACGGTAATTTTTTCTTCCGTGGTGGTGACTGTGCCGTCGTCGTCGGTCCAGGTGAACTTGAAGGTGCCGCTCTCCTCCACCTTGGCGAAGAACTGCATATAGGGGTTGGCGGCGATCGCTGGATCAAGATCGGCGGAAAACACCGGCTTGCCGTTGAACTCAGCGGTGAACTTGTTGATGATCTTGCGCGGGATCGGCTTGCCGTCCTTATCCTTGCGCTGACCCGACTCCATAATGTGCGGCATCAGCGTCTTGATCTCGATGAGATCGCCTTTCTTGGCTTCCTTGGGAAGCTTCAGCCGCGGTTTTTCCGCCATGTTTCTCTCCTAAATTTTTGTTGTCTTTATTTTTTCCTGCGCATGATCATATCCGAAAACCGGTTCCCACTTTTCGGGATCATGCGCTATCCGCCGCAGCCGCCGATGGTGACTTTCACCAGCTTCTGGCCGGTGTAGAACTCGCCTTTGCTGGTCTTGGCGACCACGACGATGTTCTGCGTGGTGGCAAGTCTAATACGCGTCGAGGCTTCCGCCTTGCCCGACATGGCTGAGAAGTGGAACGTGGCCACGCCGGGGTTAGGATTGCCCTCGGCGACCACCATGACTTCGCTGACATAGTTGTCGGCCGTCATCGGCGCGTCGACCGCAACCGACAGCGGCACGGTGTTGCCGTTCTCGGCGATCTCGGGCAGCTCGATCGAGATCTTGCCCTTCTCGGCCGTCTTGCCGCCAGTGAATTTGGCGATCTGTTCCGCCGCTTCCTTGGCCGTGGCCTGAGCGCTGCCGCCCCAGCCGAGGACGGTGAGCGCCGCGCCGCCGGCACCCAGCGCCAGCGTTGCGCGACGGGATAGCTGTCGCATTCCTGATCCTCCCAGATGATCGTTTTGGGGCAGACAAAAGAAGCCCCGCCCGGCGGCAACCATAACCGCGAGCGGGGGCCGGTTCAAATCATATTCACAAAAAAGAATATCATTCTGCCGCCATACCCGCCGCTGGATCAACTCGGCAGCGATTTGACGAAGTCGCGGAAGCTTTTGCTCTCATAGGCTTTTTCGCGGACGTAGCGGAACATGGCGAGAAAATCGTCGGGCCGCATGTAGCCCGGCAGGCGCGCCACCTCGCGTTTGGCGGGCTCCTGCCCCTTGAGCGGGCCGGCCCGCTCCGGGAAAAACTGGAAGGTCGGCGTGAAGCGCACGCCATATTTCGCGGCCATCGCCTTTTCCGACAATTCGGCCCCGTCAAAATCGGTCACCTTGCGCGAGCCGATGATGTTGAGCTGCAGCACCTCGAAATTCGCCTTGATGTAGTCGGATATGTCGCCGCGCGCGAAATTGACGAAATGCGTCTCCTTGCAATAGGGGCAGCCTTTGAGCTCCCACATGATCACGAAACGCTTGCCTTGCTTGTGCGCGGCTTCGATATCATCGGCGAGTTCGAGGAAGCTTTCCAGGAACCATGGCTCCTTGTAGAGCCCGTCGTCGGTCAGCATCGGCTCGGCGCGCGCGACTTGCACCCCTTGCGCGCCAAGCACCGCCAGGGAAGCCGCGCCGATCAGCAGGTTTCGCCGTGTCGTCATGATGCCGGTCTCGTAAACCACGTGGGCGAACGGCCCTCGCCGCCCTGCCCCGCGCCGCTTATATTCTCAACTGTATAGTTCTTCGCGTCAAAATCCGGTGAAGATCGATGCGCTCCTGCCTTGCCCGCGTCGCATGCCTTGCCCTCGCGCTGGTGGCGGGTGCGGCTGCCGCCAAGGCCGGCGATTTAGAGGACTTCAACGCCCTGGTGGAACAGGCGCAATCGCATAACCGGGTGGCGATCGGCTATCTGCGCACCGGCAATCTCGATCTGGCGTTGCTCGAAATCGAGCGGCTGCGCGACGCCTGGAGCGCGTTCGAGCAACGCTTCGCCGGCAAGCGGCCGGACGTCTTCGACGGCGTTATGCAGTACGGCACCATGTTCACCGGCATGCACGCGCGCCTGGTTGCGGTCGATCTCATGATCAAAATGGGAAACCCGGACGCGGTGCGCCAATCGCTCGAGGCCATCCGCGGCGATCTCTACGACTTGCGCAAGGCCGCCGGCACCGCGGTGCTGGCCGACTGCGTGCGCGACGCCAATGCCGCCATGGATGCGCTGATGGCCTACGACGACCGCGCGCTCGACTGGACCAAATCGGCAACGCGCTTCGGCATCGCCAACAAGGCCTCGATCTACGGTTCCGTGCTCGAGCGCTGCGACGGCATGGCGGGCGAGGCGGTACGCAAGGCGCCGGAATTCCGCCGCCTGGTCGACGGCGCCAAGGCCGGCCTGGCGCTGATCCCGAAGGCGATCGCCACCCGCGACAGCGACCTGCTGCATCGCGTCCTGATCGAGCTGCGCTCGTTCGATAATCTGCTGGCCTTCCGCTTCGGATAGCGCCGACTCCATCGACATATTCTATTTTTGTGATATATTTCCGGGCGATTCAAAACCCGCTTTTTTGGCAAAGAATGAACAAGAGAATGAAGTTGCCGAGTAAACGACACATCTCAGAATTTTTTTCTCATGCGGCGCTGTTCGGCGCCATGTTTGTTGCTTTGAGCTTGTCGAATGCGCGCGCGGCCGAGCTCGTGATGTTCGAACAAACCGGCTGCGCCTGGTGCGAAGCCTTCGATCGCGAGATCGCGCCGATCTACGGCAAGACCGAGGAAGGCTTGCGCGCACCGCTGCGCCGTGTGGATACTGCGCAGGGTCTGCCGCCGGACTTGGCGTTCATCGAAACCGAACGGCTGACGCCGCTGTTCGTGCTGGTCGACCGCGGCCGCGAAATCGGCCGCATTCGCGGCTATCCCGGCGAGGATCACTTCTGGGGCCAGCTCGGCGTGTTGATGAAAAAGTTAGATGCACCCGGAACGGGGGGAGAACGCGCGCAGCTGTTTGAAAAAATAGTGCGCGCAAACGACTGAACGTCTGTAGTCTTGCGCCGCGCGAACGTGATGATGGGTGTGCAAGCGCATGATCCCGAAAAGTGGGAACCGATTTTCGGATAAGATCATGCGCAAGCAAAATATAAGGCTCTGATTCAAACAAAGTGGATCGAACTCTCATGGAATTGCAGCGACTGGAAACCCGCGGCCGTCCGCACGAACTCGAACGCATGGTCGACAACGCCAAGCGCGCCAGCGACTTCCTCAAGGCGCTCGCGCACGAAAGCCGGCTCGTCATCCTTTGCATTCTCGCCGAGGGCGAGAAATCGGTGAGCGAACTGGAGCACGAGCTCAGCCTGCGCCAGCCGACGGTGTCGCAGCAGCTGGCGCGGCTGCGCGCGGACGGCCTGGTGTCCACGCGCCGCGACGGCAAGGTCATCTATTACAGTCTGGCCAGCGACGAGGCGCGCACCATCATCGGCGCGATCTACGACGTGTTCTGCAAGAAGCCGCGCAAGCGCTAGCGCACGATCCCGAAACAGCCCGCCTAATGGCTGCGGTCGCCGGGTTTACGCGCCAAGGCATAGCCGAGCATGGCTGCCTCAATGAGCATAACAATCGGCGCATTGCGTGGGGACATGAGGGCGTCGGCGGTCTGCTGCTTAATCAGCGGCTTCCTTCGCGTCGCCCAGAGCACGATAAGCGCGATCAACGCCGCGGTGGTATAAATCGCAGCCACGGTCAGACGCGCGTGCAGCAAGCCATATTCTGCCTCCAGGGCCTGCGTCCCCGCCATTGTGAAATAGTAGACGGCGACGAGCGCGAAAAGCACAAGCAGAGACGCTCCGATCGTGCGGTGCTTTAGCTTACTGAAAAGGTGATTCATGGCGAATTCGGTGACGTGGCTGAGGCGCATGGCCCGGACTCTCTAGCGCCGGGACAGACCAAAAAGAAAACCAACACCTGTGGCGATGGCCAGCATGGTTAGCGGGCGTTCCTCCACCTCATCGGTGATTTTCTTGAATGCATCGCTGCCAATGTGCGTCGCTTTATCGGCCACCGAATGCGAGCCATCGCGCACGCGGTCCATGATTCCGGCCAGCGCGTCATTGACGAAATCGTGGATTTCGCCGGAGGCGCCGGAAAACTCGCGTTTGGTCGCGCCACTGAGGCGGTGCAGGCGCCTCTCCAGATCGCTCATCAGTTCTTGGATTGAGGCGATTTCTTCGGCGGTGGATGCAACTTTGCTACTAGTCGACATGGTCACCTCGATTTAAGTGAGAACGCTTCTATTTAGTAAGCGCGGTCAATCGGAAAAAGTTCCAATAATTTCAAAGATTAAAGACGAAATGAGGCGGACGACTGCGCGCTATCCGGGGAGAACCCGTTCCTCCTGCGGAAACAAGTGATTGATTGCGACAAGCGCCACGATCAATAGCGGGACCGCCAGAAATGCTCCGATCGGCCCCCACAGCCAGGTCCAGAATATCAACGCCAAAAACACGGTGAGCGGGTTGAGCGCGAGCCGCCGCCCCATGATGCTCGGCGTGATGAAGTGCCCTTCAAGCGTCGTAAAGCCGAAATAAAGAACCGGCGCAATGAGCGCCTGAATCAGAGTGGGAAACGTCACCAGCCCGACCGCGAGCAGCACCGCCTCCATAATCAAAGCGCCGATATAGGGGATGAAATTAAGAATGAACGCGAGCACGCCCCAGGCGATGGGGTTCGGCAGCCCAATGAAATAGGCAATCAGGCAGGCGCCGAGTCCGACGACAAAATTGATGACCGCCACCACGCTGAGATAGTTGGTCAGGTTGCGCTCGACATCATTAATGATCTTGAGCGTACGCAGGCGCGAGTCATGATTCTCGAAAAGAATAACGATAACATGACGCAACCGCGCGCGCCCGAGCAGAAAGAAAAACAGTGTCCCGAAAAAGATAAAAATCTGTCCAATCGCGGGGGTTACGACGATGAGCGCCGGCTGCACGAAGTTGGCGATATCAAATCCAAAACGGGAGTTTTCACCTTGCGGCAGAATGGCATTGCGAAGGTCTTGCAAAGCCGAAAGCGGTTGTTCGAGAACCTGAAGTTTTTCCTTGATGATTCGGCCGATCTCCGGCGCCTTGCCGATCCAATCCAGTGCCGGCGCGGACAACAGTATGATAACGCCGTAGAACACAACAACCACAAGCAGCCACAGGACGATCGCCGTGATCAGCGACGGAATTCCGTATGCTTTTGCGCGCGCCGACAACGGCCCCAGCATGAGTCCGATCACGAAAGCGGACGTCGCCGGCAGCAGCATCGCCCGCGCCAGATCGAGCGCGGCGACAAAGAGAATGATGAAGATGCCGATAGCGGCGGCTTGTGAAACGGTGCGCCAGACCGTCGAGACATGCGCGATCGGTTTGGGATCGTTAATCGCCAGCAGAAAGCGCCGTTCCTTCGTGGCTTGGCGAATGTCCACGCGCGCCGCCCCCTTTACCGCAGGGGTCTGTCCCGTCAGATCAACCACCGGGCCCTCTTGGCGACGTCAAATCCCATCGCAGTGTTTTCTCCCAGTCTAGTAGAATGAGCCGGCCGTCAAACCATGCGCGCGCCAACAACAACAAAAATGGCTCCGTGGGTACGGAGCCATCTCAATGAGCAACCTGCGTTAATCGTTATCGTGGTCGTGATCCCGATGTTTCTTGATGATCACCACTTTGTGGTGATCGCGGTCCCGGTGCCAGCGACGATCATGGTCACGATCCCGGTCCTGGTCGCCAGTCTTAATGACGAGTGTAGCCTCCTCAGCCTTCGCCGGCGCAGCAACCGGCAATATAAAGCCGAAAGCCGCCAACGCGGCGAATGCCAATACGAACTTGCGCATATTTTCTCCTCCAAAATT
>Ga0209385_1000734_pt1 | contig 13443 bp, 13 predicted proteins | sample NGEPerB_FD_184506 | JGI IMG/M metagenome (GOLD analysis project Ga0209385, IMG submission 184506) | Arctic peat soil microbial communities from the Barrow Environmental Observatory site, Barrow, Alaska, USA - NGEE PermafrostAB12-B... | ecosystem: Environmental > Terrestrial > Soil > Wetlands >... | reverse complement strand
GGCTCTGGTCCAGGCTGGCCAGCAAGTACTTGCGCGAGCCCCCGTCTCCGTACGGCCCCGGCCACATGTCGTAGCCGGCCTTGGTAGAGATGACGAGTTCGTCCCGGTGGTGCCCGAAATCTTCGCTGAGGATGCGACCGGCGTTTGCCTCGGCCGAGCCGTAGGACGGGCCGTAGTTGTTGGCCAGGTCGAAGTGCGTGATGCCCAGATCGAACGCTCGACGGACAATCGCCCGCTGCGTTCCGGCCGCGGACGCGTCGCCGAAGTTGTGCCAGAAGCCGAGCGAGAGCGCCGGCAGCATCAGCCCGCTCCGGCCGGATGCTCGATAGGGCATCGCGTCGTAGCGATCGGGTGCGGACGAGAAGGGTGAGCTGTCCATGGGCAGCTTCTGCTGGAACCTCGTGCGATTGGCCGAAGCATACGACGGCCGTCCGGCAGACGTGGCTCCCGCGTCGCCGGGCTCGCCGGGGCTAGCTAAAACCGAAGCGGCTCCCGCGTCGCCGGCGCTCGCCGGCGCTCATTAAAACCGAAGCGGCTCCCGAAGGAGCCGCTTCGTTGCTGTCCCGGTGAAGGGTCGACCCGTCGAAACGGACCGTCTTCTGCCACGCTACAAAGGCATCTATCACGTCGGCTGAACCGACTACCCTAACCCGACCTACCCATGACCTTGTAACTAGGGCAGCTGGCTGACTGGCAGCTTCTAAAGTCTACAGCCCTTTCTGCCTTCATTCCAAGGGTTTTGGCGGTCTTCTGGGTTAAAATCCCGCAACTTAGTAGGGTTTAGGTTAGGGCTTTGTTGCGCCCTGCGAGACGGCCCGGGAAAGGAGTCGCAAGAACCTCGCCCGGGTGGCCCGCTCGACCCGGTCGGATGGCCCTGGACCACCCCGGTCGGACGGTGCATTCCGTCGTCGGCTCCTTTGGTCCTCGCTCACACACCCTCAGGTGTGCTCACTCTGGTCCTCGTCGCCGCCTAGGACTGCACTCGTCGGCCCGCCGGGCTGAGGTTGAGCGGCGGTTCAGTTCCGCCGGACAGGAAGCCTGGTTAGTCGGCGATCGTCACCGTTCGCATGGCCGTCGGCTCGGTGGGCTGGTCGCGGCCGTCGCGCTTGGCTGCCCCGATGGCGTCAACCACGTCCAGTCCGGCCGTCACCTGACCGAAGAGCGTGTACTTCTTGGGCAGCTTGCCGCCCGACAGGTCGTCCAGGCAGATGAAGAACTGGCTGCCGTTGGTGTTGGGGCCGGCATTGGCCATGGCCACTGCGCCACGCACGTAGTCGCCCTCGAAGGGTTCGTCGGCGAACTTGTAGCCGGGGCCGCCGGTGCCGAGGCGTCCGCGGTCGAGCTTGTCGATGTGGCCGTGCTCGCCGTCGCCGCCCTGAATGACGAAGCCCGGGACCAGCCGATGAAAGACGACGCCGTCGTAGTAGCCCTTGCGGGCCAGTTCGACGAAGTTGGCGGCCGCCTTGGGCGCGGTGGTGGTATATAACTCGATTTCGATGGCGCCCTTGTCGGTATCGATCGTCGCCTTGGTCATTCGCGTCTCCTCGTTGGGTTGTCGTGGACTAGGGTGCCACGGATGGCTCCGTGGCGGCGGCATCGGGCAAGGAAAGACCGGCGGGAGGCCCGCCGGTCTTCGTAGTGCGGCGTGAAGGGCTGGCGTCGCGGGCTGCTACGGCGTCGTGACGATCGTGCTGGTGATCACGATTGGCTGGAGCGGCATGGTAGCTGGATTGCCCTGGGAATCTGGCTCTCCTCCGACCGGAACACTCGCAATACGGTCCACCACATCCATGCCCGTGGTGACGCTGCCGAAGATGGCGTAGTTGTTCGCCGTGGCAGCGCCCAGGCTCGTCTGGGCCGAGTCGTTCAGGACGATGAAGAACTGCGAGTTGCCCGAGTTAACCGCGCTGGTTCGAGCCAGGGAGACGGTGCCACGCTTGTAGGTGGTGGTGACCTTGTCGTCCTGGACCTTCCAATCGGGGCCGCCCATACCCATCTTGTCCAGCGTCAGGTTGGGTTCACGGGCGTAGGTGCCGTCTCCGCTCTGGATGATGTAGCCCTTGACCACGCGGTGGAAGACGACGTTGTTGTAGTAGCCGCAGCGGGCCAGGGCCACGAAGGAGCCGGCCGCGTTGGCGCCCAGGCTGCCGTCAACCTTGATCACGATGTTCCCGAAGTTGGTGGTCATCGTGACCGTGGCCGTGCCAGTGAAAGCCGCCGGGGTCGCCGTCGGGCAGCCGTTCGGTGAGGGCGAAATCGTCGGGCCGAGGGTGTAGGGCGGCGTCGTCGGTGGGAGTGTAGGCGGCGTCGTCGGGGACGGCGTGGGCGCCACCGTGGGAATCGCGGTGCAGCCGGCTACGAGCAGCGCGACGAGGCCGACGGTCGCGAGCCGGCGAGCGCGGAACTGGCTTGGAACGAGGGTCATGCAGCGGCCTCCAGGGCTTTGGCGAAGTCGATTGCTCCGGACAGTAGCGGCTCTCCGAGGATGATGCCTGCGAACCCGGTATCCCGCAGGCCTTTGATAGTGTTGAGGTTCAAGGACCCTCCTGCCAGGAACAGCTCAGCCCGAATGCTTTGAGCCAGCCCGGCCAGGAGCCCCAGATCCGGAACCGCGCCGCCGTGCGACAGGACGAACCGGCGGACGCCCTGGTCCACCAGCTCGCCGGCGAGGTCAATCAGGCTCGGCGGAGCAGATCTACGCCAAGGATACGCGGCAATGCGCTCCGGCCGTGGGTCTAACCCGACAGCGAGCCAATCGGCGGCCACTTCCAGGCAGTCGCGGAGCAGTTCGGGGCGGTCGGCGATGGACATGGAGACCACCACACGCGTGGCCCCGGCGGCAAATGCGAGGCGTATGTTCGCCGCCCCCTCCATGCCACCGGCCACCTGGAGTGGCACTGCCACTCGGCCGGCGATGCGGCCCATAGCCTCGAGATTGCCGGGATGCCCGGCCCGCGCGCCGTCCATGTCGACCATGTGGATCAGCTGTGCACCCATGGCCACGAACCGCTCGGCGATGCGATCGGGGCGGTCCGTGGGCGAGCCGACGCCGGCGGCCACGCCCGGCCAGTAGACCAGACGGGAGCGGCCGTTCTCGACGTCGATGGACGGGATGACGAGCACGAGGGGCCGCTACCCGTTGGCCGCGGCCTGGGTCGCCAGGAGTCGGCGATGGAAGCTGATCGGCAGGCTGCCGTTGTTCATCAACGTGTCGTGGAAGCCCTTCAGGCTGAAGTGCTCGCCGAGGCGGCGCTGCTCGTCGGCGCGCAGCTGCAGCAGCAGGACCTTGCCCAGCAGGTAGCTCAGCTGGTACGTCGGCGTGTATGTGTAGCGGAAGACCTCGGCCTGGGCGTTGGAGTGCTCAAAACCGGTGTGTTCGATCAAGAAGGCCGTCGCTTCGTCGGTCGTCAGCTCACCGCGGTGCATGCGGATGTCGAGGATGATCCGGCAGGCTCGCCAGATGGCATCGGTGTGCATCGCCAGCAGGAACTCCGGCCCGGCGTCGAAGCCCTGCTCGCGCATCATCTGCTCGCTGTACATGCCCCAACCCTCGACGAACTCCGGGGCGTCGGTAAGCAGGCGGACGAGGGACGGGTGCCGCGTGGCCGCGGACAGCTGGAGGTGGTGGCCCGGGTACGCTTCGTGGACGCTGGTGTTGCTGATCGACGCGTAGTTGTGCTCGCGCATCGCGTTCGGGTCGTCGCCAACGGACGGGGTGACGATGTAGATGCCGGACGGATGCTTGTCGAACTTGGCCGGCTCGAAGTAGGCGGCGAAGGGGATGACCATGCGCAGGTATTCCGGCGTCGGCCGGACCGAGATCGCCTCGCCGGGCGGCAGCGTGGCGATGTCCCGGGCAACGATGTGGGCGCGGGCTCGGTTCATCGCGTCCTCGTATGCCGCGAGGGCCTCGCCGAAGGTCGCCGGGTGGTTCGACTTGACGCGGTCCACCACGACCGACTCGGCGACGCTGGGGTCGATCCCGCGCGCGTCCTCCACGCGAGCGGCCTTGTTGAGGGCCAGCTGCTGCTGACCGATCTCGAGGATCTGGGCGGTGTCCAGCCCGTCGAAGGCACGCAGGCCGACCAGCTGGTCGAGCGCGTCAGACCCGAGAGCCCACGACTCGACCGCGGAGCCCATCTTCGACTTGACTCCGGCGAGGTAGTCCGCGACGGCGACAGAAGCCTTCTCGACCGCTCGGTCGAGGCGTGCCTGGGCGCGCTCATCGAGAACGCCGTGACCGGCTGCCTTGATCTCGCCGAAGAAGCCCGGCATCTGCTCGCCCGCGTCGATCTCCAGCTCCTGCCACAGCCGAACCTGGGGTGCTGTGGCACGCGAGCGGTGCTGGTCCAGCAGCGTGGGCACGCCCTCGATGCGCGAGGTCAGCGACGCGAGCCTCTCCGCGAGAGGGGCGAAATCACGGGCGAATACGGCGAACATGGCGTCGCCGACCGCGTCCATGGCAGTGGAGCGGCGTTCCCAGACGCGATGGACCTCCATGTCGAACAGCTCGCGGCGGACGTTGTGGAGGGCCAGCTTTCGCTCGAGGCGGACGCTCTCGGACAGTCCCGCCGGATCCAGGGCCTCGATCTCGCCCTGCAGGCGCCGGGAGTCGGCGATCTCCTGTTCCACGGCGTCGCGCGTGCCGTCGTCCAGCCGGTCGTCGGAATCGTGGATACCCATGTAGGTGGCGAAGATCGGGTGCTGCTTGACTATGTGCCGGAAATGCGCCTCGACTACGTCCCAGAACCGCTCGTCGAGCGGGCCGGCGGTGGGCAGTGAGATGGGTCGGGGAAGAACGAGGTCTGCCATCTATCGCTCCAGGGTTGTTGTGGCGTTGGTTGGGGTGGGGGGGATGGCAGCGGTCGCCGTCTCGCGGAGGGCGGCGGCAGAGACTGCCAGGACTCGCTCGATGTCTGCCGTTGTGACGCCGTAGTGGGTTACCGCCCGGACGGTGCCGTTGTTGTATTCGACCATCAGAACGCCGCGAGACCGCAGCGCGTCGAGGAACGCCGCGCGGTGGCGGCGGACGCGGAAGACAACGAAGTTGGTAGCGGCGCGGCTCGGGTCGAGTGGACCGGACGTCGGCTGGGCGATGCCGCCCGCGGATTCGATGCCATCCATGGCTGCCAGTCCCTCGGCCAGGCGGCGGGCTGTGAGGTGATCTTCGGCAAGCCGGGCGATCATCCCGTCGGGGCCGTCGCTAAGGGCCACGAGGCCGGCCGCAGCCAGCACACCGACCTGGCGCATCCCGCCACCGACGAGCTTCCGACCGCGCCACGCTCTATAGGTGAACTCCTTCGACCCGACGACCATCGAGCCGACCGGGCAGGCCAGGCCTTTCGAGAGGCAGAAGGCGATCGAATCGGCCGGCTCGGCCAGCTGCTTGGGCGTGCAGTCGAGGGCGACGGCGGCGTTGAAGAAGCGGGCCCCGTCGACGTGGAGCGGCACGCCGTGAGCGTGGGCGATGGCGGCCACGGCTCGCGTGTAGTCGAGGCCAAGTGGTTGTCCCATCGAGTGAGAGTGCGTGTTCTCGATGGTGACCAGGCCGCTGATCGGCTGGTGGGGGTCGGTCGGATCGCGGAAGGCGGCCTCGAGCTCGTCGAGATCCCAGGTCCCGTCCGGCCGCTCGGCCATCTGTCTGACCGACGTCCCGACGACAACGGCGTGGCCCGCCTGCTCATCGTCGACGATGTGGGTGCTCGCCCCGGCGATCGTCTCCTGGCCCCGGCCGAGATGGGCAAGCTGCGACACGAGGTTGGCCATAGAGCCGCTGGCGACGAAGAGCGCCGCCTCCTTGCCGAGCAACTCAGCGGCGCGATCCTGGAGGGCGTTCACCGTAGGGTCATCGCCGAAGACGTCGTCGCCGAGCTCAGCCTCGTACATGGCCTTGCGCATCGCCGGGGTCGGGTGCGTAACGGTGTCGCTGCGGAGGTCGACGATGCCGCCGCCCCGGTCGATAGTCATGGCGTCGAGTATAGGTCGGCCGGCTTCAGCGGCGGTTTTCGGCGGTCCCGCGCCGATGCCGGGGACACCGCCAGGAGCTGGATTCGAAACCGGACGCCGTCGCGTGCACCTGTTATCCTTCGCCCTCGGCGTGGGCTCGTGGTGTAGCGGCCTAACATGCCAGCCTGTCACGCTGGAGATCGCCGGTTCGAATCCGGTCGAGCCCGCCATTCAAGTGTCGCCTCTCCTAGCCCCGTCCCCGCCCGGACGGGGCTTTTCCTTGTCGGCGTCCGGCCGGCCCAGCCGGGGTGCGGCCGCCCGTTCGACCCGAGGCTGCACCCCGGACGTGCCAAGAGCCGGTACGTACCGCACAATCAACGGCGGAAGGTGCCGGAGGCCCGGTACCGCGTCAGCTGGGAGGCGAGCGGATGGGCGGCCGCGTGATCGTGGTCGGCTCGGTCAACATCGACCTTGTTGCGCGCGTCCCGCACCTGCCGCATCCAGGCGAAACCGTGACGGGCGGCAGCTACGAACGCCACCACGGCGGCAAGGGCGGCAATCAGGCCGTTGCCGCCGCGCGGCTGCGCCGACCGACCCTATTCATCGGTGCCGCGGGCGACGACCCGTTCGAGGCCGAAGCGCGCCGGGCCCTATCGTCCGAGCGCGTCGACGTCTCGATGCTGGCCTCCTTGCCCGGCCTCGCGACCGGAATCGCCCTGATCCTGGTCGATGCCACGGGCGAAAACGAGATCGCCGTCGTGCCCGGCGCGAACGGCGCGATCGAGACCGGCTACGTCCGAGACTGCCTGGCTCGGCTCGGTAGACTCGTCGGCGACGTGCTGCTGGTCTGCAACGAGGTTCCGCTGCACGTTGTCCGGGAAGCACTGGTGTGCGCTCACGAGGCCGGCGCGACAACAATTCTCAAGCCCGCCCCGGCGATCGGGATCGACCGATCGATCTTCGGGCTGGCCGACATCGTCACGCCCAACCGTAACGAGTTGGCGACGCTCCTTCAGACCGAAGCCCGCCGCACCGGACGGCGCGTGGACGCCAGCATCGAGACGTCCGTCCGGGCGCGGACCCTCCTCGAGACCGGGCCTGGGGGGCCGGGTGTGCGAAAGGCCGTGATCGTGACCTTGGGCGCGGCCGGCGTGGTGGTTCTGGAGCGCGTCGGCTCGGGTCTGGCCGCCTCCGCCGCCCGGCAGGAGCTCGTGGACGCGGCGTCGGCCGCCGCCGCCACGGCCGCCGTCACGGCCGTCGATGGCGCCCCGGCCGACGCCGTTCGTGTCGGCGACCACCGTATGTGGGAAGTTCCGGCCGACGAGGTCGCCACGGTCGATTCCACAGGCGCAGGCGATGCCTTCTGCGGGGCCCTGGCCGCGGCGCTGGCCGAGGGTCGGCCGCTGGCGGAGGCGGTCAAGCGGGCCGTGGCCGGCAGCGCGCTGGCCACGACTCACGTCGGCGCGCGCGAAGGAATGCCCACGCTCGTAGAGTTGGACGAGTTCCTGGCGACTCTTTAGCAGGGGCGCCCGGGGCGGGTCCACTGCCGGCGGCCCGCGTCTGGAGCGCAGCTTGGGACGTGACGCCCGGCATTTAGTCAAACTTGCCGCAGGTGGGAGTTACGGCAGATGGGAGGGCGACTGGTCGGGCGCGACCACTCCGAGCAGCCCCGGACCGGTCATTTGTCGCTGTGCGAGCCCGCGCCCGAGCGTGGTTCCAGAGCCCTGGCGGTTCCACGCCGCCGCTCCACCTGTTGAAGGGTCGCGGTCGGATGGCTAACTCTCACTCCGGGCAAGTTGGACCAGAAGGCAATGCCGGAGTCGACTGGTTGCGCCCCGCCGCATAGCTGAGGACAGCGGATCGCCCCGTCGACGCCGCGAGTACGCACCCCCAACGTTTCGACACGGGGCACTAGTTCGACGCGGCCCCTCGGAGTCGCTCCACTGCCAGCCCGCCGAATCTTGCCGTGAGGTAGCAGACGAAGGCGATCGACGTCACGTAGAAGCTTACCGGCACCGTGGTTAGCAGGGCCAGCAGGATCCCGCCCACGGTGGCCAGCAAGGCAATGCCGACGCTCATCACGGTCGCAAGACCGGGACGGGCCGTCAGGCGCTCGGCCGTGGCTCCGGGCGTGATCAGCAGCGTCAGAATCAGCAGCACGCCCACGACCTGGACGGCCTCTGCTACAGCCGCCGCGAGCAACACCAGGAACAGTATCGAGATGAGTCGAACCGGGACACCGCGGGCCTCGGCGACGACCGGGTCCACAGTGGCGAAGGTGAGGGGTCGGTACATGACCCCCAGCCCCACGATCGTCAAGGCCGCCACTACGACCATAAGAATCAGATCACCGCGGCTGACCGCCGTGATGGCGCCGAACAGGAGCGCGATCGCCTCCGTGGCGTAACGGGCGTAGAGAGACAGAAACAGCACTCCGAGGCCCAGTCCGAAGGCCATCACGAGGCCGACGACGGCGTCCCTTTCACGGATTCGAAGCCCCAGCGCCCCGATGACAAGAGCAGTGATGAACGATCCCGACAGCAGGCCGAGAACTGGCGATAGACCGATCAGGAGAAAGCCCACGGAGCCCGTGAAACCGACCTCGGCCAGGGCGTGGACCGCGAACGACATACTGCGGGCAACAACGAAACGGCTGACCAGGCCGGCGACGACCGCCACCAGCACGCCCGCTATCAGGGCGTTCTGTACGAACTCGTAGCCGAGTAGGTGGACGAGCTGGTCGATCATGGGTGCACTCCCGTCGGTTCCGGGAAGTGATGCGGCTCGTCGATATCGAAGCCCGCGCCGCTTGCCTCGCCGACCACCACAATCCGGCCGCGCACTCGTAGGACCTCGACCGGCGCGTCATACAGACCCGACATCCTTTCGCTCGTCAGGACCTCATCGGTGCTGCCGGCCGCCCAGCGGCCGTTTACCACGAAGACGACGCGATCGGCGTAGCCGAGGACGGGGTTGACGTCGTGGGTCACGAATACAACGGTGCCGCCCTTGTCACGCGACCAGCCGCCGATCAACTCGGTAATCTCTTGCTGGTAGCGCATGTCCAGACTGGCCAGTGGTTCGTCGCAGAGCAGCAGCTTCGGATTCCCCACGAGTGCCTGGGCGATGCGGAGGCGTTGCTGCTCGCCGCCTGAGAGTCGGCCGATGGGCGCATCCGCATAGGGCCCGGCAGCCACGGCCTCCAGGGCCGCCTCTACCCTGACCCGGTCGGCGCGCGACAACCGGCCGAAGCCCCAACGGTGCCCGTCCACGCCAAGAGCCACGAGATCGCGGCCCCGCAGTGGAACGTCACGGTCGAACCCGGCGTGCTGAGGGACATAGCCGATGGCCGGGTTGCCTCGCCGTGGCGGCCCACCGAGCACGTCCAGCGAGCCGCTTGCCAGGGGGGCCAGGCCGAGCAGCGCCCGCAACAGCGAGGTCTTGCCCGATCCATTGGGCCCCAGCACCGCCAGGAACTCGCCCCGCGGCACGGTCATGGATAGCTCCGACCAGACGACGCGATCGCCGTAGGCAAGGGTCGCTCGATCGAAGCACATGGCCGGCTCATCTTCCGAAGGCGGCATCCTGGCCGGTGCGCCTCCGCTGAGAGGCTGCCTATTGGTGCTCACTGGGCGCCTCCAAGCGCCGATTCGATGGCATTGAGCTGGGCCAGCTGCCAGGCCACGAACCCCCCGCTCCCGCCCGGCATCGTCTCCGACACGCCGACGATAGGCACGCCGGATTGGCCGGCCAACGTCTTGATCGACTCGGTCACCGGCGACGTGGCCTGGTCGTTGTACAGCAACAGCTTGACTCTGTGACTTGTGAGCAGGTCGCGCTCCGCGGCGACGTCGACCGGAGCTGGGTCCGTGCCGTTCTCGATCGACCTGCCGAAGCCCTCGGGCGTCAGGGACTGGAAGCCGAGAGCGTCGAGCAGATACGCCGCCACGGGCTCGGTGTAAGCGACGGGGGTGCCCGGATAGCGAGTCTTGATTTCGGCTACCTTCGCCGTCAGCGGACCGAAGGAGTCGAGATAGGACTTGAGATTCGCCTCGACGGTCGATTTCGACGCTGGTGCCAGCTGTTCCAGGGCGTCGGCCACCGCCCGGGCGACCTTCGGCATCGTGCCTGGGTCGTACCAAGCATGCGGGTTCAAACCGTCCGCCAGGCCGAGCAGTTGCTGGACGTCTATCACCTTTCGGTCGGCGCGCGGCGAAGCGCCGATGAGCAGATCCATAAAGGCGTCGTAGCCGAGTCCGTTCTCGACGACGAGGGTCGCGTCGGCAACGGCCTGGGCGTTCTGTGGGCTGCTCTCGTAGGTGTGGGGGTCGACATTGGGGTCGTTCAGGATGCTGTTGACGGACACCAGGTCGCCGCCCACCCTGGACACGAGATCGCCGTAGAAGTTCTCTCCCGCGACAGCGTCGATCTTTCCGCTGGACGAACTCGAGCTCGACGAGCAGCCAGCCAGGGCCGGCAGGGCAAGGACGACGAAACCCAGGCTCAGCCAGGACGCGCGCCTGCGAGCGTGGCTCCGGTTCAAGCAGGATCTCCCTTCTCTTTGGTGTCGGTGGCCTTCGCGCATCGCGGGCACTTCCCGAACAGCTCCAGACGGTGGGCCTCGATCTGATATCCGCTGCGCCGGCCGATCCGCTCGATCAGGGCCGGCAGCTCGCCGTCGGCGACGTCCTCGCTCCGCCCGCAACTCGAGCAGATGAGGTGGTGGTGATGCTGATCGGGGTCGCACAAGACGTAGGCGTGAGAGCCGCTCGGCAGGTCGAGCCTTTCGACGACGCGCAGGGTGGTGAGCAAGTCCAGGGCGCGGAAGACCGTGGCCCGGCCGATGGTGACCCGTTCCCGCCGGCCGCGCTCCAGCAGATCCGCGGCGGTGAAGTGGCCGTCGGTGGACGCAACGAGCTGGGCCACCAGGCGCCTGTTCGACGTGGCCTGGTAGCCTGCGCGTTCGAGCGCACGGATAATGCGATCGGTCTGGTGGGCGCTGATACTCGGTCTCATCACCATGGGCGTGGATGATACCGAGTCTCATTCGGCGCCGTCAAGTAGGATATGCGGACGCCTCAGACGACGCGTGCGTTCGCCGGTGATGCGGGGCAAACGGTGCCTCTCGCCGGCGCCAGACGAAGGCAGGATCAATGGCAAACACAACCGAGGCCGCGGAACCTTACCGGCCGTCACTCTGGAGACGGATCCGGAGCATCCATCCGGCCTTCGTCCTGGCGGCGCTGGACCTGATCGGACTCGGGATCGCCTCGTATCTGGCGATCACAGAACTGACCGGCGGCCTGGTCCAGTGCGGCCCGCTGCACGGTTGCCAGACGGTCCAGCAGAGCCCCTACACCAGACCGTTCGCCGGCATTCCCGTTGCCGTCTACGGAGTGATCCTATCCATCACACTGTTCACGCTTGCCGTCGCCTGGTATAGGACCGGCAACTACAAGCTGCTCCTGGCACACTACGCCCTGTCTCTGGTCGGGGTGGCTTTCGAAGGCTGGTTCCAGTTCGCTCAGATCTTCCTGATCAAGGCGGTCTGCATCTGGTGTGAGTCCTACGGCGTTTCGCTAGTCCTCCGATTCGTAGTCGCCCTATGGGTCTTCATGCGTACTCCCAAACCTGATCGGGTCGCGGCCGACGAGCCAGCCTGACGGGCCAATCCATTCCACAGAGGGAATTAGGAATGACATCTAATCGCCAGCCCGGCCGCCCTTCCTCGGGAAACAGCGCGCCGCCAACGAGTCGCCGTTCGGCCCGCCAGCAGCGTTTTGCCAATCGCGAGGCCAACCGAGCCATGACTCGCGCCAGCACACGGGGGTCGGGTGGCGGCGGGACGAGCTCGCTGCTCCTGTGGAGCGTCGTGGCCGTGGTGGTGGCCGTCGTTGTGGTGGGCGGCCTCTTTCTCGTGTCGCAGTCCAAGACCAACACCTCGGGCGCACCAACCCCTCCGGGCGTCCTGACACCTACGACGATTGCATGGAACGGCCAGACGCTGGGTAATGCGAATGCGCCCGTCACAATCGATCTCTACGGCGACTTCCGCTGCTCGGCCTGCCTGATCTTCACCCTTGAAGGCACCGAGAAGAACGTTGTAGACAACTACGTCGCCACCGGCAAGGCGAAGGTGGTCTGGCATGATTACCTCACGATCGACACGGCCGGAATAACTTCCTCACGCGATGCCGCAAATGCCGGCTGGTGCGCGGCTGATCAGAACAAGTTCTGGACCATGCATGACTGGCTCTACGCCAACCAGAGTGCAGACGAAAGCGCGGATAGCTTCCCCAAGTCCAGGCTCTCCGACATAGCCAAGGCGGCCGGCATGGACATGACGAAGTTCCAGCCCTGCCTGGACGGAGGCACGCACAACGACGCCATCGCCGCCGAACAGACGAGCAAGCCTGCGGAAGTGACCGGTACTCCGACGGTCTTCGTCAACGGCAAGCTTGTCGGCGTACAGGGTAGCGTCGCGACCTTCGATCAGATCAAAGCCGCGATCGATGGCATCGGTGCCTCGCCGGCCCCGTCCGTTTCGGCCGCGCCCTCCGCGACGGTGGCCCCGTCGGCCACGGCCGTGCCGTCGGCCACGACCGCGCCGTCGGCTTCGGACGTGCCGAGCGTTTCTGCCAGCGCCACGCCTTCCTGACGTTTAGCTCCGGCCGGATCAACTCCCCGACGCAAACCAACGGCGCCCGAAAGGGCGCCGTTGCTCTATCTGGCGGGAGGCGCGGGCGCAGTGGGCGAGGGCGCCGCGAATCCTGCGGTATGTCAGACAGAGCCTACTTGCGCCCGATCGCCTCGACGGCGCCGAGCTGTCGCCGCAACTCGAGCGCGGCCTTCCATTGGTCGTTGGCGGCGGCCTCCATGCGCTGCATCTCGCGTGTGGCCCAATCGGCCAACGAACGGCTAGCCTCGCTGAGCGTGTGAGCCGCCATGAGCCGTTCGCGCACGAACTGGATGAAGGAGCAGTAGAGAGTCCGTGGGGCTGCCTTCGCCACCATGGCCTCGGTGCCGGGCACGAAGTCGATCGGCACCATGATCCGGGCAAAGAACGAGCCGACCTCGGCCGCCAGTGGATCGGAACTCTGGCTGTGCCCGGCCCAGCGCATGATCGGTGCGTTTGAGCTGAAGTCGACCAGAACCGTGGAGTCGGCCGTCATCTGGGCGCGCATCGTGCCGCCGAAGCTCAAGAACCCATTCTCGACGCCGAGCCTATCGGTCAGGGTGATTCGACCCCAGGAGAAGTCTGAGACCACCGGCAGCCGCGTTTCTCGATCCATTTTGGCTGCCCTCCCGCGGGCACTTTCGGTTATCCAGTAGTCGATCGTCTCGGGGTCGAAATGCTGCAGTGTGGGTTGCGCCCGCAGCGCGACAACTACGTGACTGGCCTCCTCGCCGTGCGTCAGATCGGGCTCGATCAGCGCGAACCCGAGAGTGGCCAGAATGCGGCCGACCTGTTCTGGCCAGCGGTCGTCGTCGGGTGCG
>Ga0209385_1000733_pt1 | contig 13444 bp, 12 predicted proteins | sample NGEPerB_FD_184506 | JGI IMG/M metagenome (GOLD analysis project Ga0209385, IMG submission 184506) | Arctic peat soil microbial communities from the Barrow Environmental Observatory site, Barrow, Alaska, USA - NGEE PermafrostAB12-B... | ecosystem: Environmental > Terrestrial > Soil > Wetlands >... | reverse complement strand
TGTGGTTCGGTTATTCGAGCGCCGCCCGCATCGGCACCATCATCTTCGCCGCAATATTCGCCATCACCATGAACGTAGCCGACGGCGCGCGCTCGGTGCCGCGCGAGTATCTGGAGGTTTCCCGCTCGTTCCGCTCTGGCCGCCTGCGCATGTTAACCGACATCGTTTTGCCGGCCTCGATGCCCTATCTGCTCGCCGGCTTCCGCCTGGCCGCCGGGCGCGCGCTGATCGGCGCGGTGGTGGCGGAATTCTTCCTTTCGATCGGCGGTCTCGGCTTTTATATTCTCTACAATTCGCGCGCCTATCATCACAACGAGGCTTTCGTCGGCGTGCTGCTGCTCGCCGGTTTCGGCGTCGGCTTCGAGCTCATGGTGAACTGGTGCACGCGGCACTTCATGCCGTGGTATCGCCGCGACGAGAAAACCAACTAACCCACCTAAGGAATCCAGCATGTCCTCCGACCCGTTGCTCAAGGCCGCGATCGCGCATTGGGGCCCGCGCTTTGTCGCCAACGGCGTGGTGCTGACCGACTTCGAGGAGGTCACCGGCTCGCTCACGTCATATAATGACTGGTGCCGCGCCTGGTCGGCGCGCGCCGCCCATCACGAGCAGCTTGGCCGCGCGGCGCTGGCGCAAAAGCATTTCCTCACCGCCGGCGAATGCCTGCAGCGCGCCGGCGTCTACTATCATTTCGCGTCGTTTCTGTTCGTGCACGACCAGGCGCAAATGAAGGCCGCGCACAAGAAGCAAATCGAATGCCGCCAGGCCGCGTTGCCGTATTTGCGCCCGCCCGGCGAGCGCGTCGAAATCCCGTATCAGGACAAGACGCTGGCCGGCATTTTGCGCAAACCCGCAGGCGTCGATCGGGCGCCGGTGGTGGCGATGGCAGTCGGGCTCGATTCGACCAAAGAAGAAACCGACGCTTATGAGGTTCCATTCCTGGCGCGCGGGCTGGCGACGCTGGTATTCGAAGGGCCGGGCCAGGGCGAGGCGCAATACGACTTCCCGATCCGCGGCGATTACGAAGTGCCGGTGAAGGCGGTGCTCGACTACATCGGCACGCGGCGCGATCTCGACGCCGCGCGCATCGGCATGTGGGGCGTCAGCCTGGGCGGCTATTACGCCCCGCGCGCCGCCGCGTTCGACAAGCGCATCAAGGCCTGCATCGCGCTCGGCGGGCCGTTCGACTTTGGCACCGCCTGGGACGGCCTGCCGCAATTGACGCGCGAGGCGTTTCGCGTACGCAGCCATTGCAAGACCGACGAAGAGGCGCGCAAGAACGCCGCGACGCTGTCGCTCGAAGGCATCGCGCAGAATATCACTTGCCCGATTTTCATCGTGAACGGGCGGCTCGACCGCATCGTGCCGGCCAAGGACGCCGAGCGACTGGCGCGCGAGGTGAAGGGCCCGGTCGTGTTGATGATGATCGAGGACGGCAACCACATCGCTACCAACCGCGCCTATCGCTGGCGGCCGCAAAGCGCGGATTGGATGCAAGAACAGCTTAAATAAAGCGCAGCTCAAATAATGTGGAAGCCGCGCGGGATCGCGTGCAGCCGCTCGATCCCGCTCTTGGTAATCACCACCATCTCGCCAGTCTGCACGCCGGCCTTGCCGTCGCGCGTCACCACATTGGGCTGGATCACCACCGTCTGCCCATCGCGGAACGGCGCCTCGGGGACAGGCCCGGCCGGGCGGCTCTTGCTGCCGAGAATCGGCGGCAAATAGCCCCCGCCGTAACCGTGCAGCAGATCGTCGATGATGGTGAAGCCGGCCTCCTCGATCACGCCCGACGCTTCGATCACGTCATTCGGCATGGCGCCCGCTTTCAGCACCGCGGCAATGGCGTCGAAAGCGGCGTCGGCCGCCGCGTGCAGGTCGCGATAGAGCTTGCTCGGCTCGCCCAGCGCGAAGCTGCGCAGCACCTGCCCCGGATGCTCCCAGAACGCCGCGCTGATCTCCGCCACCACCACGTCGCCCTTCTGCAGACGCCGCGTGGTCGGAAACTGCCGCGGCACACCGAGGTCGGGCGCGCTCATCGACGTGGTACCGATGTAATGAATGACGTTGGTGGCGCCCTGCGAAATGTAAGCGCGTTCGACCAAGTCGCCGAGCTCGCGTTCGTTCATCCCGATCTGCAAGCCGTCGCGCAGCGCCGCCATGCCGAGGTCGCTGAAATGCGCGCCGATGCGCAACCAGTCGATTTCTTCCGCCGATTTCACCTGCCGCAGTTTGGTGTAGGCGCGGGTGAGATTGGCGATCTTTGGAAAGCGCACGGACAGATGCGAATGCTGGTCCGCGGTCAGCGGCCCGATGAAAGCAATTCGGCCGCCGTGCGAGCCGCGCTGCTCCAGCACCTTGATCGCGGCGGCGATCGAGGATCCCCCGCCCCACTCCACATCGGCCTTGTCGGCGAGCAGCCGCGCCTGCGGCGCGTGATTGACATATTGCACAAACAGCGCGTCGCGCTCGCGCGGCGTAAACACACCGACCGCCTCGGCGGTTACCGGCCATTGCGTCAGCCATTGCACCGCCGAGCCGAAGCGATTGAGCCCGCAGAACACGAGATGATCGCACTCGACCTCCGCCAGCAGGGCTTCCACCGCGGCGCGCCGCCGCGCCATCTCCGCGCCGGAAAAACGCGGAAATTCCGCTACGACGATGCGGGCGAGATGCGGTGGAAGCGTCACAGCGCCTTCTTCGGCAGCGCCACGATCATGTCGAGCTCGATGCGCGCACCCGGCGACGAGAGCTGATTGATGCACACCGTTGTGCTGGCCGGCCGCCAGTCGCCGAAATACTTGGCCATGGTCGCGTGCATGGCGTCGGCGTCGCGGAAGTCGGTGAGGTACTTCGTGACCTTCACCACGTCGCGCCAGCTCGCGCCGGTATGATCGAGGATCGACTTGATCGCCTCCATCGCGCGCTCAGTCTGCTCCTCGATCGAATGCGGATGTACGTGTTCGGCCTCCACATGCGGATGCTTGTGGTAGAGCGGCGACGGGGTCGCGCCCGATAGGAACATCAGGTCGCAGGCGCCGACGATATGCACCGCCGGTGCGTAAGGCATGGTGTGCGCCTGCTCCGGCTTCGGATGCACCGGCTCGAGCTTGAAGCTGCGCGGTGGCTTGGGGCTGACGTTCATGCAGGCCTCCTTCGGCGTAGGCTGTCATGGCCGGGCAACCGGGACCGGCCTTTGGCCGGCCCGGCCGTGATACTTGTCCCGGCCATCCCGCTTAGGTTAGCACAGCATTGCTCACTTGACCGTCCAGGAGCCCCGAATGCCTTCAACGATCCTCGATTCCGCGGTGTTCCGCGACATTTTCACCACGCCCGCGATGCGCGAGGTTTGGTCAGACGAAAACCGCGTGCAGAAATATCTCGACTTCGAGGCGGCGCTGGCGCGCGCGCAAGGCAAGCTCGGCATCATCCCGAAGAACGCCGCGGCCGAAATCGTGCGCCACTGCGACGCCAAGAATATCGACATGGCCAAGCTCAAGGAGGCGACCGAGCGCATCGGCTACCCGGTGCTGCCCGTGGTCCAGCAACTGGTTAAGCTGTGCAAGGGCGGACTCGGTGAATGGTCGCATTGGGGCGCCACCACCCAGGATATCACCGACAGCGCCACCATCATGCAGATCCGCGAGGCGCTCGACCTCCTGGAGAAGGAGATCGACGCCATTTCCGATGCGCTGGCCGCGCTCGCCAAGAAATACCGCGACACCCCGATGGCCGGGCGCAGCAACCTGCAACAGGCGGTGCCGATCACCTTCGGCTACAAGATGGCGACCCTGCTCGGCGCCTTCGAGCGCCACAAGCAGCGCCTCAAGGAGTTGCGTCCGCGCGTTCTGGTCGGTGAATTCGGCGGCGCCGCCGGCACGCTGTCCTCGCTCGGCAAGGACGGGCTGAAGTGCCAGGCCGAGTTGATGAAGGAGCTCAAGCTCGGCCAGCCCGATATTTCCTGGCACACCGTGCGCGACCGCATCGCCGAGGTCGGCTGCTTCCTTGGCCTAGTCACCGGTACCTGCGGCAAGATCGCCTTCGACGTAAAACTTCTGATGCAGACCGAAGTGGAAGAAGTCTACGAGCCGTTCCACGAAGGCCGCGGCTCGTCCTCGACCATGCCGCAGAAGCGCAACCCGATCTCGTCGGTCTACATCACCGCGCAGAGCGCCATGGTGAAGCAACTGGTGGCCGCGCTGCTGGAAGCGCAGGTCGAGGACCACGAACGCTCAACCGGCCCGTGGGAGATCGAATGGATCGCGCTGCCGGAAATCTTCATGCTGTCGGCCGGCGCGCTGGCGCAGACCCGCTTCATGGTGAGCGGCCTGCAGGTGAACGAAAAGAAGATGCGCGCGAATCTCGACATCACCCATGGATTGATCATGTCGGAAGCCGTGATGATGGGGCTGGGCGCCGCGATGGGGCGCAACCGCGCGCACGACGTGGTCTACGACATCTGCCGCGAGGTGGTGAAGACCGGACGCCCGCTGGTCGATTTGCTGGCCGAGAACAAGGAGATCAGCAAGCACGCCAGCCGCAAGCAATTGCAGAAGATGGTCGACCCGGCGAATTACTTGGGCGTCGCCAGCGAAATGATCGACCGCGTGCTGAAGCTGCGCAAGAAGCGCTAGTCCGCTTTCGGCATCGTGCGCCAGATGGCGGCGGCGACCAGCAGCGTCGCCGCGCCGATCATCGTAAATAGCGCCGGCACGGTGGCGCCGTATTTCTGCATGACCGCGACGGCGACGGTCGCGCTGGTCATGAATGCCGCGTTGAGCACGTTGACCGCCGCCACCGTGCGTGCGCGATAAGCGGCGCCGGCCCAAACCTGCACCGCCGCGAAAGCCGGCACGATGAACAACCCGCCGGCGATTGCCAGCCCGACCAGGTCAACCGCGACGCGAATCCCGAGCGCGGATGAAAACACCACGCCCGGCGCTTGCGGCGCCAGCGCGGGCGCGGCGCCATAGGTCGCAATGCCGAGATCGAGCGCGAATACGCCGAGCAGCACGGCGCCGGCGAGCGTGGTGTTGAGCACGATGCGCCCGCGCGCGATCGCCGCCGCTAGGCCTGAGCCGGCGCCGACCGCAATCGAAAACAGCGCGAGATAGGTGGTGACAGTGTCTTCGTTGCCGCCGATCAACGTTTTGATCAGCGGCGGCAACAGCGACAGCACCACGATGCCGACCAGCCAGAACCAGCTCGTCACCATGGCGCCCCACCACAGCCGCGCGTCCGCGCGCAGATGGCGGATCATCGCCGCGGTCGAGGCGGCGATATTGACGGAAACCTTGAGCTGCGGCGCGCCTTCCCCGGTCGGCGGAATGATCAGCGCCGCGAGCCAGCAGGCGAGCGCGAAGCCCATCACCAAGACCGCGAAACCCGCGACGTTGCCGCCACCGCGCGCGGCAATCCCGCCGACGATGGTGCCGGTCAGGATGGCGACAAAGGTCGCGCCTTCCACCAGCGCGTTGCCCGTGGGCAATTCCGCGCGCCGCAAATGATCGGGCAGGATGCCGTATTTGATCGGCCCAAACAGCGCGGCAATCACGCCGAGGCCAGCGAGCGCGCCGAACAAAATCGGCACCGACTGAAACGCGAAACCCAATACCGCCAGGGCAGCGACAAAAATCTCAAAGAATTTCAGCCATTGCGCCACCCGCGCCTTGTCGTGGCGGTCGGCCAATTCGCCGCCGAGCGCGGACAGAAAAAAATAGGGCGCGATGAAAATGGCGCTCGCCAGCGTGATCAAGGCCTCCGCATCGGCAGCGCCGGAACGGAACAGGATCAGGAATACCAGCGCGGTTTTGAGAAAATTATCGTTGAATGCCGCGAAGAACTGGCACCAGAACAGCGGCGCAAAGCGCCTCGACAACATCAGGGGCGGCGGCATTGCCCTATTATTACAAAGTTCCCGCGCGGCGTAGCGCCCCGCCGGCAATAAAAATGGGCGGCCCAGGGGCCGCCCACGTCTTTGCTCAGACAAAACGCAACGACAACGCAACTACAGGCGGAACTTTCCTCCAATGGTGGAATCCACGACGATCGCCGCCATGCTCAAGGCAATGGCGATCGCGATCGTGATGGCAAATAGTGCGATCCACATGGCATAGCCTCCTCTTTGGCGCAAATGCGCGCGGGAAGTCTGGCCGGGAAACGCGCGGGGCCGGTTTTGGTTCCTGGGTTCCCTGTAGCGGATGCGGATTTGTGGTGATTAATCGGCGTGCTGCAACGTTAAGATTATGCGCGATAATGACTAAAGCTGGATCGCGCCTGCGTCAGGTTCCAAGGGGGGTTCCATGGCCACAATTTTCAATGAAAGCGAGATCGCCGCCGAACCGGCGGAACGCGGGGCTGCCTGCCAGCACCTGCTTACCGATGCGCGGGTGCCGGGAACTCGCATTCTGCTCGATCGCCTGACGCTGGCGCCCGGCGGCGAGGCCCGCCTGGCGGTGCCGGCGCAAGGCCTGGCCTGGTTCCAGATGCTGCAAGGCGAGGTCGTGCTGGCGCATGACGGAGAACGTCAGGCGCTGACCGACGCCCACGTCGTTTTCCTGCCACCGAGGTATGCCGCCGCCGTTTCATCCAGCCGCGGCGCCGTTTTGCTCTATGGCGAAATTCCCAACGCCGCCAGCCTCGATCCTGCTCTCGCAAAAAATCCGCCGGGCTTCCGCGCGGTGGACTGGACGCGCGAGCCGGTGCTCGATTCCGAGCATGACGCGCGCAAGCGCATCTATCTGGTGACGCCGAAGTTGTTCGGCACCAAAGCGGTAAAGGGCGAGATTATCATTTATCCGCCAGGTACCGCGGCCGCCAACCATCATCACGTGGGCGCCGAGCATTTCATGGTTGTGCTGCGCGGGCGCGGCACCGTCTATGCCAACGAGAAGCCATTTCCTGTCGCTAAGGGCGACGTGATCTACTATCCCGACCGCGAGCGGCACTATCTCGAGGCCGCGCCCGACGAGGAACTGGTGTTCGCGGAATTCTTCGCGCCCGGCGAATTCAAAACCATCTGGGTGGACGAGAGCCAGATCTGCACCTGGCGCCCGACCGGCCGCGACATCCGCGGCCAGCCGCCCGCGCGCGAGATCAAGGCGCACTCATCGGCCGAAGTGCTCAGCCCGCAGGATGTCTAAGTAAATAATGGTGCCGGCGGAGGGATTTGAACCCCCGACCACCCGCTTACGAAGCGGATGCTCTACCGCTGAGCTACGCCGGCTAGGCGTATGATCCCGAAAAGTGGAAACCGGTTTTCGGAATAGATCATGCGCAGATACTAAAGTCCGCAACTAGTATCGGCGCGGACCCCAGTTGGCAAGCAAGCAAAATTACCGAAACAGCTGCATAAAGCGCTGCCAGGCATCATGCTGCGGGGGCGACGTGGGTTCCGGCACCGGATCGCTCTCCAGGGCGGAATCCGGCCCCGGATCGTCGGGCGCATGCACCAGCGCGATCACAGGTTCGACCGGCTTTGGTTTGGCGGCGGATTTCGCCGACTTGCGTGGCGGCGGTTCCGGCTTGGCTTGCGGCACCGGCGACGCGACCACGATCGGCGCGGCGGCCGGCCGCAGTGGCGGCGGGGCGACATCGATCACTGGACGCGTGACGCCGATCTCGGCCAGCGGCAGCTTCCAGGTGAAGCCGTCGAGCCGCCCGTTCGGCGACACCGGCAACCAGCGCTCGGACACCACGCCATCGGCGGTCCACACCGGATCGCCGGCCGCGCGCATGGCGCGCGCCATCCATTCGCGCACACGGCCTTCGTCGCCGTGCTCGGTCTCCTCGATCTCGGCCATCAGGGTGGCGACCCGTCGCGTCGGCGCCGAGAGATAGGGCGCCAGCGCCGCCCGCGCGCCGGAGAATTCGCGCCCCTCGAGCGCGGCGCGCGCCACGGCCAGCGCGCCTTCGAGTTGGCCCGGCACCTTGGCGGCCAACTTCTGCATGCGGGCGAGGCGGTCGCGCGCGCTGTCGCCGAGCCGCAAGTTGGCATAGGCCTCGGCAATGTCGGGATGCGGACTGATCGTCCACGCTTTCTCCAGGATCTTGCGCGCCTTGCGTGTCTCGGCCGCTTCCGCCAGCCGCCGCCCAGCCAGCGCCGCCGCCGGCACCAGATCGGGCGCGAGCTTCACCGCTTCCAGAACCGCCGCACGCGATGCGTCGCGATCGATCTCTTCCAGCGCCAGCGCGCGGGCGGTCAGCAGCACGGCGCGCTGGCGGCGATAGTCGGCCTTTTCCAGCGCGCTTTTCATGGCATCGAGCGCAGCGAGTGCGCCGGCCCAGTCGGCGGCGGCGCAACGATAATCGAGCACCGCCTGGCCGGCCCACGCGGGCGAAGGCCGCGCCTTGCCCGCTTCCTCGGCGGCCAGCCGCGCGGCCTGCGCATCGTCGCGCCGCTGCGCCTCGATGTAGAGCCCGCGCAGGCCGAGCAGCTTGGTGTCGTCGCGTGTTGTCATCGCGCGGAAAGCGCGCTCGGCGCCGCTGCGGTCGCCGGCCATTTGCGCCGATTGCGCGGTGAGCAGCAGCGCCAGCGGATCGCCGGGTGACAGCCGTGCCGCTTCCTCGGCGTATTTGCGCGCGCTGCGCAGATCGCCGGCGCCGATCGCGATCAATCCACGCGAGATCGCCAGATAGCCTTTCATCGCGCGGCGATGCCGGAAGAACAGCGACACCTGCTCGGGCGAACGCAGGATGCCACGCACGATGGCCCACAGCAGCATGAGCACGAGCACCAGCACGACGATGGCGAGCGCGGCCACCATCAGCGAGGTTTCGATATGGTAGCCCATCCAAGTGATGACGACGTCGCCCGGTCGGTCGGCGACCCAGGCAAAGCCGGCCGCCAGCACCGCGACCGCCAGCAGGAAAAGGATCAGCCGGATCATCGCGCCCTCACCGTGGCCCGAGCGCGCGCGCCGTATCGGCGGCGTATTGACGGGCGGCCGCGAGCGCGGCCTGGCGCGCTTTGGCCCTTTCAATCCAGCCCTGCGCCGGCGCGCGCGTGACGTCGGCGAGCTTGCCGAGATCGGCGAGCGCGGCCGCAATGTCGGCCTTGGCCGCGTCGATTTCGAGGCGCGCCAGCACCGCGGAAGCATCGTCGCCGGGCGGCGCATCGACCGGCCGAATGCGCACCAGTCTGCCGGCATTGGCCTGCAGCCGCTCCAGGAAGCCGCCTTGCGGCGCCTGCGCGCCGGAAATCTTGAGCATAGCGGGGAGCAGAGCGCGCAGCTCCTGCGCCAGCGCCGGTGCCGTCGGCACGCCGGCCGTCGCGAACGGCGCGAGCGCCGCCAAAGTCTTGTCGTCGGCGCCGAGCGATTTGGCCTGCGCGAGCTCGGCCGCAAACGGCGCGCCGCTCGCCACCGCATCGCGTAGCGCAGCCGCGCTCAAGACCAGCCGGGCGGCGATGTCGGCCGAGGACGCCTTGGCGATGTCGTCGCGCGCCGATTTGGCGGATTGTTCGAGCGCGGCCATGCGCTTTTGCAAGGCGTCGAGTTCGGCCGGTGAAATTCCGGCGGAAGAATTCTTGGCAGCGTCTTGCACGCTGGCGCGCAAGTCCGTCACCGCCTTGGCGGCCGCGTCGGCGCGCTCGCGCGCTTGGCTCGCAGTGGCCGCAGTATCGTCGCTGCGCCGATTGAGCGCGGTGAGCGCGATGCCGAGCGATTTCATGGCGCTATCGGCGGCGGCCAGCCGCTCCGCCACGCCAGCATCGCCCGCCGGCAGCTTGCTGATTGTGCCTTCAATTTTGCTCACACGCAGGTTCAGCGCGTCGATCGCTTTCGTATCGACGGAAACTTGCGCACCTGTATCGGTCGACGTCACGGTGCGCACCGGCAGCAAGCCGGCCAGCCAGAGCGCGGCCAGCACCAGCGCGACGGTCGCCGCGCCGGCGACACCGGCGGCGAGCGTTGCCAGGCTGATAGGGCCGCCAGACCGGGCCTCGGCCGGCGGTTCCTGCGCGGGAGCAGGCGGCGGATCGGACCGCGGTGGTGGCGCCGCCTCATGCGGCGGCGACGGCATTTCGGTGGCAGTGAGATCAATGGTGGGCGCCGCGCGCTTCTTGCGGCGCGGGCCAGTGGCCGCGTCTTGCGGCGCGTCTGGTTGCGCGCCTGCAGGCGTTTCCGGCGTCGTGCGCTTGTCTGCCATGCAACTCCTCGGCGAATCGGCCCACCCGCATGCAGGAAATAACGCAAATGGCGCAGCGGCGCCAATCAACCCTTGGCCGGTTCCAGAAGCCCGATCAGCGCCAACTCGTCCGGCCGCTTTGCCACGGCGATGCTGCCGGCGCCCGCGCCGCTCAGCGGCTCGGCGATCGGCCGCGCCAGGCAAAAATGCCGTACCGCCAGCGCCTGTTCGATGATGCCCGCCTGGCGGGCGCCGGCGATGTAATTCTCGGCGCTGCGCTTGGAAAAATGCAGCACCGCATCGACATCGCCGGCCTGCAGCGCCGCGGTCAGCTCCGGCGGAAACGGCTCGGGGACCGCTCGGTAAACGACCGCCATCTCCGCCGCAACGCCGTGCACGACCAGTTCGGCCACCAGATCGGCGGCGCGATCCTCGCCGGCCAGATAAAGCAACGGCGCCGCCGCATCGGTATGACGCTCGGCGATCAGCTGCACCAGATCGCGCACGTCGCCGCCGGCCGAAGTGACGTCGGTAAATCCCGCCTGCCGCGCGGCGTCGGCGCTGCGCTGGCCGACCGCGATCAGTGGCAGCTTGACGAGCGCTGCGCGCGCCGAGTTACCGACGATGGCGCCGGGCGCATTGGCGCTGGTGATGATGACGCCGCCCCAGCCGCCGGAAAGATCGGTTGCCACCGGCTCGACCCGCAGCAGCGGCGCGACCAGCACTTCGTGTCCGCGCGCGCGCAAGGCGGCGGCGGTGCGTTCGCTATCGGCCTGCGGGCGGGTGACAACCAGACGCATGTCATTTTTTCCTGCGCATGATCTTTTCCGAAAACCGGTTTCCACTTTTCGGGATCATGCGCTAGTCGAAAAATCCGGGGCCGGCTTGCGCTTTGAGTTCGCGTCCAGCTTCGCTGCCGATCATGATCGCGTCCTTGCGAAGGCCCGTTCCGGCGACGTCGTGCGCGGCGGCACCATCCGGCCGCGCGATCAGCCCGCGGAAATGAATCGTATCGCCGGAAATATTGGCGTGACCGCCGATCGGCGTCTTGCAGGAGCCGTCGAGCACCGCGAGAAAGGCGCGCTCGCAGGCAAGCGCAGTCGACGTGTCGGCGTGATCGATACGCGCCAGAATTTCGCGCGTGCGCGTATCGTTTTCGCGCGCCTCGATGCCGATGGCGCCCTGCCCGACCGCCGGGAGAAATTCTTCCGCGCTCATGATCTTGGTCGCGTGCTCGACCAGACCGAGCCGTTTCATGCCGGCGAGCGCCAGGATCGTCGCATCAACCTCGCCGTCCGCCAGCTTGCGCAGTCGCGTCTCCACATTGCCACGCAGCGGCACCACGCGCAGGTCGCCGCGCGCGCGCTTGGCGATCGCCTGCCGCCGCGGCGAGGTCGTGCCCAAGGTCGCCCCCTGCGGCAAATCGGCGAGTGACGGCGCCTTGCGGCTGATGAACACGTCGCGCGGGTCCTCGCGCTCGAGGCAGGCCGCCAGCATCAGCCCCGCCGGCAACACGGTCGGCATGTCTTTGGCCGAATGCACGGCCAGATCGATGCGGCCGTCCAGCAGCGCTTCCTCGATCTCCTTAGTGAACAGGCCCTTTCCCCCCACCTCCGCCAGCGGCCGATCCTGGATCGCATCGCCGGAGGTGCGGATGATGACGATCTCGATCGCCGCCTCGTTCACCCCGAGCGCCACGGCCAGCCGCGCGCGCACGGTGTGCGCCTGCACCAGCGCCAGCGGGCTGCCGCGCGTGCCGATGCGCAAGGGGGCTGCGCCCGAGGATTGCGCCATATAACCTCACGATGCTAGGCCGAACCGGGATCGACCCTCGTGGCAATGGACTAGCTATTATTTCGGCCGCCGTCGACCTCGCCCTTGCCGGGTGAGGCAAGAAGTGAGCATCGAATGATCGTCCTCGGCATCGAGACGACCTGCGACGAGACCGCCGCGGCGGTCGTGGAACGTTCAGACGACGGCCACGGCAAGATCCTGTCCAATATCGTGCTGTCGCAGGTCAGCGAACACGCCGCTTTCGGCGGCGTGGTTCCCGAGATCGCCGCCCGCGCCCATGTCGAGGCGCTCGACCTGATCATCGCCAGGGCCATGGCGCAGGCCGAGCGCGGCTACGGCGCCATCGACGGCGTCGCCGCCGCCGCCGGCCCCGGGCTGATTGGCGGCGTGATCGTCGGGCTGACCACGGCCAAGGCGATCGCGCTGGTCCAGCGCAAGCCGCTGATCGCGGTCAATCATCTCGAAGCCCATGCGCTCACCGCGCGGCTGACCGACGCCACGCCGTTTCCCTATTGCCTGTTCCTCGCCTCCGGCGGCCACACCCAGATCGTCGCCGTGCGCGGCGTCGGCGATTACGTACGGATTGGCACCACGCAGGATGACGCCATCGGCGAGGCCTTCGACAAGACCGCCAAGCTCCTGGGCCTCGGCTATCCGGGCGGGCCGCAGGTCGAGAAGGAAGCAACACGCGGCGACGCCGCCCGCTTTGCGCTGCCGCGGCCGATGCATGGACGCAAGGACGCGGATTTCTCGCTCTCGGGTCTGAAGACCGCGCTGCGTCTGGAAGCCGAAAAAATCGCACCGCTGTCCGACCAGGACGTCGCCGACCTGTGCGCCTCGTTCCAGCAGGCGGTGGTGGAAGTCGTGCTCGACCGGCTGCGTGCTGGTCTTCGTCTGTTTCGCGCCCGCTACGGCGCGCCCACTGCGCTGGTCGCCGCCGGCGGCGTCGCCGCCAATCAGGCGATCCGCAAGGTACTGCATCGTCTCGCTTTCGAGGTCGGCACCGTGCTGGTGGCGCCGCCGCTCGAGCTGTGCACCGACAACGGCGCCATGATCGCCTGGGCCGGCGCCGAGCGGCTGGCGCTCGGCCTCACCGATACGCTCGATGTCGCGCCGCGCGCGCGCTGGCCACTCGATGAGATCGCGGCGGCTAAGGGCAAGCTACAACGCACGGCGGCTTACAAGTGAGCGGACGCACATGACCATCCAAACAATTTCGGTGCTCGGCGGCGGCGCCTGGGGAACGGCGCTGGCGCAGTCATGCGCGCGAGCCGGCCGCAGCGTCACGCTGTGGGAGCACGAGCCCGGCAATGCCGCGAGCTTAGAGACAAAACGCGAGAGTCTTTTCCTGCCGGGCGTGCGGCTCGACGATAGCATCAAAGTGACGCGCGACCTGGCCGCGGCGGCGCGCGCCGACGCCATCCTCTTGGTGGTGCCGGCGCAAGCGATGCGCGCGGTCTGCACGGCGCTGGCGAAAGTCTTGACCGCACCAACGCCGCTGATCGCCTGCGCGAAAGGCATCGAG
>Ga0209385_1000729_pt1 | contig 13472 bp, 11 predicted proteins | sample NGEPerB_FD_184506 | JGI IMG/M metagenome (GOLD analysis project Ga0209385, IMG submission 184506) | Arctic peat soil microbial communities from the Barrow Environmental Observatory site, Barrow, Alaska, USA - NGEE PermafrostAB12-B... | ecosystem: Environmental > Terrestrial > Soil > Wetlands >... | reverse complement strand
CGTATACCTTCTGAACGGTGACGAGATCTCTGCCTTCGTGGGCACCAACGGAAGCTCTCGCCAACGTGCAGCATCGCCATGTACGGGGTCCAACACACGAGCAGTCAGTTTTACCTTCCAATCGTCAGTGACGCTGCCGGAAGGATTGCTGGCACTGAAGGCTGATGAAAGCTGGGCGGAGCCGTTCATTGCCGCCCATTCTTCAACGGTCATCCCAACCCTCATGACCACCACGCAAGTCTGCGAGGGTCCAAGGGCATAGGTACCGTCTGAACGAGCCGCCAGGCCCCCTCGCTCATCGTTCCCATCTGACGCATCCTCCGGGGTCTGTACGAATGCATCGTGAGAAGCGCTGACGGTTGCAGTAGTCGAGCCTTCATTGCGAAGGATGATCGAGCAACTGACAGCGATCCTTGCGTCTCCGTCACGGGGTAGGACGTATTCGTGAATAGGATTGAGCAGTTCCCTTTGGTGGTATTCCCGGTGTCCCATCATGGGAGATAGGACCCAGCGGCGCCGCTCTTCGACAACTTGCATCACTGTCACGAACGGTCCACCAGATTCCAGGCGTGACTTCCGTGCTTCCTCAGCACTGGCCACAGATGCAGCGGCAGAGCGTCGGGCGAAGAACACCGCTCCAACCGAGACAATCACTGCGACCGCCGATACGACGAAGGCTGCGATGCTCACGTCCATTCCCGTCTGCTCGGCATGGCGCAAGCGTACAGAAGGTCAAGTGTGCGGCAGTGGTCCTGGCAGACGGCGGCTCCATCTAAGTTTCGATGCGGACGAGTGACCGGGACCTGGCGCCCCTACGGCTGCCGCCGAGTCGATGTCGGTTAGGTACTGTTCGAGCCAGTCAATCGCCTGACGAGCGACTGCTCGGGGGTCCTCACCTGCGTACAGCCCGTCGTTCACCGAATAGGTGATGTCCGACCGACCTTCGCCGACGTACACCGTGGCATTCTGACCAGCGAGGAAGCTGTACTCCTTGAGGAGCAGATTCCGACCCGATTCGATGAAGGCAGTGAAGATGTCGGGCTTGACCTCCTCCCAGGCATCGTCCACGGCCCTACGCATGGCTGGATTCGATGCCCCGTCCGTGCAGTGTGGTCCGCAGTAGGACCACGACTGTCGCCCACCTTCGTCGCCATAGGGACCCGACGAGGCCGTCGACAAGCTCGCCGTGGGCCTCCCGGCAATCAGCGAGCACTATTCGAGCATTGGCTGTCATGCCGTCACCGTACAGACAGCCTGGTGGGGGGTTGCCGGTATCGCTGCGCTCTGGCCAAGGCGCTGGCGCTCATCGAGGGGCCAGGCTGTCGGGATGTACGCCTCGTACACTCGTGACCCATGCGAGCATGGGTAAGAGGTAGGCACATTGGCGGTGTTGCACGCCTTCAGCGTCTGGGCCGTCACGACCGCATCAGCAATGATGGCCTGATTGCAGTCGGCATCCGCCTGGGCCATCGTCATCACTGAAGGTTCGGTCGCTGGCCTCGAAGCCGTCGAGCCGGTACTACAGGCTGACATCGAGAGTCCCGCCACGGCGAGGACGGCAGAGATGCTGATTAGACGTGAGGGAAGTGTCTTCATATTTTGCGGGAGCCTAGATGATGGGCCGACGAACGGACGGTAATGTCCACCACGCCGGGCGACGTGGACAGGGCGCAGTATTCAGCCCATTTGCGGGGGCCTGCGCCTAATGTGAGTCGACAATGACTCCTGACGACTATTTGGGACCTGAGGCGGCAGCTCGACTGCAGATCGACGCCATGCTCACTGCGTCTGATTGGGTGGTGCAGGACTTCAAGAAGATCGCCCTTGGTGTCGCATCTGGAGTCGCCGAAATGGGGTAACCCGAGAACCTTGTCAAGGGCTCTTGCGTGCCCGACGAAGCGCTGCCAAGTTGAGTGCCGAGGACGGCTCACAAGTACTCAACACCCGCCCGTCTACGATCTGGTTCCAGTCATTGGATCAGGGTGGAGGAATTGATGGGGAAGCGGGCAACGAGCACCGTCGCAGAGGAGATCTTTCAGGTCGAAGGCTTTGATGTCCGTTTCGTCGGTGGCGAACCCGAATCCGGTTCCTACGTCGATCCCTACCCGTTCGAGCGTGCTGCGAATCATGTGTGGTCCGTCAAGAAGTGGCGCACGAGTCGATGGGAACCGACCTACCCCTACTTCGACGTGGAGGTCCTCGACGCTGATGGCGCACCGGTGCACGGCAAGACACTCCTGTCGACTGTCCGAGCGACCTACGCAACGCATCTGAAACCGGCCCCTGAAATCCAAGGTCCCTCGCCTGCGGCAACCCTCCACGCTCCAGCCGCCGCAGCGGTCCATGAGACCGTGGGCAGCCCAGGAGTGGTCAAGAAGAGAAAGTCAGGGTCTACGTCCGCCACGGACATCTATGACGTTGCTGACCGCCTGTGGGCCACCGCTGATGAGCTGAGGGCCAACTCCCACCTGAGGGCGGCCGAATACTCGATTCCCGTTCTGGGTCTGATCTTCCTAAAGTTCGCCGACAGGCGGTTCACGCAGGCCGAAGCCGAGCTGGAAGGGACAGGTACCGAGCGCCGTCCGATTACCAAAGCCAACTACCAGGCCATGGGGGTGCTGTACCTCCCCGAGGCAGCCAGATTCTCCAAACTGCTGGACCTGAAGGAAGGAGACAACCTCGGCAAGGCCATTAACGACGCCATGGCGGTCATCGAAGGGGATAACCCGGCGTTGACGGGCGGTTGACGACATAGGACACCGATGACAAGGAATGGGTCCTGACCAGGTCAAACGCCCCCGAAGGTTGGGTCAGGTTATCAGCCCCCGGCCACCGCCAGAAGGGGGCCCGAGGCGGGACGGGCGGCCACGGGCGAAACCCCGGTTGCCACGGTACCCCGCCGGTAATTGCGCGGACATCGTCGCTACGATCGGGTAGTGAACGACGAAGCCTGTTGATGCAGTGCCCGGCCGGCGGTCGGATGCTCTGGAACGGGCGATCGTACCGTGCATTCCCTGGGGCCGCCAGAGCAGAGAAGGGGGCAGTTCCGATGAGCGAACTGGTCGAGTACAAGGGCAACTCACTGGCGGTGGTCGAAGAGCCGGGGTCGCTGGCGACGGTCGAAGAGCCGGGCGGTCTGGCTGCCCATGGCGGCGGCGATGGCGGCGCCGACGCGGCCGGCGGCCACCCCGGTGGTGCATTCGCCTCACCTGCCCGGCACAGTCGTATGGCCGTAGCGGTGGTGGCGGCGTCGATCCTCGCCGCCGTGGCCGTCGGAGCGGCTGTCATCGGCGACGGCACGTCCGGCTCCACCGGAAATGGTTCCGCTGCGGCCCACGGAACCCTGGCCGCCTCGGCCTCGAACTCCGCTGCGGCCCCCAGCGTGGACTTCACCCTGTCGGCGACCCAGACCGGGGCCGGATCGCAGTCGACTCTGCTGACCGGAAACGGCTCGTTCGACCTCGCCCACGGCGTCGGGCAGATGACGGCGACGATCCCGGCCCTCTCGTCCATCGTCGGCGGCGGAACCAGCGACTCGGTCACGCTGATCTCGGACGGAACGAACCTCTACCTGAACCTCCCCGCCCTCTCCTCGTTCCTCCACGGGACGACCTGGTTCGAGACCTCCCTTGCCGGCTTCGGGTCGCTGAACACCGGATCGTCCGGTTCCCTGTCCCTCTCCGCCCTGGCGGATCCGGCGAAGGTCCTCGCTTTCCTCGGCTCCTACGGGGGGACGGTGACCAAGGTCGGGTCGGTCGACCTCCAGGGTGTGCCGACCACGGAGTATCGCACGACGATCTCCCTGGCGTCGGTCGCCACCCATCTCCAGAACGGGTCCCAGACGTCTGCATCCGGAGCGGTCGGTCCGGGTGCGAAGGCACTGCAGCAGCTCGGCTCCACCACCGTCCCGGTCATGGTGTGGATCGGAACTGACGGCTACCTGCGCCAGGTCTCGGTGACCGTCGACACAAGTCACGCCACGATCGGAGGCATCCTCGGCGACGTGACCTCTTCGTCGCTCTCCGGCTCGAGCAACTCCCAGTCCCATTCGACGACCACCGTCACCGTCGGGCTCTCCAACTACGGCACCCCGGTATCGGTCACCGCCCCGCCGGCGTCCGAGGTCACCAACCTCGACGGCGCGGCGTCCTCGCTTCGAGGGGCCGCCTCGAAGCTGGGCGGCGCCCTCTCGGGCATCGCCGCCAAGGTCTGACCCTCACGAACCGCCGGCTCCGAGCGCGGGCGGAGGCCTGTCTTCGTCCCGGTACCATCGTGAGCCATGGCACGGGCCTACGACGTCGTCGACATCGAGAAGAAGTGGCAACAATTCTGGGCCGAAAAGGGCTTCTACGAGGTGGATGCCGACGACCCCCGGCCTCCGTGGTATGTGCTCACCATGTACCCGTACCCCTCCGGCCCGGCCCACATGGGCCACGTGCGCAACTACACCTTCGGCGACCTGCTGGTGCGCCATCGGACGATGCTCGGCCACGCCGTCCTGTCCCCGTTCGGATTCGACTCATTCGGGCTGCCCGCCGAAAACGCCGCCATCAAGACGGGGACCCACCCGCGGATCTTCACCGACGCCCGCATCGCCGAACTGAAGGAGTCGATCACTTCGCTCGGGGCCGTGTACGACTGGCGACGGGAGATCCGCAGTCACGACCCCGAGTACATCAAGTGGAACCAGGTCATCTTCCAGAGGCTGCTCGAGGCAGGTCTGGCCTACCGGGCCAACGCCCCGGTCAATTGGTGCCCCGGCTGCCAGACGGTGCTGGCCAACGAACAGGTGCTGGCCGACGGCACCTGTGAGCGCTCGGGCGACCTGGTGGTCAAACGCGATCTCGAGCAGTGGTTCCTGGCGATCACCCGGTATGCGGACGAGCTGCTGGCTGGTCTGGACGACCTCGAGTGGCCCGAGCGGGTCAAGACCATGCAGCGCAATTGGATCGGCCGGTCGGAGGGAGCCGAGTACGACCTGTTCGTCGAGGGGAGCGACGGCTCGGACGGCCGCGAGCCGCTCTCGCTCAGGGTGTTCACCACCCGGCCGGACACTTCCTTCGGGATGACCTACGCGGTGGTGGCCCCCGAACACCCGCTGGTCGATGCCCTCACTACGGCAGACCACCGTGACGAGGTGGCCGACCTCCGGGTCAGGGCCGCGGCCAGCACCGATGTTGAACGGATGTCGGAGAGCGGCCCGGCGAGCCTGGCCAAGCGCGGTGCGTTCACCGGCTCGTCGGTGATCAACCCGTTCACCGGCCGACCCGTCCCTGTCTATGTGGCCGACTATGTGCTCATGGGGTACGGCACGGGCGCCATCATGGCGGTTCCGGCCGAGGACACCCGCGACTGGGACTTCGCACAGGCCTACAGCCTTCCCGTGGTGCGGACCGTCCAACCTCCTCAGGACTGGGAGGAGCACGGCGGGCCCGACGGGCGCCCCGGGCGCGCCTATACCGGCACCGGCGAGAAGATCAACAGCGAGTGGCTGAACGGCCTGGACATCCCCACCGCCAAGGCCCGCGCCATCGAATGGCTGGAGTCGGAGGGCATCGGCGAGCGGAAGGTGAACTACCGGCTGCGCGACTGGCTGGTGTCCCGTCAACGGTTCTGGGGCTGTCCCATCCCGGTCGTCTACTGCGCCGAGCACGGCATCGTGCCGGTACCGACTGCGGAATTGCCGGTGCTGGCCCCTGACGACGTCGAATTCCAGCCGACCGGTGAGTCACCCCTGGCCACCAACCAGGAGTTCCTCAACACCACCTGCCCGGTGTGCGGCGGGCCGGCGACCCGCGAGACGGACACCATGGACACCTTCGTCGACTCGTCCTGGTACTTCCTCCGGTTCACCGACCCGTGGACACCGGACCTGCCCTTCGACCCGGTGGTGGCCCGCCACTGGATGCCCGTCGACCAGTACATCGGGGGGATCGAGCACGCCATCCTCCACCTCCTCTATGCGCGCTTCTTCACCAAGGCGCTGGTCGACGTGGGCCTGGCTCCCGAGGGCATGCGCGAGCCCTTTGCCCGCTTGTTCACCCAGGGGATGATCCGGATGGACGGTAAGAAGATGTCCAAGTCGAAGGGCAACCTGGTGGCCCCGTCGAGCTACCTGACGACCGTCGGGGCCGACGCGCTCCGGCTCTTCCACCTCTTCGTGGGGCCACCGGCCGACGACGTGGACTGGACCGACCAGACCGACAGTGTCATCGACGGGTGCGGGCGCTTCCTCGATCGCGTCTGGCGCCTCGCGGTCGCTGCCGACGGAGCGAGGACCGAGGACGGGGGTGGGCCGTTGGCCCCCGGGGACCTCGAGGTCCGACGGGCCACCCACCGCCTGATCGACCGGGTCAGCCGCGACTACGAGCGTTGGTCGTACAACACGGCGGTGGCGGCCTTCATGGAGTTCGTGAACCTGCTGCATCCCTACGTCCGTGACGGTGGCCGGCGCGTCGTCATCGACGAGGCGGTCGACACCCTGCTCCTCCTGCTGGCTCCCATGGTCCCGCATGTGACCGCCGAGGCGTGGGAGCGTCGGCACGGTGACCACATCCACGCCCTCCCGTGGCCGGTGTCGGACCCGGAGCTGGCCACCGAGGAGACGGTGACCCTGGTCGTCCAGGTCAACGGCAAGGTGCGTGATCGTATCGAGGTGGCCCCGGACGTCTCCGAGGAGGACGCCGAACGTCTGGCCCTGGCGTCACCGCTGGTGGTCGGAGTGCTCGCCGGAGCCGAGCCCCGACGGGTCATCGTACGACCCCCGAGGCTCGTCAACATCGTGGTGTGACTACCGGAAGCCGGCCAGGACCTCTGCCCACCTGTCGGGGTCCATTCCGTAGGGGGCGTAGAAGCTGAACCGGTCGACCACCCCGCCGAAGCGCCGGAGGACGGCCGGTGCGATCTTGTCGAGGGCGCCTACCACGGCGAAGGTGTTGAGCACGTCGTCGTCGATGAGGTCGGCCATCTCGCTCCAGGCCCCCCGCTTGGACAGCCCGTTGAGCTCGGTCTGGAGATCACCCCAGCCGTGGAGTTCCAGCACCGCACGGTAGGCGGGGGTCGAACCGTAGAAGGCGAGCTGCTTCTTGGTGGCCTCGATGGCCGCTTCGAAGCCGGCGTCGTCGATTCCGGTGACCACCATGCCCGGATAGGAGATCTCGATGTCGGAACGGGCCCGGCCGCCGGCTGCCAGACCGCGTTCGAGGGCGGGCACGGTGACTTCGCGCAGGTAGCGCTCGGTGGTGAACCCATGGGCGATCATGCCGTCGGCCACCTCGCCGGCGACCTCGGTCATGAGCTCACCGACGGCGGCGAGGAAGATCTTCGGGCTGCCGAAGGGATTGGGCCCGGGGTCGAACATCGGGGTCATCAGGGTGTGCCGATAGAACTCGCCCCGGAACGCCAGGCGGCTGCCGTCGGACCAACTCGACCAGATGGCCCGGATGGCCAGGATCAGCTCGCGCATCCGCGGGGCCGGATGTGACCAGGGCATGGAGAACCGCTTCTCGATGTGGGGCTTGATCTGGGAGCCGAGGCCCAGCATGAATCGTCCCTCGGAGATGGTCTGGAGGTCGTTGGCCAGCATGGCCAGCGTCATCGGGTTGCGGGCGAAGGCGACGGCGATGCCGGTGCCCAGTTGCAACCGCTCGGTGTGCTCGGCGGCCAGCACCAGGGGGAGGAAGGGGTCGTGGCCTGTCTCCGCCGACCAGATGCCGTCGTACCCGACCCGCTCCGCCTGCTCCGCGGCCTCGACCACGCCGCTCGGATCGAACCCGATTGCCCCGTCGATGTCCATGGACCACGGTATCCCGGCCGTCAGGGTCCGGGGACCGGGGGCGATGGGCTCGAACGGTCGTTGCACGGGCATACCCGGTGACCCACAATTGGCAGGTGAGCAACCATCAAGACGGTGTCGTCGGCCGGGCGGGTGACCCGCCGACGGGTCCCGGGGGGCCGGGTGCGATTCCCGAACTGGCCGGCTACGGGGATGCGGCGGTGTCGCCGCCATGCACGGGGTGCCCGGTGGACGATGGCGCCACCGGGGCCGCAGGCCGGCCGGGCGGTGAGGACGGGGGACCGGTGACCGACGATGATCGGAACCGCTACGGCCTGCTGCTCGACCGGGCTGCCGAGAGTGGCCTGCTGGCGTCCTACGAGTATGAGGTCCGGCTCCGCGAGTTGGCCTCGGCGACCACCATCGAGGAGATGAAAAGGATCGTCGCCGAGCTCCCTGCCTTCACTGGGGCGCTCCCTAGGGCCGGGACCGCCGGGACCGCCGGGCTGATCGAGCGCCGGAAGCGCCGCACCAACGCCTGGCTCGTGCTCGTGCTCGTGCTGGTGCTGGTGGTGTCGATGGTGATCGTGTACTTCTACGCCCAACACCTGACGCGGCTGCACAACGGTGGGCTGTGGGTGCCGCCGGGGCCGGGCGTCAGTGCCCTTCGCCCCTGAGGAACTTCTCGAGCTCGGCGGCGATCTCGTCGCCGGTGGGCACGTCCGCATCGAGGCCCATCGGCTCGAGCTCCTCCGAGTCGAGGGCGGCCTCGAGGCGGTGGACCATCTCGAGGTGGTCGTCATTGGCGCCGATCAAGTCGTCCACCTGTTGGCGGGTGACCTCTCCGGCCGCTCGGAGCGGAGAGGAGTCCAGCACCGTGCCGGTCACGGCGCACAGTCCCTCGATCAGGGCGGCGCTGGCCTCGGGGTAGGGCATGGCCGACACATAGTGCGGGACGCGAGCCCACAGGCCGATGACCGGGATCCCGGCATTGCCGAGGGAGACCTCGAGGGCCGCCTGCACGCCGGCGGGCACTTCGAGGGTGCCGTGCACGGTCCCGACCCTGCCGGCCAGTTCGACCGACTGGGGAGGAACGGTGGATGCCAGTCGCACCGGCCTGGTATGGGGCGTCGGTGCCGGGAACGCCCCGAAACCGACCACCGTGCGCACCCCGAGGTCTCGCACGAGCCCCACGACGGCTTCGATGAAGGTGGGCCACCGGAAGTCGGGTTCCGGACCGGACAGATAGAGGAGGTCGGCGCCCACCCTGTCCTTGCCGGACATTACCCGGATGGCCGGCCAGGTCAACTCCGTGGTGACCCCGTCCTCGAGACGGGCGATCGGGCGGCGGGCGCGTTGGTCGATCAGCAGCTCGGTGTCGAACGTGGCGACGACGGCGCCCGGCGCTGCGGTCAGGAGCTCGGCGATGGCCGCGGATGCCCCCATCCCCGCGTCCACCCAGCCCTCGAGGGCGACCACCAGCACGGGACGGGACAGTCGCGAGGCCGAGGGCGGCTCCCACTCCGGTTCGTACCGGTAGAGCGAAGCGGAGCTGTGGCCGGTCACAGCGACTCCACCTCGGCCAGCGCCCGTTCACCCAGGCGCCCGACGTGGGCCTCGAACTGATCGACCCCGGAACGGTCGCCGGCCGCCGCCCCTCCGGCGTAGCGCACGTAGACCCCCTGGAGGATGCAGGCCAGCTTCCAGAATCCGAATGCCCGGTAGTAAGGGACCGACGAGACGTCCCGGCCGGATGCTGCTGCGTACCGGGCGAGGAGGTCCGCGCGTCGGGCGAAGCCGGGCAGCGTGGTCGGGGCCACACCGAGGAGCGCCTGGTCGCCGTCTTCGGGCTCGGCCCAGTAGACCAGCAGGAGCCCGAGATCGGCGAGCGGGTCGCCGAGAGTGCAGATCTCCCAATCCAGGATGGCCAGCACGTTGCCCTCGTCGTCCAGGACGGTGTTGTCCAGCCGGTAGTCCCCGTGGACGATGGCCACACCCTGCTGCTCGGGGATCTGTGCGGCCAACAGCTCGTGGACCCGGTCGACGATGGCGGGCCCCGGCTGGCCGTCGACGGTCGATTGGGTGAACTGCCCGTGCCACCGCTTGAGCTGGCGGGCGATGTAACCGTCCCGGCGGGCGAAGTCGCCGAGCCCGATGGCGTCGACGTCGACGGAGTGGAGCACGGCCAGGGTATCGACGAGGGAGTCGCCCGCCCGCGCCCGACCGGCCTCGCTGAGCTCGGCGGCGGAGCGCTCGTCACGCAGGATGTGACCCTCGACGAAGGACATCACATAGAACGGTGCACCGTTGACCGATTCGTCGGTGCACAGGCCCAAGGTGCGGGGCACCGGGACCCCGGTCCGGCCCAGGGCGCTGATGACGGTGTGCTCCCGCTTCATGTCGTGGGCTGTGGGGAGCACATGGCTGACCGGGGGGCGCCGGAGGGCGTAGGCGTGGCCGGCACGATCGGTCACCCGGTAGGTGAGGTTGGATCTGCCCCCGGCAATCAGGTCGAAGTGGAACGGCGGCTCTGCCCCGGCGATGGTGGCGGCCATCCACCCGGTGACCGAAGCGCGGTCGATCCCCTCGACATCGGCCTCCGAGGTGGGCGTAACGACTTCCATGCCCACGACGCTACCCGCGGTGGAGCTTCCCCCCGGGGCAGGTGCGACCGGCCGGCCCCGGCCCGGGAAGGCCCGGCCTCGGCGGATCACCCGGTATCGTCGATGAGATGGTCGACGTCACCGATGCCACGTTCGAAGAGGAAGTACTGCGGCGCTCGTCCGAGCTCCCGGTGGTGGTGGACCTGTGGGCCCCATGGTGCGGCCCGTGCAAGACGCTCGGTCCGATCATCGAGCGGGTGGTGGAGGCCACCGGTGGGGCGGTGGCACTTGCCAAGGTCAACGTGGACGAAAACCCGGCCGTCGCCGGCAGCTTTCGGGTGCAGTCGATTCCCGCGGTGTTCGCCCTGGCAGACGGCAAGATCGTCGATCAGTTCATCGGAGCACTGCCGGAGGAGGCAGTTGCCGAATTCGTCGCCAGGCTGGCTCCGACGCCGTCGGACGCCGATCTCCTGGCAGCCGAGGGAGTGCGGTCGGGCACTGAGGAACCGCTGAAGCGTGCACTGGAGCTGCAGCCCGATCACCCCGGTGCCATCTGCGCCCTGGCCGGGATGCTGATCGCCCAGGGGAATCCCGACGACGCCATCGGACTGCTCAACCGGATTCCCGAGACGCCCGAGACGAGGCTCCTGCTGGCCGAGGCCCGTTTGTCCGCCCAACAGGTCGACGTGCAGGGCGCGGACGTCGCCGGCCTCCTGGACGGGTTGTTGGACCGGGTACGCGCCGACCCCTCAGCACGCCAGGAGTTCCTCGACCTGCTCGAGACCCTGGGGCCCGACGATCCTCGCACCGCCGACTACCGGAAGGCGCTCGCCGCCCGCCTGTTCTGAGCGGCGAGCAGCACCGCCGACCCGCTCCGCCCGATAGCGTCACGGTCGTGCGCGCCACCAGCCTCAGACTCGGGGACCGGACCTTCGACATCGGTGACCGTGCCCTCGTCATGGGCATCCTCAATCGGACGCCCGACTCGTTCTACGACAAAGGCGCCACGTTCGCCCTCGACGACCTGGCACGAAGGGCGGAACTCCTGGTCGAGGGAGGCGCCGACCTGCTCGACGTGGGGGGAGTGAAGGCAGGCCCGGGACCCGCCGTGGGGGAGGATGAGGAGCTCGACCGGGTCATCCCGGCCATCGAGGTGCTCCGCTTCCGCTTCGACATTCCTCTGTCGGTCGACACCTGGAGGGCCTCGGTGGCCAAGGAGGCCTACGCGGCCGGAGCCGTCGTGGGCAACGACATCAGCGGGTTTGCCGACCCTGAGTACCTGTCGGTGGCCGCCGCCGCCGGAGCCACCGTGGTGGCCAGCCACATCCGCCTGGGTCCCCGCATCCCCGACCCCGAGCCGGTCTACGACGACGTGGTCGATTCGGTCCGGGCCTTCCTCCTCGAGCGTGCCGCCCGGGCTCTGGCCGCGGGCGTGACGCCCGATCGGATCATCCTCGATGCCGGTCTCGACCTGGGGAAGACGGCGGAGCAGTCGCTCGCCTTGTTGCGGGCCTCGGACCAACTTGCCGAGCTGGGCTATCCGCTGTTGCTCTCCGCGTCGAACAAGACGTTCCTCGGGGTGGTGCTGGGTCTCGAGATCGCCCAGCGGCAGGATGCGTCGTTGGCTGCCACGGCCCTGGGGGCTGCGCTCGGCTGCCGGGTCATGCGGGTACACGAGGTCGGCGGGCAGCGTCAGGTGTGCCAGGTGCTGGCCTCGCTCAGCCGTGCTCGACGGTCCGTGGCCCGGTCCGGCGGTATGTGATGCGAGCCCTCCGATGAGCGCCAGGGCGGCTGCGGCTGCGCGCACCGATGGGGCTCCGGTCGCCGCCAGAGCGGCCTACCTGGTGAAGGGCAACGATGCCTCCCTGGTGGCTCAGGCCGCACATGCGCTGACCGAACAGCTGGTCGGAGGGGGCGACCCCTCGATGATGGTCGAGGAGTTCGGTGGGCCCGGTGTCGACCAGTTCGACATCGGGGTGGTGATCGATGCCTGCACGACCCCCCCGTTTCTGGTCGAGCGCCGGGTGGTGCTGGTACGCGAGGCAGGCCAACTGTCGGCGGGGGACGCCAAGCGGTTGGTGGCGTACCTCGGCGACCCACTCGAGACCACGGCGCTGGTACTGGTCGGCGGCGGTGGCGCCGTCCCCCCGGCGCTGACCAAGGCGGTCGGCGCGGTGGGCGAGGTGGTGGACACATCGGTGGGATCCGGCAAGGCACGGTCGCAGTGGCTGGCCGATCATCTGAAGGGTGGGCCGGTCCGTCTCGACGGCCCGGCGGCGGCCCGGCTCTCCGACCACTTGGGTGAGGACATGGGGCGCCTGCTCGGCCTGCTCGACACCTTGGCTGCGGCCTACGGGCAGGGTGCCACGGTGTCGCTCGGTGATCTCGAGCCCTTCCTGGGCGAGGCAGGGGCGTTGGCCCCGTGGGATCTCACCGATGCGGTGGATGCGGGCGACGCCACCAAGGCGCTGGCTGTGCTCCACCGGATGATCACTGCCGGCGATTCGCATCCACTGGTGGTGCTGACCGTGCTCCACCGTCACTACCAGCGGATGCTCCGGCTGGACGGCGCCGAGGCGACCTCGCCTGCGCAGGCTGCGGAGATCCTCGGCCTGCGCAGTCCGTTCCCGGCCAAGAAGGCCCTGGCCCAGGCGGGGCGGCTGGGGTCGGCCCGCATCGCCCGGGCCATCGGATTGCTGGCCGAGGCGGACCTCGACGTGCGGGGCTCGACGGCGCTCCCGGCGGAGCTGGTCCTGGAGGTGCTGGTCGCCCGCCTCAGCCGACTGGTCCACCACGGTAGGTAGTGGGGGGTTCTGACGGACCAGTCGGCTGGACGGGGCGAAGGTGCTATCAGGCGACCGGGTCCCGTGCCTGTCGGCGGGCGTCGGCGACATGCTCGGTCCAGTGGGACCCGTCCCAGTAGCGAAGCTGGTGCCGGCCCGTCGGGTCGGCTTTCCATCCAGACGGCGCCGTCACCTTTGGAGTCGGGCTGGCGGCTTCCGGCAGGCTGGTCCGTTGCGTCGGACGGTAGGCCGTGGCCACGCCCACCTGGGGCCCGTCCGTGCCGGTGGCGGACCCGCCCGCTCTGAAGAAGC
>Ga0209385_1000727_pt1 | contig 13482 bp, 8 predicted proteins | sample NGEPerB_FD_184506 | JGI IMG/M metagenome (GOLD analysis project Ga0209385, IMG submission 184506) | Arctic peat soil microbial communities from the Barrow Environmental Observatory site, Barrow, Alaska, USA - NGEE PermafrostAB12-B... | ecosystem: Environmental > Terrestrial > Soil > Wetlands >... | reverse complement strand
TCTTCTGGGCGACCGCCGGCGGCATGGGACTCACCGGCGTCGTCACCAGTGTCACGATGAAGATGCTCCGGATCGAGACCGATCAGGTCCTCGTGGACACCGAGCGATTCAACGCACTCGACGGCGTCATGAGCGCCATGGCGAGCGGAGACGCGAACTACCGCTACTCGGTCGCCTGGGTCGACTGCATGACGCGCGGCGCGCACATGGGTCGCTCGATCCTCACCCGAGGCGAGCACGCGCGGTGCGACGACGTCGAGAAGCCGGCGTTGCACGGACCCAAGGCCGCCCGACTCGCCGTTCCGTTCAACGCGCCGAGCGGACTACTCAATCCGTTGTCGATCAAGGCGTTCAACGAACTGTGGTTCCGTTCGGCGCCTCGCCATCAGGTTGGCGAAGCACAGTCGCTGTCGACGTTCTTCCACCCCCTCGACGGCGTGCGCGCCTGGAACCGCCTCTACGGACGCCGCGGTTTCGTTCAGTACCAGTTCTGCGTTCCCGACGAGGCCGGCGACACGATCGTCGCGGCGATCTCACGGCTCTCCTCGTCGCGCGTGCCGAGCTTCCTCGCGGTGCTGAAGCGATTCGGCGCCGCGACGCCTGGACCGCTCTCGTTCCCGATGCCCGGATGGACCCTCGCGCTCGACCTGCCGGTCGGACCGAAGGCCCTGCCGGGCGTGCTCGACGATCTGGACGAGTTGGTACTGCACGCCGGTGGGCGGATCTACTTCGCCAAGGACGCCCGACTCGACCCGACCAAGGTCCGCGCGATGTACCCGCGACTGGGTGACTTCCTCGCCGTCAAGGCCCGCGTGGACCCCGAACACCACATGGTCAGCGATCTCGCGCTTCGACTTCAACTGACAGGAAAGTAATCATGGAAAACGCCTTTGGACAGCCGCAGAGCGTCGTCGTACTCGGAGGAAGCTCCGATATCGCTCGCGCGATAGTGAAGAAGCTCTGTGCGGCGCGTGCGCACACCGTCGTACTCTGCGGACGCAACCAGGAGTCGCTCAACGCCGCCGCGAGCGAGGCACGCAAGTTCGGAGCGACCAAGACCGACACCGTGCTCTTTGACGCCGAGGACCCCTCGAACGCGACGGCGACCATCGCCGACGCGTTCGAGAAGGTGGGTGAAAAGGTCGACCTCGTGATCGTGGCGGTCGGGCTGCTGGGCGACCAGGCGACCTACGAAGACGACGCCGTGCTCGCCACGCGCATGGCAATGGTCAACTTCACGTGGCCGGTAGCGGCGCTCGCGGAAGTGCGTCGACGTCTCGTCGCCCAGGGCAGCGGACGAATCCTCGTCATGTCCTCCGTCGCCGCGGTGCGGGTGCGACGCAACGCGTACCTCTACTGCGCCGCCAAGGCCGGACTCGACCGACTCTCCCAGGGCCTGGCCGACTCGCTCGAGGGCACCGGCGTGAGCTTGCAGATCCTGCGTTCCGGCCCCGTGCGTTCCAAGATGACGGCCGGCATTCCTGACGCTCCCTTTTCGACGGGCGTCAATGAGGTGGCCGACAACGTGATGCGCGGCTTCGCGAACGGCGACCGCGTGATCTGGAATCCGCCACTGCTGCGCTACGTCTTCGCGATCCTTCGCCATCTCCCCGCGCCGATATGGCGCAAGGTCTCGGACCGCTAACCGCCCGACGAGGTGGTCGTCGTCGACAGCGACGCCGTCGTCTCACCTACGCGCAACGACATCGTGAAGAAGTCGCGGTTCCACCAGTTGGCAAAGTAGCGCGACGGCGGCCCGTTCATCGTATTGAGTAGGCACGTAGCGTTGGCGCTGTTGCACGTTCCGTTGCCGCCGTTGATCGGCGTGTTGAGCGCGCCGGTGTAGGCCGAGAACTGTACCCAGTCGGTGTTGATGTCGAGTTCCATCCCGCGAATCGCCCCGGCGCGCACGAGCACGTTGGCGAGGTCGCTGATCGACAGACTGGGACCGCCCACGTAGATAATCGCGCCGCTCTTGGTGACGCCCAGTCCTGAGCGCCACACGTTGAACGTTCCTCCAAGCGTCTTGCCCCACTTGACCGTGTTCTGACCCGCCAGACCCGGCACCGCGGCGCCGTGATCGACGATGAGGTCCAGATTCTGTCGTACCGACGCGATCTGATTGTTCATCGTGAAGTCACGTCCCCACATGCCCATCGTCATGGTGCCGTCCTTGAAGATAACGACCGACGCCGCTCCCCTGCGCAGGGGCAGAATCATTCGTCCGCCGGTGTAGTAGCCGCCGTTCGCGTCCTGCATACGAAAGCCAGCATTGAAAGCGGCGACGAGGTTCTCCGAATTCTTCGCCGTGATCGGCGCCGAGTACGCGAAGGGACCTTTGCCCGGGATGAACGAGCCCGAGTAGAGCTGCGCCTTCAAGAGCGTCGGGTCCATCCACGCCACACCCACGACGTAACTCGTGTTGACCGCGTTGGGGCGCACGAAGGCTTCGTACATCGAGGGCACGCCCGTGGCGGTCAAGCGGCCCGCGACGTGCCAGACCCCTTCACCGGGCAACGGAGTCGCCGCAGGCGTGACGAGCGGCGCGGGCGCGGCGAGGTGGTGGACGCCTGGCGGGATCGACACCTTCGTTGGTCCGGTACCAAAGACGTGGCCTTGGGGCTTGCCGCCGACCTTGGGCGGGTTCAGCTTGTAGTACTCGGTCTCGATCCAGGTGACCGCTCCCCCGAGTCCGTGCTGGCGACCCCATTCAGCGGCGCGTGCCGAGTACGACACTCCGTAGGAGGGGTTGTGCAGTGCGAAGGCGAGGCTGACGCCGAGGTAGCCAACGACGACCAACGTGATCGCGCCGAGCAGCACGATCGCGCGACGACGCCAGTAGACCTTTGCCGGGAGCCGATGACTCTTGGGTGCCAGTGGGGGCCGGTACACGGGTCGCGTGGAAACCATAACGAACCATTCTGACACCTCAACAGCGACCCCTCTTCAACAGGGTGCGTCCATTCTTACGAACGTATTAGGGAAATTACGCTCGGCGAAGCGGCGTCATCGCCAGAACCAACTGTTTCGTGCCGTGTTCTTCGAAATTGACCGACGCCCTCGCGTGCGAACCGCTGCCGTCAACCGATTCGACGACGCCGGGTCCGTAACGATCGTGCACGACACGCTCACCGACGACGAGACCGAGCTTCTCGGCGCCGGTCGAACGAACCGGTGGTGCCGCGCCGGTGCCGAACGCGCGTCCGTGCGTGAATTCGGTGGCGCGACCGATGAATCCCTCGTCGTCACGCGCGAAGGGCGTGCGCCGCGAGGGCAACGACGCCGAGAGATCCGTGACGAGTTCGGGCGGGATCTCGAGCAAGAAGCGACTGGCGATCGCCTCGGTGCGTTGACCCCACATCGTGCGGCTCCACGCGTGGGTCAGCACGAGATGATCCATCGCGCGCGTGATGCCGACGTAGCAGAGACGTCGCTCCTCTTCGAGTTCGGCGTCGTCCGAGAGCGCTCGACGATGCGGGAAGATCGTCTCTTCGAGGCCCGTGATGACCACGACGGGAAATTCGAGTCCCTTGGCCACGTGCAGGGTCATCAGCGAGATCGCACCGGCGCCGCTGTCGAGTTGGTCCGAATCGGCGACCAACGACATCCGCTCGACGAAGTCGAGCAGCGTGTCGTACTGCGACGCGGCCGACGCGAGCTCGCCGAGGTTCTCCAAGCGCGAATAGGCCTCGTCGGAGTTCTCCGCGCGCAGCGCGTCACCCATGCCGGTCTCTCGCACGATCGCGTCGATGACCTCGCGCGGCGCGAGGTCGTTGGACAGGGCGCGTAGTTCGTCGAGCATGAACGAGAACTTCTCTGCGCCCGCGAGCGCCCGACCCGTGAGTCCCGCGGCCTTGGCGTAGTGCGACGCCTCGGCGAACGACAATCCGTTCTCCGCGGCGTAGATCCCGAGCTTGGCCTGGGCCTGCGCGCCGATGCCCCGCTTGGGTTCGTTGATGACCCGTCGAGCCGACGCCTCGTCGCGAGGATTGACGAGCAGTCGCGCGTACGCGAGCGCGTTCTTGATCTCCTTGCGGTCATAGAAGCGCATCCCGGAGATGACACGGTAGGGAATGCTGGCGCGCAGCATCTCCTCTTCGAGCACGCGGCTCTGGGCGTTCGTGCGGTAGAAGACCGCCATCTTGCTCCAGTCGAGCGACGCCTCGCTGCGCAGACGGCGAAGCTCGCTCGCGACCCAGCGTCCCTCGTCGTACTCGTCACCCGCGCGGTAGAGGCGGATCTTTTGTCCCTGGTCGCCTTCGGTGAAGAGGTGCTTGGGGCGTCGGCTGGCGTTCTTGGCGATGACCGCGTTCGCCGCGTCGAGGATCGTCTGGGTCGAGCGGAAGTTCTGTTCGAGCACGATCACGTCGGCGTCGGGGAAGCGCTGCTCGAACTGCAGGATGTTGCGCACGTCCGCGGCGCGGAATCGGTAGATCGACTGATCCGAGTCACCGACCACGCAGAGGTTGCGGTGCTCGGCGGCGAGCATCATCACCAGTTCGTTCTGGACACCGTTCGTGTCCTGGAACTCGTCGACGAGCAGGTACCGGAACCGGTGCTGGTACGACGCCAGCAGGTCCGGGTCACGGCGCAGCATCTCGACCGCGTTGAGCAACAGGTCGTCGAAGTCCATGGCGTTGGCGAGCTTGAGCCGGTCCGCGTAGAGCTGGTAGATCTGGGCGACGCGACGGTGGTGCGGGTCGTCGCCGTGGCCCGCGGCCTCGTACGCGCTCGGCGAGAGCATCTCGTTCTTGGCGGCCGAGATGGCGCTCACGACGCTGCGCGGCGAGAGCCGCTTGGTGTCGAGGTTGAGTTCTTTCATGATGCGCTCGACCGCAGTCTCGGCGTCACCGGCGTCGTAGATGGTGAAACCCCGCTGGTAGCCGAGCACGTCGGCGTGCGCGCGCAGCATCCGCAGACACGCGGAGTGGAACGTCGACACCCACATCCGGTCGGCCTGTGCGCCGACCAGTTCGACGACGCGCCGACGCATCTCGTCGGCCGCTTTGTTGGTGAACGTGATGGCGAGAATCTCCCAGGACTGCGCGTCCCCGGTCGCCAGGAGGTGCGCGATACGTCTCGTCAACACCCGCGTCTTTCCCGAACCGGCACCCGCGACGACCAGGAGCGGCCCACCGCGCTGGAGTACCGCGAGTCGCTGTGGCTCGGTCAGGCCCTCGAGGAGTGAGGACGGATCGAGCCGCGCCGGCGACGCATTGGTTTCGTTGCCCCACAGCGACTCATCAGAAAATGAGGACCGGCTCACTCCCACTCAATGGTGCCCGGCGGCTTGCTCGTGACGTCGAGCGCGACGCGGTTCACGCCCTCGACCTCGCGGATCAACCGGTTCGCAATCGCCTCGATCACCTCGTAGGGCAGGCGCGCCCAGTCGGCGGTCATCGCGTCGTCACTGGTGACGGCGCGGATGATGATGGGGTACGCGTAGGTTCTTCCATCTCCCATGACGCCCACAGTACGCACGGCCGGTAACACCGCGAAACTCTGCCACAACTCGCGGTAGAGCCCGGCCTTCTTGATCTCGTCGACCACCACGTGGTCGGCGTTGCGCAAGATCTCCGCGCGCTCCCTGGTGACCTCGCCCACGATGCGCACGCCAAGTCCCGGGCCCGGGAAGGGCTGGCGCCAGACGATCTCGGACGGTAGGCCCAACTCCTCGCCCACGTGACGCACCTCGTCCTTGAACAGGTTGCGCAGGGGCTCGACGAGTTCGAACGAGAGGTCCTCGGGCAGTCCCCCGACGTTGTGATGGCTCTTGATGTTCGCGGCGTGACCCGATCCCGATTCGATGACGTCGGGATAGAGGGTGCCCTGGACCAGGAAACGCGGTCCACTGTCCCCTGCGCCGAGTTCTCGCGCCACCGCTTCGAACTCCCGTATGAAGAGCTCGCCGATGATCTTGCGTTTCACCTCGGGGTCGGTCACGCCGGCCAACGCGTCGAAGAAGCGGTCCTGGGCCTTGACGTGGATCAACTCGACGCCGAACTGGCGGGTGAACGTCTCTTCGATCTGCTCGCCTTCGTTCTTGCGCATCAGTCCGGTGTCGACGAAGACGCAGGTCAACTGCTTGCCGACCGCCTTCGTGACGAGCGCGGCCGCGACCGCGGAGTCGACGCCGCCCGACAACGCGCAGAGAACCCTTTCGGTACCGACCTGGGCGCGGATCGCGTCGACCTGGTCTTCGATGATCGACGTGTTGGTCCAGGCCCCGGGGATCTCGGCGACGTGGTGCAAGAAGTTGGCGAGCAGCTCCTGACCGCGTTCGGTGTGCGCGACCTCGGGATGAAACTGCACCGCGACCAGGCGACGTGACGGGTCCTCCATCACCGCGACCGGCGCTTCGGGCGACGACGCGGTGACCGTGAAGCCGGCGGGAGCCTTCGCGATGGCGTCGCCGTGGCTCATCCAACAGGTCGTCTCGTCAGGCCACTCGTCCATCAGCACCGACGTCCCCACACGCGAGAGCCGCGTTCGCCCGTACTCGCCAACGCCGGTGTGCGCTACCTCGCCACCCAACTGCAACGCCATGAGCTGGGCGCCGTAACAGATCCCGAGGATGGGGATGCCGAGCTCGTAGATGGCGGCGTCGAGCGACGGCGCCGGTACCTCGTAGACGGACTTTGGCCCACCGGACAGGATGATCGCCGCCGGCGACTTGGCGCGGACCTCGTCGGCCGTGATGGTGCTCGGGACTATCTCGGAATAGACGTGTGCCTCGCGCACGCGCCGGGCGATGAGTTGGGCGTACTGGGCGCCGAAGTCAACGACGAGGACGCTGGTCAATGTCCCATGCCGACGCCCTGGGAACGCTGCAGTTGCTTTCCTTCTGTCTGCAGCGAGGGGGCCAGCATGATCTCCGCCTTCTGGAACTCCTTCAGCGTCTCGTAGCCGCACGTCGCCATCGACGTGCGCAACGCGCCGAAGAGATTCAGTCGACCGTCGTTCTCGTGTGCCGGTCCGAGCAGGATCTCCTTCAGCGAACCACGGACCTGGGTGCGAACGCGCGTCCCGCGCGGCAGCGTGGGGTGGAACGTAGCCATGCCCCAGTGAAATCCGCGCGCCGGCGCCTCGAAGGCGCTCGTGAGCGGCGAACCGATCATCACCGCGTCGGCGCCACAGGCGATGGCCTTGGCGATGTCGCCGCCCTTGCTCATGCCGCCGTCGGCGATGACGTGCACGTAGACACCCGTCTCGTCGAGGTGGCGCATGCGCGCACCGGCGACGTCAGCGATGGCCGTCGCCTGGGGGACGCCAATACCAAGTACCGCACGCGACGTGCAGGCGTTGCCCGGTCCGACGCCCACCAGCACGCCGGCGGCACCGGTGCGCATGAGGTGCAGTGCGGCCGGGTAGCTCGCGCAACCACCGACGATCGTCGGGATCTCGAACTCTCGGATGAACTTCTTCAGATTGAGCGGCTCGGCTGTCTTCGAGACGTGCTCGGCGGAGACGACGGTGCCTTGGATCACGAGGATGTCAAGACCGGACTGGGCAATGGTGGCGGCCATCCAGCCGGTGCGCTGCGGCGTGACCGACGCGGACGTCACGATGCCGGCGCTCTTCATCTCGGCGATGCGCGCGGCGACGAGTTCAAGCTTGATGGGCTCCAAGTACATCTGCTGCATACGGGCAGTCGCCTTGTCGTCGTCGAGTTCACGGATCTCGTCAAAGAGCGGCATCGGGTCCTCGTAGCGGGTCCAGAGTCCTTCGAGGTTCAAGACACCGAGACCACCGAGACGGCCGATCTCAATCGCGGTCGTGGGCGACACGGCGCCATCCATCGCTGAACCGAGCATCGGCAACCCGAACTTGTACGCGTCGATCTGCCACGAGATGTCGACGTCCTCGGGGTCACGGGTCCGGCGTGAAGGAACGATCGCGATGTCGTCAAAACCGTACGCCTGCCGCGCCGATTTATAGATGCCGATCTCTACTTCCGCCATGTGGACCTCCGCCGATAAGAAACTGCACTCCAGAATTGGAGGTGCGTTACCTCCAATCTACTGGACGGGCCTAGCCCCACACTCGGTGCGCGTCGGGCCATTCGACACCGGTCACGAGACACAGCAGTTCGGTCAGCACTCGGGCGGTCGCACCCCAGATGAGATCCTCGGGGACTCGGAAGAAATAGATCGGGAAGTAGCCGTCGGCGTCGGCGCCGGGGCGCGCCTCACTACGACGCCACCGTTCCTGCGCGAAGGAGCCGTCGGACAGTAACTCGCTGAGCGAGATCGTGAAGGCCCGATCGACTTCGGTGGGGTCCGCCGTCAGCGTCGGACGCTCCGACAAGAAGCCCACGACCGGCCAGATCGACGAACCCGAGGCGTACGTGACGATCGGACTCAACCACCCGACCGGGAGCACCCGTGCGGGATCGAGCCCCACCTCTTCGTTCGCTTCGCGCAGCGCCGTCTCGATCGGCGTCTCACCGACGTCGCTCCCTCCCCCCGGCAAGGCGATCTCACCGCGATGGTGACGCAGCGCAAACGAGCGCCGCGTCAGGATGATCTGCGCCTCACCGTCCTCGTCGAACAGCGCCACCAGCACCGCGGACCGACGAGTGACCGGACGACGCGGACCGTCGCTGACGGCCACCATTTCCAACGGATCGCCGGGCACGGGCGCGACGTCCAGGTGACGTTCGTTCCGGCGCAGCTGTCGCTCGACACGCTCGAGCGTCACGCCCCGGCGCTCGCTGGCGCTCAGCCGTGACCACGGGGCCGGACCGCCGGGCATCACGTGCTCGGGCTCGGGAATCGACTGTGGGTACTCGTGACCGTCGAATCGCGATGGTCCCTCAACGTTGCGAACCATCGTTTCTCCCGTAGGCTGGCGTTTCAATTTGTCAGACTCAATTTTACCCCCTCGCCTCGAATTCAGGAGATTGTCGCCATGAAGACCGTTGCCCGCCTGAGCGTTCGACGCCGCTGGTACGTACTGATCGCGTGGATCGTCCTCTTCATCGGGATCAACGTCGTCTCCCAGAGCCTCGGGTCGGCCTTCGCGAACACCTTCAGCCTGCCCGGCACCAACTCAACGCACGCCTACGCCCTGCTCGCCAAGGACAAGAGTCTCGGCGGCGACGTGGACCAGATCGTGTTCCACACCACCTCGGGCACCGTCGCCGCGAAGCAGGTGACGATCGACCATATGCTCGCAAAAGTCGCGAAGCTACCGGCGGTGGCGAGCGTCACGTCGCCGTTCTGTTCGGGCGGTGGTTTCTGCCTGGGCGCCACTCAAGTGAGCAAGGACCGCACCATTGCTTACGCGGTGGTTCACTTCACCAAGCAGGGCTTTGCGTTGACCAACAGCCAGATAAAGGCCGTCGAGGTCGTGGGCGCGACCATTCGCTCCAAGACGCTCGACGTCCAGTTCGGCGGCAACGCGTTTGGCAAGTTGGACTCGCCGTCGGGTAGCCCGGGTGAGATCTTCGGCCTCCTCGCGACCGCGGTCGTGCTGTTCCTCGCCTTCGGATCGCTGCTGGCGATGCTCTTGCCGCTCGGCGTTGCGTTGTTCGCACTGGGCATCGCGTTGGCGGCGACGACGCTGCTCAGTCACGGCCTTGCGATTGCGCAGTTCGCTCCGATCCTCGGATCACTCATCGGACTGGGCGTCGGCATCGACTACGCGCTCTTCATCGTCACGAGAAGTCGCCAGGGACTCAAACGTGGTCTCAGTGTCGAGGATTCGATCGTGACGGCGATCGACACCTCCGGGCGCGCCGTGCTCTTCGCAGGCTCGACGGTGTGCATCGCGCTGTTGGGCATGTTGGCGCTTCGACTCTCGTTTCTCAACGGCGTCGCGATCTCAGCCACGATGACCGTCGCGATCACGATGTTCGCGTCGCTCACGCTCTTGCCGGCGCTGCTGGGGTTTCAGAAGCACCGCGTCCTCAGTCGACGTGAACGCCGCCTACTGGCGACCAGCGGTCCCGAACCGGTCGTTGTTGAGGGAGCCTGGTGGCGCTGGGCCCAGTTCGTCTCCCGCCACCCCCGCGTTCTCTCCCTGGGTGCGTTGGCGCTCATCGCGTTCGTCGCCATTCCGCTCTTCTCCTTGCACCTCGGCAGCTCTGACCAGGGATTGAATCCGAAGAGCACCACGACGCGACAGTCCTACGACCTCCTGGCGAAGGGCTTCGGACCTGGCTTCAATGGCCCCTTGACGGTCGTGGGCGCCATCAAGTCCCCCGCCGACCTCGCCGCCATGCAGCGACTCGACAAGTCGCTCAACGCCAAACCAGACGTCGCCGCGGTGGGGCCCGTCTATCCGATCGAGGGCGGCACCGTCGGGATCATCAGCGTGATCCCCAAGACGAGTCCCCAGGACGTCGCGACGTCCCAACTCATCGCGGCTCTTCGCGACAAGTACATTCCGGCCGCCACCGCCACGACACACACGGCAATCTACGTAGGTGGCATCACGGCCATCTTCGGCGACTTCGCGCAGGTGCTCGGCAACAAGATCCCGCTCTTCGTGGGCGTCATCGTGCTGTTGGGCTGTCTTCTGCTGATGGTCGCCTTTCGCAGTGTCCTCATTCCCGTGGTGGCCGCGGTGATGAACCTGCTCGCCGCCGCGGCGTCGTTCGGTCTGGTCGTCGCGGTCTTCCAGTGGGGCTGGGGAAGTTCACTGATCGGCGCGGGAACCGGACCCGTCGAATCGTTCCTGCCGATCATCATGATCGCGATCCTGTTCGGACTTTCCATGGACTACCAGGTCTTCCTGGTGTCACGGATGCACGAGGAGTGGCTCAATACCAACGACAACGAGGAAGCGATCGTTCGCGGACAGGCCAACACCGGTCGCGTCATTACCGCGGCGGCCCTGATCATGATCTCGGTCTTCCTTTCGTTCGCCTTCGGTGGCCAGCGCATTATCGCTGAATTCGGCATTGGTCTTGGCGGCGCGGTGTTGATGGACGCGTTCATCTTGCGCACGGTCCTTGTTCCGGCATTGATGCACGCCATCGGCAAGGCCAACTGGTGGATGCCGCGTTGGCTGGACCGGGTGGTACCCCACGTCGCTGTCGAGGCGACCAGCGACGAGGCGCCCGTCGGCGCCAACGCTTAGCGATGGTCGTTGCGATCTAGACGGCGCTTGAAGACTGCGGTCCCGGGCTCGACTCCTGCCGGGAGCCTCGTCGAGTGATCTTCACGTAGAAATCTCGAGCGGCTTCGGGCGTCAGGTCCAGGAACGACGAGCCCGAGGTGATGATCTGACCGACCGAAGCGGACCAGAAGACCGCCGTGAGCGTCGACGCATCCAAGCTGGGATCGATCCAGCCCAGACCCTTGGCCGCTTCGGTGAGTTCAATCCACCGCGTGAACTGAATATCGAGCAGGTCACAGAAGTGGCGCTGGGAGAAGGGATCGGACCAGATGTCGAGCATCGTCTTGACGATGCCCCATTTCTCGCCGGACTGTCCCGACGCCCACGCGAGCGTCATGTTCTCTTCAACGGCAGTCCAGAAGGCGTCCTCGTCTTGGTCGGTGACAGCCAATTCAACGCGCAGCAGAACGAGGTGGAGCGGTTCGACCATCGCGTAGTAATTGAGCATCTGCGCCTCGGCGATCAACTGGGAACGCGAGTCGAAGTGACGGTTGATCGAAACCACGTCGACATTGGTCCGCTTGGCCAGGTCATCGAGGCGGAACGTCTCGCTCCCGTTCTCCTTGATCATCTCCGCGGCAATGACAAGTATGTTGCGTCTGATAAAAGGGTCGTCCGATTTCATCCTCACCACTCTATTCAATGTCGAGAAGGGTTCCGTACCTCGTGGAAACGGTCCACGGCGCTGTTCAGCCCACACGCACCGCACCTCGACGTACGTCGTGCTGGAATCAACGGCAACTGCGCGGCCAGTCAGCCGGAAACGTAGTGATTTCACGGCAATGGTGCGGACCCACGTTCCGCAAGAGCGATGGCATACTTTCGAAGAGGGCGTAGTTCAAATGCCACCCGGAAGGGACTGACGACGATGGGGTCGAAAGGAATGTCGAAGAGGACGCGCCAGACCTACCAGTTCCCTCGGTCGGCGCGCCACCCTCCCGAGCCGCCGGGCGGGTGGCCGTCATCCGGATCGGGCTACGAGCCCGATCCCTTGAGCCCCGCAGGCTCGTGGGCTCAAGCCGCCAGGTTCGTCGACGCCTTGGACCGACGCGTCAGCCGGAAAGTCACCGTGCCGCTCACCCTTCTCTTGATCGTTCTGCTCTTGCTGAGTTTCTTCGGATAGTGACGTCGACCTGCCGGTCGACGTGGCGATACGGCCCATCAAACGGAGATTCCGGGCCCGAGGGCCCGGAATCTTCACAACCATGTGGACGAACCACGGTTACATCATGCCGCCCATACCGCCCATACCGCCCATACCGCCGTCGCCACCAGAGGCGCCAGCGGGCTCGGGCTTGTCAGCGACGATCGCCTCGGTCGTCAGCAGTAGTGCCGCGATGGATGCGGCGTTCTGCAGCGCGGAACGGGTCACCTTCGCGGGGTCGATGACGCCCGCCTTCACGAGGTCCTCGAGCTCACCCGTCTCGGCGTTCAGTCCGACCGAGCCCTTGGCGTCGGCCACTTCGCGGACCTTGACGGCACCCTCGTAACCGGCGTTCTGGGCAATAAGACGCAGCGGCGCCGAGAGCGAGTTCGCTACGACGCGCGCGCCCGTCGCCTCGTCACCGCTCAACGTCTCGATCAGCTTGTCAACGGCCTTGCGCGAGCGAACGAGTGCGGTGCCACCACCGGCGACGATGCCCTCGTCGATCGCGGCACGCGTCGCACTGAGTGCGTCTTCGATGCGGTGCTTCTTCTCCTTGAGCTCGATCTCGGTGGCGGCGCCGACCTTGACGACGGCGACTCCACCGGCGAGCTTCGCGAGGCGCTCTTGGAGTTTCTCACGGTCCCAGTCCGAATCGGTGTCCTCGATCTCACGCTTGATCTGCGCGACGCGACCCTGCACGTCCGCCGGTTCGCCCGCGCCGTCGACGATGGTCGTGGCGTCCTTGGTGATGACGATGCGACGCGCGCGACCCAGCAGGTCGACCGTGGCGCTGTCGAGCTTGAGCCCGATCTCCTCGGAGATGACGGTCCCGCCGGTCAACACGGCCATGTCCTGGAGCATGGCCTTGCGACGCTCACCAAACCCCGGCGCCTTGACGGCGACGGAGGTGAACGTACCGCGGATCTTGTTCACGACGAGTGTCGCGAGGGCTTCGCCCTCGACGTCCTCGGCGACGATCAACAGTGCGCGCCCGGACTGCATGATCTTCTCGAGCACGGGCACGAGGTCGTGCACGGCCGAGATCTTGCTGCTGGTGAAGAGGATGTAGGCGTCCTCGAGGACGGCTTCCTGACGCTCGGCGTCAGTGACGAAGTACGGCGAGAGGTAGCCCTTGTCGAACTGCATGCCCTCGGTCAGTTCCAACTCGATACCGAACGTGTTGGACTCTTCGACCGTGACGGTGCCGTCCT
>Ga0209385_1000725_pt1 | contig 13494 bp, 10 predicted proteins | sample NGEPerB_FD_184506 | JGI IMG/M metagenome (GOLD analysis project Ga0209385, IMG submission 184506) | Arctic peat soil microbial communities from the Barrow Environmental Observatory site, Barrow, Alaska, USA - NGEE PermafrostAB12-B... | ecosystem: Environmental > Terrestrial > Soil > Wetlands >... | reverse complement strand
CGGGTCGATGCCGCGCGCATCGCCGCGCGCAAGGCGGAGGACGCCGCCAAGGAAGCCAAGCTGCCGGCGCCTTTGACCAAGGGCTCGGTGGTCGCCTCCGACGCGTTCTTCCCGTTCGCCGACGGGCTACTGGTGGCGATCGAGGCCGGTGCCACCGCGGTGATCCAGCCCGGCGGCTCCATGCGCGACGACGAGGTGATCAAGGCCGCCGACGCGCACAATGTCGCGATGGTGTTCACCGGCACGCGGCATTTCAGGCATTGAACTGCGAATTTGAGAAGGCGGCCTTGCAGCCCTCTGGCGGCGACTGCACAATGTCGATACCGATTTCGGAGCAGCCACCATGAAAATGTCGCGAGAGGCCAAGGCGAATCTTGTTTCAGCAGCCATCACAGACGACCGAACCGAAATCCGGCTGGTCCGCGATCGCGTCTACTCCATAGCGACATTCATTACCGTCGGTTCGTTCGGCATCACCTCATTCATGTTGGCTAAAGAGGGCGCCCGCATCTCCATGACGTTCGAAACTAAATTGCTGATGACCAGTATCGATGGCGCCTTGCTTGTGATGTTGTGGGCGCTCTGTTGCCGAATGTTGATCGACATCCGGCTCGCCCAGTTGTGGCTTGAAGTCCGGGAAAAATTACTGGACGCGCTGGTCAGCAATGAACGCGTGGCTGCCAACGTCAAAATCTATAATATCGCGCCCACGGAACAGCCGGGCATCAAACATAATAACATGTACTGGGTCCTGTTCGCGGCAACAGTCGCGATCAGCATCAAGCTCGCGGCTCTCTGGATCGTAAAATTCTAGCACGTGGCACAATGGTCTTATTGCCGCGCCAGATCCCCCAGCAAACTCGCCGCCACCGACAGCTTCGACAGCGTCAGGCCTGAGCCGGCGATTTCGTGAATCGCCGCGCGGATGCGCTCGACTTCCGTCCGCCGCGGCTTGACCCATTCCTCCACCGCGCCGGCGCCGGCAAGTCCGTTAGAATCTTGGCCGTTGCCGACCATGGCGGCGGTGAGCCGCCGCTCGGCATCGCCGATCGAATCGAGCGCGCGGTCGAGCGCCAGCCGGTCGAAATAATCCGACACCACGATGCCCGGCACCGCGCCAATGACGCGGTCGAGCTGGAAGAAGGCCTCGGTCGCGAAATAGGTCGCGGTCACCTCGCCCACCGGCTTCTTGCTCTGGTCCGCCACCAGCACGATGTCAGGCGCGGCCTTCAGCACGGGAAGGCTGGCGATGCGGCGCGCCAGCGCCGCCGGCACGCCGGCCTTGGCAAGCTCCACCACCCGTGCGTCGCGCGCGGCAATCGCCGGCTTCGACAGCGCCGTATCGAGCGCGGCTGCCACCTGCGCGATGCCGTCGCGGTAGTGCCCGATAATCTTCTCCAGCCCCTGCTTGAGATCGGCATTGCGCAGGAACCACACCAGCCGGTCGAGCAACAAATCCTGCACGGCGGCATAGAGATCGAGCTGCGCCTTGCCGGAAATCTTGTTGTCGAGCCCGTCGATCTCGCCGTTGAGCGCGATCAGATCGTAGCTGTTGCGCACGGCGGCGAAGGCGGCGGCGATCGCCGACGGCGCGGCGCCGGTCTGATCGGAAATGCGCACGATCAGCGTAGCGCCGCCGCGGTTGATCATCGAGTTCGTGAGCTGGGTCGCGATGATCTCGCGCCGCAGCCGATGCGCGTGCAGCGCGTCGTCATAGTGCTCCGACATTTCCTTGGGGAAATAGCGCTCGAGCTCGCGCCCGAGATAGGGATCGTCCGGCACCGCGCTGTCGAGCAAATTGCTAAAGAGCGTGAGCTTAGCATAGGCCAGCAGCACCGCCAGCTCCGGCCGCGTCAGCGCCAGGTTGCGCTTGCGGCGGTCGAGGATTGCCATCTCGTCGGGCAGAAATTCCACCGCGCGATCGAGCTGCCCGTGCATTTCCAGCGTCTGCATCAGCCGCTGTTGGAAGCCGAGGTCTTCCAGTCCGCGCCGCTGCGCCAAGGAAAGCGCCAGCGTCTGCTGATAGTTGTTGCGCAGCACCAGGCGCGCGACCTCGTCGGTCATTTCGGCGAGCAGCGCGTTACGCGCCTCCAGCGTGAGCGCGCCGGAGCGCAGCGGCCGGCTCAAGGCGATCTTGATGTTGACCTCGACGTCGGAGGTGTTGACGCCGGCGGAATTGTCGATGGCGTCGGTGTTGAGCCGGATACCGCTTAAAGCCGCCTCGATGCGGCCGCGCTGGGTCATGCCTAAGTTGGCGCCCTCGCCGATCACCTTGCAGCGCAGTTCGCCACCGCTGACGCGGATGGCGTCATTGGCGCGGTCGCCGGCGGCTTCCTCGCTCTCGCTCGATGCCCGCACGTAAGTGCCGATGCCGCCGAAGAACAAAAGATCGACTTGTGCCTTCAGGATCGCCTTCATCAACGCCTGCGGCGTCACACTTTCGCCCACGCCGAACAGCTTCTGGGCCGCGGGGCTGAGCCGGATTTCCTTCGACGCGCGCGGATAGACGCCGCCGCCAGCGGAAATCAGCCTCTTGTCGTAGTCCTGCCAGCTCGAGCGTGGCAGCGCGAACAGCCGTTTGCGCTCGGCGAAGCTCTTCGCCGAATCGGGATCGGGATCGATGAAAATGTCGCGGTGATCGAACGCCGCCAGCAGCCGGGTGGTGTGCTCGCGCAGCAGGCCGTTGCCGAACACGTCGCCCGACATGTCGCCGACGCCGACGGCGGAAAATGGCGTCTTGCCGATATCGACGTCCATCTCGCGGAAATGCCGCTTCACCGCCTCCCAGGCGCCGCGCGCGGTGATGCCCATGGCCTTATGGTCATAGCCGGCCGAGCCGCCGGAGGCGAAAGCATCGCCCAGCCAATAGTCGTGTGCGAGCGAAATCTCATTGGCGATATCGGAGAAAGTCGCGGTGCCCTTGTCGGCGGCCACCACCAGATAAGGATCGTCGCCTTCGTGGCGCACCACACCGTCGGGCGCAATGATGGTGCCGTCAGGATGGATGTTGTCGGTGATGTCGAGCAGCGTCGAGATGAACAATTTGTAGGTCGCAATGCCTTCCGCCTGCACCACGTCGCGGGCGGCGCCCTTCGGCATCAGCTTGGGCACGAAGCCGCCCTTGGAGCCGACCGGGACGATCACCGCGTTCTTCACCTGCTGCGCCTTCACCAGCCCGAGGATCTCGGTGCGGAAATCCTGCGGCCGGTCGGACCAGCGGATGCCGCCGCGCGCCACCTTGCCGAAGCGCATGTGCACGCCTTCCACGCGCGGCGAATAGACGAAAATCTCGTAGAGCGGGCGCGGCAGCGGCAGGTCGGTGATCTTGCCGCTGGCGAATTTGACCGCAAGCAGCGCCTTGAGGTTGCCGTCCTTGTCGGTCTGGAAGAAATTGGTGCGGATCGCCGATTGCACGGCGTTGACGAAGCGGCGCAGGATGCGGTCCTCGTCCAGGCTCTCGACCTTCTGCAATTCCTCTTCGATGCGCGCGGCGATCTCATTCTGCTTGGCCTCGCGCTCTGGCGCGGCGGCCGGTTGCGGATCGAAACGGGCGTGAAACAGCTCGACGATATTGCCGGCGATGCCAGCGTGCTTGACCAGCGTCGCCCACATGTAATCCTGCGAATAGGGCACGCGCACCTGGCGCAGGAAGCGCGACAGCGTGCGGATCAGCGCCACGTCGCGCCACGCCAGGTTGCCCGCGAGCGTGAGCGCGTTGTAGCCGTCGTTTTCGGCGCCGCCGCGCATCACCATCAGGAAGGCGGCTTCCAGACGCGCCTTGCCGGCGTCGAGATCGATCATGCCGCCGTCGCGGCGCTCCAGCAGCATGTCGTGGAACCAGGCGTCGTGCTCGTCTTCGCTCTTCGATTCGCTCTTGGGCTCGATATGGTAGGTGCGCTCGTCCACCACCCGGAAACCCATGTTTTCCAGCACCGGAACGCGTTCCGACAGCGGCAGCGGGCGCTGCCTACTCCAGACTTTGAGGCCGACCGCGCGCTGCTCTTCCTCAAGGCGGTGATGGAAATCCACCCCAAGAGGCCGCTGCTCGCTCAAACTTTCGACCACGCGGATATCGCCCGCCGCCACCGCCGGCGCATAAGCTTCCTGGAAGCCGACGGAGAACGCATCGCGGTAGCGGCGGAACAACGCGCGCGCCTTGTCCGGCGGATTGACCAGCGCCAGCGCGTCGCTCAGCCCGTCGGTCCACGAGCGCACGATGGCCGCGACTTCGCGCTCCAGCGTGGCGCTATCGATCGCGGGCACGTGTCCGCCGGAGCGGCCGATGATGAAGTGCACGCGCACCAGCGGGCCTTCGGGGAAGAACGGATAGAACGCCGAGACGCGCCCGATGAAGGCGCGGCTGAGATAATCGCCGATCCGCGCGCGGATGTCGCTGTCGTAGCGTTCGCGCGGCACGAACACCAGCACCGACACGAAGCGGTCGAAGCGGTCGCGCCGCGCCAGCACGCGCACGCGCGGCCGTTCGTCGAGCTGCAGGATGGCGAGGGAGAAATGATAGAGCGAGTCTTCTTCGACTTGAAACAATTCGTCGCGCGGGTAGTGTTCCAGCACGTTGGACAATGCTTTGCCGGAATGACTGCTTGGGTCGAAGCCGGCGCGCGCTTCGACGCCCGCGATCTTGCGGCGCAAATAGGGAATGCTGTGCGCGGCGCGGGTATAGGCGGTGGAGGTGAACAGCCCGACGATGCGCTGTTCGCCCACCAGATTGCCGGAAGCGTCGAAGCGCTTGATGCCGACATAGTCGAGATAGACGCGCCGGTGCACGTGCGCGTGGATATTGGCCTTGGCGATGATCAGCAGCCGCGGTTCCTTGAGGAACGCCATGATTTCCGGGGTGAATTCGAGCAGCTCGTTGCCTTGCTTGAGCACGCGCAATTCGCGCAAGCGCATGATGCCGAGCGCGCTGTCAAAATCGGGTTTCAGCGTATTGCCGTCGAAGGTATAATTGCGCACGCCGAGGAAAGTGAAATTGTCGGCCAGTAGCCATTGCAGGAACTGGATCGCCTCGGCGATCTCATCCACCGGCAGCGGCGGCGGGTTGGTCTTGAGATCAGCGACGATGCCGTTGGCGCGCTCGAGCATGGCGCGCCAGTCCTGCACCGCCAGCCGCACTTCGCCGAGCACGCCCGCGAGCGCGCGCACGATGTCGGCGCGCGCCGCCTCGTCCGCGATCGGCTCGAGATGGATATGGATGAAGCTCTCGCGCGCCCTGCCGGCGTCATCGACGGCGCCGAGCGCGACAAGTTTTGCGTCGTCGCGCCGCACGCCGAACACCGGATGCGCCACCAGCTGCACATTGAGCCGGCGCTCGGCGATCTCGCCCATCACCGAGTCGACCAGGAACGGCATGTCGTCGTTGACGATCTCGATCACCGAGACCGTCTTGCGCTCGCCCGATTCTTTCAGCGCCACGGTTTCGCAGCGGATCTTCGGCGCGCCCGGCGGCCGGTCTTTGACAAAATCGAATGCCCGTGCGGCCAGTTCGGCGAGATCGGCGGCCGCATAGCACAGCACGTCGTCCGCCACCGCGCGGGCGTAGAGCTGCGCGACGAACGCCGGCGGGATGTCGCTGCGGCGCGTTCCAAGCGCGGCGGCGGCCTGCTCGATGACGGCGCGGGCGGCGTTTTCATGCTCGCTGGCGGGAAATTCAACGGCCATGGAAGCGCGCGCGGGTGGCGAGAATCGGTCGAGCATAAATTGGAGTTTTCACCTTCTGCGGCGAGCCGTCGAGAGCACCACACCATTTGGTGACGCGACCGTGACGGCTCTGCAAAACGCCGTTCGATGCCGGCTTAAGGTGCTGACATAAAAGGCAAAAGCACGGCCTCGCGGTCGTATCGCGGGCGTTCAGAACCTTGTAGTCTTGGACCTGGGCGAGGACAGCAAGGGGCGCGGGCAATGAACAAGGCCAACAAGTCAGTCAAAACCGCCGATAAGGCGGCCAGCGCGAAGCCCGGCGAGGCCAAGCCGTCGCTGCACGCCATCAAGGGCGGCAAGCCCGCGCTGGTAAAATCGCCACCCAAGCTTGCTGTTTCGAAGCCCGCCGCCAAGCCGGCCGCGGCAAAGCCGATCCCGCTCAAGGCGACGCCGCCGGCCGCCGACGACGCGCCGGTGATCGCGCTCAATCTGCCAATGGCGAAGCTCACGCCCGCCATGGCCTCCTATTTCAAGAAATGCCAGGACAGACTCGGCTTCGTGCCCAACGTGCTGGTCGCCTACGCCTTCGACATGACCAAGCTCGAAACCTTCGTCGCCATGTACAACGATCTGATGCTGGGCGAGAGCGGGCTCTCCAAGCTCGAGCGCGAGATGATCGCGGTGGCGGTGTCGTCGCAGAACCGCTGCTATTACTGCCTCACCGCCCACGGCGCCGCGGTGCGGCAATATTCCCGCGATCCGCTGCTCGGCGAGCACATGGTGATGAATTACCGCGTCGCGCGTCTGAGCAAGCGCCAGCGCGCCATGCTCGACTTCGCGGTCAAGCTCACCGCTTCGCCGTGGAGCGTGGAGGAGGCCGACCGCGAGCGGCTGCGCCGCGGCGGATTTTCCGACCGCGACATCTGGGACATCTCAGTGGTGGCCGGCTTCTTCAACATGTCGAACCGCGTCGCCAGCGCCACCGACATGCGGCCGAACACGGTCTATCACGGCCAGGCGCGCTAGCTTTTTTCCTCTCCCCGCTTGCGGGGAGAGGCTGGCGAGCGAAGCGAGCCGGGTAAGGGGCATCGCCGTCCGTGTATAATCTCCATGCCCCCTCACCCGACTTCCTCGCTTCGCGCGGAAGTCGTCCTCTTTCCACACGCGGGGAGAGGTGAAGAAGAGAAACATGCGCCGGTTTTTTATCTTCATCACTCTTGTATTCGTTGCGTTTGGTGCGGCCTACGGCCAAGTGGCTCCGGTTTCGCACGCGCCGCCAATTCCGCCGGCGCAGGCGATCCTCGCCCACAACGGCATGGTGGTGGCGCAGGAGAGCCGCGCCGCCCGCATCGGCGTGGAAATCCTCGACCGCGGCGGCAACGCGGTGGATGCCGCCGTCGCGGTCGGCTTCGCGCTGGCGGTTACCTATCCGCGCGCCGGCAATATCGGCGGCGGCGGTTTCATGGTGATCCACTTGGCCAAAGACAATCGCGACGTGGCCATCGATTATCGCGAGACCGCCCCTAGCGCAGCGACAGCGACCATGTTTCTCGACGCCAAGGGCGAGCCCGATCCGAAAAAGTCGCGCGATAGCGCTCTATCCATCGGCGTGCCCGGCACCGTGGCAGGGCTTGCGCTCGCGCACCGCAAATACGGCTCCGGCAAGCTGTCGCTCGCCGACCTGATCGCGCCGGCCATTCGGCTGGCGCAGCAGGGCTTTCCGGTCGAAGACGACACGGCTGACTCGCTCCCCAAGGCGCACGAGCGGCTGGCGCGCTGGCCGTCGTCGGCGGGGATTTTCCTCAACGGCGGTCAGCCGCTACAAACCGGCGACCGGCTGTTGCAGTTCGATCTCGCCGATACCTTAAAGGCCATCGCGCAAGATGGCCCGCGCGCGTTCTACCAGGGCCGCATCGCCGCGCAGATTGCGGCCTCGGTGCGCGGCGCCGGCGGCATCATGACGGTGGACGATCTGAAAAATTATCGCGCGGTGGAGCGCGCGCCCGTGCGCGGGACTTATCGCGGCTACGACATCGTCTCCATGCCGCCGCCTTCCTCCGGCGGCGTGCATCTGATCGAGATGCTCAACATCCTGGAAGGCTACGATCTCGGCAAGCTCGGCCGCGGCGAGCAATCGCTGCACACCATGATCGAGGCGATGAAGCGCGCCTATGCCGACCGCGCCGTGTTCATGGGCGATCCCGACGCGGTGAAAATGCCGGTCGCCGGCCTGATCTCGAAAAAATACGCCGAACGCTTGCGCGCCGGCATCGGCGACAAGGCGACACCGGCCGCCAGTATCCGCCCCGGCAAGCCTGCCGATTTCGAGGGCGACAACACCACGCATTTCTCCGTCATCGACCGCGACGGCAACGCGGTGTCGAACACCACCACGCTGAATTTCTCTTATGGTCTTGGATTAGTCGCCGACGGCACCGGCGTGCTGCTCAACAACGAGCTCGACGATTTCACCGCCAAGCCGGGCGCGGCCAACGCCTACGACCTGGTGGGCTTCAATGCCAATTTGCCGGGACCGGGCAAGCGCCCGCTGTCGTCGATGACGCCGACCATCGTCTTGAAAGACGGCAAGCCGGTCCTCGTCACCGGCTCGCCCGGCGGCAGCCGCATCATTTCGGCGGTGCTGCAAGTCATTACCAATGTGATCGACTTCCACATGCCCATCGATAATGCGGTGACCGCGCCGCGCCTGCATCATCAATGGCAGCCGGACGAGGTGTACGCCGAGCCGGGCTTTGCGCCCGATGTGCTCGATGCGCTCGAGGCGCGCGGCCACACCATCGTGGCGACGGAGCCGCATACCTCGGCGAATTCGATTCAAGTGACGCCCAACGGCACTGTCGGTGCCGCCGACACCCGCACCCGCGGTGCGCTCGCGGCGGGGTACTAACCCTCGTCATTCCGGGCTCGCGAGCTGAGCTCGCGCCCCGGAATGACAAATTCGGAGAAAAATTGGAGCGGGCGAAGGGATTCGAACCCTCGACCCCGACCTTGGCAAGGCAGGGCTCGTTCGACTTTCCTGACGACAATCAACAACTTAAGCCAACAGGCGACGACGCGAAAAACGCCGGAATTCCAGCGTCCGGAGCCTCTGCGTGCAGATCGCGTTCAGATTCGCTGTCGGAACTCCGCCGCGCTAGCCACCAGTTCGGCAGTGGCGAGGACGACGATACAAGGCCTGCTGGTGCCGGTGCTGGTGCTGATGCTGCCGTCGCCGATGATGGTGATCATGCCGATGGCGCCGCCGATGACCACCATGATGATCATGCTGATGGTGCTGCCGATGATGCCGATATTGCGTCGCCGCCGATCGCCCCGCGAGGCGAAATGGCCGGACTCGAAGGCGGCGCGCTGTTCTACATCGACGTCGATGCGATCCAGGTTGGCCCGCGCCTGCGCGAGCTAGATATGGACGGTCTGTCGCAGCTGCAGGAATCGATGCTGCAGCGCGGCCTGCTCCAGCCACTGCTGATCCGCTTCGAACCAAGCAGCGACGGCCCCCGGCCGGTCCTGATCGCCGGCCGGCGTCGGTTGGCCGGCGCCAGGCAGCTGGGTTGGCGGCATATCCTGTGTCGCGCGATCGAAGGGCAGGAGATCGAATACCAGCTGGCCGAGATCGACGACAATCTGATGAGTGTGGGCCTCTCGGCCGCTGAACAGGCGCTCTGCCTTGGCCGCCGCAGCGAACTTTACGAACGCTTGTACGGCCCGGCCAAGGCCCGGGGTGCCCATGCGGCCAATGCCGCCATGGGCAAGGCGCACGCAACCGCCAATTTGGCGCCTGCGTTCGCAACGGCCACCGCCGCCGCCACTGGTGTGGCGGAACGCAGTGTCCAGCGCGGCGTGGCGCGCTACGCCACGCTCGGTCCCGAATTGCTGAAACGCGTGTCCGGCACGTCGCTCGACCTCGGCGTGGAACTCGACGCCTTGGCCGCGCTACCGTCCCACGAGCGCGACGCGCTCGTTGGCCGCGCCGCCGGCGGTGAGCCGGTCTCGGCCGCCGAGGCGCTCAAGGCGGCGGCGCAGGCGGAGCAGCCGGCCCAAGCTGGTGAAAAATCGGAACCGCCTCAGCCTGCCGGCCAGGATGCGGAACCGTCGGCGCCGGAGCCGGACGAGCCGGCGCAGGACGAGCCGCCGGCGGCCGGCCCTCATACCGATCCCGAAGACGACCCCTTCGCCGACTATTTCGTTGAAATTGACCGTGGGCTCGAGACGCTGAAGCAGGCCTGGCTGCGCGCACCTACCGAAGCGCGTGAATATTTCCTGGCCTGGGTGGCGTCGGGCTGGCGGTCGCCCAAGGACCGGTAACGATCACATCATACACAAGGAGGCGCATATGTACGGATCCGTCAAGCTGGCCGATCTGCCGATGTCGAAACGTCACCGCGCGCGTCTCGACAAGCATGCCGAAGATCAAGCGAAGCACCGCGAGGAGCTGGCGGAGAAAAAGGCCCCGGACCGGGAGGATTTTGGGCGCGCTGCCCTAACCGCCATTCTCATTCTGTACGACGCCGCTTGCAGTCGTTTGGAAGACAAAGGCGCAGGATTGGAATTGGCGACGACGCTCCGTCGAGGCGTCATCGAACATCTCGAGCATGTCGGCTTCGACCGCGAACAGATCGCAATTCGGTTCGCTAAAATGGCGGAGCGGGCAGTGAAAGATCATGAACGCTGGCGGGTCAAACGCGAATGGCACGCGGAGGCCAAGGCGCAGAAGAAGGCCAGCGCCGGGAAGGAAGCCAGCGCTCAGAAATAGTCACCATGTGACCGGGGCATCGATCACCCTGTGGTCGCGTGTAACGTGGGGAGGAGCCTACTTTTGCGGTCACACGGTGATCAGCACCCCCGGCATTGCCGCGGGACTTGATGCCGGCCTGCCCCGGCATTGGGATTGCCGGCGGTAATGCGACTCTGGTGCGAGGTCTGCTGGGCCGGCCCGCCCTACAAGAGCCAAAGCGGAAGTCCAGGCGCTGAAATCGGAACACGACATGGACCGCGCCAAGATCGGCTACCTCGAGCAGAACATCGTGGTCATCAAAGACGTTCTGGGTGGCGCCAATCGTGATCTCGAAAAGGCCCGCAGAGATGCTCAGCTCATGTCAGAGTTGAGGGTTCAATGCACGCGCGCCGAAGAACAGCGCGACGCAAACGCACGCGAAGCTGAACAGCTCCGCTCGACAATCACGGCGATGAGCAAAAGCCACGAACAGGCGCTGACAAAGTTGGGTGCAGACTGTGAGAAAAAGCTCTTCGTCGCGCAGAGGCGCATCTCTGAACTGGAGAACAAGATGATGGAGGCCCTTGGCCCTCGCGCTAACGCCAAAACGTCCGCCTACTCGCCGGCCGAATAGAAAGAAAAACAAGAAGAGGAAAAATGGCCGGAGGATATTTGGGATAAGCGAGGTAACTCCTGCTGTTTTATTTTGGACAATTCGGCCGGCGGCGGTTGCAACGCGGGTAGGTCAGTAGCTTCAGAAGGAAAAAGGGCACCTCGTTTCCGAGGTGCCCTTTGTCGTCAGAACAACCGTATCAGCACGGTCACCATCGAAGCCAGTTTGGGGTGCAATAAACATCCCCAAGCCAGACGGTAGGGCGTGGACTCATAAAAGCCTAGCAGGCGCCAACTTGCACCAGCAGCCGGCGAATGTCGGCTTTCGGGGGTAAAGCGGACATGGGCTTGTGCACTGCAAATGTCCGTTATTGACCCAACTGCGACATCAGCCAGCATCTCATGTTGCAGTGGCGAAACGAGTCCCAGCCCCTTGTCAAAGCACTCGTTTGAGCCGTTACGATGCCGTCTCTTGAGCCTGAGGACGAACATGCGGCGGCGGGAATTTTCTGGGTGTGCTGAACTATGCAGTGGTTGCGTGGCCAACCCGACCGATGTTTACGTCGATGCGCTGTTGCGCAACGACGCCGCGCCCGCTCCGTCTCCGCAGGCCAGCGCCGGGAATCTGTTTGCAACGCGCGCCGAACTCGGCCGCCTTATGGCGAGCGGCACCCGCAGCCCCTCGACTGCTTCTGTTCTCTGGAAACGTAGAAGCCCGGCAAGCTTGCCGGGCTTCTTAAGTTCTACAGCCGGGTGACGACCCGGCGTCCTAGAACATTTCCCCGCCCTATATTCGTATCGTCCCGGTGCTGGCCGCCAGCGGCCGCCGCAAACCATGCTGCAACGGCACCCAGAAGGGCGGCAGAACCCGCCATGAACGCCATGATGACCGTGCTCTTACGCGCACGGGCAATGTTCTCTTTTGCGTTCGCGATCGCCGTATCGACACGGCGTTCGGACTCGGGGGCTGCGAGGCCAGTCCGTGCGGAGACCAACCGAACCAAATAGCTCCGATCCTCTGCCACAACGCCGGAATGGCTGGAGGAAGTAAGCAGAATGCGCGCAGCCTCCGCCCGGGTCTGCGTCACATCGGGTTCTCCAGAGCGCCGTTCACCTCGGAGCAACCGATCGAGGTCAAATGCGATGGTGTTCTCGCCTACCACTGAGGTGCTCGAACCTCCATTCACCGAGGGGGCGGCCATTCGACTGCTCGCCGATGCGGCCAGCAATAGTAGCAACGCCGTTAAAAGCGTTGCCACCGCCCAAACTAATAGACCATGCATGCTATCCCGGTGCTCGACTTCCTCAGGATTGGCAGACGCGCCGAACCGCTCGCGTAGCAATCCAGTCACGTAACCGCCCAGGCCGTACGACGCCAAAGCGACTAATATTAAGTAGACTCCCGAAAGCATCCAAAGTCCGATTGAAGCATCCCGCCAAGTTGGGGCCGTTGAGCTCACGGCGAGCCCAATCGCACCAGCGAACGCATGCAAGACGGTGGCTAGCGCGGCGGCGGTAACGGCGCCTGCGATAACCGGTCCCCATTGGACATACGGAACATGGGACAGGGGTGCAGCAGTGCGGACCATCGTGTCTGACATGGGGGCCACCGCGCTCAGCGCAGGCCAAAGAAAGAAAGAATGAACAAGACTATTACGACCAATCCGACGAGATAAACGATGCCATTCATGGGGTCGCCTCCAAAGCCGGTCTCTAATGCCGGGCCTTTCAAAAACGCGCCTCATCGAAAAAAGTTCCCGGCTGGAACTCTGTTCCGCCGCAAATTCGGCATAAAAACCCCCGCGCCGGGCCTGGTGGTGGCTGGCCGCGGTCGGCAGCTCTCCGCGGACTAGGCGTGTACTCTGAGCCGCCTAGGTTGACGAGACCGCTCAAGCCTTCGACCACGCTGCTCACGTCATAGCGGATATTTAGCGGATCGGGCCGCCAAACGCGTTGACTTTGCGATGCTACTGACCACGTTGGTCCGGATTGGCGTGTGTATTCACGCTCAGAAATCCTATCGAGATTTTATTGGCTGGCTGCTGCGCGCGCGCCGTAAATGGCGAAGACACCATTAGCGGCGTATTCTTTTCCGCGGACGCCTTCCTATACACGAACAACAAGCTGATCATCGACTTGGCGATGCGTCACCGACTGCCTGCAATTTACGGATCGCCGGGGACGGCAGCCGATGGTGGCTTGCTCTACTACTGCGTCGATATCGTCGATCTATCCCGCAAGGCAGCCGCCTACGTCGACCGGATACTTCGCGGGGAAAAGCCCTCTGATCTGCCGGTACAGCAGCCGACCAAGTTCGATATGACGATCAATCTTGAAACCGCGAAGGCGCTCGGCTTAACGCGTCATCGACCCAACGTTTCCATCGGTGTTGACGAATAGTCCGGTGCGAGGCCGAGGGCGCAACTCGAACAGACATAACATCCCTCTGGTCCGAAGTGTCAGCATCGTCGGCGGGCTTTTCATGATCG
>Ga0209385_1000723_pt1 | contig 13516 bp, 9 predicted proteins | sample NGEPerB_FD_184506 | JGI IMG/M metagenome (GOLD analysis project Ga0209385, IMG submission 184506) | Arctic peat soil microbial communities from the Barrow Environmental Observatory site, Barrow, Alaska, USA - NGEE PermafrostAB12-B... | ecosystem: Environmental > Terrestrial > Soil > Wetlands >... | reverse complement strand
ACCGCCATCCACGATACCATTGCGATATCTTTTGGCAGCGCCTATGTAAACGACTTTATTAGAGGCGGAAGGGTTAAGCACGTGGACATTCAGGCCGACGCTCCCTACCGCATGTTGCCCAGTGACCTCGAAAAACTCTATGTGCGCAATAACACGGGCAAGATGGTTCCCTATTCCACTTTTGCCTCCGGACACTGGGCATTCGGTTCTCCCAAACTGGAGCGCTACAACGGATTTTCTTCCATAGATATCTGGGGAGAGGCGGCGCCGGGCAGGAGTTCCGGGGAGGCGATGCAGGCCATGGAAGATTTAACCTCGAAGTTGCCCAAAGAGATCGGTTTTGACTGGACGGGGCTTTCCTACCAAGAGAGGCAGGCTGGCGCTCAAGCCGCTCCGCTTTATGCCTTTTCTATTTTGATCATTTTCCTGTGCGTAGCGGCGCTGTATGAGAGTTGGACAGTTCCCATTTCGATCCTTCTAACCCTCCCCCTGGGGGCGATTGGCGGCGCTATTGCAATGAGCATGCGGGGGATGCCCAACGACGTCTATTTCCAGATCGGTCTTTTGACCATTCTGGGTCTGACCACAAAAAACGCCATCCTGATCGTCCAGTTTGCCAAGGCCCGGGTGGAACAAGGAATGGGACTGATCGAGGCGACGCTGGAAGGTTCTAAACTGAGGCTGCGTCCTATTCTCATGACCTCGCTGGCTTTCGGATTCGGGGTTTTGCCGCTAATGCTGGCAAGCGGAGCTGGTGCGGGCGCGCAAAAGGCCATCGGTACTGGTGTGATTGGTGGAGTCGTGACCGCCACCTTCCTGGTTACCTTGTTTGCGCCGCTCTTCTATGTGCTGATCGAGAAAACCTTTGGCAAACGCAGGAAGGATAAAGCATCCAAAACAAGCGGCGCAAATCCATCAGGGGAGGATAAATGATATGAAGAGAAACCTGTTTTTTCTCCTGAGTATGATAGTCTTCCTTCTGGGTGGATGCACGCTGGCTCCGAAATACACGCGTCCGGAAGCGCCGATGCCGGCTCATTGGCCTATGGGTATGGCCTATATTTATACTGAAAATGCGGCCGATGAATCCACACCGCTGGCATCCACATTGTCCTGGCGGGATTTCATTACTGATGACCGTCTGCAAAAGGTCATCGAAACAGCCCTGAACAACAACCGCGATCTGCGGCTGGCGGCATTGAATGTTGAAAGAGCGCGGGCGCTTTATGGTATTTCGCGGGCCGAACTTTTGCCTTCGGTCAATGCGGCCGGAATTTGGGATAAAGAGCATGTTCCGGCTGATCTTTCGACCACAGGTAGCGCAGTGACCTCCGAGCAATACGGCGTCAATCTCGGGATCACTTCTTGGGAGATTGACTTCTTCGGCCGCATTCGCAGTCTGAAAGATCAGGCGTTGGAGGAGTATCTGGCTACGGAGGATGCCCGCCGTAGCGCACAGATCATGCTGGTATCAGCAGTGGCACAGGCTTATCTGACCCTAGCCGCGGACAGGGAAAATCTCAAACTGGTGGCCTCTACCCTGGAGGCGCAGGAGGTCTCCTACAAATTGATCAGAAAACGTTGTGATGTAGGGCTCTCGTCCGAACTGGACCTCCGTCGGGCGCAAAGCCAGGTGGATACGGCCAGAGGAGACATCGCGCGCTATACGCAACTGGAAGCGCAAGATGAAAATGCCCTAAATCTTCTGGTTGGTTCGCCGATCCCGCAAGTGCTCCTGCCGATGGAGTTGGACAGTATCAACCCGCCGAAAGATATTTCTCCCGGCCTGTCTTCCGAACTTCTCTTGCGCCGGCCGGATATACTGGCGGCAGAACACAGACTCAAGGCGGCCAATGCCAATATCGGCGCTGCCCGCGCAGCTTTCTTTCCCCTCATCTCTCTGACGACCTTCATCGGAACCGCCAGCGCCGATCTATCCGGACTCTTCAAAGCCGGTCAGGGTACTTGGGGTTTCACACCGCAGATAGTTATGCCGATTTTTGACGCCCGCACGTGGTCGGCATACGATGTAACAAAAGTAGAGAAGGAAATATTTGTGGCCCAATACGAAAAAGTGATTCAGACGTCTTTTCGGGAAGTGGCTGATGCCCTTGCCGTGCGGGGAACAGTGAACCAACAGATAGCGGCGCAACAATCGCTGGTTGACGCTGTTGCGGAAACCTACCGCCTCTCTAACTTGCGCTATACCAAGGGAATTGACGGCTATCTGAGTGTCCTCGATGCACAACGTTCTCTCTATGGCGCACAACAGGGATTGATCGTTCTTCACCTCGCCCGGCTTGTCAATCGGGTGATGCTCTATATGGCACTGGGTGGGGGTGAGTGAAGAATATCCTGAAAAGAGAGTTTATTTTCCACTAACAGAAGAATGTGTATATAATAGAAAAAGGTATCAGTGTTTATGGCCGGACAAAAAATAACCAGAAGGCAAAAGGACATTTCCCGGCTTCTGCGCGAAAAAAAATATAATCCGCCTCAAAGGTCGAAAAAGGATAATACACTTCCAGCAAAAAAGCGCGGCAAATAAAAGAAGCGCTTTTGATGATAATTTATATTGTTTCGGCGATAGCGTCGATAAAGTCTCCCCTAATTACTTTTTTGTTGGAAGATACTTTTTCGGCAAGCGCGAGCAAATCACTGGTAATTATGCCTTCTTCCATGGTGGCACTGACTAGTCCGGGGATGAACGACAGGTGCCTTGTCACTTAGGATACCCGGTAATATCGCGAATACTTTCAAAGAGGGGCCTCAGCCGCTGGTATATGTGCAGATACACCTCCCGGTAGAGCCGGTCGTAGAGCCGGTGGTTTTCTGGAATAGGTTCGAACACCTCCTTAACTCTGGTCATGGCTTTCACCGCAGACGGGAAATCTGGATACAGTCCGAGTCCAACGGCCGCATCTATCGCCGCTCCCAGCGCGGATGTTTCATAGGTGTGAGGGCGTTCCGCGGGAAGACCGAACACATCCGCCGTTATCCTCATCGCCATATCGCTCTGCGATCCCCCACCCGACACCCGAAGCTTGGTGATGGGCGTTTTCGTCCGCCGTTGGGTATACTCTGCACCCTCCCGCAAGGCGTACACCAGACCCTCAAGAATAGCGCGGTATAAATATGCCCTGTTGTGTACGTCGCCGAAGCCGATTATCGATCCCTTCGCGTAAGGATCCGTATTAGTTCCCGGCGACCAGTAAGGTTGGAGCACGAGCCCCATTGATCCTGGAGGTATCTTTTCTATGAGCGCGTCAAAGAGTTTTTCGGGAGCAATATTTTCCTTTTCGGCAATCTGCTTTTCCAGTACCCCGAATTCCTCTCTGAACCAGCTTACCATCCAGAAGCCTCGATAGACCATTACTTCGGTGTAATAGTTGTCGGGCACTGCGGCCGGATATGGCGGAATCATGGACAAGAGTTCTATGTATTTTTTTGTAGTTGTATTAAAAGTGGCCGTCGTTCCGAAGCTCAGACAGCCGGTCTCGGGCGTGAGACAACCTGCGCCGAGCATCTCGCATCCCTTATCGGTTCCTGCGGCGAACAGGGGGAGTCCCTCGGGTATTCCGGTCTCTTCCGCAGCGCGACCGGTTATGTTTCCCAGCACTTCGGATGGCTTGACGAGCCGCGGGAGCTTTTCTTTCTCTATCGGAAAGAGCCGCCATTTAATGTCGAATTTTCCGGCCCATTGATATGTCTTATTGTCGATTGGCAGATAGCCGACGTTGTTGGCGACCGAGTCCGCGAACTCGCCCGTAAGCATGTACGTGAAGAACCCAGAAAGAAGAAGATACTTGTGAGTCTTATTCCAGATATCGGGCTGGTTCTGGCGTATCCAGTTTGCTTCGCAATTTTGCACTGCGCCTTCGATCCTGTCCAATAATTTGATCGCTTTCAGCACGGGCCTGGTTATGGAGGGGATGATCCCGGACGAATCCGCCTTTCTCTGGTCAAGCCAGAGACATGCCGGGCGAAGGGGCCTGCCGTCAGCCCCGATATTGATCATTGTGGCGCGCTGTGTGGTCAGCGTAACTCCGGCTATTGACTCTTTAGCCGCCGTGCCAATCCCGCCTAGGAGCTCTTTGCATGTGTCGCAGAGAGTCTTCCAGTAGTAATCGGGGTCCTGCTCCGCCCACCCCGGATGTGCCGAAAAATAAGGTTCTATCTGGCGTTTCACGATATGCACGATATTTCCCGATGTATCGATCATGGCCGCCCGTATCGACTGGGTTCCCGCGTCAATCGACAATATCATTTCTCCCGCGTTTTTTTTCTGGTTTTCCATTGAGTCACCTCCTCAATACAATCCGAGCTGTATGCCCGGGTTCACAATGTAACATTATTCTCATAAACTCATAGACACAGAGCATTCCAGGCAAATATTAGTATTTAATCATCCGGTGGGTACTCGGTGATTTTGGCCATCTTACGGTACATGGGTTCCATTGTGTCAAATAATTTTTTGTACACCTCGTTGAACAACTGCGAATAGATGCGATGGCTTTGCGGATTGGGCGCAAATGGCTTACCCCTTCGTACCATGGCTGCCACTGCTTTCTCAAAGGTGGCATTCCCGTGCCTATGGCCGCTGCCATGGCAGCCCCCAGTGCCGAGATCTCAGAGGTCGCCATGCGTATGGCTGGCAGATTGAACATATCAGCAGCGATCTGCACCACCATATCGCTACGAGAACCACCGCCGCCGACGCGAATTTCTCTTATGGCGATACCGGTCTTCTTCTGCACAATTTCCTGAACGCGGCGCAATTCGAAACAGAGTCCTTCAAAAATTGCCCGGTAAATATGTGCTCGTGTATGGACATCGCCAAATCCGACGATAGAACCCTTGGCGTATTTATTTTTTATTGTAGGTGACCAGTAAGGTTGTAACATGAGTCCCATGGAACCCGGAGGTATGTTGCGAATCACTTCATCGAGGACAACCTCGGGCGCCACGCCACGCTTTTCGGCTTCAATGGCCTCCCTGTGGCCGAATTCCTGCTTAAACCACGTTACCATCCAGAAACCACGAAGGATGAATATCTCTAAAACCCAGGCACATGGAATGGCCGCCGGCCATGTGAAAAAACGCAGTTGAGAATCCTTCATATATTTACGCGTGATTACCTCCATGGCCGTGCCAGTGCCAAAACTGATCACAGCGGTTTCAGGATCGATAGCTCCGGCCCCAAGTAGTTCGCATTGCTTATCTCCTGCACCCACCATGAGCGGCAGACCTTCCGGCAGACCCATAACCTCTGAGGCCTCGGTGGTAATGTAACCAAGAACCTTATCGGGAGGATAGAGATCGACACATTGATTCCGCCCGATACCGAGAGCATCGTAGATGAACTGGAAACCTGTGCCGAAATACCTTTTGGCTTTATAATCGAAGGGGCAGATGCCCGAGACCATGCCGTAGGAATCTCTAAATTCGCCAGTTAGCTTGCGGACAAAGAATCCCGTAGCCTGAACAAACTTGTAAGTTTTTCTGTAGATCTCGGGTTCATACTTTTTTATCCATAGAAACTTCGAGTTCTTACGGGCGTACTGCAGAGTCTTGGCCTCGCCTATCAGGTGGACAGTGAGTCTGACGGCCTTACCTAGGGGTGGCAAATCACTGACTGTGCGCTGATCAAGCCATATTATTCCCGGCCGCAGGGCGTTGCCGTCTCTGTCCATGGGGATGACCGTATTGCGCTGGCTGGTCATACCGATCCCGCCGATTTTGCGGTGATCGATACTGATCTTTGCCATAAGTTTCCGGCATACCTGACAGAGTTTGGACCAGTAGTCCTCTGTCTCTTGCTCAGCCCAGCCGGGCTCCGGCGAAAAAAATGGTTCATACTCAGCTTGTTCTATGGCAATTTCATTACCGTGACGATCGAAGAGGACCGCCCTGATGCTTTGGGTTCCTGAATCGATGGCAATGATGTAAGTATTTTCAGGCATGCCTCACCTTCTCCGGCATTAAATCAATGGTACGATATTGGCTTGAGATCCCTTGAGCTTGGCGATTATAAAAGGTGCCGCGGTTTGGATTAAACTCACTCCCGATAAACTGACCTGGTTGACCCGCATGTGTTTGCACAGGCCATAGACAGTCAGTGCCAGGTCGTTGCATCCCGGACTCAAAGTAACATTTTTCCTGCCCAAGTGCGCCTGGAGCGTTACGCCATAATCCTGAATGGCGCAGCTGCCGGCGATATGCACACGGCCTGTGATTCTGTCAACAACTTGCTTATCAATGCCCCTGCCCATTAGGATCGTAAAGCCGCCTTTGCCGCCATGGTCGCGGAAGAGCATTTCGACCACGCTCTCGGTATTACGGCGGCAGCCCTCCTTACAGCAGCGTTCCTTTCCCCTGAGTATGGTAATGTCCGGTGGGTAGTCGTCTAGCAATTCGCAGGTAAGCTTTTTCTTACGGGTCTCGAAAAGGGACTTGTTGATGATATTGATCTGGGCGATGTCGCCTTGACCGATCCCTGTAGCACTTGAAAGTTCAAGGTGCCTGACGTCCTTAATGTCGAAACCTATCAGGGCCGATGCCACCACATCGGTGGCGAGCGGGTCTGTACCGCCAATGAGGAGATCCATAGGCAACACGCACTTGCCGGCATTATACGTCGTAGGATAGTGGCCATGGGTGGTGGCGATCAGGCCATCAATCAGAGCAAAATCCGGCCGCAGTACGCGGTAGATGTCCGCGAATTTCTGATGGAGGCGATAGTTATGGTCCGCAATGCGGCTCCGCTGGTGCACGAGACCAAACTGATTCTTGATGGACAAAGTCACCTGGGACATGGAATGGGTCTTGAGTTTGGGCAGAGAGAGATAGAGGTTTTCAGTGCCATTTTCGATGAGCCTTTCGAACACGAAGCGCGAAATATCGATGAACTCCTCGATACCCTCAAGAAAGATAGGAACAGAGGGTGTTTCATCCAGGAAGACAGGAATGGCACCTGTTTCCCTGCATATCTTGAGATACCCGATGGCCTTAAATACCAGGCGCGTGAAGTTGGCCTGCGTGCAGTTCTCTATAACATATATTTTACGCACTCCGCATTTTTGAAAGTAGAGAATGGTCTGGCGTAGTACCTCCGGGTCGGTATAAACGTTGGGTTCAAGACCTACGGCGTTTACTTTGATGTAGACATCCTTACTGGAGCGAAGGAGAGTTCCGCCTCCGCCGAAATGCTCGAAGATTGCGTTCACTGCCTGTGCAATACCAGAGAGTGTATCCGCCAGCATAACTTCAGTAGAATTTCTTTTCACCATTAAAATCCTCCTTCTTGATTTTTTTATCTACGGTTCATCTCCGTTGGGGAATCTCGTCCAGTCCAAGCTGACCGCCCGGATTCATGATGTTGTGCGGGTCGAAGTGCTGTTTGATGGCCCGCAAGACCGCCATCTGTTCTTTCCCGAGGTGGGTTTCCATCCAGGGTGCAAGCAAGCGGCCCACACCGTGGTGATGACTCATCGTACCTCCGAATTTCACCATCTGATCGACGATGCCGCTCTGGAAGTTAACATATTCGTTCATATCCATGCGGGCGATAAAAATAAAGTAGAGATTCGTCCCCTGCGGGTAGAAGTGTGAGGCATGCGTCATACAAATGGTACCGGGGCGACTCTTAACAAAGGTGCGCACTCCTTCATGCAGGCGGTGAAGGTTGTCCCAAGTGACGCTGGCCTCCAGCGTATCGATCAGGATGCCATAATCGTTCAGGTCCTCGCGCATGTACGGTTCGGTGTAGCGGGTGTGTTCCCATTTGCGTGCGGCATAACCTGTAAGGTACATGGCACCATGTCGGCGGGAGATTTGCTTGATCTTGCGTGCCACCAGGCGAGTGTAGTCCTTATCGCCTTCGACATTGCCCAGACTCAGACAGCGCTTCATTGGCTTGAATCCACGGAGGGCAAGGATCGGCTCCAGAAAACCAGGCATGCCGTATAGTTTCAAACCACGATCAGTTTCCTCCGGATCGGAGATGCGGAAAATGGCGGGCTTGCCGAACTCGGATTGCATGATTTCGCGGCTGGCATTCACTGCAGCCTCCCAAGTAGGGTACATGAAACTGAAGCGCGCGCGATTTTCCGGCGTATAACGGAATATCTTCATAGTGACCTCTACTAGGATGCCGAAGGTGCCTTCCGATCCCTTCATGATGTCGTTAACCTTGGGTCCTGTGGCTGTGGCCGGGTAATCCAAGGTCTTGAATGTGCCGACCGGTGTGACGTATTCCTGGCTGAAGACGATGTCGTAGGCGTCGCCATAATAGGTCGAGGCTTGTCCTGAACCCAACGTTATCACCCAGCCGCCCACAGTGGAATATTCAAAGGATTGCGGGAAGTGGCCGCAGGTATAGCGGCGTTTACAACCAAAACGTTCAGGGGCTTTATTGAGGGAATCCTCGTATGCGGGGCCGAACATGCCTGGCTGCACAAGGGCGGTCTGGTTGAGTTCGTTCACTTCCAAGAGCTTGTTCATGTGTGTGCTCATCACCAGGGAGATGCCACCCTTGAACGGTCTGCAACCGAAGTTACATCCTGAGCCGCCGCTGAAGACCGTAATGGGAATATTCTCTTTATTACAGTATTGCACGATCTTCTTCACATCATTCTTGTCGCGCGGATGCACAACCACGTCGGACACCTCACGAATAATTCCCATTCTTAGTTCCAGTATCTCCTCGGAGGTCTTGGCCGAGGAGTATTTGACACGGCTGTAATCGTCCAGCGCGATATTTTCTTTGCCCACAATAGCCGCGAGTGACGCAATCTGTTCGGACTTGAGCGTCGACGGGCGTTTCAATATCACTGGAGCATTCCCTTCATCCTGCTTTTGTGAAAAATCGGCATCGCTCATGCGGAATTCCTCTTTCATCATCCTTACCCAGGCATTGCTGGGATGCTTGAAATGATGCGGATCGCCGTACTTGGCGATTGATCTGAAAGTTCCTGGCGAAGGGGCCTTTTCCGTCCAGTCCGGTCTGAATTGTTTAGATTTTGACATGTTGTGCTCCTTTTTTAGCTTGCTTGAAAATATATGGCACCTGAATTCTTGTTTACAGCTTGTGCTAATCCTCAGGCAACTTAAGAAGATGGAGTATGTCCTTGATTTCCTGCTCCATCTTTTCTGATGTCCAGTTCAATTCTTTGGCTGCAACAGTCGCTACCTTACGTAACACATTCTTACCGGGGTTGCCCAGCGTTCCTATGCCGCTGCGACGCATGATGATATCGGATAAGGTGCGGGCCATTTCATGGCGGACGGCATATGTGACCTCGGCAAGGATCTCACCATCGGCATTGAGCTTCTCAGCGAGGGTCTTATCCTCACGGGCTAGATTGAGGATATCGGCGTATTCGGTTCCATAGTTGCGGCTGAGATAATTCAGGGTCGATTCGCTGAAATCTTTATTGTCCTGCTGGGCTGCATAAAAGAAGGCCTTTAAATCCTTAATTCCACACCCGGCCAGATAATGTTTATCGGTGATGCTCTTACCCAGAGAGCGTCCCATTTTCGTGGCCACGATCTTGAGGCAGTTCTCAGCCAGATTGCGACTGGTGGTATATTTGCCGCCCTCAACTGTTATCAGGCCGTCGAGCCCATCTTCCTTATTGTCGTAGATCTCATACTTGCGCGAGGAGGTGTAAGTCTCACCTGTATCCTTTTCCACTAGGGGGCGCAGACCGCCGTAGGTATGTTGCACATCCCCATAGCTGAGATTACCTTCACCGAAGGAATTGTTGACATCGTCGATCAGTTCCAGGATACTGGTTTTGGTTACGCGATATTCATCCGGATTACCAGTGTATGGCTTGTCCGTAGTGCCGATCAGAGTTTGGTTGCGCCAGGGAATAAGGAAGAAGTGACGTCCGTTTGGGGTTATGGAACCGACAGTATATTTACCGGAAAGCAGACGTTTTTTGGTGATGATATGAATACCCTCTGACCGGCGAAGTGTTGCTACACTGTTCCCGTTCGATTTAGCCAATCCGAGCACGATATCCGCCCACGGTCCGCCGCAATTGATTGTTATTGTGCTGGAAACCGTGTGAACTGTGTTATTCAAGAGGTCTTTGACTTTGACGCCAGTTATATGGTTGTGTCCGTCCATGATGAACCCCTGTACCTGGGAATAGTTGGCTACCTTGGCACCATAGGCTACGGCGGACTTGATAAAGGCCAGCGTCAGCCGTTCGGGGAAGATGCTGTTGCAGTCATAGAAAACCGAGGCTCCGGTGAGTCCTTTAGCGCGGACATGCGGCTCACTCTGCAAAACCTCTTGTTTGGAAATGGTTCTGTGCAAGGGAATTCTTTTACTGGCATCCCAGGTGAAATTTTTGTCATAGGATAAGGCGTCATACATCAACATACCAATCTTGACGATCCATTTATTGTTATTGAGCGGCGTTTTGTAATGGACCATCATCATAGGCGCAGGGTAGACGAAATTGGGAGCTATATTCTCCAGCACCCGGCGCTCGCGTAGCGACTCGCGCACCAGTGAAATCTCGCCGTTGACCAAATATCGCAAGCCCCCGTGAATCATTTTGGAGGTGGCGGCCGATGTGGCCCACGAGAAGTCCTTCTTCTCCAGCAGTGCTACCTTCAATCCCCTTGTAGCTGCTTCATATGCAACAGATGCCCCGGTAATGCCCCCGCCGATGACGATGACATCAAAATGCTCGTTGATATAATTCTCTATAAACCGCTGCATTATTGTTACTCCTTTTGTCGCTTATTACCTATAAGATTGTCTTTTACGGCTTCTTCCGCGTAATGAAGCACATCCTTCATGATTCGGCGGGCTTTTTCAGGTTGCCTGGTTTTAATGGCTTCATAGATTTCTTTGTGAAATTTGTGTGAGTGGTCAACGTTGCGCTCGTCCTCAAAATAAAGATAACCATAATCCCGGAAAACCTGAGTATAGAAATTGAGACCTATCGTGAACGATAGATTGTGAGCGGAACGGGTTATAATCTGGTGTACCTTGATGTCCCGTTCCAGCATGGTCATGTCCGTTTTGAAAATAACCTGCTTCAATTCATCTAGATCGGCAGGCGTACGTCTTTTCGCCGCCAGATAGGCTATTTCGGGCACCATTAAGCGGCGCGTCTCTAGTAAACTGAGAAGGGTAGCATTGTCTTCGTCCATGCTGACAGCGGCTTTGATCAGATCCATGTTGCCGCTGTCCAAGAAGTTCTTGGCATAGATCCCGTCGCCGTGGCGGATTTCGATCAGTTCAAGGTTTTCGAGCTTACTTAGGGCCTCGCGTAGGGTTGTACGATTAACATTGAAGGTCTTGGCCATTTCGCGTTCAGGTGGCAGCTTGGTACCCGGTATGATAGTACCTTTCATGATCTGTTTCTGGATGATGGTCACGATTTCCTCGTGGAGCCGTGAACGGGTAATTGGCTGGGCAAAGACAAAACTTATTGGCAGGGTGAGCCTCCTTCTGATACTATTTCGCTTGTAAATTGCGACCTTCTTGCAGCATAGTTATTCTTTAAAAGCTAAACGGTATGAATCATCATTTTAAATGTTTATTGGTTCAGTGATCCAACCAATAAATGATTATCAAGCCAATGTCAAGGGAATATATGTAATAAGAATTTTTGGATTACATCTCTAAATCTGGCAATTTAACTAAATATATTGATTAGAGTTAAATGGTCACTTCTTCTCCTGTTAGGAGATGGGGGCTCGGTACAACATTTTAAAACTTATGCAATATCTATGTCCGACGACCCACAGTTTATCGCTGGATCTTAAATTTTTCGAGGACGGCCTCAATATTCTTTCTATTTGCCTCAACTTTGTGTATGAGCGCCCTTCCCGATTCTTCAGTAAGCATCTTCGCGTCTATTTCGCGTTCCAGTTCCAAGATATATTCGGAAAGCAAATCGTAATCAACCCTCACTGTGTTTACAAAAGTTCTTAACTCTTCGGCCAGCATATTAAAATGTTCCGCAAGATCTTTTAGATCATCCCCTTTTCTCAGCTTGACCTTTACATCCAGATTTCCTTCGACTATCATAGAAAGAGATTTTTTCAGGCGATACAATGGACCTGCGATCTTGTGGGTAATGAATATGCTTAATGCTCCGAATAATAGAATGATTCCTCCTATCCCTGGCCAGACCTTGCTGTGGAGAAGGAGTAATGTTCTTGCTGCTTCAGCTTTTTCGGAAAGAGAATAAAAATCTAAAGAAAGCGTAAGTATGTATGGAGAAAAAATAATGATTATAAAGGCAAAAGTGTATGTCAGCAGAAGAAATATGGTCAGAAGAATGTACTTTGTCTGAAACTTTTTTTCGATATAATATATTCTGCGCTTTTGAATATTCATGATCATCTTCCTTGTATAGTAATCTTTCCTTCCGTTAACGTCAGGAGCGTATGTTTGTTATCTCTTGCCCGAACAGTCAGAACATAACTTGTGTCGCTGAGGGAGTAACTTTCTATGGAATAGAGTTCTTCTTTCATCTGGTCGCAAAGCCCTGGAGCAAACACCATAAGCCTTTGGTCATCGACACAACTGGTAAAATCGATACTGGCAGGATACCTTCCCTTGTCCATCTGGTAGCTCAAAAGTGTCTTTCCAGCGTTATCAAGGACGCTGTTGGCGACAGTAACTCTTGCCTTGCTGATGTAATTTGTGTAGATGTGAATGGAGATTGTTATAAGAACTACCAGAACGACCAGAGCTATGGCCAATTCTGTGATAGTGAGCCCGGAACATCCCCGTCCTATTCGTATCCCGGATATTGACTTATCTTTGATTCTTCTTCGCATTTTACCTAACTCGATTCATTGATAATTGCTGTATAGTGAAAGAAAATCAGTCACATTTCATACGAAAAATTTCCCATGTCGATCAGCTAGGCCATTTGCTTGGAGAAACTATTTTCCTCTGCCGGTTTCCCCCCCGGGAAAGGGATGTTACTCATCTTTGATAAGAATTTCTTTTTCGCGAGAGAGTATAAGAGATTTTAGTTTTGTATGTCAAGAAAATATAAAAAATTAAGTTTTTGACTGTATATCTGAGTCTGATAATTTAACTAAGACATATCTAGAATTTGAAATATAAATTTACCTGCGGTTCAATAATTTTGCCAATTGTTTCCAATGATTTAATTTTCGAATCACTGTAAATCAAAGATGACATGGCATTGATAATTTTTGATACTTGCTCATCATCGCTTTTAGCATACGTTTCATCTCTGGTTGTCATAAACGTACTCTCCGGGGAAAAAGTGATCTTAATGTTGCCCAGTGCGGACTTTTTTTCTGGTTTTAGTGTTGAATCACTATTTTGATCAGGAGATGAGGAAAATATATATCTGGAATCACCGCTGATCGGCATGTCTATATCAGCTACAGATAAATTTTTAATTAAAACTTCCCTGCGTGGACTTTTTAATGCCAAATCAGCATTTACGACGAAGGGTTGCCAATTAAAAATAAATCCGGAGGCGTTGGCTTGCGCCACAAC
>Ga0209385_1000721_pt1 | contig 13528 bp, 10 predicted proteins | sample NGEPerB_FD_184506 | JGI IMG/M metagenome (GOLD analysis project Ga0209385, IMG submission 184506) | Arctic peat soil microbial communities from the Barrow Environmental Observatory site, Barrow, Alaska, USA - NGEE PermafrostAB12-B... | ecosystem: Environmental > Terrestrial > Soil > Wetlands >... | reverse complement strand
GACGCATCCTCGCCTGGCTGAGGATTCTTTTGTGCCTGATCCTGGCCGCGCTATGGCGTGCCCTCGCAACCCATCCCGCACTCAAATTGGCTTGTTAACGGACGACTCGTTACATCGCGCCTCTCGCGCCTTATCTCGTACACTTCAGCGAGATTTTCATTCTCTTGCATACGCCACGCAATCACGGGTTAAAGATTGATCGCCACTCCGCACGTGCTTTCTCCATGTCAGCTGGGGTCAGTTTCCTCCAGTCTATTTTTATTACGTTCAGGCTTTCAATCGGCGGCGCATAGACGGGATTTGGACTCACAAATCCGCTGCGGCCCGACATCAAAGCCTCGTTGTCCACCATGATTTTTTGGCCGACGTCCGAAAGCAAGAAATCGACCCATAGCTTCGCCGCGGCCGGATGTGGGGCGGCGGCAAGTATGAACATTGCTTGCGGCAGCAACACAACTCCTTCCTTTGGAAGCAGAAACTTGAGTTTCCCTCCGCGTTCGTTGACTTGAAACGCACGAGTTGGCATGCCCGAAAAGGACATCAAATCTTGCCCGGTGACGAGCTGCCGTGCCATCTGCTCTGAACGGACCAGAAGCACGGGTTTCATGTCCGCCAAGCGTTTGAAAACGTCCGGTTCGAACACCAACCTCAGCCCCATATAAGTCGCAAGGTAGGTCTCCGATTTTTCCGCATCGCCCATGATCATGCGACCATTACCAACTGCACCGATCACGTCTTTCCAGGACGTGCCTTTGAAGTCCACCTTTTCGGAATTCCACATCGGTACGAAGACATAAGCGCCATTGAACGCGAAGTAGCCATCCTCGCCGAGGCCCTTGTCGAATATCGTGCGGTAGTAACGGTATTGTGGCGAGTCATAATGCATGATCTGGCTACTCTTGATCTTTGCATACACCCAAGGCAGCGACGCAACCGCAGCGACATCCATTGTTACTCGCTCGGCGGAGAGTTCTTGTTCAACTCGCGTCACCAAGCCACTTGTGCTGGCCAAACTATAGTTGACAGTAAAGTTGGATGGTAATCCGTAGTACTGGCGAAATGCCTCCACCAATTTGGCATTGGTGGGAGATTGAATAATCGTGTCCCAATAACTTAAGCTGCCCTCTTTTACAGCTGCCGAAATCAACGCCTGCAGTGCCTCCTTATGCGCTGCATCGACCTCCTGCAGCGCCTGCGGTTCGGCCATTGCGGGCATCACCTGCGCGGCGATGACGAGCATGAGTGCCATCATCAATTTCGCGATCAACCTTGTCATGGCGTCCTCCTGTTGCAAGTTTCCCTGAACGTATTTTCTGATTTCTAGGCAACGCGAGTTCTAGGTATTGTTACGAGCGAAGATGAGGCATTCGTCTGGTCTAATGCTGATGGTGACGCGGTCACCCGGCTCGATCGCTGCATCGCCTGGCGCAAGCGCGTGCACGCGAAGAGATCCCGTCACCACCACGCAATCCAGATATTTTCCTAGATAGACGCACGCCTCGACGACGCCTTCGTATTGGTTGGTGTCGGAGCCGTTGCGGTCACCGGCAGGACGAATATGGACGCGCTCACTCCGGAATGCCAACGTCACCGGCATACCGAGCCGCGGCGGTGCACCGCCACGCCAGAAACTTCGCAGGCTTAGTCCGCCAACAGACACGGCGACGGGCTGCGCAGCACACTCCGTTGCTTCAGAACTTAGGCCGCACGCCGGGCCTACCCACTCGACTTCGCCTTCGTGCAGGTTGTCGAATCCGACAAAGTTAGCAACAAACGGCGTCCGCGGATTGGTAAAGAGCTCCCGCGGAGAAGCCATCGCTTCAACCCGTCCGTGATTCATCACGATAACGGTATCGGACAGCGCCAGTGCTTCTTCTTGGTCATGAGTCACGTAGATCGCGGTGAAGCCGAGCCGGTCTTGCAGCAACTTCAGTTCGGTGCGCATCTGCTCCCGGAGTTTCGCATCCAGATTAGATAATGGCTCATCGAACAGCACCAAGCGTGGCTCGTGCACGATTGCACGCGCGAGCGCAACGCGCTGTTGCTGTCCGCCGCTCAAATTTGTCGATGGACGCTCGCCATATCCATCTAGCCCCACCAGACTTAGAACATCACGAACCCGAGATTCGATCTCCCGTGCCGGAATGCGCCTGATCTTCAGCGGGAATCCGACGTTCTGCCCGACGGTCATGTGCGGCCACACCGCGTATGACTGGAACACCATCCCAATCTGGCGGCTTTCCGAAGGCAGGTTGATCTTGTGCTCGCTGTCAAAAACTACCGAATCACCGATACTGATGCGCCCCGTATTCGGGGTCTCAAGCCCGGCGATCGATCGCAACATGGTCGTTTTGCCGCAGCCGCTAGGGCCGAGGAGCGACACTGTGCTGCCAATAGGAACGTCGAAGTCGACGCCTTGCAGCGCTGGAACCGGCCCGAAAGTTTTGCGAATTGCGGTCACGCAAACAAACGGGGCGGCGCTCCCCTTCGGGCGCGTGGAATCGCGATTCGTTACGCCGATGTTCGTCATCTAATTTTCCACGAACGAGCTTTGCGTCAAGCGCGACAATAAAAACGCGGTACCGAGCATCACCGCTTGCACCACCGCAAGCGTGGCCACTAGCGCGAAATCCCTTTCACCCAGCGTGATCATTGCTACGCTGATCGTCTCTGTGCCTTGGGCATATAGAAGGATCGTCGCTCCGAGCTCACGAATGAACACCACGAACAACATGAGCCAGGCGGCTACGAGCGCTGACTTCATTAAAGGCAGCAAGATAGCGGTCATAGTCTGCAACCAACTCGCTCCGCTAGCGCGCGCGCTTTCTTCTAGATCGGGGCTGATTGAAAGCAACATGGCGGAAATGCTGCGCATTGCGAATGGAAAAAATCTAGCCACGTAGGCTAACAGCATTATCCAAAGCGTAGCGTACAGCGGCGTGCGGATTAGCAGAATGAGAATGCCGAGCCCGAGGATGATTCCCGGGATGCCGAGTGGAAGCGATAACACTGCGTCCAACAGCGGCCGGAGTCTGCTTTTGCCTCGATGCAAATAGTACGATTGAAGAAAACTCAGTACCACACCGATTGTTGCGCCGAGCACCGAGATGACCAAGCTGTTTATGATCGCGCGCCGCGCTAGATCGTTGTGGAACAGAATTTCGTCGTAGTTGCTAAGCGTAAACTGCATCAGGTCCGGCCAACCGGTCCAAAGCCGGGAAACCGACACCAAAACTAGTGCGACCATTGGCAGCACAACACCGCTCGCTATGTAGAACAGCTCGAATGCTAGCGCGGCTATCCACCACCTTCCTAGACGGACAATCCGCGGACGATAGCCTTTGCCCGACACGGTAGCGAAGTTGCGGCGCCGCATGTAGCTGCGCTGTAGCATGCTAAATATAACCGTGATTGCCATCACGAAGACACCAACTGCTGCAGCTTTACCGTAGTCGGACGGATATTGCACAAGCGAAAATACTTCGGTTGGGATGGTATGGATGCTCCGCGGTGCCGCCAGTGCTAGCGGCACATCGAACAAGCCAGAGCTGGTCACGAAAACAATCAGAGCGCCGGATAGAAGCGCTGGCATCATCAGCGGGGCTGTGACATGACGGGTCGTCAACCAAAAGCCGGCACCGTGGACCCGCGCAGCATCCTCAAGTGCCGGATCCATGTGCCGCATCGGCCCAATCACGAAGAGATACACATACGGCGTGTAGAAGAGTGACAGCACCCAGGTAACGCCCCATAACGAGTAAATATTGAAAAAATCGTCTGGCCCGGAGAGGTACAGATTAACGGCGTGGTTGAGCAATCCCCCATTGGGCGCAGCGAGGCCGATCCAACTCATCGCCCCCACATAGGGCGATAAAAAGAATGGCACGACGTTAAGAGTGTCGAACCACTTCCTTCCGGGCGCATCGGTGCGCGCGACGATCCAAGCAAGGCCAAGCGCAAATACACAACTAAGGATCGTAGCGCCGGTCCCGGTGATCAGCGTATTGAGGACGGCCGCGCGAAACCTCTGATCGCTAAGTAGTCCAATGAAATTTTGCAGCGAGACAGAATCCGCTGGTCCGGCAAGCACGCTTCGCACGATCGTGGCCACAAACGGCCCAGCGACCAGTATTACGCCGATTAAAACGGCGAGACCGGGAAGCATCTGCAGCGTGAACATGACATGCCGGCTGCGCACAACTTGGTGTGAGCTAGGCATGCATAGGCCCGCCGCGCGAGTGTTAGAATTCCGCGTTTCCACTCGCCATTGTCTCCAATTGGCCGAACCTAAACACTGGCGTCAACGGTCGTGTTCTTTTCTGCATGTTAGAGGCTTCCGCCGAACCTCAGCTTGACAGAAGTCAACGTTCACTTGCAGCGCCTGCATGAACCGAGTGATCAATGGACCACAGCGTTCCTCCGGTTATTTTAGTCCAGTCCCGCGTGCCCCGCAGGCGGTTAGACCGCCGTCGAGAAGCAGCGTTTGTCCTGTGATGTAGGCCGCCGCCGGGCTCGCCAAGTATCGTACTGCAGACGCCACCTCCTCCGGAGTGCCGAAGCGGTGCAATGGAACTCGACTTAAAATATTTTGCCGCATTTGCGGGTCGGCCAAGGTCTGGGCACGTGACGGCGTAGTCAATGATTTCGCACCACTTCTCGACGGTGAAAGTCCTTAAGGTGCCTGGAATTGTCCCGCCGACATTGTTGACGAGAATGTCGCACCCGCCCAGCGCAGCGACGGCGTTCTCGACAAAGGCCCGGCAACCCTCGCCGGTCGTGAAATCGACTGCGATGGGAACGGCTTTTACACCGAGCTTGCTCAGCTCGGTTGCGGCCTGATCAATACGCTCGCGACCGCGGGCGCCAATGGCCACATTACAACCTTCCTCGGCAAGCGCTTTCGCGATCGCAAAACCAATGCCCTGGCTTCCGCCCGTGATCAGCGCATTTTTGTTCTTGAGACCGAGATCCAATTGTCTCCTCGTTGTTCCTACTTACTGATCTCCGCATGCGAATCTACGTCGCCCGGAACGGCCAGACCCCATCCGCAGACTGAAGCCACCTGGCTTGGCCTAGTTTCACACTTGCCAAAATCGTAAGTCGAGAGAATTCGCTTATATCTTCGGATACGGATGGTCGCCTACCATCACCTCAACGAGAGCGGGTCGCTGTGCCGTTGCTGCAAGCCCCTGTCGCAACGCCGATTCGATATCCTTAGGATCGCTGACGCGGATACCGTGTACGTTGCAAGCCTTGGCGATGTCGGCAAAGTTAGGGCTTACGAAAGTGGTGCCGTAGGTATGGCCGTAAATGTTTGCCTGCTGCATAAAAGTCTGACCAAAGGTACCGTTGTTCGCTACCACCATCAGGATGTTCGCGCCGTATTCTGCCGCCGTGGGAAGATCGCCGATAGTCATCAGGAAAGCGCCATCCCCGGCGAGCGCAACGACATCACGGTGGGGAAATTCGAACTTGGCGACTATGGCCGTCGGCAAGGCATAACTCATGGCATTCCAGACGCCCGACTGCATGAACGATTCCGGGCTGGCGATGCGGCGGTGCCGCCGCGCCCACATCTGGCAACTGCCCACGTCGCTTGCGACCACGGCGGAGTCGTCGAGCACGGCATTTATCGCGTCCATCAGGAGGCCCGAATGAATCGGCTTGTCGCTCTTGTGGGGCTCGTTCTGCGCTGCGAGCTTGCGGCGGATGGTGGCCTTGCCCGTGGCTAACTGCTTGATCAGCGCTTCGTTGCGAGGCTGCTGATAATTTCCGAGTTGTTCGAGCAACGCAGAAAGGAATAGCTTTGGATCGGCGACGCACTGGTTCGCGCCCTGATAGCGTGGGTTCGCCACGTCGTCGAAACCAATGACGATCTTGCTTACGTTCGGCGCGATGTTGGTGAGTGCGGCCATTTCGGCCGTACCCATGCGCATGCCCACACAGAGGACTAGGTCGGCATCTTTTAGCACTTCCGCACATAGTGGATGCCGTTGAAAGTCGGAGATAAAGCCGGCAGAGAACGGATGGTCTTCCGGAATCACGCCGATCGCGTCCTGCGCGAAGATCACCGCAGCCTGCAGCTTCTCCGAAAGCGTTTTTAGCTCCTGCATTGCACCCTGTCGTATGATCCCTTTGCCGGCCGCGAGGACCGGCGACCTTGCGGCCATGATTGCTTGCGCGAAACGATCGACATCCTGCGGATCAGGAATGGCGACGGTGATGGGGATAGACTTATAGGGAGAAAGCACAGCGGGTTCTTCCTGCAGCACGAACTCGCTGTAGTCCGACAGTCGCGGCAGCTCGACATGCACGGGGCCCGGCCGCCCGCTGCGGGCGATATGGAACGCCTTGGCCATTATCTCCGGCACGTCCGCGAGGCGCTCGACACGCGCGGTCCACTTGGTGATGGGCTTGAACATCTCGTTGACGAAGGCAGGGTCGTCGACACTGTGAAAGGATTCGAAGCTGGCGTTGAGCGGCACGGCGCCGCTGATATGGACCATTGGCGAGGCCGCACCGTAGGCCTGTGCCACACCTGCCATGGAGTTCACACATCCTGGCCCGGCGGTGACTATACATACGCCTGGCTTGCCCGTAAGCCGGCCGTGAGTCTCCGCCATCAGTGAGACGTTCGGCTCCATCTTGCAGGTAATTAGCCGGATCGAATTGACTCGGCTCAGCGCATCATAGATGGGATGAATGTGCGAACCGGGAACACTGTAGACTCTCTCAACGCCTTCCTCCTGAAGCGCTTCGACCACCGCTTCGCCCGCATGCATCGACGAACGCTCAGAACTCATGAGATACTCCCCCAAGAATGGCCGCCCACAAACCACCGAACTCTATCTATCATAACGCATGATCCGGCGATCTGGGTGCATTTTGGAGCGTTTTTACGATTAGTTTGGGCGAATCTGAGTTCGGCCCCATCAGAACCGACACCCGCCATCAACTGACTAACCGTCCCATAACTTCCTCCGATGCGATTTTCTTAGAACCGCTATTACCAGTCGCTTGATCCGATTAATTCCTGCGACATGTCACGAGAAACGAGTTGATCATGGCCGCAGCAACAGTTTGCCAATTATCTCGCCGCTTTCGAGCATTTCGTGCGCCTTGCTTGCCTCGGACAGCGGCAAGAGACCATGGATACGCGGGCGGATCGCGCCTTTGCCTAAGCGCTTGATAAGCCATTGCATACCTCGGCGACGCCTCTCGGGCCAATCATCGAATACATGCATACTAAAGATGCGCACCGCCGCGCACTTACCGCTGTTGCCGACCAATGTGCCCATAACGTCGCCTGTGGGATGACCGTCGAGCCTTCCATAACTCACCACAAGGCCGAAGCGCGCCAGCATGGCGAAATTGTCCGTGAAACGCGGCCCGCCGATTGGATCAAGAATGAGATCGACCTGCCTGCCCTTGGTGACCGCTCGCACGACTTCGGCAACATCTTGCTCGCGACGATCGATAATAAAATGCGCGCCGAAGTCCTTGACGAATTCGACCTTTGCCGCGCCGCTGCATACAGCAATGACCTTTAGACCGGCAGTCACGGCGAGATCGATGATGGCGCTGCCGACGCCCCCGGCCGCGCCATAGACGAGAACAGACTGGCCAGCCTCGGGTCGCGCGCAATCATTCAATAGGTGATAAGCCACCTGATAATTAGCGAGCGCGGCGGCCTGTTCGAGATCAGCGTCGTCCGGCAAGGCGAACACAGATTCCGCAGGTGTCGCATTGTACTCGGCGTAGCAGCCGCCCCGATGCTTGCGCTCGCGCGCAGAGACGACGACACGCTGGCCATTTTTCAATGACGTTACGCCACGGCCAACTTTCTCGATGATGCCGCTCATTTCGGTACCGGGCACCGCCGGTAAAGGCGGCATCCAGCCATACAGACCAGAGCGGATGAGCACGTCGGGGATACCAACGCCGATGTATTCCGCTCGCACCAACACCTCGCCATCGTTCAAGGACGGAATCGGTACATCGATGTACTCGAGCACGCTGGGAGGACCAGCCTGGCAAAATTGCACGATCTTCATTCGCCGTCATTCCTGTTCACTGCGGCCAGCGCCACTGCCGACGGACTCGCTTGGGTTCCTGATCTATAAGGCGGAACAAAAACGACCACCGAGGCTGCCTATCTCTTTGCACGTCACGAACCTTGGGTTGACGTGGTCTTAATCGGCACCGGCGATCCGGATCACTTGCGGACGAATATAGCATCTCTTCTCAAGCTGGCGCTCCCGGACACCAATCGCCAGCAAGTCACGACGCTCTTCGGCCACTTAACTGGAATTGTACTGGATCTGCCTCCTCATAAAGTCGCGCACAAAATTGAGCCTATCATATCGAGATTTATATGATGAGATTTCGAGGCGCATGGTAGCGGCAGCCGACCAGCGAAGTGATAATCAGATACCAAGGAGGCTCGACTCGATTTCGTCGTTGGCCCACAGTTGTTCCGGCTGGCCGGAATTGACCACTTACTCTATAAGCAGACATTCGCTAGCACCGTTTGAATGCTCGGCAACCATTAGCGGAAATCGGGCTCCCTTTCAGAGCTACTGGAAGTGGAATAGCCTTAGTATCGTCAGGGGCATCGTCATGACACTTCCACGCCGTCGATTACTGCAACTGGCAGCGGGCGCCGCCGCTCTCCCGGCCGTATCGCGGCTCGCGTGGGCGCAAACCTATCCATCGCGACCGGTACGCATCGTCGTCGGCTACCCTGCCGGTATCGCGCCCGATATCACCGCGCGCCTGATTGCTCAATCGTTGTCGGAGCGGTTCGGGCAGCAAGTCATCGTTGACAACCGACCGGGGGCTGGCAGCAATATTGCTGCCGACGCGGTCGTTAGGGCGGCCCCCGATGGCTACACGCTCCTCGCGATGACTGTGACTAATACGGTCAACTCGACCCTCTACGACAACCTTAGCTTCAACCTCATCCGCGACATTGCGCCGGTTGCAGGTACCTTCCGGTCGCCTCAGGTCTTGGAGGTGAATCCGTCGGTTCCGGCAAAGACGCTTCCCGAATTCATCGCCTATGCCAAGGCCAATCCCGGGAAAATCAATTATGCGTCAGACGGCAACGGGAGCGCGCCCCATGTGGTCGGCGAGCTATTCAAGGCGATGGCAGGCGTTGACCTAGTTCACGTCCCGTATCGCGGCAGTTACCTGCCCGATCTGCTCAGCGGACAGGTGCAAGCCGCGTTTAGTTCGATAGCTACGCCGATCGCGTACATCAGGGCGGGCCAGCTGCGCGCCCTCGCGGTGACCACTACGACGCGCTCGGACGCTCTTCCGGACATCCCCACAGTGGGAGAATTTGTGCCGGGCTTCGAGGCGTACCTATGGCACGGGATTGGTGTACCCAAGAAAACGCCGATAGAGATCATCGACAAGCTCAACAAAGAGATCAACGCCGTTCTCTCTGATCCCAACATGAAGGCGCGGCTTGTCGGCTTAGGCGGTGAGCCGATGTCGATGGCACCCGCTGAATTCGAAAAATTCATCGCCGATGAAACCGAGAAGTGGGCCAAAGTAATCAAATTTGCCGGTATTAAGCCGAGGTGATCCTGGAAAGCCGCGCTCGATATTTCATAGTTTCCGTTACGCGAATTCGGCAAGCACGTATTGGTGATGCAGCCCCGCCAAGTTTGTAATAGCGACAATGGCATCGCTAAATCCGCGAAAGGAACAGATAACTTTTCCAATTGAGGAGATTAGGAGCAACAACGGAGAAGGTGCCGCGGTGTGACTATCGCGACATGGGGAGTCTTGTCGAGAATTGTTGTGACCGTCCTGCAGGCGGCACGGATCCTCATCGTCAACTCCTGATAGCGGGTAATATAGTGGTAGGTATTTCAGCTCCTGGCTGTGACATGAAACTTTCTCGTCGTCGAATTCTGCAGCTGGCAGCGGGTACCGTCCTGCTTCCGACCTTATCGCGAATCGCAAGGGCGTAAGCTTATCCAACGCGGTCGGTGCGCATTATCTCCGTCTACCCGCTCGGGATTGCACCCGATGTAACCGCGCGCCTAGCTGCTCAATCGTTGTCAGAACGGCTAGCCCACTAACGCTCGGAACATTCACCGACGCCATGGTTCAGCGACCGCCAGTGCAAGCATTGATGCAAAAGGTGCACCGCGTTCGAATTCCCGATGACAAGGTCTACTCAGGCATCGCAGGTCATAACGACATCGCCGTCACGACGCCACGCGGATGCTTCAAGCTCCGAGCAGAGCGCGTGCCAGGCTCCCCGGCGTGGCCGATGACGGCGCGGGATCTGATTACCAAATTCAGAGATTGCGCTGAGCCCGTTCTCGGTCCAGCAGGCGCTGCGCAATTACTTGATCGTCTGCAACGCTGCCTTGAGCTTGCAGACATAAGCGAAATGACTATTGTGACGGTCCCGGCTCACAATAGCCTCGAGCGATCGAAGCTCGGCAACGTTCCTGCCGGATCAAGTCGTTGGTGAAGAGCAGCACAACTCGGATACACCTATGCAGCAAGGTCACTCAAGGCGAACCTCTTTCGTCACTGGAGCTTCCTACGGGGTCGGCGCTGCGACGGCGCTGGCACTTGCGCAAGAAGGCTATGACGTTGCTATTTCGGCGACGCGGGCTGAAAACCTAAAAGCAACGCTAGTCCAACTTGAACGGACCAAGTCGAAAGTGATTCCCTTGGTGCTCGACCTAGGCTCGCAGTCAAGCATTGAGCGTGCCGTTGCCGACGTCGTGTCGGAGCTGGGCGAACTTGACCTTCTTGTCAACAACGCCGCCGTCACTTTACACAAGCTTGCGGTGGATGTGAGTTGGGCGGAGTGGAACGCGGTCTTAGCCACGAATGTCACCGGCACCTTCTTCCTCACACAGCAGGTAGGCCGCCATCTGATCGAACGCGGCCAGCCGGGATGCATCGTCAATATCGCTTCCACCCACGGAATCGTTGGTGCGTCGCAGCAGTCGACTTATGGCATCTCCAAGGCCGCGCTCATTCACATGACGAAGGCGCTGGCGATCGAGTGGGGACAGCACGGTATCCGGGTCAATGCCATCGCGCCGGGGCGAATGGATACGCCGTCGCCGGCGCGCGCCATACGGACGGCAGACCCGGACTACATGCGTGCGATGCTCGCGCGCATTCCACTGCATCGGTTTGCAACGGCCGAAGAAGTCGCTGCTGCAGTATGCTATCTCGCTAGCGCAGAGGCCGCTTCGATCACGGGTCAGACACTGGTTCTCGACGGCGCCCTGACTGTGGCGTGAAGATCAACCTAAACGTTGAAGCGGTGAAGCGGGTATTGCAGGCAAAACAGCGTTAGGATTGCACTCGGCACAAGCAGCCAGAGATGGACGTGGTGTCTTTGTCGGGCGCGTTCATGTTCCGTAACCTGTCTTCTGCGAATCACGCCCGCACGCGTACGATTCGGGCCATAGTGGCACTCTTTAATCGCAGCCGAGGCGGCTTCAGAGATATTTGAAATATTAGGCTGTACGCGCGAGAATAAGCTCGATTCGCCGACGAAGTGACATATTCGCAAGGGTTCCGGGCTCATACGGTAGACACTCCTTTTCGCGCATCCTGAAAACTCAGGACCATGCCTCAGCGATTTTCTCGGTTGAGAAGATCGCGTAAGTTAGTGGTGTCCTTTTATCGAAATACGGAGTTGATAATGTTCGATATCCGGCTTAACGATGAGCAGCGGGCGTTTCAACGACTGGCACGCGAATTCGCCGAGAAGGAGATCAAGCCCATCGCGCTGGATCTCGACAGCCGGCCGAACTGGGAAGACCGTATCCCGTGGGACGTCCTAAAAAAGGGCTCCCAACTTGGTTTTAGGACCTTCGTGCTGCAGGAGGAAAATGGTGGCGCTGGCGCCTCCGATCACCTTACCGCCTGTCTGATCGCCGAAGAACTGGCCGCCGCCGACATCGGCACCGCCTATTACTTTATGCTAACGGCCAGACGCGCGCGTGACTGGTTTGAACTGCGCATGACGCAAGAGCAGCGGGACTATTTCATCCCAAGATTCCTCGAAGACGACACCTATTTCACGACGGTCGCCATTCACGAGCCTGATACGGACCTGGGCTTCGATTACTACACCGAAACACCCGCAGACGTTGCCTTCCGCACACGCGCGGTCGAGCAGCCCGACGGCTCCTGGGTCATCAACGGCGCTAAAAACTTTCAGACCGTTGGCTATCTTGCGAAGCTGCTCCTCGTCATTGCGCAGACCGACGACGGCCCCCGGGCCTTTCTCGTCGAGGGCGATTCACCCGGCCTCGTACGCCATCCCATGTCAAAGATCGGCCGGCGCGTTGGTGACAATGCGGAGATCTTCTTCGACGAGGTGAAAGTGCCAAAAGGCCGCATCTTGGGGCCTCCTCCTCCAGGGCGCACCGATATGGGCACCCACGTCACAATCGCCGCGTTGACGCTCGGGCTTGGCCGTGCCGCGCTTGAGGAAACAATTAAATACACGCAGGAGCGGGTCGCCGGCGGCAAGCCGATTGCCCAGCACCAAGCCGTCGGCCTGGATCTTGCCGATATGGCGACGAACCTCGAGGCGGCGCGACGCCTGATCTGGACGGCAGCGTGGGCCAAGGACCACCCCGAAGCGTTTGAAGACGGCAGCGCTGAGTACCAGCCTTACGAGCATATGGCGACGGTGTTTACCGGCAATGCCGTGCAGCGGCTGACCGAGCAAGGCATGGCGCTATTCGGCGGCATGGGCGTCATCTCGGGCATGCCGATCGAGAAATACGTGCGCGATGCGCACGTCCAGAAGCACATCTCATTCCAGGTTCCGTTAAAGTTCAGGATCACCGAAACGCTGACGGGATATAAACGCAAGGTCAATCCCTTGCTCATTGGCGGCAACTAGGGTCGGTTGAATTTTTCCGGATGCGAGGGCGATGAAGGTGAGATTGATTTCTCGGCCCTATGAACTTTTTAAAGCTGGAATGTCGCCTTATGGGGTAAAGCAGACACGCCAATTGAGGCAGACCGCCGCAGCCAATAAATTTCCTAACTGATCTACGTCTATATCCGGACGCGGCCTAAAAGACTCTTGAATTATTCTTTGATTTTCCGCCGCGTCTATCCTTCCCAGCCGCCTTAGTTGGCACCCTAGAGTGATCACAGGCAACGTCATCCAAGCGGACGAACGCGTATTCGAATTTTGTCTCAATACGCCCGAGTTATCTCTTTTGCACCTATTTCGTCGGGATGATCGGCACGAGCAGATAAGACTGGTGCAATTCTCCGGCATGAAGCGACACTTTCCTGCCGAAAACGTCCATCGGTCGGTTGTCGGGATCGTTATGGGTCATGCCACCAGTGCCGCGGGTCGCGTAGTGAAACTTCTTGGCGAAGTCCGACAATTCGCCAGTGTACTCATAGTCCCTGCCGCGCACGCTAAGCGCCAGCCGCCATCCCTTAGGCACCACGATGCAGCTCGACACGATCTCGACGTCGGCTTCGTAGACTTCGCCGGGCGTCAGCG
>Ga0209385_1000718_pt1 | contig 13546 bp, 17 predicted proteins | sample NGEPerB_FD_184506 | JGI IMG/M metagenome (GOLD analysis project Ga0209385, IMG submission 184506) | Arctic peat soil microbial communities from the Barrow Environmental Observatory site, Barrow, Alaska, USA - NGEE PermafrostAB12-B... | ecosystem: Environmental > Terrestrial > Soil > Wetlands >... | reverse complement strand
TTGTCCGAGCCCACGACAGAAGTGTCCGCTCATTCAGCCGGTTACGAAGGAGTCCCGCGCGTCTGGCCATTCAACGCCACAGAAAAGTTAGGTCCTGATGTCGGCGAACTCTTGAGTATGCACTGCTCCTGGTGCGTTTTGGATTGTGGCGAGCCACAGGGGTTCCACGAATCAGGTACTTGATCAAAAGATCATCATGAAAACGAGTGGAAGATATCGATTTGACAGATCAGAAATGGATTTCTCTTCCCCGTGACGATGCAGCAGTCTAGTTCCGGCTGTAGATGGTTTAGGCCGCGACTGTGTAGCGGTGATGTAGCCCACCGAGTCGCGGCAACGAGATAACCTTGTGGCAATTCGATGGCTCCGATGCCACAACTCGCCCACCGGGAGTGTCCTTCTCCAGTCCGAGATGAGTTCGATCCTCGTGGTAATAACGGACGCACTCATTCGGCAATCGGTTCAGATATCTGCGATTCAGCACGATCACATGATCCAGGAGATCGCGTCGTATACTGCCAATCCAGCGCTCGGCAATTCCGTTCTGCCAAGGACTGCGGAATGCGGTGCGAATCGGTTGGCTGCCCATCGCCTGCACAGTCGCGACCACAGCCGCACTGAACTTCGCGTCCCGATCAAAAATCAGGAAGCGCTGCGGCGGTTGGCCGCATTCCCAGGCTTCGTGCAGCTGCAACGCAACCCAAAGGGCGTTGGGATTGCGAGTCACGCTGTGATGCAGGATTCGACGCCGGTCGTGACCGATCACGAAGAAGCAATACAGAATGCCAAAGGTCAGCGTCGGTACAGTGAAGAAGTCCATCGCTGGGATCGCCTCGCGATGGTTCTTCAGGAAAGTCAGCCAGCGCCTGGCGGGATCGGGAGGTCTCGGTGCTCGCCGCACCCATCGCGAAACCGTTGGTTCCGATAGATCAAAGCCGAGCTTGAGCAACTCACCGTGAATGCGTGGCGCTCCCCAGGTTGGGTTCTCGGCAACCGTTTGAAAAATCAGGGCTCGAACTTCTTTGCTTACAGGCTTTCGGCCTCCCTTCGGTCGGGCTCGTGAAATCCACTTCCAGTACAACCGAAAGCCGGCACGATGCCAGCCGACCACGGTTCTGGGTGTCACCAGGATGAGAGGTTCTTTCCATCGATCCCAGAGCCTTCGCAACACCACCCAGAACAGTTTGTGGGACGCAGTGAGTCGTCGGCGAGGTCGTTTGGCATGGAGAGCGAGCAATTGCCGACGCAAGGCGAGATTCTCAAGGATGAGATCCTCGCGGGAACGGAGCGCACTAACAACCCAGCCGAGCAAGTGCCGGACCCATACGATCATGGCAAGAATCTTAGCGAAATGACGCCAACCGAGACGATTCCCAAGTCATTGATATTACAGGTGCACGATGTTTTGATGAACCATAGGTACGGCGAACGCGCCGAACTGCAACGCTTGCTGGATTGCTTGTCGGAGCGCCGCAGCAGCGTCCGTCAGCTAATCGAAGACTTCAGGACTTCCAGCAGAAACCCCTTTCCGAATTGGAACATGGCAGCTTCAACGCCCGCAAGATGCACTACCGTGTCAGTTCGTTCTCAGCCACTGCAGAACTTGTTCGGTGAGCGTGTTTAAGCTGTTTGTCATGCGGTCGGTTTCCTCGTTGATCAACGCATGACGAGACAACTCCGAATCGGACGAGTTCACCAGCCGACGGTGATCTTCTCGAAGATCGGGCAAGTGCCTAAGGGCCGCCTTCTCTCCCAGTAGTGCCAACTCCAGAGACTCGAGAGTCTTATTTACATCTGAGGCGAATAGCTGAAACTCCTTGCGAGCCAATTCGGCTTCAGAAGGTAGTGCCTCGAGCGCCATGGTTGCTCGCACAAATCGATGGGAATTTGCCAGGATTGCAGTCAGAAGATCAATTTGCTCGGAAGTACTTCCGGGCTCGACCCGCAATCGTCCGGCGCACGCTTCCAAGTTGGAGCGCTCGAGCCGCGCCGACATCCGCAAACGACCCAATTCAGCTTCATCCTCTGATTGCCCTGCCAAGTGCGCTTCTGTCACTGAATTGAAATACAGGCGATACCTTGCCAGCATTCGTCCCAGAAGGTGCGCAGCCTGGGTCCGCTCCCAGGTGGGCCAGACAAGGTAGGTCACGAGCGCGATCAGTCCTCCAAGACACGTCATTTCACCTCGCTCAAGAATGACCTGCTTAGGAGAAACGCCGGTGAAGGCAACCAGCACGACAATCAGTGCGCTGATTGCGATGGTGAACACTCCATAATTCGCTGGGCCAACCCAGCGCAGCAGAAACACAAAAAGTCCGACCAAAACGACTTTCCATTCCATGCCTGCAGGGAGAAAGTGAAACAGACCAGTTGCTAAGAGCAATCCTAAAATCGTTCCGCCAATCCGAAGCGCACCTCGACTGAAGGTCGTTGCGAACTCGGGCTTCAACACCAACACGATCGTCATGGCCAACCAATAGGAGCGACGGTTTGGGAGTTGGTGAGCCACCAATCCTCCAATGACAAGACATAACGACAAACGGATGGCATGGCGAAAGGCAGATGACCGCAGGGTAAGATTGGCGCGCAACTTAGCCAGAATACCGGTAAACCGGCGTGACCAAGGCTGCGTATCCTCGCGGAGAACAAATGCTTCCAGTTCGACTGGAGAGGTTTCGTTCACCGTGCGCACAACGCTGCGCAATTGGCCGGTGAGGGCATCCATCTGGAGTCGAGCATCTCTTGTCAAGGCAGCAAGAAATGCCGGGGATGGCGTTGTCTCCGACTGGCGAAGACGTTCCGCAAGCGCCACAAGCACTGGCAGACGATTACGGGCCGTGTTCGCAGACTCAGCGCCTGACAGTGATTTTGCTACGCTCGCAAGAACATCAGCCACGATAGTCAGAAATTCTTCTGTCGACTGGAATCCGACCAAGTCCCAGTTGTCGCGTTGCATCCGCTTTCGCAATCGACGCAGGGTCAATAGACTTAGTCGAATGCGCTCTGCCTGATTCAACAATGACCAATAGCGCTCGGCTTCCAGATTGGTATCGTTGCCCAAGCCGGACAAACTCTTGCGTGCCAGCGTGATCTGTTCGCTCGCAGGGGGGCCACCTGACAGGGCCGGGGTTACAGATGCCCGTGACAGCTCGGTATACAAAGCGGACAGGGCTCGCCGTTCGGGTTGGTAATGGCGCACCGGCCAAAGCAGCAACGAGAGCAAGGTTTGCAGTAATCCACCGCCCAGAGCCAGAAGTCCGGAAACTAAGGCTCGTTCTGGCGTCAGCGGCTGAACCGCATAAATAATGAGGGTCACCAAGCTGATGACACCCAAACTCTCAGCCGTTGGACCAAGGCAAACAGCCAACCCCGCAACAAACGCCCACACGCTGACTAAGATGACCGCGAATACGGGCCTGCGTACCGCTAATCCTCCAGCCACAACCGCAAGGGAACACATCACGGAAGCGGCAACCATGCGCCTGGCGCGTTGAGCGTACGGCCCAGGAATGTCGGAGTAGGAAACTGGCAGTGCACCCGTACCAACAGCAAGGCCTCCCAAAGGCATGCCAAGTGCGGCACCGACCGCAATCGGAACCGTTACGCCAGACGTATTTCGCAACGCGATCCACGGGTTCACTCGCGACTTGTCGAATTGAAAGACTTTGCACCAATAAGCGTTCCAGTTGCTTCGCGGTTGTTTATGAGTACGGATTGGTGCGGTAGCAACTTCGTTCAATGGTTCATCCTTTGACCCAAATCCTGAATGCTGCGCGAATGAATTATATCGATATTAAAGGGGTGTTTCGTTTGAATCGTTCTCGAAGAAGAAGCGGGTGCGATTCGTGACTCCTCGCTTACCTGAAGTCGTTGCACATCCAACAATCTACTTGGTCCGGATCCCCATGGGCGCTTTCCTTGTGCGAGGCGCGGCGAGGTGGGACTGGACGAAGCATATGCTCTGGCTGCTCGGGTCCGGGAAGTTATCGAGGAAGGCACGAACGCAGTAAAGCGTCCGATCATCGCGATCGTTGACGTGAAGAGTCAGGCTTATGGCCGACGAGAAGAAACGGCGGGCATCTATCTGGCGGGTGCGGCCGCTGCGGATGCTTACGGATCAGCCCGTATGGCAGGCCACCCTGTGATCGCGTTAGTGGTGGGCCACGCACTTTCCGGCGGTTTTCTCACGCATGGTTACCAAGCGAACCGGATTCTGGCTTTCGACGATGACGGAGTCATGATCCATGCCATGCACAAGCAAGCCGCCGCGCTGATTACCCGCCGCTCGGTTAAGAGCCTTGAAGAGTTCGCAAAGACGGTTGCTCCTTTGTCATACGACATTCATGATTACGCGAAACTTGGCCTTCTACATAAGTTGATCCATGTCGATCATCCCGAGAAGCCTTGCGAGACGGAGATACAGGCGGTACAGCATGAACTGGTAGCCGCTGTCGAAGATGCCAGAAGGAGCCCGGTTGATCTGGGCTGCCGCCTTCATTCGAGGGGTGCCCTGGAGATGCGCAAGGGTTCGATTCTGGCGCGCGCCAAACTCGAAGCCCAATGGAACGAAAAGTAAGCGGTTGAAGATGATAGGTGTTCTGGCTAACGCACTCGTGCCGGTTTTCGTAGGCCTGTTGGTAGGCTATGCGGCAGGTCTACGCGGCGTGGTCGATAACAGGAATGTGAAAAGTCTGGTCACCTTCGTAATGAGCTTTGCGATTCCTTGTTACTTGTATGTGACCGTGGCAGCAACTCCGCGCCGCCTTTTATGGAATCAGACTAAGGTAGCCTTGGTACTCCCAATCGTTTATGCGGGTCTTTTTGTGGCGACGTATGTTTTTGCGCGCGATACTGCGTCCAACCGCGCCGTTCTGGCCCTTACGTTGGGGTTCCCCAATGCTGCGGCGATTGGTCCTCCGCTGCTGCAGTCCCTTTATGGCGAACGGGCTGGGGTCACTGTGGCAGTAGCTATCGCGATTGGCTCCGTCACCGTCTCGCCGGTGACTCTAGCGATTCTCGAGAGTGAGACTGGAGCAGGGAAGAAGATTTCCGTCCTTGCTCGAATTCGCCTGTCGTTATGGAGGGCATTGAAAAGGCCTATCGTGTGGGCACCACTGTTGGCCCTGGTTGCAGTCGCGACCAACTTCAGTCTGCCTGGCTATTTCGAGCGCAGTCTAACCATTTTCGGCGACGCAACCGCCGGAACGGCCCTGTTTATGACGGGGTTGGTCGTATCCGCGCAGCACTTCAGCTTCAACTGGTCGGTGGGGTGGGCGGTCTGCGGCAAGAACCTGCTTCAGCCGGCACTTTGCCTCCTGATGGCGGATTTGGTGCGAATGCCACGGGAAGAGACTCGTTATGTGGTCCTTATCAGTGCAATCCCATGTGGCTTCTTTGGAATCTTTTTCGGAGAAGACTTCGATGCCACCCCGGAGATGGCAAGTTCAAGCCTCGTAGCGAGCTACTTGCTCGGTATCTTTACTCTGGCCGGTTGGATCGTTTTCCTGAGCCATCTTCATTAGGGCTAGCCATGTTCAGTGATCAAGTTTGCTCCGTTCGACTCCATGATCTGCTGGAGGTGGACCCGGAACGGTTCATAGCAACTGAAGGACGAGGCAAGTCGATTCCAGGGTGGGTAGAAGAGCGATTATTAGCGTTTCCATTTGTGGTTGTTCGTCGCGGTATGGCGACGGAGAGAAAGATTCCCGTGGGTGTGCGAGGCGAAACGAGAAATCAGCGCTGGGCCGCCTCCTGTCATCGAGCTTGTGTGAAGAAGATCATAACTCCGCCGCAACTGCTGCAGTGCGCAGTTTCAGAGTCGCGAGCGCAGGCCATACCTGCTCTACGTTCGCTGTTTCTTCTGAAAGTTCGCTGGAGAGATTTCGATCTCCCGTGGGGGCCTGGTGGCAGCATTGCTTTCGAACTCGCCACCGGCAGGCAGGTTGCCAACCCCAAGAGCGATCTCGATATCGTGGTCTATGCCGACAATCGCCTGACGAAAAACGAAGCAAAGCGTCTTTGTGCTGTAACAGCGGATCTTCCCTCAGAGATCGATATTCGGGTGGAAACACCACGATGCGGATTCTCTCTGCGAGAGTATTCGAGCGCGAATTCAAACATTCTTTTGCGCACGCCCACCGGCGGAATGCTCGGGCGCGACCCGTGGCAGCACGACCTTCGAATCGCAAATGCGAATCAGGTGGTGAAAAGCGAACGAGGCCAGCGATGAGCGTAGCTTTTCTGTTTCCAGGGCAGGGCTCGCAGGTTCCTGGGATGCTGCATAGGCTACCGGACCATCCAGCCATTAGGCGGACCTGCGACGAAGTGAGCCAATGTTTGAGTCAGAATGTGTTCGACCTTGACTCCGACACGGCATTGCAGTCAACCCTCTCCGTCCAGTTGGCACTATTCACTTGTGCTGTGGCGATGTCCCGCGTCCTGGTGGAAGAGGGCGTCCGTCCCGTGGCAGTCGCCGGACTGTCCGTGGGAGCCTTTGCCGCTGCGGTGGAGAGTGGGACGATCTGCCTGAGCGATGGGGTCCACCTTGTGCGACAGCGGGCAGAAATGATGATGAAGCTCTATCCGAAAGGGTACGGACTAGCAGCCATTGTTGGATTGACCGAAAGATAGGTGACCGCCTTGGTTGACGAAGTCCACGCCCGGCAAATGCCGATATACATAGCCAACGTCAATGCCCCATGTCAGATTGTCATAGCCGGTTCGAACGAAGGTATCAATCAGGTGCTGCGTGCGGCCCAGAACAGTGGCGCGCGGAAGGCGGAGCGCCTTCAGGTGTCCGTGCCTTCGCACTGCCCGCTGCTGGAGTCAGTGGCTGAAGCCTTGACAGAGAGTTTACGGACAACCGCGTTGCAACCTCCTAACCTAATCTACGTGAGCAACGTGAACGCTAGACCATTGCGATCTGCAGAGGGCATAGCGGCCGACTTGGCCAGCAACATCGCGCACAGCGTACGTTGGCACGATGCGACTACCGTGCTCGAAGAATTAGGCTGTCGGCTGTTCCTCGAATTGCCGCCGGGGCACGTTTTGACTGAACTGGCTCATGAAGCCTTTCCAGATGTGAGAGCCGTCGCGGTCGGTGAAACCTCAACGAAGTATGTACTGCGGATCGTCGATCAAGTCGGAGTTATTTGACTCAGCGCAGAGGTTGCCAGAGGGAAGTCTGAAATGGTCGCTCGAAAGAAGGAAGACCTAGGAGTCGTGCAAGTTCTCACGCACAAAATCGAAACTGACGTGGCGGCCGATGAGGCGCAACAAATGGTTTTTAGGAACCTGATCTTCGATGCGCAAGTAGTAGAACAGCGACTCCGAGCGGGTGCGTTGCCCCATCATGGGCATGAGCCTCCGAGAATGGCGATCAAGCACAGCATCAGAAACTCTCGTCTGCTTATGACGTTCCTGCACTGCACTCACAAGCACCAACTCAGCGACTTTTTCAACACCTACCTCCCGATATCATGAATCAGTGCCGCCATTCGCAATGCCTGCAGCCAGCCCAACTCCCTGCCGTTGGCGAAGGCGATTTCTGCAACCCGGCTTTGGTGTCCCGCTGTATAAGGGTCGCGCATTTCCATTGCTGTCGCAATGGCCCTTACAGTTGCCGATAAAGCTTCTTTGTGTTTTCTCGCGCCGGAATTCTTCTGCATGGAGGTTTGCTTGCCGGCGGAAGTGTTTGAAGACCGACGCCAATCTCCGAGGCGAGGTGGGTGAGTCCCTCGACCGCGACAGACTCAAAGGTGTAGGGCGGTGAAGCGTAGACACAAGTACAACTCGACGCCCATCCTCGGCGCGCAAAGGAAATACCGTGGCAGAACGTATGCCCCAGCGCCGCGCTCGTTCCTCCACGGGTGGAAGCTTTTGACTGTCTCCGTAATTTTCAGTTGCGATTTGACTTCACTGCTTACGCCGGCAACTCTTCTGCTAAGGGGAAACCGTGCTGCTCGCGGCCGACATCGCCGTCGTATTTCTTGGTCACCTTAAACAGTTCATAACGACCGTCCGAAGCGAACCGGCTGCACCGTTTGCGCAGCGCCTCCATCTCTCCTGGAGGCATGGCGCGGAATTCACGGGCCACCTCGAGATTCTGATCCAGCACTTGAATCGAGTCCACGCCGCTGATGGTCGATGATACCGGGAGACTCATAGCGTAACGCAAGGCTTGCTCGGGGGTAGCTGCTCCATGGGTTACGATCTCGCCGCTGCCGCCCATGCTCTTCATTCCAAGCACGCCGAGACCGCGCTGCTCGGCCACCGGAAGCACGTTGACTTCAAAGCTGCGGAACGTCGCGTCCAGACAATTCAAGGGCATTTGCACGGTGTCGAAAGGAAAGTCAAAATTCAGCATTCTGAGATGAATCTTCGGATCCTTATGGCCGGTAAAACCAACAGCTCTCACTTTGCCCTGCTGCTTGGCTTTGACCAAGGCCTCGGCAACGCCGTCGGACCGGAAGATAAGATCAGGATCATTCTCGTAGATGACTTCGTGAATCTGCCACAGATCGAGATAGTCGGTTTGCAAGCGCCGCAGCGACTCCTCCAACTGTTGCAAGGCCAAGTCCTTGCCGCGCCCGTGGGTGCAGACCTTGCTCATGACAATGACCTGCTGACGCTTGCCCTTGAGCGCGGTTCCCAAGACGCTTTCGCTGTGGCCACTGTGGTAGTCCCAGGCGTTGTCAAAGAAGTTGACGCCCGCCTCCATTGCTCTGGCGACAATGTCATTTACTTCCTGCTGGTTTTTCGCCGAACCCAGGTGGTAGCCACCCAACGCCAAGGCAGACACTTGCATACCTGTGCGACCGAGCGCCCGACGCGGCACGAGACCCACGGTGTTCCCCCGCTGGTTGCTCTTCTCTTCTTCCACTTCCTACTCTCCAAGTTCCCGTGAGGAGCTTCCTCTTACTTCTGCTCTGCGCTCATCACCCTATCGGGGATACGGATGGCCGGTGTTCTTGGCCGCCTGCATCATCTCTTTTGTTTCCGCCTGCCGCATATCGATGGGAAAATCGTGAGCCAGCCGCGATTCCGGGTTGTCGAACTTCAGAGACACCTTATAAAGCTCGAAGCGCCCATCTCCGGCCTCGGGCTTCACCCGATCCCGCAGCGCCTGCATCTCCTGCTGCGACATGGGTGCAAAACCTTGTGCAATGGCCAGGTTCTGGTGCAGGACTTCGAGACTGTCGATGCCTGTGATGGTAGTAGCTACCGGCAGGCTCATGGCGTAGCGCAACGCTTCTTGTGCGGTAATCACCCCGCGGCTCACGGGCTCGCCATGCCCGCTGATCGGCTTCATTCCCAGCGCAGCAATGCCGCGCCGTGCCAGTTCCGGTAGCACGTGGTTCTCGAAGCTCTGAAATTGAGAGTCGAAGACATTTAGCGGCATCTGCACCGAGTCGAATGGAAACCCCGTGTTCAACATCTTTAGGTGAATGTCCGGGTGCTTATGCCCGGAGAACCCGACAAAGCGCACCTTACCCTGTTCCTTGGCCTTCATCAGGGCCTCAGCTCCGCCATCTGGGCGGATAAACAGGTCCGGATCGTTGTCGAATGCCACTCCGTGTATTTGCCACAGGTCGAGATGGTCCGTCTGCAATCGATTCAGCGACTGCTCCAGCATCTGCATGGCAAGACTTGCATCCCGGCCATGGGTACAGACCTTGGTCATTAGGAACACCTTGTCCCGGCGCCCCTTCAAGCCCTTGCCCAGCCAGTTTTCCGACTTGCCGAGGTTGTACTCCCAGCAATTGTCAAAGAACGTTATGCCACCGTCGACGGCCTCTTGCACAATGCGCATTGCCGTCACCTCATCGGCTGCATCGCCGAGATGATGACCTCCCAAACCTAGCGCGGAGATCCGGACGTCTTTGTTGCCGAATTGGCGCAGAGGAATATCGGAATGAACTTGCATCGCAGATCACTCCCAGATTGATGACTTCGACAGTCGATTGTTGCGAATTGCAGCTATCTCCCGATCAGTGATTGGTTTGCAGCTGGAACTTTCTTGATTTCATTTTCATCCAGATTCAAATGGGACGTGACCATTTCCGGCGGTAGTCGCCTGATCCAATTATTGAGAGAGAAGTCCAAGAACTCACTCGCTCGAAACATTTCCAGAAACACCAGGTCGGTATCGCCTGTATTTTCGACGTAATGTCCCGCCACCGCAGGAATATAGCCCACATCATTGGCATGAAAATCCATAGTACGCGCGCTTCCTACTGGAACGAACACGGTCATGCGGGCACTTCCTGCGATGTAGAACTGCCACTCAGAAGCGTTCGGATGCCAGTGCATCTCCCGCATTCCTCCTGGCTTGACGTTTACCAGACCGGCAGCGATGTTCCGCGACGCAGGGAAGTTATGGGAATCGACGACCCGAACTTCGCCGCCGGCTGTTTTCTTGGTGGGAGGCATAGATTGCATTTTGAAGGTGTACTGAATAGGCGACTGTACTTGCGGCCCGCCAACTGCGATTCGATCCTGCGCCAAGGATCTAGGAAGAGATGCAGGAAAGATGTAACGTTCGCCAGTGGGGAGCTTGGCGAGGGAGCTTTCATCCAACCCAAAATTCTTCGACAATATGGAAGGCGGAGTATGCGCAATCCAATCCGAAATTAGAAAGGTATTGTCTTCCGAAAACATGCCTTGATCGAAGACCAGCAAGAACTCGCAGCCATCCGGCCCGAGCCCCTGGATAGAGTGTGGAAATCCTGCAGGGAAATACCAGAGATCGCCCTGGCTCACATCATCGATAAAAATGGTCCCATCAGGATTCAAGACCGTGACCCGGGCATTCCCGTAAAGCATGCAGGACCACTCATCGGCAGTATGCCAATGCAGTTCACGAAAGCTGCCAGCGGTAAGCCGCATATTGACGCCAGTAAGCTCGGTCGAAGACGGCAATTCACGCTGCGTTACCTGATGTGTCCATCCACCCGGCTGCACTCTCTTATGCGCGAGATCAAACGAGTACCAGATCGGGCCTATTTCTCCATGGTCGGTGGGAGGAGGCGTATTTGAGTTAGGATTCTCTCGCTGCAGGGGCACGTTTCCTGGCCTTGGACTGCTCGCCATGCCACTACTCGATGCCGCAGGCGCTGCCTTCGCAACTGCGGCATGTCCCACACCTGAAGATCTTCCCCCGGACAATCTGCCTTCAACAGTTCGGTTGGTCATACTCTCCTCCACTATTCCAGTTTTGGTCAGGCCTGCAACTTAATGTTGTGCCTGCCGCCGAGACCGCGCCGAAAACGCAAGCTCACGTCTCAATTTCCATGACAGGGCCACGTAACAATTTAGGGAACCAAACAAATATACGCCTTCGTCATAGCGAGACTGCCACTGTCTTGGCTCAGCGTGAAATGGAGAACGGGCGTTCTCCGTTAGTGTAGATTCCACCCCTGCGGGGCGGGGATTTTCCAGGCATTGGGGGTCTATCGTCCGATGTCTGCTGCAGCACGGGGAAAAACCAGCGCGAGAGCAGTGAACTCCCGCGCCGCGTAACATCGGCTCGATGAGCCCCACCAGAGTATCCCTCAGCATGGTTGCCTCCCAGCAGAGCCCGCCTCTGTTTCCTCTGGCGAAGTCATTGTAATCGGTGAATCGAGAAAGGTTGCAACCTGTTGCCGGCGGAGTTGCCGCAAGCGGCGAGCCTGTTCCAGTTTGCGATCGCGTTCAGCATGGATCTCGGCGTGGCGCCCCAGCAGCATGTCCTGCGGGGTCACATAGCCGATCACGCTATGCAGACGCACCGTGTTGTAACGATCCACATAGGCTTGAACCAAGCGCCGCGCATCGTCCAGAGTCAGCGGCGTGAGTGGCCGGATACATTCCTGCTTGAGCGACTTGTGCCAACGTTCGATCTTGCCATCCGACCCTGCGGATAATAAGGCGAGGTACGCACGTGCGTCATCCCCGAGATGCGAATGAACTCAGTCAGATAGAACATGGTGTTAATTGGAGAACGAAAGAAAAGCGTCGTCATGTCCGCCATTCTCGCAAGAAGAAACACACGGACAAAACCGATCACTGAGGCGAACAGCAGTAGGCTCGCGATGAAAGCGTACCTTAGCGTTGCCGCGGGTAAGGGAACTTAAAGCTGGATGTGTTGTTTAGCGGCGTTTAGTTTTGATTAGCCACAGGATGGTTTGTCAGTGATGGGATGTCGCAGAGGGACGTGACAACTGAGGATATGAAATGCAGTATCTCGACGACCATGACGCTCTGGTCAGCAAGTAACGACTTTCTGTTCTGGCAAAAAAGGACAGCGCCTTGGAGTCACTGCTCACCCGACAGTGACTTTATTCCTCCCGCTCGATTTGCTGGTATACATCAACTGGTCGGCCCTCTTGATTGCGACCTCGATGGAGTCCCCTTGGGTAACGAGCGTAGCCCCAACTGAGACTGTCACGTATATCCACGATTCGCCTCTTATTGAGGTTTGCATAATATAGTTACAGTGGAAAGAGTTCCGCTTGTTCCCAGAAGGCGCAGACCAAGGTCGGTCGACGGCGCATGCGACGCAGCGCTCGCCGTGCGGAATCGCTTAATTGTCCAAAGGTGGTGGGGCAGAAGTTAGGTAATTCGTGCTGTTTCCAGTGGGACCACAGATACTCCACTGGGTTCAGTTCGGGAGCATAGGCGGGAAGGTATTCCAGCCACAAACGCCCTTTCTGTTGCTGTACGAACTGCCATACTGCACGGCTGCGGTGACCGGGCAGTCCATCCCAAACGATCAGCAGTTTCCCGGGAATGTGGCGCAGCAGATGGGAGAGGAACTCGATGATCTGCGGGCTGCGGATCGCTCCCGGAAACAGGCGGAAGTAGAAGTTCCACCAAGTCACGCCCGCGATCGCCGACAAGCTCTTCCAGTTGAAGTGGTATTGCAGCACAGGCGTCTGTCCGCGTGGTGCCCAGGTGCGGCAGCGGTGGGGACGTTCGCTCAGTCCGCTCTCGTCGATGAAGACGATCGTGCGGCCTTCGTTTTTGGCCTTTTTTTTAATTCCGGCCAGTGCTTCTGTTTCCACCGCCGGATCTTTTCTTCGTCCCGCTCCAAGGCGCGGCCCGTGGGACGCTGACAACTCCATCCCAACTGCCGCAGGATGCGCCAGGCCTGCGAGGGATGGTAGGAAATCCCACATTCCTGCTCGATCAAATGGGCCACACGGTTGGTGGTCCACAAACTGGTCTCGTAGCCCAGAGTTTCCGGACCGCGTTTGAGTGCCTGCTCGATCTTGCCGAGATCTTCGGCGCTCAAGCGTGGCTTGCGGCCCGCACGGCCCGCCTTCTTCAGTCCGGCGCGGCCTTTGTCCCGTAACTCGACCGCCCACTGACTCACCGACTGCCGGTGCGCCCCGACCCGCCGGGCCACTTCCGACTGACTGTACCCCTTCTCCAACAGCCGTGCGGCTTGCATCCGCCGCCGCTCCAATGCCGCAAAGTCTCTGCGAACTCCCGCCGGATTTCCCATGCCCACAACATAGCATGGAACTACGGGAATGTCACTATATTATTCAATACTCAATAAGGC
>Ga0209385_1000714_pt1 | contig 13574 bp, 13 predicted proteins | sample NGEPerB_FD_184506 | JGI IMG/M metagenome (GOLD analysis project Ga0209385, IMG submission 184506) | Arctic peat soil microbial communities from the Barrow Environmental Observatory site, Barrow, Alaska, USA - NGEE PermafrostAB12-B... | ecosystem: Environmental > Terrestrial > Soil > Wetlands >... | reverse complement strand
TACATGCCGGTCTTCAGGTCGATGTGGTGCGGACGGCGCAATTCGCCGGAATCCTTGTCCTCGACATAGGCCGGGCGCTTGAGCGCGTCGGCCGAACGGCGCATGCCGCGGCGCGACGGCGAGGTTTTTCTTTTCGGCACAGCCATGGGAAGCGAGCTCCTGAAATTCGCGATGTCGGTATGAAGGCGGCCTTATAGAGGATGGCTTGGCGCAAGGCTAGGGGGTGGCGCGCACGCAAGCCGCGGCGTCAGGCGCTTGCGCCGAACGGCCGACATAAAGCCCCGCCAGCCGGCGCAAACCGGGCCCGGGCGAATGCGCGTTGCGGGCCAGCGGATTGGGCAGCACGGCCGCCAGCAGCGCCGCCTGGGTGGGCGACAATTCGCGCGCCGGTTTACCAAACGCATAACGGCTGCCTGCCTCGACGCCGAATTCGCCGCTCGGGCCCCATTCAGCAATGTTGAGGTAGATTTCCAGGATCCGCCGCTTCGACAGCACCAGGTCGATCCACAGTGCCAAGGGCAACTCCAGCGCCTTGCGCAACCAGCTGCGGCCCGGCCACAGGAACAGGTTCTTCGCCACCTGCTGGGTGATGGTGGAACCGCCGCGCACATCCTCGAGATCGTCGGCGTCGGCCAGGGCGTCGCGGATTTCCGCGAAATCGACGCCGTGGTGGCTGCAAAAGCGGCCGTCCTCGGCGACGATCACGGCGAGCGCGAGCGCCGGCGAGATGCGCGACAGCGGCACATAGGTGCGCTGCATGCGCGCGCCGGTGAGTTGGCGCCAGAGCATCACCGTGGAGACCGGCTGGCCGACGGCATAGAACGGCACAATCAGATAGGGCAACCCCAGCAGCACCAGCACGGCGATAGCGGCGGCGCGCACGGGCCGCAGGATATTGGCGAAGCGTTTGCCGGGCCTAACCATGGCGCAAGACTAGCCCATCCGGCCGAGCCGATACCCACTATTCGGGATCATGCGCGAAGGCTATCAATGCGGCCATGGCTCAGAAAAAAACCTCGCCGCCGCTGACCCCGCTTCGACCGCTGTCGATCCGCATCGCCAAGCTGCACGCCCATCTGATGATCTCGGCCGCGTTCGGCGGCATCGTCTTGTTTGCTTTGGTCTTCGCCGACTGGCGGCTGCCGACCAAGCTGTTGGCCGGATGGGACGCAGGTGTCGCGCTCTATCTTGTCCTGATACAATCGATCATTTGGCGCTGCGACATCGACCACCTGCGCAAGCGCGCCTCCGAGCAGGACGAGGGCGCCTTCGCCATTCTATTGCTGACGATAGCAGCGGCGCTGGCCAGCCTGATCGCCATCGTGTTCGAGCTCGGCGGCTTGAAGCAGGCGACGCCATCCGAGGCGGTCTCTCAGGTGCTGCTGGTGATCGCGACCATCCTGCTGTCGTGGTCGTTCATCCACACGATCTTTGCGATCCACTATGCGCACGAATATTATGGCGAACGGCGCGACGGAAAAATCGGCGGGCTTAATTTTCCCGAGGACAACGAGCCCGACTATTTGGATTTTCTCTATTTCTCGCTGGTCGTCGGCCTGACGTCGCAAGTTTCCGACGTCGCCGTCACCAGCAAGGTCATTCGCCGCGTGGTGGCGCTGCACGGCGTGCTGTCGTTTTTCTTCAACCTGACGATTTTGGCGCTGACCGTGAACATGATCTCGAATATCATCTAGCGCGCGCCGCTTGAGGTGAGGATCGCAACGCCATGACCGCGATCATGCAGACGCTGCTGTTCATGCTGGCGGTGCTGGCGGCGGTCGCGGTCGCGGCCAAGCGGCTCAACGTCGCACCCTCGATCCTGCTGGTGGTCGCCGGCGTCGGCATGGCGTTCATCCCCGGCCTGCCGAAAGTGCAGTTGGCGCCGGAAGTCGTGCTGCTGGTGATCCTGCCGCCGCTGATTTATTCGGCCGGCGTCGCCATGAGCTGGCGCGAATTTCGCTTCAACCTGCGGCCGATCGCGCTGCTCGCCTTCGGCTGCGTGCTGTTCACCACCTGCGCGGTGGCGGCGGCCGCGCACTACCTGCTCAATTTCGATTGGGCGGTCGGATTTCTTCTGGGCGCGATCATCGCGCCGCCCGACGTGGTGGCGCCGCTCGCCATCGCGCGGCGGCTGGCATTGCCGCGCCGCATTCTGGTGGTGCTGGAAGGCGAAGGGCTGGCCAACGACGCCACCGCGCTCATCCTTTACCGCTTCGCGCTCGCAGCGGTGAGCACCGGCACCTTCTCGCTTCCGCAAGCCGCCGGCACCTTCGCGCTGATCGTGGTGGGCGAAATCGTCTACGGCATCGCGGTCGGCTGGCTCAGTCTGCGACTGCGGCAATGGGCGCGCGAGCCGCGCGTCGAAATCACGCTGTCGCTGATGACGCCCTATCTCGCGTTCTGGGTGCCGGCGCATTTCGGCGGCTCCGGCGTGCTCGCCACCGTCGCCTGCGGGCTCTATGTGAGCTGGATCGGGCCGCGCCTGATCGGTTCCGCCACGCGGCTGCAAGGCATCTTCTTCTGGGACCTGATCGTCTATCTGATCGAGGGCCTGGTGTTCCTGCTCACCGGCCTGCAGGCGCACGCGCTGCTCGACGAGCCGCACATCTTCACGATCCACGATCTGCTGATCGCGATGGCCTGGACGACGCTGATCACGATCGCAGCGCGCTTCATCTGGGTGTTTCCGGCAACCTATATTCCGCGCTGGGTCAGTCCCTCATTGCGCAAGCGCGATCCGTCGCCGCCCTGGCAAGGACCGTTTTTGCTGTCGTTCACCGGCGTGCGCGGCGTGGTCTCGCTCGCGGCCGCGCTCGCCATTCCCTATGCGCTCGCCAACGGCCAGCCATTCCCGCATCGCGAACTGATCCAATACGTGACCTTCGGCGTCATCATCGTGACGATTGTCGGGCAAGGGCTAATGCTGCCGGCCGTGGTGCGCTGGCTCGGGCTGACTCACCTCGGCAAGAAAGAGCGCAAGAACGAGATCAAGCACGAGCTGCGCGCGCGCCAGGCCGCGCTCAAGCAGGTCGAGAAACGGCTGGAGAAAGCCATCAAGAATTGCGGACTGCCGGCCGAAGCGATCGCGCATTTGCGCACGCGCCATCAAAGCCGCGTGCAGATACTCCCTGTGAACTTGACCGAGGGTCTCGATCACATGCGGCAAACCGCCAAGATCAAGACCGAGCTGATCGAAGCTGAGCGCGATTTCATTTATCAGTTGCTGCGCGACGGCAAAATCACCGACGACGCGCGCCGCCGCATCGAATACGAATTGGATCTGGAGGAAGCCAGCGTCGCCAATCGCGCGACGGATGGCGGCGGCTGGATGTAGCGCTGGGGACAGGCATCCTTGTGGGATAATATCCCGGCGATGGATGCCACCATGCCGACCGACAGCTTCTACGCAAGCCTGCCGATCCTGCGCGACTTCACCCGCGTGATGGACCCGAGGCTGTTTGCGCCGCTGCCGGACGACTGGATGGTCGGCGTCGCCGACGTGGTGCAATCGACCAAGGCCATCGCCGAGAACCGCTACAAGGCCGTCAACATGGCCGGCGCCGCGGTGATCGTCGCAATCACCAATGCGCTGGAGAATCGCGACTTCCCGTTCGTGTTCGGCGGCGACGGCGCGAGCTTCGCGGTGGCGGCCGAGGCCACCGCCGCAGCCCGGCAGGCGCTCGCCGAAACCGCGATTTGGGTGAAGGAGGACCTCGATCTCACCTTGCGGATCGGCATGGTGCCGGTCGCCGCCATCCGCGCGCACGGGTTCGACGTCCGCGTCGCCCGCTATGCGCCGTCAAAAAATATCTCGATTGCCATGTTCGCGGGCGGCGGCATCGCCTGGGCGGACGCCGCGATGAAGCGCGACGAAATCGCGGTCGCGCCGGCGCCGCCCGGCGCGCACCCCGACCTGTCCGGGCTGTCATGCCGCTATCAGGAAATCCCGGCGTCGCGCGGCGTGGTGCTCTCATTGGTGGTCGCTCCCGCACCCGGGGCAAGCGGGGATGCGTTCCGCGCCGCGATCGAACACATCGCCACGCTCGTCGAGCGAACGCCGGACGCGTCGCGGCCGGTGGCGGGCCAGCGGCTCCGCCTCACTTGGCCGCCGGCCGGCGCCGACCTCGAGGCGCGGGCGTCGCGCCGGCCGGGCGAGTCGGTGCGCGCGCGCAAGATCAAGGTGCTGGTGTGGACGTTGCTTTATTTCCTGATCATGCATTTCAGCATCAAGGTCGGCGGCTTCGTCCCGGCGAAATACACCAGCGAGGTGGTCGACAACTCGGATTTCCGGAAATTCGACGATTGCCTGCGCATGGTGCTCGACTGCACGCCGGAGCTGGCGGACGAGATCGAGCGGCATCTGGCCGGCAGCGCGGCAAGGAAGATCGTGCGCTACGGCACGCACCGCCAGCATGCGGCGATGATGACCTGCTTCACGCCGTCGCCGACCAAATCCAACCACGTGCACTTCATCGACGGTGCCATGGGCGGCTACGCGATGGCGGCCAGTGCACTCAAAGGAAGCGCCGCTCCGACTTAAATAGGACGGTCAACGCGCACGGTTCACCAGCACCAGCCCGCCGGCGACCATCGCCACCGCAGCGGCGAATGCGGGCGTCAACGGCTCGCCCAGCACCAGATGGCCGGCGGCAACGCCGAACAGCGGCGTCAGGAAGGTGAAGGCGGAAAGGCGGTTGGCCGAATAGCGCCGCACCAGCGCGTACCAGACCACGAAGGTGATGCTGACCACCCAAACGGTCTGATAGGCGAGCGCACCGAGCGCGAGTGCCGACGGCACCTGCGTGATGCGCTCGCCGAACACGAATGCCGCCACTGCCATGATCGGCGCCGAGACCACGAGCTGATAGAGCATCGTCTTTTCGGCGGTGACGCGGTTGAGCGAACTCGCCTTGGTCAGCAGCGTGGTCGCCGCCCAGAACAGCGCGGCGCCGACCATCATCACGTCGCCGAGGATCTGGCGCGGATCCACCGCCGGCGTCGGCAGGCCGAACGCCACCAGCATGCCGGCGAAGGACAGCGTGAGCCCGAGCCATTGCGGCAGGTGGAAACGGTCGGCCGGCAGGAAAATGCGCGCGCCGAGCACGACGAAAAACGGCGCGAGATAAATGAACAGCACCGCGCGCGTCGCCGTCGTGTAGACCAGGCCCTGATAGATCAGAATGAATTCGATAGCGAAGAACACGCCGGCGACAATGCCGGCGGCGAGCGTGCCGTCGCGCGTGAGCAGCGGAATGCCGCGCAGCCGGCACCAGCCGGCGACGATCAGCGCGGCGATCACCGAACGGATGGTGGCTTGCGTGAGCGGCGGGATGTCGTGGATGGCAAGCTTGGTGGCGACCTGGTTGAAGCCCCAGGACAGACACAGCACCACCACGATGGCCGCGGCCAGCGCATCGAGCGGGCGGGTGACGTGATGGGACGCGGGCGACATGCGATGGGGATTTCCGGCGGCTGGCGAGTTGTCTTATCGCGCAACTCTCTACCTGTCATGCCCGGGCTTGACCCGGGCATCCATGATGACAGTCCACTCGTGACGAGCTTACGTAAGACTGTCTGTGTTGCGCTGCTTCATAGATTGCCGGGTCAAGCCCGGCAATGACAAGGTTTTATTTGCAATGCGCGCAGATGCCGGAGATCTCGATCACCGGCGTTTTCGGCGTGAAGCCGGCGGCGCGCGAGGCGGTTCGGATGGTATCGGCGACCGCGGCGCTGGCCGCCTCGCCCACGGTGCCGCATTGCTCGCAGATCAGGAACACCACCGGATCGGCGCTGGCGTGATTTTGCACGCAGGCGATGAAGGCGTTGCGGCTTTCGATGCGGTGGACCAGCCCCTGCTCGCGCAGGAAGTCGAGCGCGCGATAGATGGTGATCGGCGCCGGCCGTGCGCCGCGCACCGCCAACCGGTCGATCAGCTCATAGGCGCCGAGCGGCTGGTGGCTCGCCAGCAGCGCCTCCAGCACGCGGCGGCGGATCGGCGTCAGACGCCCGGCGCGCGCGGCGCAGATCGCCTCGGCATGGGCGATCGCGTCGCTGGCGCAGCGCTCGTGGTCGTGATCGGGCGCCGGGAACACCGCGCGGGCGTGAGCTTTTTTGGCCAAGGATCGATTCACCTTCATACGCAAGTCTAACGGTTTAGCCGTTGTATCGCGAACGCGCGAACATACATATTGCACTGCAACAAAAATAGAGGCAGGTTCCGTCGCCCGCTTCCCAACCGCATAACTGGCCATTTTTAGGCCGCTTGCAACGAGGACCGCCATGCTCAAAGGCAAAACCGCGCTGGTCACCGGCTCCACTTCCGGCATCGGGCTCGCCACCGCCCGCGCGCTCGCCGCCGACGGCGCCAACATCATGCTCAACGGCTTTGGCGAGGCGGCGGCCATCGAGAAGGAACGCGCCGGGCTGGAAAAGGAATTCGGCATCAAGGCGCTCTATTCGCCCGCCGACATGAGCAAGCCGGCCGAGATCGCCGACATGATCCGCTTAACCGAAAAGAGCTTCGGGTCGCTCGACGTGCTGGTGAACAATGCCGGCATCCAGCACGTGGCCAATATCGAGGATTTCCCGATCGAGAAATGGGACGCCGTCATCGCCATCAACCTGTCGTCGTCGTTCCACACCATCCGCGCCGCGGTGCCCGGCATGAAGGCGCGGCAATGGGGCCGCATCCTCAACATCGCCTCGGCGCACGGGCTGGTCGCCAGCGCGCAGAAGGTCGCCTATGTATCGGCCAAGCACGGCCTGGTCGGCATGACCAAGGTGGTGGCGCTCGAGACCGCCAATGCCGGCATCACCTGCAACGCTATCTGCCCGGGCTGGGTGCTCACGCCGCTGGTGCAGAAGCAGATCGACGACCGCGCCAAGGCATCGGGAAAAACGGTGCGCGAGGAAGAAATCGCATTGCTGTCGGAGAAGCAGCCGATGCACAAGTTCACCACGCCGGAAAGCATCGGTGCGCTGGCGGTGTTCCTGGCGAGCGACGCGGCGGCGACCATCACCGGCTCGGCCTATTCGATCGACGGCGGCTGGGTCGCGCAGTGAGCGCCCGTAACGGCGGCGACCAATGATTAAATCCATCGTTCGCGCCATTCGCGGCGATCCGCCGCCTGCTCCCGCGCCCAAGCGCATCAATCTTGCGCTGCAAGGCGGCGGCGCGTTCGGCGCCTTCAGCTGGGGCGTGCTCGATCACCTGCTCGACGACGGGCGGCTCGAGATCGAAGGCATTACCGGCGCTTCAGCCGGTGCCGTCAACGCCGTGATGCTGGCCGACGGGCTTGCGCGCGGCGGACGCGAGGAAGCGCGCAAGCGGCTGGCCGATTTCTGGCGCGCCGCCAGTCTTGGCGGCGGTCTGCCCGACCTGCAGCGCAAGGCCATCGATCGCTTGTTCTCTTTTATGCCGCTGGAAGATTCGCCGATGGGAATCTGGTTCAAGGCGGTATCGCAATATTTGTCGCCCTACGATTTCAATCCGCTCAACATCAATCCGTTGAAGGAACTGATCGAGCGTTTCGTCGATTTCGACGCCATCAGGAAATCCCCGACCCCGCAGCTGTTCGTTAGCGCCACCAACGTGCAAACCGGGCGGCTGCGTATTTTCCCGCATGAGAAGATCGACGCCAATGTCATCCTGGCGTCCGCCTGCCTGCCGCTGCTGTTTCGGGCGGTCGAGATCGACGGCGTGCCCTATTGGGATGGCGGCTATCTCGGCAATCCATCGATCTTCCCGCTCTTCCGCACGACCCAGACCGAGGACGTGCTGCTCATTCAAATCAATCCGGTTGTGCGCCACGCCACGCCGACCTCCAGCCGGGACATCATGAGCCGCCTGAATGAGATCACGTTCAATTCCCCGCTCATGGGTGAGCTGCGCGCCATCGAATTCGTGACACGATTGATCGATCAGGGCCGCCTGACGCGCGGGCTGGGGCCCGGCAAGTATCGGCGCATCAACATGCACCGGATCGCGCTCGATTCCTCCGCCAAGCAGCTCAACGCGGACGGCCGCCTCAACACCGACTACGATTTCTTCGAGATGCTGCGCACCAACGGGAAGCGCGCGGCGCGGCGATTCCTCGACGCGCATTTCGACGACATCGGCGTGCGCGGCACCGTCGATTTGCAGGCCGAAGTCAGCGCCGAGTGGGCGTGATAGACTATCCGCCATGAACGCCGCAGCCCCGCCATTGCTCAGCGCCGAGATCGGCGCAACGCGGCTCGATATCCTGGTCGCTGACATCACCACGCTCGACGTTGGAGCAATCGTCAACGCCGCCAACCGTTCGCTCTTGGGCGGCGGCGGCGTGGATGGCGCCATCCACCGCGCGGCCGGGCCGGAGCTGCTGGCGGAATGCCGCATGCTCGGCGGCTGCGAGACCGGCAGCGCCAAGATCACCGGCGGCCACCGGCTGAAGGCGAAGCACGTCATCCACACGGTCGGCCCGGTCTGGCAGGGCGGCGGATCGGATGAGGAAGCACTGCTGGCGGGCTGCTATCGCAGCGCGCTCGATCTCGCCGCCGCTAATTCGCTTAGCTCAATCGCCTATCCGGCGATCTCCACCGGCATCTATCGTTTTCCCGCCGATCTCGCCGCGCGCATCGCGGTCGGCACCGTGGCGTCGGAAATCGCCGCGCACCCGCGCGGCATTACACGCGTGGTGTTCTGCTGCTTTTCGCCCGACAGCGCCGAGCATCACAGCAATGCGTTCGCGGAATTGGGATTAGCCTAGACCTTCGGCGCCACATCGAGCCGGCAAATCCAATTCTTCAGCTCAGCGTTCGCCGCCGGGTAGAGATCGAGCACCGTTGGATCGTGCCCCGGAATGATGTGGTGGCGCGATGAGGCGAGCTTCTGCAGCGTCTTATAGCCCTCGAGCGTGTCGCCGACGGAATAGGTGATCGGGAACACGCGGCCCTCGTCGATGTGCGAGTAAAGATGGCAGCAGTCGGAAGCGAGCACGACATAGCCGCGCCGGGTCTTCACCCGCACGCATTGCAGGCCCCTGGAGTGGCCGCCGATCTTGTGCACGGTGATGCCGGGCGCCAGCTCTTCCACGCCGTCGTGGAAATCGACGCGATAGGCGTAAATCTTGCCGATCATGGCGTGCACGTCGCTCTCGCTGAACGGCATGCGCAGCACCTGATGGCACATGCAGCGGCCGGTGGCATAGGCCATCTCGGTGTCCTGGATGTGATAGCGCGCATTCGGGAACAGGTCGTAATTGCCGGCATGATCCCAATGCATGTGGGTGGCGATCACGTGCTTCACCTTGTCGGGCTGGACGCCGAGCGCCTTGAGCCCCTCGCCGACCGGATGAATGATCTTGCGCCCGCGCTCCTTCGCCGCCAGTTCATCGAAGCCGGTGTCGACCACGAAAGTGCCGTACGAGCCTTTGATCACCCAGACGTAATAAGAGATCGAGGTCATCTCGTCGTGCGGGTCGCCGAAAATGTAGTTTTCCGAGCGCATGCGCGCATGCTCGGCGTAGCGCACGGCATAGACCTCGTGGATGTCGTCGCTCATGGCTTGTTTCCCGCTTTGCCCACGATGACTCCGGCGCGACGCTCGATCATTTTAACGATGGCGGTGAAATCCGAGTCGCCGCCGAACTCCGTATTGGTGAGCTCCCATTGATCGAGCACGGCGCTCATCACTTCATTGGGAACGTCCAGCGCCTTAGCCTCCTCGACGCACAGCCGCACGTCCTTGAGCATCAGCGCGGTTCCGAAACCGTAGTTGAATGTTCGCGGCAGGATCGTGCTGGGAAACTTGCCGGTTGTGGCGGTGTTGCGCCCGGAGCCGGCATTGATGACGTCGATCATCACCGCCGGATCGAGCCCGGCTTTGACCCCCATCGCCACAGCTTCCGATGTCGCCGCCATCGCGGTGGCGGACAGAAAATTGTTGGCGAGCTTCATGGTCTGCGCCATGCCGGGCTTGTGGCCGATCACGAACACCTTGCCGAACACGCTAAGCGCATCCTTCACCACGTCGATGTCGACTTGCGGCCCGGACACCATGACCGCGAGCGTACCCTTGTTGGCGCCGCCGACGCCGCCGCTTACCGGTGAGTCGATCTGCACGATATTTTTCTTGGCCAGCGCAGCGCTTATCTCCGCCGCCGCGCGCGAGCCGGTGGTGGACAGATCGATGTAGCGCTTGATGCGTTTGCCGTGGATGACACCGCCCTCGCCGGTTGCGACCTTCGCGGAGATTGGCACCGACGGCAGACTTGCCATCACCGTCTCGACCCGGTCGGCGACATCGGCCGGCGAGGCCGCCAACTGCGCGCCCAGCGCCACCAGCGGCGCGACCGCGTCGTTGCGGGTGTCGTAGACGATGAGCTTGTGCCCGGCCTCGATCAGCCGGCGCGCCATCGGCGCTCCCATGTTGCCCAGTCCGATAAAGCCGATGTCCATTTTGTTTCCGTCCCTTGCAGTTTCTTGGGCCGCGACTCTGCCCGACGATCGCGGCGTCGTCACCAAGGCCCTAAACGCCTGACCGAGCCATAGCTGATTGGCCACTTGGCTGATTGGCCACTTGCGAAAATAATGAGCTTGCTTATTATAAGCTCGCCTAAAAAATGCGGAGCCCTTCCCGTGCCTACTGTCCAGCGCGAAATCGCCTTTATGATCATGGAGGTAGCCAGGCTGCTGAAGACCTATGCCGACCAGCGGGCGCGCCAATACGGCATGACCCGCGCGCAATGGGCGGTGCTGTTCCGCCTCGACCGCTCCGAGGGCCTCAAGCAGTCGGAACTCGCCGAACTCCTCGACCTGCAGCCGATCACGCTGACCCGTCTGCTCGACCGCCTGAGCGACAACGGACTTATCGAGCGCCGCGCCGATCCAAACGATCGGCGCGCCAACCGGCTATTCCTCACGCCGGCCGCGCGGCCGCTGCTCGAACGGCTCACCGTCCTCGGCGAGGACATGATGGGGACGGTGCTCGCCGGCCTCGATGCCAAGACGAGCGAGCGCATGCTGCGCGATCTTGGGCTGGTCAAAGAAAACCTGCGCGCCGCGATCAATCGCAGTCCGACACAACAAGAGGCCGCCGCAGGTTAATCGTCATGAGTGAAAAGCCTCTCAAGATCGTTCCGGCTCCGGAGGCCAAGGCGGCGCCGGCGGCGGACACCCCGGCGTCCGAGAAGTCCCGCCTGTTCGCGCGCGCCGGCCGCAAGCGCCTGCGCATGATCCTGCTGGTCGTGCTGCCGGCGATCGCCTTGTTGGCCGGCATCGGGCTCTATCTCTTGGGCGGCCGCTATATCTCGACCGACAACGCTTATGTCGGCGCACAGAAGGTGCTGATCACGCCGGATATATCGGGCAAGATCATCCACGTCGCCGTGCGCGAGGGTCAGCATGTCACTCCCGGCGACGAGATATTCACGCTCGACCGTGAGCCCTACCATTTGGCGCTGGAGCAGGCGCAGGCCAAGCTCGCGTCGGTGCGCACCGACTACAACAAGCTCACGAGCAATTTCAAATCGCTCAGCACGCTGGCTGGCCTGGCGGCGCAAAGCGTCGAGCTCAAGCAGCGCGACGTCGACCGCAAGAGCAAACTGTTGAGCACGCAGGCCGGCTCGCAGGCCGACCTCGATACTTCGGCGGGCGCGCTGGTGACCGCGCAATTGCAGGCGCAGTTCACCGCCCAGCAGCGCGATGATACGCTCAACCAATTGCTCGGCGAGCCTAATCTGCCGATCGAAAAGTTTCCGCCCTATGCGCTGGCCAAGGCTGCGCTCGACCAGGCGCAGCGCGACTACGACCACACGCTGGTGCGCGCGCCGATCTCCGGCATCGCCACGCAGGTGGACAATATCCAACTCGGCCGCTTCATCGCCGCCGGCACACCGATCCTGAGCGTGATCGACGACCAGACACCCTGGGTCGACGCCAATCCGAAGGAAACCGACATCACCTATCTGCGCGTCGGCCAGAAGGCGGCCCTCGACGTCGACAGTTTCCCCGACCACACCTTCAAGGGCACGGTGATTGCGGTGAGCCCCGGCACCGGCTCGCAGTTCTCGATCCTGCCGCCGCAGAATGCGACCGGCAACTGGGTTAAGGTGGTGCAGCGCGTTCCGGTGCGCATCGCCTTCGACAAGGACGAGGACACCCACCTGCTGCGCTCGGGCATGAGCGTCGTCGTCGACATCGACACCGGCTACAGCCGGCTGCCGTTCCTGTCGGCGCCGGCAAAAGACGCGAAATGAGCCCGGCGCATTTCGCGTCGATGTCGCCGAAGCTGCGGCGTACACTGATCACGGTGTGCGCCATGACTGCGACCATCATGCAGGCGCTCGACACCACCATCGCCAACGTCGCGCTGCCCTATATGCAGGGCTCGCTGTCGGCCTCGCTCGACCAGATCAACTGGGTGCTCACCTCCTATATCGTCGCCGCCGCCATCATGACCGCGCCGATCGGCTGGCTGGCCGACCGCTTCGGCCGCAAGATACTGTTCATCATCTGCGTCGCCGGCTTCACCGTTGCCTCGTTCCTATGCGCGCTAGCGCAGAACATCGAGCAGATGGTGCTGTTCCGCTTGTTGCAGGGCATGGCCGGCGCGGCGCTGGTGCCGCTGTCGCAGTCGGTGCTGCTCGACGCCTATTCGCTGCAGGAACGCGGCTCGGCGATGGCGATCTGGGGCATCGGCGTCATGCTGGGGCCGATCATGGGCCCGACGCTGGGCGCCTGGCTCACCGACAATTATTCCTGGCACTGGGTGTTTCTGATCAATCTGCCGATCGGCGTCGGCACCGTGATCGGCATGCTGCTGTTCATGGAGGAGACGAAGCGCCACGAGCATTTGCGCTTCGACTGGTTCGGGTTCCTGGCGCTCGCGGTCGGCATCGGCTCGCTGCAATTGCTGCTCGATCGCGGCGAACAAGTCGGCTGGTTCGGCGCCAGCGAGATCTGGATCGAGACGATCATATCGGCGGCCGGCTTCTACTACTTCTTCGCCCATTCGCTGACGACGCCGGAACCGTTCGTACGCTTCGAACTGTTCAAGGACCGCAACTTCGTGAGCGGCTGCGTGTTCATGGTGGTGATCGGCGTGGTGCTGTTCGGCACCATGGCGCTGGTGACGCCGTTCATGCAGAACCTGCTTGGCTTTCCGATCCAGACCGCCGGCTTCCTGCTCGGCTCGCGCGGCGTCGGCACGCTGCTGACCATGATGGTGGCGCCGCGGCTGATGCGGCTGCTGGAGACGCGCTATCTCATCCTGCTCGGCTTGTTGCTCACCGGCGGGACGCTTTACTACATGACCGGATTTTCGCTCGACGTCACGCAACGGACGATCGTCATCACCAGCGTCGTGCAGGGCATCGGCCTCGGCCTGCTGTTCGTGCCGATCACGACCGCTGCGTTCCTGACGCTGCCCGGGGACCTGCGCAACAGCGGCACCTCGATCCTGACGCTAATCCGCAATATCGGTTCATCGGTCGGCATTTCCATGATGATCGCCAACCTGACCAGCACGACCACGGTGATGCACGCGCGCATTGTCGAAGGCGTGACGCCGTTCAACGATGCGCTGCAGATGCAGG
>Ga0209385_1000712_pt1 | contig 13583 bp, 14 predicted proteins | sample NGEPerB_FD_184506 | JGI IMG/M metagenome (GOLD analysis project Ga0209385, IMG submission 184506) | Arctic peat soil microbial communities from the Barrow Environmental Observatory site, Barrow, Alaska, USA - NGEE PermafrostAB12-B... | ecosystem: Environmental > Terrestrial > Soil > Wetlands >... | reverse complement strand
CAAGGTCGCCGAGGCGCTGCGCCGCTCCCACGTGCCGCCGGAGCTGCTGACGTTCGAGATCACCGAGTCCAGCGTGATGGCCGACCCGGAGCACTCGCTGCCGGTGCTGCGCCGGCTGCACGGCCTGGGCATCGGCTTGTCGGTCGACGACTTCGGAACGGGGTACTCCTCGCTGGCGTACCTGCGGCGGCTGCCGATCGACGAGATCAAGATCGACCGCTCGTTCGTCCAGGGCATGGGCACCGATCTCGGCGACCTGGCGATCGTCAGGGCGATCGTCGATCTCGGGCATTCGCTGGGACTGCGGGTGGTCGCCGAGGGCGTCGAGGAGGAAGCCGCCCGCGATGCGCTGCGGGAGATGAGATGTGATCAGGCCCAAGGGTTCCTGATCTCCAGGCCGATGCCGCTGGATCGGTTCGAGGCCTGGTTGGCGTCCCGCACGGTGACCATTCACGACCCGACGTCACCGATGCACGTGCTGCGGATGATGAGCTGAGGCGGGCTGCGGCCGCCGGCCGGGCCGGCAGATCATGGCGGGACGGCGCGCGTTTTCGCGCCCGCGACGACCTACTGTAGAGTTGTCGAGGCTGTCCGCGGGGTGATCGCCAGACCCTCATCCGGCGAAAGCAGTGCATTCCCAGTAGGTCAAATGCCCCTTTAGCTCAGTCGGCAGAGCGTCTCCATGGTAAGGAGAAGGTCTACGGTTCGATTCCGTAAAGGGGCTCGGAGAGCGGTGTCGCAGGCAGAGCCCACGAGCCTGGCGCGGTGGCCGTTTCCAGAGGGGTTGGTATCCCTCGACGTATGGCGGTGTAGCTCAGTCGGTAGAGCAAGCGGCTCATAATCGCTGTGTCGCCGGTTCAAGTCCGGCCACCGCTACCACGAACTCCCCGCCGCCGTCACCGGCTGCGGCGCGGCCCGGTTGTGACGGCTCACGCCGGCATCGCCTGGCCGCGTTGTCCCAGAACAACAGTTCATCCGAGCACCGCAACGAAGAAAGAGGCAGCTACCGTGGCCGCCACCGACGTCCGCCCGAAGATCACGCTGGCGTGCGAAGAATGCAAGCACCGCAACTACATCACCCGCAAGAACCGGCGGAACGACCCCGACCGCCTGGAGATCAAGAAGTTCTGCCCGAACTGCGGCGTGCACCGCAAGCACAAGGAAACCCGCTAGGTCAGGGGGAGCGCCGTGGCGCTGGACCCCTCGTACGTCGGTCGGGCCTTCCCGCTGGGTGAGCCGTACGCCGTCGGCATCGAGAAGATTCGCGAGTTCGCTACAGCGATCGGTGACGACAACCCGATGTACCACGATCGGGCCGCTGCCCGGGCTGCCGGGCACCCGGACGTGGTCGCACCTCCGACCTTCGCCGTCGCGGTGATCGCGGCGGCCCAGGAGGCGGTGCTCTTCGATCCGGCCCTCGGCCTGGATTTCTCCCGCGTCGTGCACGGGGACCAGCGCTTCGTCCACCACCGGCCGATCCACGCCGGTGACGAGCTCAGCAGAACCGTTGTGGTCGATGCCGTGCGCGTACTGGCCGGCAACGACGTGCTCACGCTGCGCACCGAGGTGGTCGACGCGGACGAGTGTCCGGTCTGCACGACCTACAGCACCCTGGTGGCAAGGCGCACCGGATGACGCCGGCGTTCGAGGAATTGACGGTCGGCGACGCGCTGCCGCCGCTCACGGTGCACCTGAGCCGGGCACAGCTGATCCGCTACGCCGGGGCGTCCGGCGATTTCAACCCGATCCACTGGAACCCGCGGGTCGCCCGCGAAGTCGGCCTGCCCGACGTCATCGCGCACGGCATGCTGACCATGGCCTGCGCCGGACGGATCGTCACCGACTGGACCGGCAACCCCGGCCTGGTCAGCGGGCTGGAAACGCGCTTCACGCGGCCGGTCGTTGTCGCCGACGATGACGCCGGCGCGGAGTTGGAGCTCACCGCGGTGGTCGGCGCCCTCGACCAGGCCGCGCGCACCGCCAGGATCGACATCACGGCGAAGTTCGCCGGGCAGACGGTGCTGGGCAAGGCCCGCGCCGTCGTCACCCTCCCCTGATCACGGTCCCCGGTTGGCCCGCCGGCGTGGCGCGTCGTTCCCCCGTTGGTGGCGCGGATCATCGTCGTCAGCGCGCATGAACGTCGCGGTTGTGGGACTGGTGTGACGGGAGTCGCCTATTTCAGCCGCGCCGGCGACGTTGATCCGCGCCGCACAGGCAAGCCCGCGCCACAGGGGCAAGCCGTCGCCGATACGCCCGCGCCGCCGATCGAGCGCAGGGCGAACCGGCGGTGCTCAGTCGCCGGCGGTGGCCAGGAACTCGCCCATCCTGGTGACGCCGGTGGCGATGTCGTCATCACCAAGTGCGTAGGACATCCGGAAGTACCCGGGCGTGCCGAAGGCCTCCCCGGGCACCACCGCGACCTCGGCCTTCTCCAGGATCAGCGTCGCCAGCTCGCCTGAGGAAGCCGGTCGGACGCCGCCGAAGTCCTTGCCGATCAGCTCGGTCACCGACGGATAGGCGTAGAAGGCGCCCTCCGGCTCGGGGCAGCTGACACCGGGAATGTCGTTGAGCAGGCCGACGATCAGACCCCGCCTCCGGTCGAACGCCGCGCGCATCTCGGCGACCGCGTCGAGCGAGCCGGACACCGCGGTCAGCGCCGCCTGCTGGGCGACGTTGCACACGTTCGAGGTCAGGTGGGACTGCAGGTTCGTCGCGGCCTTGATCACGTCGTTCGGGCCGATCATCCAGCCCACCCGCCAGCCGGTCATCGCGTAGGTCTTGGCGACCCCGTTGACCACGATGCACTGGTCGGCGATCTCCGGCGCCACCACGGGCATCGAGGCGTGCCGCGCGTCGCCGTAGACCAGGTGCTCGTAGATCTCGTCGGTGACGACCCAGACGCCGTGCGCCGCCGCCCACTTCCCGATCGCCGCCACCTGCTCCGGCGGGTACACCGCTCCGGTCGGGTTCGACGGCGAGCAGAACAGCAGCGCCTTCGTCCGCGGGGTGAGTGCGGCCTCGAGTTGCGCGATGGTGACCAGGTAGCCGGCGGTCTCGTCGGCGACCACCGGCACGCTCACCCCGCCGGCCAGCGCGATGGCCTCCGGGTAGGTGGTCCAGTACGGCGCGGGCAGCAGCACCTCGTCGCCGGGGTCGAGCAGCGTCGCGAAGGCCTGGTAGACGGCCTGCTTGCCGCCGTTGGTGATCAGTACCTGCTGCGCCGTGACCTGCAGACCCGAGTCGCGGGCGGTCTTGTCGGCCACCGCCTGACGGAGCGCGGGAAGCCCGGCCGCTGGGGTGTACCGGTGATTCGCCGGGACGCTGCACGCCGCGATCGCGGCCTGCACGATGTAGTCCGGCGTCGGGAAGTCGGGCTCGCCCGCCCCGAAGCCGATCACCGGACGACCGGCGGCCTTGAGCGCCTTGGCCTTGGCGTCCACGGCGAGCGTCGCGGATTCGGCGATGCCGCCGATGCGTGCGGAGATTCTCCGGTGGGTGGCAAGATTCGGACCTGCGGCTACGGTGCCTGACGGTGCCTGGATACTCATGGCTCCATCGTGGCACGCACGGTCTTCGCTGCGCGGTGCGGCCCGGCGCGGCCGACCGTGAAGTCCGGCACCTTGGGGACCGGGTCAGCGGGCGGCGTGGACACCGCGGACTTCCCGCGGACTTCCCGCCGACGAGTAGCGGCGTTCGCGCGAGGGGCGCGGGTGCGGTTCCGGGCGTACCGGTGCGTGGTTCGTCCGCAGGCCCGCCGGTGGCCTACACTGGTCGTTCTGGGGTGTGCTGAAGCCTGCCTGCGTCTCGGGCCGGTGGGCACATCCCGGACTTGCGAGAGGGGTTCCTCGGTCGCAGCCGGATGCCGGCGGCAGCCAAGGGGCGTAGCTCAACTGGCAGAGCAGCGGTCTCCAAAACCGCAGGTTGCAGGTTCAAGTCCTGTCGCCCCTGCAGTACGACGCAGGTTGCCGGAGCCGTGGTCGATGGCCGCCTCCGGCGCCGGCCGCGCACGAGTTTCACCAAGCACAGTTCGTTTGCACAGCGTCAACCACCACAGCGTCAACCACCACAGCGTCAACCACCACAGCGTCAACCACCACAGCCACCGGACGGCGACAACAGTCAGATACGACAGCATCGGAACAGTTGGGAAGTCGGGTCAGCGGGATTCGATCAGGCAAGTCGATCAGGCAAGTCGATCAGGCAAGTCGATCAGTGAGGACGAAGAGCGAGTGAGCAACGAGCGCGACGCCGCGTCGGGAGACGGGCTCGAGCCAGTCGACCCGTCGGCGGCGGCCGACGCGGCGGGATCGTCACCGGCCGCCGGTGCAGCTTCGGAGTCCTCGGCCGGCGACGACAAGCCGCGCTCCGCGCCTGCAGGCGACGGCCCCGATCAGCCCGATGCCACAGACCCGGACAACGGCGACAGTGCCGACAGTGCCGAGAAGGCCAAGATCGTGGCTACCCAGCCCACAGCTGGACCGGTGGCGGCGGGGTCGGCGCGAGCCGCCGCACGCCGATCGGCCGCGCAGGCGCTGAGTGCCGACGGACCCGACGGTTCGCCCGCTCCACGCCGCAAGACCGAGGGCAAGGGGGCGCCGACGCCGAGCCGTGGCTCGAACGTCGCCACCCGCCCGAACATTTTCCAGCGGCTTGGCCTGTTCCTCCGCGAGGTCGTGGCCGAGCTGCGCAAGGTCATCTGGCCGAACCGCAACCAGATGGTCACCTACACCATCGTGGTGATCGTGTTCGTGTCGTTCATGGTGGCGCTCGTCGCGGTCCTGGATCTGCTGTTCGCCAGGGGAGTGCTCGCCGTCTTCGGTTGACCCCGGGCGGCCCGCACCGTCGATCGTGACGGTCCCACCTGCATCCCACCCCATGAATCCCCAGCCCAGCCACGCCCAACAGATCACATTCAGGAAGCGAGAAGCACGTGTCGAGTCACGTCGATTCCCCCGGCGAGGAGCCTCCGCGCGATCTCGTCCTGACGGATGGCGACGAGACCACTCTCGCCCCCGTCTCAGCGTCGTATGAGTCCCCGGTCGATTCCCCCGGCGACCCCTCGACGGATGCAGCGGAGCTGGCTGCGGAGGCCGAGGTCGTCGAAGAAGCGCAGGAATTGGCCGACGAGGCCGACGAGGCCGAGGACGCCGAGGAGGCCGAGGACGCCGAGGAGGCCGTCGAATCGGCCGAGGACCTTGTCGCCGCCGAGGAGCTCGCCGAAGAGGAAGAAGTGGTGGACGCCGCCGAGGCCCTGGTCGAGGCCGAAGAGCTCCTCGAGGTCCAGGAGGCGGCCGAGGCCGCCGAGATCCTCCCCGAGGTCGCCGAGGAGGAAGTGCCGGTCGAGGCCGACCCCACCGAGGAACTCCGGTCCGCACTCAAGCGGGCCGATGGCGACTGGTACGTGGTGCACTCCTATGCCGGCTACGAGAACAAGGTCAAGACCAACCTCGAGACCCGCATCAAGTCGCTGGACATGGAGGAATTCATCTTCCAGATCGAGGTGCCGACCGAGGAGGTCACCGAGATCAAGAACGGCCAGCGCAAGCAGGTCCAGCGCAAGGTCTACCCGGGATACATCCTGGTCCGGATGGACCTGACCGACGCGTCGTGGAGCGCTGTGCGGAACACCCCTGGCGTCACCGGATTCGTCGGGGCGACCGCACAGCGGCCGTCGGCGCTCTCGGTCGACGAGGTCGTCAAGATCCTCGCCCCGGCCGTGCCGCGCAAGCCGCAGCACGCGCAGGCGGGTGCCGGCGCCGCACCGACCCGCACCGAGGTCGATTTCTCGGTGGGCGAGTCGGTCACCGTCATGGACGGCCCGTTCGCGACGCTGCCGGCCACCATCAACGAGGTCAACCCGGATGCGCAGAAGCTCAAGGTGCTGGTCTCGATCTTCGGACGCGAGACTCCCGTCGAGCTCTCGTTCACCCAGGTCGCCAAGATCTGATCCGCCCGGGTCGCTCGCGGCCCGTACCATCGCTCCGGGTCACCCGGAACCGTCAGGAAAGAAGCAAGTCAGATGCCCCCCAAGAAGAAGAAACTGTCAGCGATCGTCAAGCTGCAGATCAAGGCCGGCATGGCCAATCCGGCACCGCCGGTCGGTCCGGCCCTTGGCCAGCACGGCGTGAACATCATGGAGTTCTGCAAGGCCTACAACGCCGCCACGGAATCCCAGCGCGGTGACGTGGTTCCCGTCGAGATCTCCATCTACGAGGACCGGTCGTTCGCCTTCAAGCTCAAGACCCCGCCGGCCGCCCGCCTGCTGCTCAAGGCCGCCGGTGTCGAGAAGGGGTCCGGCACGCCGCACACCACCAAGGTCGCGACCATCACCCAGGACCAGGTGAGGGAGATCGCCACCCTCAAGCAGGTCGACTTGAACGCGAACGACATCGATGCCGCGGCGAAGATCATCGCCGGCACCGCGCGGTCGATGGGCATCACCGTCGCCGACTGAGAGCGGCGATCCGGCGGTCATCCATCTGACGGAATGCCTCCGCTCATGCGGGCGTTCCACCAGTCGCAGTACCCGCACTACCCGCCGGCCGATGGGCTCGGTGGGGCAGCAGTCAGTGGGAGGGCCGAGCGCGGCCCGCGGCAACCACGACCTCCGGCCGGAGCGAACGCTCCGGTCACTCACGCTAGAAGGAGACAGCAATGAAGCGCAGCAAGGCTTACAGGCAAGCCGCCGAACTGATCGACCGATCGCATCTTTACTCGCCGCTGGAAGCGGCCGAGCTGGCGAAGAAGACTTCGCCGAGCAAGATGGACGCGACCGTCGAGGTCGCCATGCGACTGGGCGTCGACCCGCGCAAGGCCGACCAGATGGTCCGTGGCACCGTCAACCTGCCGCACGGTACGGGGAAGACCGCCCGGGTGATCGTGTTCGCCGTCGGCGACAGGGCCACCGAGGCCGTCGCCGCGGGTGCGGACGAGGTCGGCTCGGATGATCTGATCGCGCGCATCCAGGGTGGGTGGCTGGACTTCGACGCGGCCATCGCCACCCCGGACCAGATGGCCAAGGTGGGCCGGATCGCCCGCATCCTGGGCCCGCGCGGGCTGATGCCGAACCCGAAGACCGGCACGGTGACCCCCGACGTCACCAAGGCAGTCACCGACATCAAGGGCGGCAAGATCAACTTCCGGGTCGACAAGGCCGCCAACCTGCACCTGGTGATCGGCAAGGTCTCGTTCCCGACCGAGAAGCTGGTGGAGAACTACGCCGCCGCCCTGGACGAGGTGCTCCGTTCCAAGCCGTCCGCGGCCAAGGGCCGGTACCTGAAGAAGGTCAACTTCGCCACGACCATGGGTCCGGGCGTCCCCGTCGACCCGATGCGGACCAGGAACCTGTTGGAGTCCGAAGAGGGCGCACCCGCCTGATCGCCGGGCATCACCGTCACTGGCTGTGGCCGGGCACCGAAATGTGCCCGGCCACAGCCATTTTCGTTGGAGTCGATCGCGCACGGAGGCGAGGACCGAGCGCAAGGTAGGTGATTGATCCGAGCGGCGCCGGGGTACCTCGAGAGCTTGACTCGCGGACCAGGCCAGGGGGGATCTTGAGGATTCGAACGACGGCAACTGCTGCCGTGGCCGGACTGCTGATGCTGACCCCGGCCTGCTCAGGTGATCCCGGCGGCTCAGCGCAGGGCCCGCGCGAGGCCTCGGCTTCATCGGGGCCGGAGTCGGCCGTGGCCGGAGTGCCGGCCGTGCCGTCCGGGTCGCCTGAACCGAGGACGGCACGTACCAGGGCACCTACCGCGACGGCAAGGTCACCGGAATGACCGTCGCCATGACCATCACCTCGCACGGCAAGTTGCTGACTCTGACGATGGTGGCGGTCGAGGGCAATCTCTTCGTCCGCAGCGCCGCCCTTTGCCAGTGAGCTGCAGCTGACCAAGCGTGGCTGTTGATCAGCGCGGATTTCGCCCAATCCGGAGATCGCCGAGATCGCCATGACGCTTTCGGCGATCGTCGACGGCATCGGGCCGGCGGAGTACGAGCCGTTCGCCGCAGCCATCCTCGCGGTGTCCGACCTCGGGCAGGACAGCATCGACGGCGCTCCGGCCCACCATTTCCGGGCGCGGGTCGATGCGGAGAAGTCGGCGGCCGCGCTCGACCTGACCGTACCGCCGGCCTCGTCGACCGAGTCGTCAGCTCCAACGGGCGGACCGGCGCCGGTGCCGGTGGACGTGTGGCTGGACGAGCTGGGGCGAGTGGTGACGACCACCACGACGCGGACGGTCGCGGACCAGCAGGTCACCTCCACCAACCACGTCACCGGGTCAATCAGCCGGTGACGATCACCGCGCCGGATCCCGCGGACGTCGCCACCCGCTGATACTTGAACGCTGGACAGCTGAACGCTGGACAGCTGAACGCTGGACAGCTGAACGCTGGACAGCTGAACACTGGACAGCTGAACGCTGACCCCTGAACCGTGCCTGGGTTCCGGGCGTCATCGAGTGGGGATCCGTTGTTGGTCCGAACGCCGGACGAGTCGAATAGGATCTCAGCGGCTGCGGCGGGGAATGATTTGCTGGCGCTCGGATCGTTCCCGTACGCTGGGGGGCGATCCACCGAAGACCGTCGGCTCCCGCACGCGCGGGTGAAGGTTCCGGATGACATCCGGGCGGCCCGCGCAGGAGGACGAGGTCAGACCCGGCCGCCGGTTTTTCGGTCGCCCACCGTCACGCCCCGTGCCCATGCGCGCGGGGCGTTCGTCATCTTCCGGGCCTGACAACTCGCCGATCCCTGCGGTGGACGGCGTGGCGATGGCCACGCCGAACCGACAGATGTCAGGAAGGAGGCGACGCATGGCAAAGACCGACAAGGTTGCCACGGTGGCCGAGATCACGGACCGGTTCCGCAGCGCCAGTGCTGCGGTCATCACCGAGTACCGCGGTCTCACGATGGCGCAGCTCACCGAGCTCCGCCGTTCGCTCGGTAAGGACACCGCCTACACAGTCGCGAAGAACACCCTGGTCAAGCGGGCTGCCGCCGACGCCGGTGTGGAGGGTCTGGACGACCTGTTCGTCGGACCGACCGCGGTCGCGTTCATCAGCGGCGAGCCGGTGGATGCCGCGAAGGCGCTGCGCGACTTCGCCAAGACCCACCCGCTGCTGGTGATCAAGGGTGGTCTGCTCGACGGTCGGCCGATCGAGCCCGGCGAAGTCAACAAGCTCGCCGATCTGGAATCTCGTGAGGTGCTGCTGGGCAAGCTGGCCGGCGCCATGCTCGGCACGCTGACCAAGGCCGCGTACGTGCTGAACGCCCTGCCTTCGCAGGTGGCCCGGCTGGCTGCCGCGTTGCAGGACAAGCGGGTCGCTGACGGAGAGACCCTCGAGGTGGTCGAGGCCGCTGTGGTCGAGGCGGCTGTGGTCGAGGCGGCTGTGGTCGAGGTCGTCGAAGAAGCCGTCGAAGAAGCGGTCGTCGAAGCCGCCGTCGTCGAAGCCGCCGTCGTCGAAGCCGCCGAGGAGGCTGTCGTCGAGGCCGTCGCGGAGGACGCGGCCGTTCTCGAGGCCGCCGAGGAGACTGTCGTCGAGGCCGTCGCGGAGGACGCGGCCGTTCTCGAGGCCGCCGTGGTCCAGGCCGCGGTCGAAGAGGTCACCACCATCGAAGCGGTGGCCGAAGAGATTCTGGAAGCCGAAGCGGTCTCCGGTGACAGCCCGGCCGACGAGGCCGCTGTTGTCGAGGAGGTCGTCGACGAGGCGGCTGCCGAAGAAGCCGAGGTCATCGAGGCTGCGGCCGAGGAGATAGCGGTCATCGAGACCGCGGCCGACGAAATCGTCGAGGAGGTCGTCGAAGAGGCGGCCGTCGAAGAGGCCGAGGTCATCGAGGCTGCGGCCGAGGAGATTGCGGTCATCGAGACCGCGGCCGACGAAATCGTCGACGAAATCGTCGAAGAGGCGGCCGCCGAAGAGGCCGATGCCACCGACTCAGTCGCCGGTGACGGCACCGACAAGGACGCGGCCCCAGAGGCCTGATCCGACCGGCACCACCGGTCGGTACCCGATCGATTCAGGCCCTGAACCGATCTCCCACCCGGAAACAAACCGCCCGTCACGCCGCGCACCGCGGCCGGGCACCAGATGTGAAAGGACGCCCATCATGGCGAAACTGACCACCGACGAGCTGCTCGACGCCTTCAAGGAGCTCACCCTCATCGAGCTGTCCGAGTTCGTGAAGCAGTTCGAGGAGACCTTCGGCGTGACCGCGGCCGCTCCGGTCGCCGTCGCCGCTGCCGGCGGTGCCGCGGGTGCCGCCCCGGCCGAGGCCGTCGAGGAGCAGGACGAGTTCGACGTCATCCTCGAGGCTGCCGGCGAGAAGAAGGTCCAGGTCATCAAGGCCGTTCGCGAGCTGGTCTCGGGTCTCGGCCTGAAGGAAGCCAAGGACCTGGTCGACGCCGCCCCCAAGGCCATCCTGGAGAAGGCTCCCAAGGAGGCCGCCGAGGCGGCCAAGGCCAAGCTGGAGGAGGCCGGCGCCAGGGCCACCGTCAAGTGACGGTGCGTTGACGCAGAGCACTGCACGACCGCGGTGAACAGTGGGGCGGATCCGATGGATCCGCCCCACTAGGCGTCTGTGCTGCGGGTCAGGTGCCGCACACCGAGCGCATTGTCGGTCGGCGCATTCTGGCCGAACTGCGCCCGGCCGCTGATCGCGAGGCTCACACAGTCGACCATCGGATCGGATCGAGCCACCGGATACCGTTTGTCCTATGACTGCGCCAAGAACCGCTGGGTCCGTCCGATGAGCACCGCACAGGTCTACCGCACCGTCGACGTCCCGGTCCGCGGGGGGAACCTGCGGGTGGGCGTCTGGGAGCCAGACGCGACCGAGGGTGCCGGTCCCCCCACTGCCGATGTCCCCACGATTGTCGCCGTCCACGGGGTGACGGCGTCGCACCGCTGCTGGGACATGGTGGCCGAGCGGCTGCCGGGTTTCCGGATCGTCGCGCCCGATCTGCGGGGTCGCGGCAGGTCGAATGCCTTGCCCGGCCCGTTCGGGATGTCCCAGCACGCGGACGATCTCGCGAACGTGCTGGACTTCCTGGCGATCCCCAGGGCGATGGTGGTGGGTCACTCGATGGGCGGTTTCGTGGCCGTGATGTTCGCCCATCGGCATCCGGGGCGCACCGGTGGCGTGCTGCTGGTCGACGGCGGATTGACGCTTCCGATGCCCGAAGGTCTGACGACGGACTCGCTCATCGCCGCGCTCGGTCCCGCCGCCGATCGGCTGACGATGACATTCCCGGATCATGAGACTTACCAACAGTTCTGGCGCGTCCACCCGGCGTTCGTCGACTCCTGGAACAAGGCCGTCACCGATTACGTCGACTACGACCTCACCGGTACTGCCCCCGAGTTCCGGCCCTCCACAACGGTCGAAGCGATGACGGGGGACATCCCGGACCAATATGGGACGCCGGCGATGCTGGAGGCGGTGGCCGCGCTCCCGTCGCCGACCATCCTGCTGCGGTCACCCAGGGGATTCTTCAACGACGAGCCCGGGCTCTATCCCCCGGACCGGATCCGCTATTGGCAGGATCAGCTGCCCGGCCTGGAGGTCCGGGAGGTCGCGGGCGTCAACCACTACACGATCCTGTTCAGCGATGTGGGTGCGGCCGCGGTGACCGGCGCAGTGATGCAGACGCTGCAGCGCGCGTTGAGCTGACCCCGTCGCTGCGCGATCACCAGCATGGTGGTTGCGGGCGACGGCTGTCCCCGCCGCCATAGTGGGGCTGGTACCGGCTCTGTATGCGCGCCACAATCGGCCGATGACGGTCGACCTGGTGTTGGTCACGTCCGCGTCCGGACCTGCGACCGGAGATGCTGGCGCTGGGCGACTCGCTGTAGCCGGAATTCCTCAACCACGACGCGGTGACGGACGAGCTGTGGCCGCTGCTGCACGAAGTCGCACCGGATTACCAGTTCGCGCTGCTGGACGCACCGACGAACGAGATCGCGGCGATCGGCAACTGCATCCCTATCCGCTGGGACGGCGACCCACGCTCCCTCCCGGGACGACGGCATGGACGCCGTGCTGCAGGACGGCACCTCGCTGCTCCGCGGGGGTGCGGATCCGACCGCGGCGTCGGCACCCATGGTCGTCGTTCGGCCGGACTGGCCGGGCAAGGCCATCAGTGCACGCGCCGTGACGGCGATGGCGGAGATCGTCGGCCGGCACGGCATGCGCGATCTCGTCGCTCCGGTACGACCCACCGACAAGCACCGCTACCCGCTGATCGACATGGCTCGGTACATCTCCTGGCGACACGATGACGGCACGGCGTTCGACCCGTGGATCCGGGTACTCGAGCCGGCGTGCTGGGTGCGTCACCGGACGCTGGTCTGATCTTTCCTGGCCGATCCTTTGCCGGCTGAGGTCTTGCTTGCTGATGGCCCGCGGCTCCTGGCCCGACGACGAACGGCGCAGATAGGGCGGTCGCCCGATGACGGACCCGACGCGGCAGCCGACGATGAACAGGTCGCCGGGCGTATGCGATCGACGCAGGCGCGTCCCTGGCCGGGTGGCCGGCCACCCGGCCGGAAGCAGCGACGGTGGGGCCCGATGCGAGCACGGATGCCGGATCTCGTGAAGCGGCTGTCGGCTGCCGCCGATCGCCGCCGCGCGCTGGACCCCGCCGCGCTGGCCCGGCTCGACGCCACCCTGACCGTCCTCCAGCAGGACCATCAGAGCATTGACGGCAGCGGCAGCGGCAGCACCATCGGCATCGGCGTCGGCATCGGCATCGGCATCGAGACTGACACCCTCGCCCCGGTCGGCGAGGTGTTCGGTCTCGACTCGCTCGATCTCGACCTGCTGCTCGTCGCGGCCACGCCCGATGTCGACGCGAACGTCGGGCTGGTCTACGGCCCGCTGCGGGGAGCGACAGGGCCGGCGCGGCCCACCGTCGGTCTGGCGCTGGAATTGGCCGGCGTCTCCACCATGTCGCCTCTGGCCGTCGCCAGGCTGGGGGCGTCGGGAGGCCTTCGCCGTTTCGGCCTGGTCCAATGCGGCGCCGACGGATCGTGGCTCGCGCGGGAATTGTGGTGCCCCGACCGGGTCGTCGCCCACCTGCAGGGCTGGGACGTACCCGACCCCGAACTGGCGGCGGCGCTGCTGGACCCGACACCGCTGCCGCTGGCGGGCACGGAGCAGCTCGGGCGGTCGCTGGAGGCGGGCGTCGGACTGGTATGGATCCACGCCCCGCTCGGCACCGCCGGGCTGTGCCTGGCAGCCGGCGCCCTCGACGCGATCGGGGTCGGGGCGCTGACGCTGAGGGTTCCGGCTCCGGTCAGTGACCGTGTTACCGACAGTGCCGCCTTCCTGCGAACGGCGATCCGCGAGGCCGCGCTGCTCGGTCGGGTGCTGGTGCTGGACGGCGCCGAGCGGCTGGGCCCTCCTGGTGACCGTTCGTGGGCGGAGCTGGCGAACCCCGTCGTGCCGGTGATCGCGGTGAGCCCCCAACCCTGGGACAGCGAGAGGGCTCACCTGCTGACCCCGATGCTGATCGATGCCCCGGTGATGGAACCGCGGGACCGGGAGGCGCTGTGGCAAACCTTCACCGGGGTGGCCGTTCCGAAGGG
>Ga0209385_1000710_pt1 | contig 13616 bp, 17 predicted proteins | sample NGEPerB_FD_184506 | JGI IMG/M metagenome (GOLD analysis project Ga0209385, IMG submission 184506) | Arctic peat soil microbial communities from the Barrow Environmental Observatory site, Barrow, Alaska, USA - NGEE PermafrostAB12-B... | ecosystem: Environmental > Terrestrial > Soil > Wetlands >... | reverse complement strand
GGCGGCGGCTACGGCGACCCGTTGCTGCGCGCACCGGCCGATATCGTGCGCGACGTGGAGAACGGCTTGAGCGGGACCCGGGTCGCCGCGGACGTCTACGGAGTTGTCGTCAACATCGGTGCCGACGGCGCCGTCACCTACGACCAGGACGCCACCGAGACGTTGCGCGCCCAGCATCGTCGAGAGCGACTTGAACGCGGGGTGCCCGCCGCGCAGTACAAGTTGCGCGAACGCGAGCGACTGGTGAAGGGCGACATTCCCGAGCCGGCCCGTGCGATGTACCGCGACGTGATGCAGATCTCCCCGATCTGGGCGGCGGAGTTCCGCTCCTTCTGGGACCTGCCGGAGGAATTTGAGGTGAGCAAATGACCCAGGCGAATCAAACGAGTGACGAGGCCAAGCGGGACCGTGTACGCGAGTTGATTGAGGGAGTCCTTTCGCTTGATCAGCTGGCGGACCTGCAACGCGAGACCAAGACGGGCGACCGAGCCGAGATTGTGCTCGCCATCGAGCAGGCGCGAGTCTCGTGGGATGACCGGATTCTCGTCCCGTTGCAGGAGAATCTTTACGTCGTCGAACGTGGCGATGGGGCCCGCGTCGTCAAGTGTTACTGCGGGCAAGAGTTCGGGGACTACCGCCGCAACTGGAAGGAACAGGCACTCGTCTACGAACGTCATCCCCAGGATGGAGTGGTGTTCCAGCCCAACAAGGGCGCCGACCCCGTGTGGCAATCATTGCGCGAGTTCTACTGTCCCAACTGTGCGACCCAACTCGACGTCGAACCCGTTCCGGTGGGCTACCCCTTCGTCTTCAACTTCCTGCCAGACCTGGGGGAATAGTGGGCGCTCGGCCCCGTATTCTGGTCACCGGGGGCTCCGCGAACGTTCCGATTGCCGAGGGCTTTCTCCCCTCTTACTACGTTGGCGAGGGGTATGTCCGTGCAATCACCGAGGGTGGGGGACTGCCCCTCGTGATGGGAAGCGTCGACGGGTTTGAGGATGAGTTGGCGGCCGCAGCGATTGCCCTGGCCGACGGACTGGTGCTGAGCGGAGGGACCGACCTGAGTCCCGCCACGTACGGTTGCACCCTTGATGAGGAGAACACCCATGATCCCGATCCGCCACGTGATCGCCTCGAAATGGCGCTGATCAGAGAGGCCCGGGTCCGGGAACTGCCGATCCTGGGGATCTGTCGAGGATTCCAGATGCTGAACGTCGCCTACGGCGGAACCCTGGAGCAGCATCGCCCCCACAGGAACTCGACGATCGTCGATAGTCCCAACCTTCGAATCGAGTCGACGAAAGTATCGCTCACTCCGGGAACGCTGGTTGCGAGCGCCGTGGAGGCCGAAGAGGTGGAGGTTTACTGCCTGCATCACCAGGCGATTGACAAGGTAGGTGCGGGACTACGCCCGACGGGCGTCGCCGGTGATGGACTTATTGAGGCGCTCGAAGACCCCACGGCAGACTTCGTGCTGGGCGTGTTGTGGCACCCCGAACAGATGCTCGGGCACGAACACGGTCGCGCCATTTACCAATCGTTTCTCAAAGCAGCAGGAGCCCACTCATGACCGCACCAGCCCCCCTCGCCGGCATCAAGGTCCTGGACTTCTCGCGCTTGTTCGCGGGACCGTACGCGACGATGACCTTGGCCGACCTTGGTGCCGACGTCGTGAAGGTGGAGTCGCCGGGAGGCGACGACGCTCGACACTTCGGTCCTCCGTTCCTCGGTGGCGAGGGCATGAACTTCATGGCCCTCAATCGCCACAAGCGTTCCATCACCCTCGATATGAAGAAGCCCGAAGCTGTCGAGGTGGCTCGTCGCCTCGCCGCGGAGGCCGACGTCGTGGTCGAGAACTTCCGCCCCGGCGTTGCCGATTCGCTCGGCGTTGGCTACGCGGCACTATCGAAAGACAACGGCGGATTGATCTACTGCTCCATCAACGGGTTCGGGCAGGACGGACCCTACGCCAGCCGACCGGCGCTGGACATCGTCCTTCAGGCGATGGGTGGCGTGATGGATCGCCAAGGTCGTCACGGCCGTCCGGAATTGCTCGTTGTCACGATTGCCGATACGTACGCGGCGGCCCTCGCGGTGCAGTCGATCCTGGCGGCCCTGATTGCTCGAGGTCGCGATGGCGTGGGCCAGTGGGTGGAAGTGAGACTTTTCGAGGCTCTGATCGCCGCCCAGGGTTACCGAATTATAAGCCCGGCGGATCACGTGATGTTGCCGGGCTTCGACGACACCTGCCCCAATGGTGCCTTCCAATGCGGCGACGGCGCGTGGCTCGTCATTGGCATTGCCTCAGACAAGAGTTGGCATGGTCTTTGCGCCGCGCTGGACGTTCCCGATATCGCCGACGTTGAGCCTTTCGCGACGAACCCCTCGCGAGTCGCCAACCGCGAGGAATTGCTGGCTCTCCTCGACGAGCAGTTTCTCAAGCAGACCCGCTCCGAGTTGCTGGGTCGCCTGGAACAGGCGGGTGTTCCGAGCGGTCCTGTTCGCACGGTGGAAGAACTAATGACCGACCAGCACGTCATCGAGAGCGGCACGATCATTGAAATGGACCATGTGCGAGCGGGGAGGATTCGCACTCTCGGTAGCGTGTTGCACCTGTCACGCACGCCGACTTCCACGGGTGGCGCGGCCCCGATTCTGGGCGAACACGAGACGCAGGTGCTCGCGGAGCTCGGTTATTCGGACGCGGAAATCAATGCGCTCGCGAACGCGGGCGCGCTAGGCCCGGCGAGGGTCTCGACGCGGTAGCAATCAATGGAGGAGCTGCGACTCAACCATTGCGTCGCCAAGCAGTTACTGGCTCAGGAATTGAGGTCCTTCCAGCCTGAGAAATGGCTTGTTCCCTTCGAAATCTCAGTCCAGTTTCCAATCGCTGCGACCGTTGGGGATCACGGGGAGATTCAAAGAAGATGAGATTCGTGGCAGCGAAGTGTGCAGAGCATTTCGCTTGGCCCATGAACGTCGTCGCGGGCGATAATTCATTTCTTGGGTCGATCATCGGATGAGGCGTGGGTTTTCTCTCTGCACCGAACCACTAAACAGTTCCACAACCTTTTTTACTGGTGGGCCGCCCGGGTCTCGATCCCGGCACCTTGGGATTAAAAGGAACTGTCAATCCGTTGCGTCGTGTCGGTCTCGTCGCGCATGTCGTTTATTTTCAAGGAATCGTGTTGTCCTGTGTCGGTCTCGTATCGTGGCGTTGGGGAAATATGAGGCCTAAAACGAGGCCCGTCGATGGCCTCAGAGTCACTTCCCATTCTCGAAAGTGTTCGGCCGAGTTGCGGACAATATTGATCTCCCGCAAACCTGTCGCGATTCACTTTGCCATCATCTACTCGAGTTGGTTGGCTACGTTCGGCGCGGCGACCAACGAAAACGGCGCAGCGAGATGAGCGTCGCTCCGACTCCCCAGAGCCCGACGACCAGCAGATCGTGCCAGGCCCATGGTGAGACACCCTTGGGTATCTGGAACGACCGATCCATCGCGATCATGAGGTGTCGCACGGGCAGATAATTCGAAAACTTCGCGAGTCCTGAACCAGGCGGAAGAGGAAACCACAGTCCGGCGAGGAAGAGCAGGACGAAGAAGACGATGCTGGTCACCGGCCCCGCGGACTCCTGATTGGGCACGACGGCGCTGATAGCAACCCCCATCGCTGAAAAGCTCACGATGCCTACGAGGAGCGCGATGAGCAATGCGAACCACGAAGAAGGGAAGTTGACGTGGTAGCCATATCGACCGATAACCAAGAGCACGAGGGTCTGGACCAGCGCGACAATTGTGGTGCTGATGAAGATCGACGCGATCAGAACCCAGGCCGGGAGCGGGCTGAGTCGGAGTCTCTTCAAGAGTCCGGTCTCGCGGCGCACCACGAGGGTAATGGCGAGAGTGGTGAACCCAGCGGCCATCACTCCGTAGGCAATGAATCCGGGTACGTAGTACTGGACGAGTCGGATGCCTCCGAGACTCGCGACTCTTTGATTGCCCGCACTGGCGCCGAGCAACACGAGAAAGACCACCGAGAATCCCACGGTGAAGATCGCACCAACTCGGTTTAGCCAGAAGAAAAGCTGCTCGTACTTCACCTGGTGGACGACTAGGCGCAGGTCGTGCAGCCAGTACTTTCGCGTCGTTACGTCGTTGGTTGCCGAACTCACCGCGACCTCGTTTCAGATTCTTCGCGGTCATGCCGCGTGAGGGAGAGGTAGATGTCTTCGAGCGTCTCGCGCGCCACGGTCAGACCCGCGAGCGCGACGTCCAGATCGATCGCCCAACCGGTCAGCGTGTGCAGGGTCGATACCTCGTCGCGTGTCTTTACTTCCACGACGTCGCCGTCGACGCGCGACGAAGTGATCGGCAGGTCTGTCACCGCGACGCCCGTGGGAAGTAAGAATCGGATCGTGACCTCACCCTCGTTGCGTCCGCCAAGGGACGTGGTCGGCCCTAGCGCCGCGATCTCTCCGTGCGAGAGCACGGCGACGCGGTGAGCCAGTGCCTCGACTTCGTCCATGTAGTGGCTCGACATCAAAACCGTTGTGCCCTCCGAGGAGAGCAGGCGGATGAGATCCCAGGTCGTGCGCCGTGCGGCGGGGTCGAGTCCGGTCGTCGGCTCGTCGAGAAACAGTAGTTCCGGGTTGCCAACGATGCCGAGCCCAATGTCGAGTCGGCGCTGCTGGCCCCCAGAGAGCCTCTTCACCTTGGCGTCACCCTTCTCGGAGAGCCCCACTAGTTCGATGACTTCGTCGATGGGTCGGGGATTGGGATAGAAGCCGGCGTTGCGTTCGAGCACTTGGCGAACAGTGAAGAAGGACTCGACCGCAAGTTCTTGAAGTACGACGCCGATGCGGTCGCGCAACCATCGAAGGTGCTGTCGTTCCCCGGGATCCACGCCGAGCACCTCGATGGCGCCGCCATCGCGTCGCAAGAAGCCTTCAAGGATTTCGATGCACGTCGTCTTACCGGCGCCGTTGGGGCCGAGAAGGGCGAAGATCTCACCGCGCTCGACGTCGAAGCTGATGTCGTCAATGGCTTTGAGGTTTCCGTACGACTTGCGCAGCTTGTCGACGCGTAGAGCAAGCGTCATGCGCCTAAGTCTCTGCCTTCGTCAGACGATTGAGCGTGGTCTCGTCGTGCACGGGGCAGAGTCTAGATGTGAATCGCGACGAATTTTCAGAAGACAAAATGGTCTCCGACGCGGAATCGGGGTAAATCGCGAACCGTTGACGACAGACCCGCACTATGTAGTCATGGGAATGCGAGGCCTGAAATGAGGCCTATCGGTGTGGCCGGGACATCACAGGCGAATCTGATTTTCTTCGCCTGGAGATAATGATTTGATTTCACAAGCAAAAGTGCTTCCATAACTCCCGGTGGGCCGCCCGGGTCTCGATCCCGGCACCTTGGGAGTGTTTCCAGATTGTCCAGGGACGTCCATCAACGTCCAGATGTGTTGGCCGGATGAAGTGCGATGTCCACCAACGTCCACTGAAGTCCTCTCACGTTTGACCTCGTGGCTAGACAATTGGCTAGACCTGGACTCATTTCAAGGTCGAGTCACTATTCAGTTTCGCGGGTCTGGCGGCGAGGTCTTCGATTTACGGCTGAGGGAGAAGTAGAAAATCTCAGATGATTAACTGTCCGGTTCTTCCGGCACGATTCAATCCACTATCAGGACTTGATCGCCTAGTTTTCGCTCGGAGAAAAGAGCGGCATTACAGCCTCCCGATGATTCATAAAAAGGTAGTGAATTCATCAAGGTGTTGCAATGACTTGTTGAGACCAAGGCACATACCGAGTGCTGTCATCGCTGAATGGGTGGACACCGCCAGTGAGTCGACATGAACTGATTGAGGATCAGTCGACCCCTTCAATCAGCCGGCGCAGTGCCGCGACGTGCTCGCGCAGGGCTTCCCGGCCGGCGCTGGTCAGCCCGATCCACGTCGTGCGTCGCCCCGCCCGGACGCCCTTGCGGCTGCGCACGTAGCCGGCGTCGGCCAGTGCCGAGATGTGTTTGGACAGCACCGAGTCACTGACCTCGAGAACGGCCCGCAGCGTTGCGAACTCCGCCTCCGACACCGCGGACAGCGTCGTGACCACCTGCAGCCGGGCCGGGGCGTGGATCAGCGGGTCGAGATTGGCCATCAGCCGGAGATCAGCAGCGCAACGAGCCCCAGGCACGCGAGCACGGCGGTCACAGCGAGCGCCCGCGGTGAGGCGCCGCGCGCGTGGTCGGCCGGGTCGTGCCGGTAAGCATGCCACCACCGGAGGAAGCCGAACGCGTAGCCGACTCCCCCGAACGCGGCCACGGCCGCGACGAGCCACCAGCGCGACTCGAACGCGGCCCACGTCGCGGCCCCGAACGCGGCCACGTATGCCATCGTCGACGTGGCCCCTGCCCCAAGGACGATCTGACTGGCCAGACCGTCAACCCTGACGCCATTGATCCGCCGGAACTGATACAGCGAGAGCGCGGCCACGGCCAGGAAGACCGTCACCCCAGCCAGCGCCACCACGAGCCCGGCGGCCGCGTGATTGGCGATCCCATAGGCGGCGGTGCCCACCTGGACCGCGACTGCGGCGGCCAGTGCCGGGTGCAGGCCAGTGGGCAGTCGCAAACCGGCGGCCAGTCGCTGGCGCGCCTCGTCCGCCTCGGCGAGTACGGAGCGGGAATCCTCTGGGTTCTGCTGCACCGGGTTAGTTTCCATAGTCGAAAGTATACTCGCTACTTTCCAGATTGTCAAGTATACCAACGTCGTCAGCGGCCGTGGTCGCTTGCTCAGCGCGGCACTCGAAGCGCTCAATGCCGGGTTCCGGCAGGCCGTGCGCACGACGCGGGCACTTCCCCAACGAGCAGTGCGATGAAGATCCTCTACCTGACCGTCCGAGAACGACGCCCAACAGGGCCAACCCCACCGGGTAGATCAACGGCTGGATACAGATCCTCAACACCCTCGCGATGACCTACGGCGACCGCCTAGGCATCAATTAGTGCTGCCGCTCGTTTGTTTGTCAGGGGTTTAGATCCAGGCGATGGGGGTCGCCGAGGTAGAGGCCGCAGGCGCAGTCGAGGGCTTCTTTGGGGATGCCGACAGGGTAGCCGCTGGGCGAGACGGAGTCTTGGTAGTCGTCGTGGCTAGCGCAGTAGATCGCGAAGGCCCATTGATGGGCGGAGCCGGTGTACCGCAATCGGCATAGCGGTTGGATGATGCCATCGAGCAGCTCTGCGTCCAGGTAGGCGTATCGGGCCCGGTGGCGGACGACGGTGCCAACTAGTTGGGGCCAGCGTTCGGTGGATAGGGCCGCGACTTTTTGCTCTGGGCTGACGTAGAGACTCGCCACCCGTGTCACGTTATTGCTCCGGGCTGATCTTGGTGGAGGTAAGGGTGGAGGCAAGGGGACTCGAACCTCTGACTTCGTGCATGCCATGCGCTCAGTTCCGTTTCGCCGACGTTCGCTAGTGGCCGTATGTGTCGGAATGATTGGGACTTCAATCCGCGGACGGTCAGTTGCGACCGCACGTCCGGGGACCGTCTGTGCATCTAAAAGCGTTGCTAAGGAAATTGGCTGGACCCCATTTCCTGAGTTAAAAGTCTCAGTTCACGGGGGTCGGCCAATCTGGCCAAGCGCAGGAGAAATTTCTTTCCAGTCTGTAAATGTCGCGACCGTTGGGATCCACGAGCGTGAACGTTCAGAGTCTTCTGGTGGGTTTAGTGGGCCGCCCGGGTCTCGATCCCGGCACCTTGAGAGTGTTTCCAGAACGTCCAGGGACGTCCATCAGCGTCCAGATCTGTTGGCCGGACGAAGTGCGATGTCCACCAACTTCCACTGAAGTCCTCTCACGTTTGACCTCGTGGCTAGACAATTGGCTAGACCAAGGCTCATTTCAAGGTCTGAGCATTATTCAATTTAGAGGGGCCGACGGTGAGGAGTTTAAGCTACTCCTCGCTGAGGAGTAAGTAATTATCTCCGATGAATTGGTGGTCACCTTTCATGTCGTGACTCGCCATTAGGTCTGCATCCAAGCACTGAAGAATGATTAATCGAGTTTCTCTCAAACTGAAAAATCTGGCGTCGTCCGTGACCTTTTGGATCGCACTAACTATTTTAGTCTGCTACTTGACAATGCAAGGTAACTGGTGTACTCTAGTTAAGTGACTTCAACCCACGATCCACAGCTCTTGAAGGGCGTCTTGTCGTTGCTGCTTCTTCAGATGCTCGCGCAACGCGAGTCGTACGGCTACGAGCTCGTGCAACGGCTCCACGAGATCGGCTTGTCCGATATCTCTGACGGAACGGTCTATCCGGCTCTAGCCAGGCTCGAACGCGAGTCCCGAGTGAGCGCTCGACTGGTCTCGTCGCATTCAGGTCCGGCGCGGAAGTACTACCGACCCACAGTGGCCGGCTACTCGACACTCGCGGAGGGGGTCACCGGTTGGCTCGCTTTCGTCGAAGTCACCAGCCCGGTGCTGTCACAACCGATCCCCAACCAACCTGCCCCACCTACAGAGGAGTTATGAGATGACTGAAACCTTGACCTGGACCGACCGAATTCGAGTCGAGCGTGCTGTGTGGACCCTCGACACCTATCTGCAAAATCTGCCACGAAAGTCTCGGGTGTCAAAGCGACGTGAACTGAGGGTCAACCTTCGCGCAGCGTCTGCCGACGTTGGCGCCCACGAAGCACTTCGGCGCTTGGGCAACGTTCGCACAATCGCCGCCGAATACGTAGTCGCTGAGTTCGGCGGACCAGCGCCTTCCTTGACCGTCGCGATGTGCGTGATGTTGCCGGCATTCGCATTGATGTTCTGGTTGTCAAACGCTCGAATCGACGCCTTTAGGAATGGCGCGATCGCGGCCAACCCGCACCTCACGGGCATGTTCCACATGAGCGGCGTCACGTACGTCTTGACCAACGATACGTTGACCTTCGCTAACGGGAAAATGACCGAAGTCGGCGGTACGTTGCTGCCACTCGTCTATGTGTGCATCATCGCGTTAACCGTGCTGGCAGGACGACTCTGGCGCGCCATCCCCATTTTGCGTCGCCGGCGCATGCTTGGCACAAGCAGTGGATGATTCGAGAAAGCTTTGCACTTAGGGCGTTCGGGTTCGTCGACGTCACCCATGGCCACAACACGGTGAGTTTGTACCACGGCGGCACGACCAACGCGTTTGAGGGTTTCTCAACCAAGCCGGCTACGACGTGATAACCGGTGTGGGCCCTAGGCGTAAGGCTCTTCGCCCCTGAATTATCAACGCAACACTAAACAACTTTACGAGCCTGGAGTCTTCCAAATGAGTATCACCATTATCTTTTTGGTTGTCGCTGTCGTTCTCTTACTTCTAATGAATGTGCGCGGAGTCACGTTCCTCAGTTGGAGTGACTCGAATGGCGCTCCGAATCGCCGTTCCGAAGTACGTGATGGTCACAATGCCATCAAGTAGTCCTACATTCGTCCAAGCTATTGAAGACGGCGGCGACGAAGTCAGCGCCGTCCAACTTCGAGACGTGTATAAATCCTTCGGTTCAGTCCAAGCCGTGTGTGGTGTCGACCTCACCATTCGCACTGGAGAGATCCTGGCGTTCCTCGGACCCAACGGTGCCGGGAAGACGTCGACGATCGACATCATCTTGGGTCTGTCACAACCGAGCTCGGGCGACGTGAAGATCTATGGAATGAAGCCACGTCAGGCCATCGCCAAGGGCTTGGTCTCGGCCGTCTTGCAGACCGGTGGGTTACTCAAGGACCTCACGGTGGGAGAGACCGTCGCCTATACCTCCAAACTGTTTGCCGTTAGTCGTCCGGTCACAGAAGTAATGGAGCGAGCCGGCATCGCGGGCATCTCTGATCGCATGGTCGGAAAATGCTCAGGAGGAGAACAGCAACGTCTTCGCTTTGCCATGGCACTTCTGCCCGACCCCGAACTGCTGCTCTTCGACGAGCCGACTCAGGGAATGGATGTTGAGGGCCGACGCGACTTCTGGCAGGCCATCCGCGACGACGCGGAGCGTGGCCGGACCATCGTCTTCGCCACGCACTACCTCGAAGAGGCTGATACCTACGCTGACCGCGTCGTGTTTATCAGCAAAGGTCGGATCGTTGCGGACGGCACGGCCGCAGAGGTTAAGGCCCTGGCGTCGGGACGAACAATCCGGGCCACACTGCCCGGTGCCGATGCATTATCGCTGCACGCCATTCCAGGTGTGGACCAAGTGGAGATCCGCGGTGATACCGTCCTCATCCATTCGGGTGACACCGACGCCGTGGCGCGACGACTCTTGAACGACACATCGGCCCGCGACCTCGAAATCACGTCCCGAGGTCTCGAGGACGCCTTTATCGCCCTGACAAATGATTCCATACCCGACTTCACCACCGATCGAAAGGCTTCGCAATGACCACTCAGTCCAACCTCGCCGTCGCCTTGCAGCGCACGGTGCCCCCAATGGGAGGTTTCAGTCTGACGGTCTTGCGACTCGAAGTGCGCCGTCTACTGCGAAACCGTCAAACGATGATTCTCGCCATCGTCGTGCCGGTGATTTTCTTCTTGAGCTTCGGGCGTAGCAGCGCCTACGTTCATCAAATCATTGGGCGTGGCAACGAGACGGCATTCGAATTGATCAGCATCGCGTTGTTCGGAGCTGTATTCGCCACCGCGACCGGTGGCGTGATGGTGTCGATCGAACGAGCCCTCGGTTGGAGCAGGCAACTTCGAGTTACGCCAATTACGGCCACGGCGTATATCGCCATCAAAATGTTGACGTCACTGGTCCTGGCGGTGGGCGCCGTCAGTGCGGTCTACTTGGTTGGCCTCGCCACCAACCAAGTGTCAATGCCAACGGTTGTATGGATAATCACCGGGATCTGCGTCTTGATCGGATCACTTCTCTTCTCCGCATTCGGATTGTTCATCGGGTATCTTCTTCCCTCCGAGAACGTCACGGGGATCCTTTCTCTTGTCATTATGTTCTGCAGTGCCGGCGGGGGACTCTTCATTCCAGTCAGTAACTTCCCGCACACCTACATGATTGTCGCGGAGTTCACCCCGTTGTACGGGCTCAACGAACTCGTGCACTATCCACTAGTCGGTGGCGCTTTTACATGGCTGTGGGTTCTCAATTCGGCCGTCTGGTTTGGGTTGTTCGTGCTTGGTGCTGTCTGGAAGTTCCGTCGAGACACTGCCAGGGTGTAATCGTGCTTCGGATTTGCCGTCGCTTCAAACGTCTCGCTCTCGTCACTTTCGACTGCATGAAAAACGGTAGTTCAGACTCGGTGAAGTGGAATCGGTTGGTCACGGCGCTAATGGGAGTAAAGCTCGCACCGAAACTTTCAAATGAAGGTGCGTTCCACTCGATCCAGGAACCGTTGCTCAAGAGTCGCGGACCATGCATCGATCCGGTTACCAAAGACGTCGACGGTCACCTCATGCTGCGCTCGCGCGCCAAGGTCGCCGAGGCGATACGCACGATCTTGTAGGGCGACGCGACGATCGATTCTCCAGAACCGTTTGGCGCATTGGCAACATCATTGGCTTCATTGAAACCAAATGAGTTCAATTTCATACCTCTGATCAGTGCTTCAGTGGGCCGCCGGGGTCTCGATCCCGGCACCTTGAGATTAAAAGGAACTTTCCAATTGTCGCTGTGAGTCGGTCTCGTTGCGCATGTCATTTGTTTTCAAGAAAACGTGTTGTTCTGTGTCGGTCTCGTCTCGTGGTGTTGCGGAAATATGAGGCCTACAATGAGGCCTGTTCTGAAGGTCGTCGTCGTCGCCACCTCCAGCAAGAATCTCTATCCAATCTCTGAGCACGCGGGCTTGCACGCTGGCTCGGCGCCGGGGGTTGAGGGGCCCGAGCTTCGGGCCGGTTATGGCGACCCGAGGCTCCGACGGACCTAGGATTCGCACGACGCCCAAGACGTGGAGGAATGATGTCAGTTGTTCTAGTTATCAAGGCCAACGTGGCAAGTTATGACCACTGGCGTAACACTTACGACGAAGCAGCGCCCTTTCGCCGTGAGAACGGCGTACTTCACGACGAGATCTACTGCTCGCCCGAAGACATGACGTCCGTACTGGTCATGCAGACCTTCAACTCCGTGGAGACGGCACAATCCTTCGCCTCGAATCTGAAGCTCGCAGAGACCATGAAGGCGGCGGGCGTCATCGGCGCGCCACACCTGACGATCACACAATCGATCTAGGGAGCCCTCACTGATGATATGAAGTGCAAGACTGGTCGACGACTTGGATTCTGTCGGTGAATGATCCGGGCCAGAGTCTTTGCGGCTCACCACTGCACGACCCACCATCGTGTTACGCACCGGTCTAGGACGTCAAGACCCCGCTTCCCCCTGACCTGACACTTAGTCAGGGAGTGAGGTAGGAGGCAGTGACGTGAGAACATCGCTTGGCGCATCAGAAGGTCCTCGAGTTGCTCGACTGGCGTTCTCAAGATTTGCAATACTCACAACGACCCTGGCCCTGCTAGCGGGCGGCGTCGCCGTGCTTTTCTCGACACCCGCCGGAGCTGCAGGAACGACGGCGAATACGGTCAGCGCCAGTACGGCACCCACCGCCGGAAGCGTTAGGGGCTACTACTTACCGAGCGCGAAGGCGACTTCGGGTGACGCGGTCACCATTACGCTCGACGCGACCTCGAGCGGTTGCACGCTGACGTCGGGCAAGGTCACGTTCAGCGCTGCGGGAACGTGTGTCGTGGATTTTAACGATCCAGGTAACACGACGTACGCCGCGGCCGCACAGGTCAGTCAGTCCATCAAGGTCTACGCGGCCAATGTCATCACCGTGAGTAAGACGCCCGCGGCGGGCAGTACCGGCGGCTCGTATTCACCGGGCGCGTCGGCGACCTCGGGTGACGCGGTCGTGCGAAGCCTCGCGAGTACGTCTACTGGATGTTCTCTGGTGTCGAACAAAGTCACGTTCACGGGAGCTGGCACCTGTCTCGTTGACTTCAACGACGCGGGCAACGGCGCCTTCGCCGCGGCGGCGCAGGTACGTAAGTCGATCAAGGTGTACGCGGCCAATACGATCCACCCGAGCCAGGCGCCAGCGGCCGGCACTATCAATGGCGCGTACACGGCGAGCGCGTGGGCGACCTCGGGTGACGTGGTGATCATCTCTCTTGCCAGTTACTCCACGGGGTGCTCGCTCAACAAGAAGGTTGCGACCTTTACCGGCAACGGCGTGTGCGAGATTGACTTCAACGACGCGGGCAACGGCGCCTTCGCCGCGGCGGCGCAGATTCGTCAGTCGATCACTGTTGGCACCGGCAATCCGCTCGCCCAGGCCGCACTCGCTCTTACCAGCAGGCGCGCCACGCACGGTCACCCTCTTGTCCTCACCTCGAGTGGGGGCTCTGGCACCGGCGCAGTGACGTACGCGGTGACAGTTGTCGGGACGGCGGGATGCTCGATCATCGGCGACGTCTTGCACACCGCGCGCGCAGGCACGTGCTCGGTCACGGTAACGAAGTCCGCCGACGCGACCTACGCGTTGGTGAAATCGCTCGCGACGACCGTGACGGTCGCGACGCAGCGCCCCACGGCCTCTCGGATGAGTTCCGCGGTGTGGACGGG
>Ga0209385_1000709_pt1 | contig 13627 bp, 11 predicted proteins | sample NGEPerB_FD_184506 | JGI IMG/M metagenome (GOLD analysis project Ga0209385, IMG submission 184506) | Arctic peat soil microbial communities from the Barrow Environmental Observatory site, Barrow, Alaska, USA - NGEE PermafrostAB12-B... | ecosystem: Environmental > Terrestrial > Soil > Wetlands >... | reverse complement strand
CAAGGGTTCGCTGACGCTCGCCAATTTCGACGCCGGCGTGGAGGTCAAATCCCAGCTGCAATTCACCGACGTTGATCTGGAAAGCTGCCTTGGCCAGTTGTTCGCGCTGCACCGGATCGAGGGCAAGGGCAACTTATCCTTTGCGGTCGAAGGCAGCGGCGAAAGCGTGCTCGCGGTCACGCGCACCTTAAACGGCACCGCCAGCCTTGTCGGGCAAAATGGCGCGCTCCTCGGTCTCAACGTGGAGCAGTTGCTGCGCCGGCTGGAGCGCCGCCCGTTGTCCGGTGGCGGTGAATTTCGCACCGGGCGCACTCCGTTCGACAAGATCGCGGTGGGGCTGAAGATCAGCCAGGGCACGGTCACGGTCGAGGACGTGAAAATCGACGGTTCGGCGGTGCGGCTGGCACTCGCCGGCTCAGCCTCGATTCCGACGCGCGAGCTCGATCTCAAGGGCACGGCCGCTCTGGTGGCCGCCGACAAGCCCGAGGCACCTGTATTCGAACTGCCCTTCATCGTGCAGGGGCCGTGGGACGACCCGATCATGCTGCCCGACCCCGAAGCCCTGATCCGCCGTTCCGGCGCGGCGGCCCCGCTTCTCAATGCGGTGCGCGATCAGCGCGCGCGCGACGCGGCGCGCTCGGTGATCGAGCGGCTGACCGGCGCCCCTATGCCCGCCGTCCCGGCGGCCGAGCAGTCCGCCGCCCCGGCGGGCGCACAAAAGCGGGAATAAGCTTATTAGTTACCCGTGCCGCCGCTCGGCCATTTGACTATCATTGCGCCTGGAACGAATCACCCGCCGGCCTAGCGCCGGCGCGACAGGGCGCGAATGCTGCACCCCATTGTCCGGACGCTGGTCAAGGTCGCGGTCGCCTCACTGGTGCTGGGGGCGATCATGGCCCATTTCGGCATCACCGTTGAGCAATTGATGCAAAAAACCGGAATCTCGGCCGAGCGAATACAGGATTACGCCCGGCGGGGCTTTGCCTGGGCTTGGCCGAACGTGCTGCTCGGCTCGCTGGTGATCGTGCCGATCTGGTTCCTGGTCTATCTGTTCCGCCCGCCGCGCCGGCACAGCAGCAGCGATTAGCGCACGCTCGGGCGTCAGGCCACCGGCGGCGCCGTGTCGCGAGCATCCGCTTCCGGATCGAGCGCGGGAACCCGCGGCGCGGGGCCATAATAGTCGCCGCGAAAACTCAAGCGTGCGTTAACGTGCGGCGCACCGCGTCCTGCCAGCCGGAATATTTCCGCTCGCGCTGGGATGCATCCATGTGCGGCTGGAACCTGCAGTCGAGCCGCCATTGCGCGGCGAAACCGTCGAGATCGGGGCAGAGGCCGGCCGCCCGCCCGGCCAGATACGCCGCGCCCAAGGCCGTGGTTTCCATCACCACCGGGCGGTCGACCGGACTGGCCAGGATATCGGCGAGGAACTGCATGGTGACGGCGCTGGCGGTCATGCCGCCATCGACGCGCAGGACGGTGACGGCGCCGCCCGCCATCGGCCAGTCGGCATGCATGGCCGCGAGCAGGTCGCGGGTCTGGTAGCCGACCGCTTCCAGCGCCGCACGCGCAAGTTCCGAAGGTCCGGAATTGCGGGTGAGCCCGAAGATCGCGGCCCGCGCCTGCGCATCCCAATAGGGCGCGCCCAGGCCGACAAAGGCGGGCACCAGGTAGACCTGCTCGGCCGGATCGGCGCGCTCGGCCAGGCTGTCGACCTCCGATGCCTTGGCGATGATCTTGAGGCCGTCGCGCAGCCATTGCACCGCGGCGCCGGCGATGAAAATCGCGCCTTCCAGCGCGTAGGTGCGTTTTCCCTCGAGTTGATAGGCGATGGTGGTGAGCAGCCGGTTGCGCGAGACGACGCGCTCCGGCCCGGTGTTGAGCAGCGCGAAGCAGCCGGTGCCGTAGGTCGATTTCATCATGCCGGGCTTGAAGCAGCCCTGCCCGACCGTCGCCGCCTGTTGGTCGCCGGCCATGCCGAGAACGCGGATCGGTGCGCCGAACAATTCGGACACGGTGGTGCCGAACTCGCCCGCACAGTCCGCTACCTGCGGCAACAGGGATGGCGGCACGCCGAACATCCGGCATAAGTCGGCGTCCCATTGTCCACTTGAAATATCGAACAGCAGCGTACGTGCCGCGTTGCTGGCGTCGGTCAAGTGCGCCTGGCCGCCGGTGAGGCGCCACAACAAGAAGCAATCGATGGTGCCGAAGGCGAGCCGGCCGGCCTCCGCCAAGCCACGCGCGCCGCTGACGTGTTCGAGCAGCCAGGCGATCTTGCTGGCGGAAAAATAAGGGTCGAGCAGCAGGCCGGTCTTGGCGGTGATCTCCGGCTCATGGCCGGCGCGGCGCAGCGCATCGCAAAAATCGGCGGTGCGCCGATCTTGCCAGACGATGGCGTTGTGGATCGCCTTGCCGGTGGCGCGGTCCCAGATCACGGTGGTTTCGCGCTGATTGGTGATGCCGATGCCGGCGATGTCCTTGGCCGCTAAGCCGGCCTTCGCCATGGCGGCGCGCACCGTGGCAACCGTCGCCGCCCAGATCTCCTCCGGGTCGTGCTCGACCTCGCCCGGCGCGGGATAGATCTGGCGCAGCTCCTGCTGCGCGCTGGCGAGCGGCTGGAGGCCGGCATCGAACGCGATGGCGCGCGTCGAGGTCGTGCCCTGGTCGATGGCGATGAGAGCGGTCGGCAACGAGAGTCTCCGCGCAGACTAAAAAGTCTGCGGAGACTAGTTTAGCACGGACAGATTGGCGATTGCCTGATCGTTGTCGGCATGAATGGCGGTGGCCAATTTGCGCGGCACCGGGCCGTAATAGTCGCCGCTTTTGACGACATCGCGCGGCTTGGTCATGACGGAGGTCATACGGTCCTGCAGCGCCTTCACCGACACCGGCTTGAGCAGGAATTCGTTGACGCCGATCTTCACGGCCTCGATCACGCGCGAGCGCTCGCCATGGCCGGTGAGCATGATGATCGGCACATTCGGGTACGGGAAGGTCGCCGGCGAGCGCACCATGTGCACAAAACCGGGGCCGTCAAGCCCGGGCATTTGCCAGTCGAGGATGACGACATCCGGCGCCACGCGGCGGATCAGGTCGAGACCGGCCGGCCCGTCCGGCGCCTCATGGACATGGCGCACGCCGATGCTCAAGAGCATAGTACGCACGACCTTGCGCATGTAATACTCGTCGTCCACTACCACGACTTTGGCGGCGGCAAAGCGTTCGGCGAGCTGTTTCGAGTCGGTCGACATCGGTGGTCCGCATGCGGCAAAACGAACATTGAACACGGCCAATACAGCACAAAAATGTGGCGGCCGCGTTAAGACGAACGCGTCCGATTACGCCGAGCTTGGCAAGATTTCGTAAACCATGCGCGCCGTTAAGCCGCTGACTGCAACGACGCGATGAATTGCTCGAGCGCGCTGCGCTGCTCGGGCGTGGCTTTGAGGCCGAGCTTGCTGCGCCGCCACAGCACGTCGTCCGCGCTCTGCGCCCATTCGTTCTCGACCAGGTAGCGCACTTCCGCGCCGGTGAGATCGCCGGCAAAGCGCGGCCCGAGTTCGTTCATGTTTTGCGCGTCCTTGAGAATGCGCTCGATGCGCCGGCCATAGGCGCGCACCAGGCGTCGCGCATGTGGCTGGTCGAGGAACGGCCAGCGGCCGATTGATTCCGCCACCAGCGCATCAAAGCCGTCGACCGGAAAGTCGCCCCCGGGCAGCGTCGAGCCGGCGGTCCACGGCGGTAGCGCGCCGAAGAAAATTCCGATCCGTTCCATTGCCGCCTCCGCCAGCCGGCGGTGCGTGGTGATCTTGCCGCCATAGATCGTCAGCAGCGGCGCCTCGCCATGGATTTCGTCGAGCGCCAGCACATAGTCGCGGGTGACGTCCTCCGGCTTGTTGGCGCCGTCATCATAGAGCGATCGCACGCCGGCGAACGACCACACCAAATCGGCGGGCGTGACCTGGTCGCGGAAATATTCATTCACCGTCTGACACAGATAGACGACCTCGTCGTGGTCGGGCGCCGGCGAATTGAGATCGCCGACGAAATTCTCGTCCGTCGTGCCGATCAAGGTGAAATCCTGCGCGAACGGCAGCGCGAAAACCACGCGCCCGTCGGCGGCCTGCAACAGATAGCCGCAATCGTGCTCGAAGCGACGCCGCACCACGATATGACTGCCTTTCACCAGGCGCACCGGTGCGGCTAGCGGCCGCCGGATCACGGTGTCGGCCACCTCGCCGATCCAGGGCCCGGCGGCATTGACCAGCACGCGCGCGGTCGCCACCTCGCGGCGGCCGCGCGAGTTGAGCACCAGTTCCCATTCGTCGCGCCGCGCGGCCCGGATACAGCGGGTGCGGGTGCGGATGACGGCGCCACGCTCGGCGGCGTCGAGCGCGTTGAGCACGACCAGACGGGAATCGTCGACCAGGCAGTCGGAAAATTCAAAGCCATAACGGAACGAGCGCTTGAGCGGCTGCCCGACCGGATGATGCGTGAGATCGACGGTGCGCGTGGCGGGCAGCAGTTTGCGTCCGCCCAGCCTGTCGTAAATGAACAGCCCGATGCGCAGCCGCAGCGCCGAGCGCAAGCCGGGCAACGGCGGCAGCATGAAGCGCAGCGGCCGGATCACGTGCGGCGCCATGCGCAGCAGCACCTCGCGTTCGTGCAGCGCCTCGCGCACCAGCCGGAAGGCGGCGTGCTCGAGATAGCGCAAGCCGCCGTGGATCAGCTTGGTGGAGGCCGAGGAGGTGCCGGAGGCGAGATCGTTCTGCTCGACCAGTAGCACGCGCAGGCGGCGGCCGGCGGCGTCCCGGGCCAATCCGGTTCCGTTGATGCCGCCGCCGATGATGGCGAGGTCGTATTCGGCCATGGACTTGCAGATTTGCCTGCTGATTCGCGCGCTTTCGCGCAGAATGGGCGGCTTACGCGGCGACCTCAAGAACGTAAGCGCACGAAAGCCGCGCCAAGTCACTAAATTCGGCCGCGATTGCAAAATCGCCTTGGCTTAGCCATATCAATCCTATGTCATATGCGCTGTTTCACGCGATAAACACGGGACGAGGCCCGTTTATTTAACGCCCAATGTCCTCCCCCCGCCTGCTCGTCATCGAAGGCAACTCGCCGCAGACCCTGGCCGAACACATCGCGGTCGGCGGAACCGCCGCGCATCAGGGCTATTCGAATCTATTGCGCGAACTGATACCGGGCGCGATCGTGGACACCTGCCATCCGGGCGATCCGGGCGCCACTTTGCCCGAGGGCGAGTCGCTCGCGGGCTATGACGGCATCGCCATCACCGGCTCCTCGCTGCACGTCTATGACGGCGGGCCATCGGTGATGCGCCAGATCGAGTTGGTGCGTGCGGCGCTCACGACCGGAACGCCGCTGTTCGGCTCCTGCTGGGGGCTGCAGGTGATCACCGCGGCGGCCGGCGGCAGCGTGCGCAAAAATCCGAAAGGCCGCGAGATCGGCTTCGGCCGCGGCATCCGGCTCACCGAAGCCGGCCGCAAGCATCCGATGTATGTCGGCAAGCTCGACGTGTTCAACGCGCCGACCGTGCATCTCGATGAAGTCGAAGCGCTGCCGGCGGGCGCCACCGTGCTCGCCACCAATGCGATGTCGGACGTGCAGAGCGTGGAAATCCGCACCAACGGTTCGGTGGCCTGGGCAGTGCAGTACCATCCGGAATATCCGCTGCGCGAGATCGCGGCGATCGTGCGCCGCATCGGCACGCGGCTGATCGAGGAAGGCTTCTTCAGGGACGCCAACGACATCGCGACCTTCGCGCACGATCTCGATACGCTCGACCGCGACCCGGATTGCATGCGGCTGTCGTGGCGGCACGGCATCAGCAAGAATGTGCTCGACAAGAAGCTGCGGGTCGGCGAGGTGGCGAACTGGATCGAATTCCAGGTGCTGCCGACGCGGGTCAAGCGCGGAAGAGGATAAGCTTGGATTTTTCCGGCAAGCATGTGGTGGTTACCGGCGGCACCGGTGCGCTCGGCACCGCGGTGGTCGGCGGGCTGCTGGCGGCGGGCGCGACCTGCACTGTTCCGTACGTGCACGAAGCGGAGGCGCAGCGCTTTCCCCATCGCGGCGATGCGAAGGTGAAGCTGATCGCGGTCGCCGATCTGGCCGATGAGGCCTTGGTGGCGAAAGTCTATGACGGGCTGAAGCTCTGGGCCTCGATCCACATCGCCGGCGGCTTTGCGCCGGGCAAGGTGGCGGAGACCGGGCAGACCGCGCTGATGGCGCAGATCAACGGCAATCTCGTCTCCTGCTTCCTGTGCTGCCGCGCGGCGGTGAACGCCATGGCGGCGGGCGGGCGCATCGTCAATGTGGCGGCGCGCCCGGCGCTGGAATGGCGTAACGGAGCCGGCATGGCGGCCTATACGGTGGCGAAAGCAGGCGTCGCCGCGCTCACCGTGGCGCTGGCGGAGGAAGTGGCGAAAGACGGCATTCTGGTCAACGCGGTGGCGCCCTCGATCATGGACACAGCCGCCAATCGCAAGGCGATGCCGAAGGCCAACTTTGATGCCTGGCCGAAGGTCGAGGAAGTGGCGGCGACGATCCTGTTCCTCGCCTCGCCCGACAACCGCGTTACGCGCGGGGCGATCGTGCCGGTGTACGGGAAATCCTGAAACTCAGCCCGCAACCGGGACCAGTTCGAGCGGCGGGCGCAACAGGCGTTGCACCGCGCTGGAGGCGACTACGTTGCGGGTTTCCGCATAGGCCTCGTGGTTCGTCTCGATGTCGTCGAGGTCGTATTGGTAATTCACCATCAGCCCGTGCGCCTGCGCGATCGCCTTGTCCGAGGTGTCGGCCAGCCAATTGATGCGCTCGAGCCGCGCGCCATTGCCGAGATGGAAGCGCGCCACCGCATCGACCGGCAACCCGCGCTCGCCGCGCGCGCGCAGGAAATACCAGGCGGCCGCGCGCATCAGCGGGTCTTGCAGGCGTGCCGCCGTTTCTTCGTCGCGCCACCAATTGGGATCGTCGAGCGCGGCGAACAGCGCCTTGTCGGCCTCGCTCAGCGCCGCCGAGTTCTCCTGCGCACGTTCGCGCGCGAGCCAGGCGGTAAAATTCGTCACCGGCGACAGCGTCACGAACGTCGATAGTTTCGGCATTTCACGGCAGATTTCCTCGACCACCTGCTTGATCAAGAAATTGCCGAACGACACGCCGGCAAGGCCGCGCTGGCAATTGGAGATCGAATAGAACACCGCCGTGCGCATCTTCTCGGGTTCCATCACCTCGCGATCGGGGCTGAGGATCGGCGCGATCGCGTCCGGAATGTCGCGGGTGAGCGCCACTTCGACGAAGATCAGCGGGTCGTCCACCAGCGCCGGATGGAAGAACGCGTAGCAGCGCCGGTCGGGCGGATCGATGCGGCGGCGCAGGTCTTCCCAGTCGCTGATCTCGTGCACGGCCTCGTAGCGGATGATCTTGTCCAGCACGATCGCCGGCGTCGACCAGTCGATGCGGCGCAGCACCAGGAAGCCGCGATTGAACCAGGACGAGAACAGGTGGGCGAAATCATCGTCGACCGCGGTAAGATCGTCGCGGTGGTCGAGCACGTCGATCAACTGCTCGCGCATACGCACCAGCGCAACCGTGCCGCCCGGTGCCAGATTGAGCCGGCGGAACAGTTCCTGCCGGCGCGGCTCCGAGGCGGCATGCAGCTCGGCGGCGGTGGCATCGGACGGCTTCTCGCGCCAGGCGGCGATGGCCGCCTGCATGCGGGCCGGATCGGGACCGAAGCGTTCGCTCAGCGCCTCGAAGAAGGCGATGCGTGGCCCGGTGGTCAACTCGCCATAGCGGCCGAGAATTTCGCGCGCCCGGGCGACGCCGGAGGCCTCACCGCGGCTGGACAGGAGGTCCTCGCACAGCTCGACCAGGCTCTCGGAGCGGGCGGACGCCTCGACGCGCCGGTTGCGCGCCAGCAGCGCGCGGCCGCGCTCGGAGATCGTCTGCAATAGTTCGCCGAAAAACGAGGTGTTCATTTATTTCCCGGCACCCATGATGTAGTCCGGAAACCAAATGGCGATCCCCGGCGCGAAACACAATATCACAACCGCCAGGAGCATCAGGCCGACAAAAGGTATCGCACCCCACATGACGTCGCTCAGAGGAATGTCCGGCGCGATATTCTTGATCACGAAAAGATTGAGGCCGACCGGCGGATGGATCAAGCCCATCTCCATGACAATGGTCATGACCACTCCAAACCAGATGAGATCGAAATCCGCGGCTCGCAGCGGCGGTAAAATGATCGGCGCTGTCATCAGGATAATTGAAACCGGCGGTAAAAAGAATCCGAGTACGACAACCATGAGCAAAATCGTGGCAAGTAGTACCCAGCGTGAAAGATGCAGCGATACGATCCATTCCGCAGTCGACTGGCTGATATGCAGATAGCTCATCACGTAGGAGTAGAGCAGCGACATGCCGATAATAAGCATCAGCATAGTGGATTCGCGCAGCGTCGACACCAGGATCGGCTCCAGATCGTGCGGGGTCCACACGCTGTAGATCACGGCGATGAGCGCGAGCGCGAGAATTGCGCCGAGACCTGCCGTCTCCGACGGCGTGGCGAAGCCGCCATAGAGCGCGATCATGACGCCGGTGAGCAGCAAAACAAATGGAAGTACGCGCGGCAACAGCGCAAACTTGTCGCGCACCGACATAGTGTCTATTCGCAACAATTCAGAATTCACACCGGTTTTTTCGTAGTTCCCTTTGGCGCGGCGGAATTCCCACTGGAAACGCCACATTGCATAACCGGCAAACAGCACAACGAGCAGCAGCGCCGGCACAATCGCCGCGAGGAATAGCCGTCCGAGCGATTGTTCGGCGGCGACAGCGTAAAGGATCATGGTAATCGATGGCGGCAGCAATATGCCGAGCGTCCCGCCGGCGGCGATGATGCCGGCTGCAAACTCGCCCGAATAGCCGTGCTTGCGCATTTCCGGAATACCAGCGGAGCCGATCGCCGAACAGGTCGCCGGAGACGATCCGGCCATCGCGGCGAATATTCCGCAGGCAAACACATTGGCGATGCCGAGGCCGCCGGGAATCTTATGCAGCCAAGCGTGCAACGCGCCGTAGAGATCCTTCCCGGCGCGCGAGCGCCCGATCGCGGCTCCTTTAAGAATAAACAGCGGGATCGACAGCAACGTAATCGAAGCCATTTCCTCGTAGACGTTCTGCGTGATGGTATCGACCGAGGCGGACGGCATGAACATGACCATGAAGATCGTCGCCACCGCGCCGAGCGCAAACGCAATTGGCATGCCCGCGAACATCACCAGCAAGGTGGCGGCGCCATAAAGCAATCCAATCGAAAGGACGCTCATGCGGTATTTCGGTGGCGCAGTTGCACCACAATTTGGAACAGCACTTGAATGCTTAGGAGGATCATGCCCGCCGTCATGAGCGAATAGGGAATCCACAGCGGCGGCTGCCAGGTCGAACTCGTGCGGAAACCCTCCACGATGGCTTCATGCAGCAGCAGCACAGACTTCCACGAGAAATAGCCACAGAATATAAAGGTCGCGACATCGACCAGGATCTGCCGGATGTGATTTACGCGCGGCGACAGCAGCCCAACGATCGCCTCGATGCCGATGTGCCCGCGCCGCGCCTGCACCGCCGCTGCCGACATGAACACGGCGCCAACGATCAGGAACACCGACATCTCATCCTGCCAATCGGTAGACAGGTGGAGAAAGTAGCGCGTGATGACGCTGTAGGTCAGCACGCACGCAGCGATCACCAGCGCGACCGAGGAAACGATCACGATGACGTTGTTGATTGCGGCAAGAATCCGGCCTGGCAATCCAGCGGCATCCGGGACGGATGCCGCTGGATTTTCGAGACCGGCTTCCTCGAGTCCGGCGTCCTCAAAGCTATGGACCATACTGACGTCCGCTCCAGCGCGCCTGAGGATCAGGAAACGTGCACCTGCTCGGCCAGCTTGATGAGTTCGGCCGAAAGCGGGGTCTTCTTCGCGTAATCCTTCCACGCTGTGTCGCGAGCAATGGCACGCCATTTGTCGACGATTTTTTCGTCGAGGTCGAAAACCTTGGCGCCCTTCTTGGCGTAGACTTCGGCCACGGTCTTATCGTCCGCGATCGCTTCGTTGGTGCCAAACTGTTCCAATTCGACGCCAAGCTTCATGATCGCGGCCTGCTGGTCCTTGGTGAGCGCGTCGAAAATCTGCTTGGACATGATCAAGGGTTCAAGCATGAACCAATACGACTTGCCACGGCCGGTGGTCAGAGTCTTGGCGACCTCCTCGAGTCGGAACGAGATGAGACTTGTCGACGACGTGATGGCCGCATCGCAAGCGCCGGTCTGCATCGCGGCATAAATTTCGTTGGATGGAACCGACAGCGTCGACGCGCCCGCGGCCTGCAACACCATATCCATCTCGCGGCTTCCGCCGCGTACTTTCAGTCCCTTGACGTCTTCAGGATTGATGATCGAAGCGGAACGACTCGCAACACCGCCAGCCTGCCAGATCCAGGAGATAATGATGACGCCCTTATCGGCGAGGAAACTTGCGAACTTCTGGCCGACTTCGGAGGTCTTCCATGCAGCACCTTGCTTGTACGAGCTGACCAGGCCCGGCATCAGCCCGATATTGAGCTCAGCAAATTCGCCGCCGGCGTAGGAAATTGGATAGAGGCTGAGGTCAAGGACACCTTTACGCACCGCCGAGAACTGGGCGACGGTCTTCATCAGGGATGAATTCGCGTATACTTGGGCCTCGAGCGCACCACCGGTGCGCTTTGCCAGTTCCGCCCCAAAGCGCCGGCATAGCCGATCGCGGAAGTCGCCTTTGTCGATGGTACCGCCGGGGAATTGATGGGAAATCTTCAAGGTCTGCGCAGCCGATCCAAGACGGCTGAACGAAATAACGGCCGGCGCGGCCAGGGCGCCCGCGATGACGTTGCGTCGATTGATGGACATGGCTTCTTCCTCCCTTTGGTCTTTCTTAGCTTTAGCGGCGGAATCCCGCCGCGTTTGATCTGTGTCAGAACAATAGCCGATACGACATGTCACGCCCAGTTACACCATAGTCGCCGGTGCGACACAGTGCCATAGCTGCGTCCTAAAATTCCGGCACAACCCCATGCAGTCTATGAACAATTCCCGGTCTGGTCAGCACGGAACGATGCAACTATAACCCCCGCCGTCGTCGTCCATTCCGCGTCCCTGAGGAGTTTCACAGCATGCCGAAGCCGTTGGCGGGTCTCCGCGTCCTCGAACTTGCCCGCATCCTGGCCGGGCCCTGGGCGGGGCAGACGCTGGCCGATCTGGGGGCCGACGTTATCAAGGTCGAACGCAAAGGGGCCGGCGACGACACCCGCGGTTGGGGGCCGCCATTCGTGGAAGGCTCCAACGGCGAGCATATCGGCGCGGCCTATTTCCATTCCGCCAACCGCGGCAAGCGCTCGATCGAAGCCGACTTCGAGGACGAGGAAGGCCGCCGCATCGTGCACAAGCTGGCCAAACGCTCGGACGTGCTGATCGAGAATTTCAAGGTCGGCGGGCTCGCCAAGTTCGGCCTCGACTACAAGAGCCTGGCGTCGGAGAATCCGCGCCTGATCTATTGCTCGGTGACCGGATTCGGACAAGACGGCCCCGACGCCAAGCGCGCCGGCTACGATCTCATGGCGCAAGGCATGGGCGGCCTGATGGACCTGACCGGCTTCGCGGACGGCCCGCCGACCCGCGTCGGCGTGGCGATCTCCGACATCTTCACCGGCTGCTATTCGGTGATCGGCATCCTGGCCGCGCTGGCGCAACGCGAGAAGACCGGCAAGGGCTGTTACGTCGATACCGCGCTGGTGGATTCGACCGTCGGCGTGCTGGCCAATCAGGGGCTCAATTATCTCGTCTCGAAAGAAATCCCCAAGCGCATCGGCAATTCGCATCCCAACATCGTGCCCTACCAGGAATTCCCGGTCGCCGATGGCCACATCATCATCGCTACCGGCACCGACAACCAGTTCGTCAAGCTGTGCCATGTGCTGGGCGCGCCCGAGCTCGCCGAGACGCCGGCCTACAAGAACAATATCGGACGTCTCACGCATCGCACCGAACTGGTGGCGAAGCTGTCGGCGCTGACCGCGCGCATGCCGCGCAAGGAATTGCTCGACAAGCTCGAGGAACAGACGGTGCCGGCCGGTCCGATCAACAATCTCGAGCAGGTGTTTAACGATCCGCAGGTCATCTACCGCGGCATGAAGCTCAATCTACCGAGCGCCGCCGCCAAGAGCGGCAGCATACCGGGCGTGCGCACGCCGATCGTGATGGACGGCTGGAAGGCCGCTTCCGAGCGTCCCGCGCCACAGCTCGGCGAGCACACGGCGGAAATCTTGAAAGAGATCGGGGAGAGCTGACGCTTGCGCGCCTAGGCTAGCCCGATTGAACGATGCGGCTCAAGCGACCGCGAGCGGCGCCAGCGCATCGATGTCGCTGACGATGTCGATCACCGCCGGACGGTTGGCGGCGAGCGCGCGCGCAAGCGCCGGCGCGATGTCGCTCGCGCGTTCCACGCGGATACCGAGCGCGCCCATGTCCTCGGCCAGCCGCGCGAAATTCATCGGATTATAGGTCCACAATTCGCGCGCCTGTTCGGTCTGAGTGCCGCCATAGGCGCGGTCGAAGCCGCGCTTGGACTGGTTGCCGCCGCCATTGTTGTTGACGATGGTCACGCTGTTGATTTTCCAGCGCACCGCCGTTTCCACTTCGGCGATGTGATACCAGAAGCCGGCATCGCCGGTGAACACCACGACGGGACGGTCGGGGCACGCCGCCTTGGCGCCAATGCCGGCCGGAAACGCCCAGCCGAGATGGCCGGCGCTACGCAGATAGCTCTGGGTTGGTTTGCGCAAATCGTACATGCCGCCCATCCACATGCCGGCATGGCCGGTGTCGACCACGACGATGCCGTCATCCGGCACGTGCTGTGTCAGCTCATGGCAGATGCGCGCCGGATGGATCGGCACCGCATCCGATTGCAGCACCGGCTTGTATTTGGCGTACCATTCGCCGCGTAGCGTGGAAATTTCCTTGACCCAGGCCTCGCGCTTTTTCGCGCTCGCTCTGTCGGCCTGCTTAAGCATCGCGCCAAGCACCGCCTTGGCGTCGCCTAGCACGCTTGCCTGCAACGGATAATTGCGGCCGAGCGACTCCGGCTCGATGTCGATCTGGATCGCCGGCGTGCCGATTTTCGGCACCGCCCAGAAATGCGTGGTCATGCCGCCGGTCTCGCTGCCGATGAAGCAGACGAGATCGGCGCGGGTGACCGCGCGGTTGGCGCTTTCGCGCGAATAGCTGCCGACCACGCCGACCGACAGCGGATGCGCGCCGGGGATGCAGTCCTTACCGTTGAGCGAGGTGGCGACCGGGATTTGCAGCGCTTGCGCGAGCGCAACCAGCTCAGGCCCGGCGCCCGAGGCGCGCGCGCCGCCGCCCACGACGAAAATCGGTCGCTCCGCCTTTTGCAGCAGATCGAGCGCGGCCTTCACGTGGGCGGCTTCCGGCTCAGGCCGGAACGGCGGCACGCGCGCGAACTGCGCCTCGACCAGCGCCTCCATCTCGGCCTCTTCAAGAT
>Ga0209385_1000705_pt1 | contig 13714 bp, 14 predicted proteins | sample NGEPerB_FD_184506 | JGI IMG/M metagenome (GOLD analysis project Ga0209385, IMG submission 184506) | Arctic peat soil microbial communities from the Barrow Environmental Observatory site, Barrow, Alaska, USA - NGEE PermafrostAB12-B... | ecosystem: Environmental > Terrestrial > Soil > Wetlands >... | reverse complement strand
GAGCTGTAGTCAACAGTGAAGTATTGGGAGAAGACATGAAAATTGCCTATGGAATATCATTGAGCATTTCAGGCAGAAATCCATTTTTTGACAGGAGGCAGGTATGAAGCAGTTGCTTTTGATTCCAGGCCCAACACCTGTAACCCATGACGTGCTCCAGGCACTCTCTCAGGACACGATCGCCCATACCGATGAGAGATTTGTCAAAATCATGTCTGAAACGCTTGTGAAGGTCAAAGCGCTCTTCGGTGCGGACAAGGGGCACCCTTTTGTTATCGCCGGCTCAGGCACTCTTGGTATGGAGATGTCGTTAACCAATATTCTTAACGATAAGGAGAACTTGCTTGTTATTTCTCACGGGTATTTTGGGGACAGGTTTATTGACATAGGGCAGGCTCTGAATGTAAACGTAGATGTTCTAAGGGCACCAACTGGCGAAACAGTGCCCATAGAAACCATTGAAAGGACAGTCAAGGATAAACATTTCGATGCTCTTACCATTACGCATGTGGATACTTCAACTGGCACCCTTTCCGATGTTGAGGCTATCGCAAAAGCCGTACACAGCATCTCACCTTCCACTCTGATCGTCGTTGACGGAGTCTGCGCAACAGGGGGAGTAAAAGAACTGTTCGATGATTGGGGAATAGATGTTTGCTTCACATGTTCTCAGAAGGCTGTTGCAGTACCACCTGGGTTAACAATGTTTGTCTTTTCCGAACGAGCCATTGCCAAGAGAAAGTCAATGAAGACAACTCGTACTTATTACGGAGATATTCTGCGTTGGATGCCCGTGATGGAGGACCCTCACAAGTACTTTGCAACACCAGCAGTCAATATGGTCTATGCACTGAATAGATCGCTAAATGATATCTTTTCTTTCGGACTGGAGAACTATTTTGACAAGCACATGACACTCGCAAGGCGTGTTAGAAATGCAATGAGTGTCATGGGATTTGAGCTTGTAAGTAGAAATCCTGCGCCCACGCTCTCTGTATTCAAGTATCCTCAGGGCATCTCAGACGCCGATTTCAGAAGCAAACTGTATGAAAAGGGCATTGTCGTTGCAGGTGCACTGACAGACCTTCAAGGCAAGGCTTTCAGAATCGGCCACATGGGCAGCACAACAGAGGACGACCTCATGATTGCCGTCAAGAAAGTTGTCGAAGTGCTCGAAGGAATGGGCGTCAAGATAGAGAAGGGAGAAGTATTCAAAGGGTTTCTCAGTTAAGACCGTTGTCTCGTACGTTTTCAGGAAAAGGAGGATCCTTCGATGTTTAAACTTCGCGGAATTTATGCACCTATCGCAACGCCGTTTGTGGATGGGAAGATTGCCTACGACAAGTTAGAAAAGAATCTGGATTTCTGGCTCAAATCCGACTTGGAGGGCATCGTGGTCATGGGCTCCAACGGGGAGTTCGTCATGCTGTCCCCGGAGGAAAAAGTGGAATTGATGCGATTTGTCTGCACCCGAGCCAAAGGCAAAAAGCCCGTTATCGCGGGAACCGGCGCCGAATCGACGATGGAGACAATCCGTCTCAATGAAAAAGCAGCCGAAGCGGGAGCGGAAGCGGTCTTGGTCGTGACCCCGAATTACTACAAAGGGAGCATGACTGATTCGGTTCTTGCGCGTTTCTACACAGATGTTGCCAGCGCCTCTCTATTGCCGCTTATTCTCTACAACATGCCGCGCAATACCGGAATCAACATCTCTGCCAAGCTTGCCGTCGAACTTGCAAAGCACCAAAACATCATTGGAATCAAGGATAGCAGCGGCAATATCGTCCAGATCGCAGACATGATCCGGAATGCACCGAAGGGTTTTTCCGTTTTAGCGGGTTCCGCGAGTTTCTTGTACGTGAGTCTCGTCCTTGGTGCCGCTGGAGGCACCCTCGCCTTGGCCAACGTCTTCCCGAATGAATGCGTCCGCTTGCAGAAGCTTTTCGAAGCTGGCAAGATGGAGGAAGCCCGGAATCTGCAGATGATTCTCATGGACAGCAACAATGCGGTCACAGAAAGGTGGGGTATCGCCGGTCTGAAGGCCGCCATGGAGATGATCGGCCTTTACGGCGGCCCTCCCCGCTTACCTCTGGTGCCGCTGGGTGAGACGGACCGGGAAGCACTCCGGAAGATCTTGACACAGACGGGATTTTTCCCGAAACCGACGGTTTGATGAAACGCTGAGACACCATTGAAACCCCTCGTGACCAGTTATGGGGGAGGTTCAAGATGAGTTGGTTTAGTTCCTGGGAGGTTTCGCGCTCCGCTGTCGAGATTCCTGGAGTTTATGGAGCGGGGCTACTAGGGTAAACGACGCAACTCACGACTAGAATAGGAAATTCGGAAGGTCTCTTATCGGCCCTGGTCCTCGGACTGGGGCCTTTTCTGTTCTCGCCCTCTGCAACCTTTTAACACCAACTGGGATATCATAGTTGAAAGGCAAGAGCATCGATGTGAAAGGATGGCCCTATGGACGATGAGCTCAAAGCAGTTGTCACACGTGTCCACTCAGGAGAGGAAGCAGCGTTTGACGACCTGTATCATCTCACGGTTCGACAACTGTACAAGACTCTGTACACGTACCTGATGACGCGGGAGGATGTGGAAGATGTGGTCCAGGAAGCGTACCTCAAACTTTACCAGGTACGCAGGAAGCTGGACGATACGCGTTCGGTACCGGTCTATCTAAGGATGATTGCCATCAATTGTGCGAGGCGGAAGTTTCGCCGAAGTCACGCTGTCAGGGCTCCGATCGAGGAGGAGGACGTTTTGGGTACCGAGATTGTGAAGGATGTCGTACGAGAAGCATTGCAGCAACTGTCGCCGGCCGATCGCCTCGTGATGGGGTTGTTTTACGGCGATCAGACGTCTATCCAGGACATTTGCAGGATGACGGGTGAGAAGGAAGGAACAGTCAAGTCTCGGCTCTCACGAGCACGGGAACGGCTGCGGGAGGTCATCGACCATGGAACATAACGACAGAGAGTATACAGACATGCTGAACAACGAACTCAAAGATATCGAGCCGGGCGCCGGACTGCACAGCAAAGTGCGGGACGGGATCGCGGCGAATGCCGTACATATGCGCCGCCGCAATACAGCTCTCGGAGCTGTTGTCATTGCTGTCGTCCTGACCATGGGGCTCAGCGCGGTAACGCCGGTCTTCGGCCGGAACGGAACGCTGCCTCAGGTCATCACGGCTATGGCAGCGGAACAGCAGGCAAAGAAGATCTCAAAAACATTGGGAACTGCTCCCGTCGAACAGACAGGCACAGCTCTGCAGACTTCAGTGACGACCGTGCAGACCGTCAGTGACAGCGCGTTGTCCGAGACGGACGGCGTTCTTGCGCTCGTGATCGCCAACAAGTCAGGTACACCAGTGGCTGATGTTCTCAAACTGAGGGCCACCGGACTGGGCTGGGGACGCATCATGGCCCAGCTGAACGTTTCAGGCCGCGACATCGGCAAAGCGATGAGCCAGGTGAAGGCAGCTGCTGCGACGAAGGGAAAGGGAGAAAACTCCAAGCCCGCAGTCAGCAACACTGACGGAACCAAGATTGTCGTGAATGGTGAGATCACAGGCTTCTCAACCACTCTCATCACCGTTGCTGCCAAGACGTTTGTCATCGGGTCGACAACACAGCTCAAGTACCAAGGCAAGGCAATTACGCCAGCTGACATAGCTACTAAGTTGGCGGCAGGTAAACTCTACGCCACTGTGCAGGGGACGAAGCAGGCTGACACGACCCTCCTCGCCAATCTCATCATCGTGCAGGACACCGCAGAGCAGGCAAAACAGGAACAGGTGAATGAGCAGACAAACCCCAGCAACGAGCAGGGAGCTGTCAGCAACGACCAGCAGGCGCGTGGCAAGGTCACAGTCGTGACGGCCACCGTGCTGCACGTCGATGGCTTCGCCAACGACATCATCCTCAATGCCGACACGAAAGTAGAACAGGTTGGCGCTGGGACCACGAACATTGCAGCCATCAAGGTCGGACAGACCGTCCAGGTCCATGTGATTCTGTCGGGTACGACGTACACAGCACAACAGGTGCACATTGAGGACAAGTATGTAAAGTCCAACACGACAGTAACCCAGGATCAGACGATAAACTCGGCCGTAACCACGTGGCAGGGTACAATCGCCGCCATCTTCCCACTTAATAACTCCATCACGGTGACGACGGATGCCAACTCGCTGCTCGTCTTCCGCATCACAGCGACATCGGTGCTGCAGAATACATCGCACAAAGCGCTCTTGTTTGCGACTCTCACAGCCGGTCAGAAGGTCACCATTATGGGAAGAACCTTGACCGATAATTCAGTTGAGGTCGTGAAGCTTACCACAACGACAAGCACCAGTGTGAACCCCGGCAAGGGTAAAGGCAAGCACTGACAGTAGTCTGTTGTTTTAGTTCCTGGCCCGCAGCTTGCCCTGCGGGCCTTTTCTATTTCCCCAAATCCTGCAAGGCAGCAGGTGACCCTCGTCAAACCCGGCTTCGGAAGGATGATCACCAGATGAAGGCACCTCCTCAGAAAATGGAGGGTTGTTTGCCAGTATTGCCGACAGCACCGCGAGCAGTACCATATAATCATGGATATGGTCACTCGTAAGTCGCTGCTCTATCATACCGGCATCGGCGGCACTGGCGCCTATGCGGCGACACATGTGGTTGGCTGCTCGCATGGCTGCCGCTTTCCGTGCTATGCCTTCCTCATGATGCAGCGGTTTGGGAAGGTGACCACCTACGAGGAATGGTGCCGGCCCCGGCTGGTCGCCAATGCGCTGCAGCTGGCACAGAAGGAATTGCCGCGGTTGCGCGACAAGGCGCGCTATGTGCACCTCTCGTTTGCGACTGACGCGTTCATGTATCTGCATCCGGAGGTTGTCACGCTGACACTCCAGCTCATGCACCTCATCAACTCCTATGACATTCCCGTGCATACGCTGACCAAAGGGGTTATCCCAGAGGAGGCGTTGCAGCTGTCTCACCACAACCAGTTCGGCATCACCCTTGTCTCCGTCGACGAGGACTTCCGCACGCGGTACGAACCGGGTACCGCCCCTTATCCCGAGAGGATCGCGGGACTGCGCCGTGCACACGACCTTGGGTTTCACTGCTTCGTCAACATCGAGCCATATCCTCCACCCAACATCTGGCAGCAGGACATTCTCCACGTCCTCGAGGCCGTCGACTTCGTGGATGAGATCCGCCTGGGCCAGTTGAATTACAACGATATCGTCAAACAGTATCCGGGATGGCGCGCGTTCTACCGCCAAACGGGCGTCATTGCGCGTGACTGGTGCGCAGCGCACGGCATTGGTTACGGTGGCATTGCAGCGGCCGATGCTCCCCGCCCGCGTCGTAAGGCTTCGGATCCGGGCGACCTGTTCAGCGTCTGACTGAGATTGTTACACTTTGGGACCGTCCCAAAGTGTAACAATCTCCACGCAGGCGAGCCCTTCGGCTGGAATCGTGGTATAACAACAGTACGTGGTGATTCAGGTGGAACGGGAGGAACCAATGACGGACGGCGAGCGAACGCAATGGGAAGTCGTGGCACAGGCGCTGGAGGAAACGGGGGACTACCGTATCGTCCGGAAACTCCACCAGGTGGAACAGTACACCGAACCTGACGGTGAGCCGGTTCAGTTGGGCATGGTCCTCGACACGGAAACGACCGGTCTCGACGCACAGGTGGATGACGTCATCGAGCTGGGCATGGTCCTGTTCGAGTACGCACCCTCTACAGGACGCGTCTACCGCATCGTCGACGCCTTCGACGAGTTGAGGGATCCTGGACGCCACATTCCTGCCGAGATCACGACCCTGACCCACATCACGGACGACATGGTCCAGGGACATCATGTTGATGCCGCTGCCGTGGAAGCCTTCGCCTCGCGCGCCACGCTCGTCATCTCCCATAACGCCGCTTTCGATCGTCCGTTCGTCGAGAAGCAGTGGGACGTGTTTGCGAGGAAGCCCTGGGGATGTTCCATGAGCCAGGTTCAGTGGCACGACGAAGGTGTCGGGACCCAGAAACAGGAGCTCATCGCACTCTGTCTGGGCTTCTTCTATGAAGCCCACCGCGCCGAGAACGACTGCCGGGCGCTTCTGCACATTCTCGCCGGCACGCTGCCGTTGTCTGGTCGTCCGGTGCTGAAGCCTTTGCTTGACCACGCCGTGGCGGACGATGCCCACATCTGGGCCGTGGGTGCTCCATTCGAGGCGAAGGATCTGCTGAGGATACGAGGATACAGATTCAATAACGGCACCAACGGCAAGCCCAAGGCCTGGCACATCACAGTGATGGCAGAGGAGCTGGACGCCGAACTGGCGTTTCTGGACGGCGTCTACGGCGAGAACGCGCGCAGCAGGGTGCGTATCGATATGACGTCGCCGCTGGACCGATTCTCGAGCCGGGCCTGACATGGAGAGGCTGATTTTTGACGTTGAGACCATCGGGACGACCTGGGAGTCGCTGGACCCTGCTGTCCAGGAGTCGCTGCTGCGATCGGCGGACACGGATGAAGAACGCCAGGAAGTCCGGGACTCGCTGGGACTCTTCCCTGTTACGGCACAGATAGCCTGTATTGCGCTCTACTCGCCCGAGCAGGACCACGCGGCCGTCTATTTCCAGGGACCGAACGGTGGGATGGAGACCGTCCGTGAGGAGAAGGTGGTGTTTGTCCCCTGCACCGAGAAGGAGTTACTGATACATTTCTGGGAAGCGGCTGGGAGGGCAAAGCAGATCATCACGTTCAACGGGCGCAGCTTCGACTGCCCCTTCCTCCTGGTACGCTCGGCGGCTAACCGTGTGCGTCCGACCATCGACCTCATGCCCAATCGTTACAGCAACCAGCACGTGGACCTTATGGACCAGTTCACGTGGTTTGGGGCGCTCCGGCGTCGTTTCTCCCTCGAGGTCTGGTGCAATGCACTCGGTGTAGAGCAGCCGAAGCGCGAGGTGCACGGGAGCGATGTCGCCGCCCTGTACGCTGCCGGCGAGTATATGAAGATCGCGAGGTACTGTCTGGGTGACGCCAAGGCGACCGCGCAGCTGTTCGACCTCTGGAGCAAGTACATGCGGTATGCCGGGCCAGGGCAGGAGCCAGCACAGAGTTAGCGCAACGCCTCTTGCAGTGTCCGGGCATTTTCCCATGATGGAGACATACGCCTTGCTGAAGAGGAGTGTCCCGCATGAGCACAGCACAGAGAGAAAACACCCGGGAGATCTGGCGTCGCGTCCTGCCGGTGGCCCTTGTCCTGGCCGCCGTTGTGACCGCGTTTGTTGTGACGCATGAGCCACTGGCTCGCGTCGAAGTTGTAGATTTCACGCAGGAACAGCAAGATCTGGGCAGCTTCTATGGGCTGTGGACCGACGAGCAGAAAGCGCTCAAGGCCATGCCCCTTGCCGACTACATCGCGTCGGTGACCGCCGGGAAGACGACCGCAGTAACCGGGAGTGCATGGAAGGCATTTGCCCACGAGGTATTGCTCACCGACCAGGGGAATCCTCCAGACAGGACATGGCGCCGCCGCATTGGCGAATATGGCAGCGTGTACGTCCGGCAGCGCGACCTGCCCTCGCCCGACCTGGTGGCCGGACTCCCAGATGGAGAGGCGCGCTACGCGTCACTGTCCGATGGGACATGGATCAAGGTCGTTGCGGTGCATCTCAGCAGCAGCGACTTCACGCTCGGCTCGGGCCTGCATGGCCCCCCGCACGCGCTGGTGTATCCGCTGCGTGGCCTGTTTCTTCCTCTGCTGGGACTTGCCGTGCTGTTATACATCTTCTTGCCATGGCCGCGCAGGAGTGAGGGTATCATTGCCTATGACCGATGGCGCGTGGTGTTGGGAGATAGCATGGGACTCTTGCTCACGGTCGTGTTCGTCGCGATGCCCTTTCTGATCACCAGCAATGCCGCGCTGGCCGTCACGGAGTACTGGGGACTGACGCTGGTTTTCTGGCTCATCGGACTCCTCGGCCTGTGGGCCGTGCAGGTCGGCATCAGCGCCGGAGGACTGCAGATCATGGTGCTGGCGGACCGCCTGGTGCGGATGACGGCATGGCGGCGTGAGGAGTATCTGTTCGCGGACATGGCGTTTGTACAGCCTGCCATCCAGATCCCACCGAAGTGGCTCATCACGACTTCCTGGCTCGCTGCGCTGTCCGGCCGGCGGGGGTCAGGCGCCGCCCTGCTGGGCGCGCAGTCGGAGACGCGAGGGTTCCGAATCACCATGAAGGACGGACACGTCGCTTGCATCTGGCTCACGGACCAGATGGGTACCGTGATGATGCGCGGCGCCGAGGCGCTGCCTCGTGCCCTGGCCGCTGCGGGCGTCCCCATGAGCACCGAGGGTGTCACGGTCCGCGGGACGAGCGTCGGGTAGGGCTTCCCTATATCTGTCTCTGTGCGGCCTTGATAATGTCCGCGAGGACGCCTGAGGCGGTAAGGATGGGTCCTCCACCGATGCCGCGGACGACAACTGGGAGGTCGCCGAACCGGCTGGTGCTGAACAGGAAGATGTTCTCAGAGGGTTCCAGTGTCCCCCACACGGATGCCTGCGGGAAGCTGCGGAGACCGAGCGTCACAGCCCCATCAGCGGAGGCTGAGCCAACGTAGTAGGTGACCATCCCTGGCTGCCGGGCTGCCGTCAAGTGGGCTGCGAGACGTGTCATACCCTCACCCTGGAATGCCTCGAAATCCGGGTAGTCCTGGTCGAGCAGCGGCTCCTGGTCGACGTCACCGATGCTCGTGGGGAGCCCCATGGTCTTGGCCAGGATGACGATCTTGCGCAGAGCGTCGTGGCCGGCAAGGTCTGTCAGTGGGTTTGGTTCCGCAAACCCTCTTCGCATCGCGTCTGCAATAGCTGTATCCAGCGGAAGTCCGCGGTTGAAACCCCCCAGGATGCACGACAGCGAACTGCTGGGCAGGGCAACGATGCGCTGGATGGTGTCACCTGTCGTCATGAGGTCAACAAGCGTGCTGATGACAGGCAGGGAGCCACCAACGGTGCATTCATAGCGGAACGGCGTGCTGGCGTGGTGGCTTGCTGCCCGCGCCAGCTCGAACCAGCCGGGCGTTTCTGCGAGAGGGATCTTGTTTGCCGTGACGACTGGGATGCCCATCTCCAGGGCTTCCAGGAGCAGAGACCCCGTCTCGGCCGTGGCCGTGACGTCGACCAGCACGTACCGTGTGGCATCTGGAAGCCCGAAGCGGTTGAAGATGGGATCCAGGACGTCAAGCGTCATGCCGGGCGCGCGCTGTGTCCATTCATCGAAGGCGGCCCCCCTGTCGGCTGCTCGCAGTGCCAGGTCGTCACCCAGTGCAACGCTGCTGCTGCGCACGACAGCGGCGTACTGCAGATGGACGCCGGTCTCGTGCTCGATGCGTGCCCGGTTCTCGACCGCCAGGTGGACCAGCGGTCCGCCGACCTTGCCATATCCCAGCTGGATAACGTGTGTTGTGGGTGCTGTTTTCATTGCAGTTCCTCCTCAATGATGTGGGCGATTGTCTCTGGATCTGAGGGTACGTGGCGGGGCTGATTAGTACAGGTGTCCAACGATGGAGTTCCAGGGACACCGAGTGCGGCCGTCTGTCCCGTCGCTAGTGCGATGGTCGTGTCCGGGTCTTTGAGCAGGTTGCCGGTGATGATCAGCAGAACGCTCTCGCCGGGACGCACGACGTGTTCACGTGTCAGCCTGCGCAAGCCGGCAAGAGTGGCGGCCGATGCCGGTTCACACCCGATAGCCTGCCGGTCGAGGTCATGTTTTGCCTGCAGGATCTCAGCATCGGTGACACTGGCGACAACACCGTTCGTGAATCGGATAGCGCGCACGGCCTTGTCGTAGTTGACGGGGTTGCCGATACGGATGGCCGTCGCGATCGTTTCGGGCTGCATGGGCTCAAAGTGCTGGAAGTTGCCCTGCGCAGCACGCGCGAACGGGGATGCCCCCTCGGCCTGGATGACCGCAAGGCGCGGCACACGATCGATGAGACTCAGCGCTTTCATCTCGATGAGTGCCTTGCCGAACGCGCTGGTGTTGCCCAGGTTTCCTCCCGGAACAACGATCCAGTCCGGCAACATTTGTCCAAGCTGGAAAAAACTGTCCAGGATGATGCTCTTCTGTCCTTCCAGACGGAACGGGTTCAGCGAATTGACCAAGGTCAGGTTGTGATGCATGGCCATCTGCTCCACCGCGTGCATGGCGTCGTCGAAATTACCGTCGATCTGCAGGGTGTGAGCGCCGTATGCGAGCGCTTGTGCCAACTTTCCTTGCGCTATTTTGCCCTCAGGGATGAGAACGAAGACCGGGAGGTGGGCGCGGGCGCCATATGCAGCCAGCGAAGCGGAGGTGTTACCAGTGGAGGCGCAGATGAGTGCACGCGCTCCCTGATGTCTGGCCCAGCTCACGGCTACAGTCATGCCCCGGTCCTTGAAGGAGCCCGTGGGGTTTTCTCCTTCGTGTTTGGCCCAGAGGGCAGACAGGCCAAGCGGGGTGGGGTCCAGTGCGTAGAGGTTGGTGCGGCCTTCTGGGAAGGTGACGATGTCGTCAGCAGGCAAGTCCAGCACGAGTTCGCGGTAGCGCCAGACGCCGGAGAGGTCCTGCGGCAGGCGGGACGGGAGTCGTGACTCGAATGTGGCGGCGAGAGCCTCAGGAGACGGAGCGCCGTCCACGTCGATCTGAACGTCGAGCAGACCGCCGCAATCGCACCGGAGCCGCCGGGCTTCAAAAGGGTAGGTCGATCCACACGTTACGCACATCAATTGTCTGTTTATGGGCTCACCTCGATTCCAGTATGCCGCAGAACGGCCCAGTGACAACTACTGTAACACTCTCGGGACCCCCGAGCCCTTTTGTACAAGGCGAGGGGCGCTTCTGTCCCGAGAGTGTTACACCCAGTCTGTCATTCCCGCGCAGGCGGAGATGACGACAAGACCATCACCCCAGTTTGTCGAGCTCTTCCTTGCTGAGGCGGTTGTGGCGGATGAGGCGCCCGGTGGTGGCAAAGACAACGTCTTCGGCGATGTTGGTCGCCAGGTCGGCGACACGCTCGAGGTTGCCGCTGATGAATAGGACCTGCAATGCGCGATCGATCGTGCTGGGATCGGCCATCATGTAGGTGAGCAACTCGCGCAGGATCTGCTGACTCAGGTTGTCGACGATATCGTCGCGTTCCACGACAGCGATCGCAAGACGGGTGTTCTGGGTCGAGAACGCCGTCATTGCGTCGGCCAGCATCTTCCGAGCTTCTTCGCTCATGCGGGGGATGTCAACGTAGGGCTTGATATCGGGCCGCGCGATCAAGTACTCCGCACTCTCGGCGATCTTGACGCCATGGTCTGCCAGGCGCTCGAGATCCGTGCCGATCTTAGCATACATGTAGACGCTGCGCAGGGTCCGCGCTTCAGGCTGGTACAGCGCGATGAAGTTGATGGTTTCGCGTTCGATGGCGTGGTCGAAGTCATTTGCCATGGGCTCGTCGACGTCGATGACCTCTTTGGCAAGAGCTTCGTCCTTCGTGACGATAGCCCTCGTGCTTTTTTCCACCATGGAACTGGCCAAGGCGCTGAACACAAACAGCTTGTCTTTGATTTCCTGCAGTTTCTCTTCGTGCATGGCCTACTCCTTCCCTGTCATCCGTACTTTCCGGACAGGTAATCTTCGGTTCGCTTGTCCTGTGGGCCGACGAAGACGCGCTTCGTCTCGCCGAACTCCACCAGTTCGCCCAGCATGAAGAAGGCGACGTAATCTGAGATGCGCGCTGCCTGCTGCAGGCCGTGAGTCACAAATATGATACTATAGTCAGCCTTGAGGTCGGACAGCAATTCTTCGATGATTGCGGTCGACTTCGGGTCGAGGGCGCTGGTCGGCTCGTCGAACAGCACGACTGCCGGCTCCATGGCGATCGTGCGCGCAATGCACAGGCGTTGCTGCTGCCCTCCGGAAAGGGATGTCCCGGCCTTGAACAGTTTGCTCTGGACTTCGGCCCACAACCCGACCTTGTTCAGGGTCGCCTCCACGATCTGGTCCGCTTTTTCCCGTGAGAGGCGCTGCCCGGTAAGCCGATAGCCGGCAAGCACGTTTTCGTAGACGGTCATCGTAGGGAAGGGGTTGGGCCGCTGAAACACCATGCCGATATGCTTGCGGACGTCCACAATGTCCATGGTGGAGGTGTCGGTGCCCTCGAGCAGGACAGTGCCGGAGGAACGGGCCCCAGGCGTCATCAGGTGTAATCTGTTGAGCGTCCGGACGAAGGTTGTCTTGCCACAACCAGACGGGCCCATGATCGCGGTGACCCTGTTCTTCGGGATGCGCGCTGAGACGTCGAACAGGACCTGATCCTTGCCAAACCAGGCGTTGATCTTCTGGGTTTCGAGAACGATGACAGGTTCTTCCATGGTTGCCTTCCTTATGCCTTCACCCGCAACACGCGGGCGATGAGATGTTTGGCGCCGTACTGGAGCAGCAGGATGAGCAGGACGAGGACAAATGCGGCGCTCCAGGCCTGCTGCTGGAGGGCGGGATATGGACTGCTGGCATTGACGAAGATCTGCAGCGGAAGGGCTGACATCGGGCGCAGCATGTTCCATTCGACATACCGGCTGCCGAAGGCGGTGAACAGAAGGGGCGCGGTCTCGCCTGCGATACGGGCCATGGACGTGAGCAGTCCCGATGTAATGCCGGCCGCCGCAGTCTTGATACTAACATTCCAGACCACGCTCGATCTTCTGGCGCCAAGAGCGTATGCTGCTTCCTTGAGGCCCGAGGGGACGAGGTTCAACACTTCTTCCGTGACCCGTGTTGTCGTCGGGACGAACATGAAGGCGAGCGCAATGCTGGCCGACAGGGCGGAGTAGCTGCGGAAGCGCACAACAAGGAACGTGTAGCCGAAGATGCCGATGACGATGGAAGGCACACCCTGCAGGGCGTCGGCGCATAGGCGCACGATGTCGGCGAACCGCTGGCCCCGGTGTTCTGCCACGTAGATTCCGGCAAACATGCCAAACGGTGTCCCGATGGCGGCTGCCACGAGCGTGATGAGGAAGGTGCCGACGATGGAGTTGAACACGCCGCCGCCGCTCTCGCCCATGGGAGTCGGCGTCTTGGTGAAGAAGTCCCAGTTCAGGTATTTGACGCCGGAGATGAAGATGTGCCAGACGATGATGGCAAGGACGCCAATGAGCAGCACGGCCGATGCAGCGACCAGGAACCCCATCACGCTGTTCTTCAGCTTCCGGAGAGTCATTACTGCACCCCCCGCCTCAGGATGATGCGCGCCATGATATTGATGATGATAGCGATGACGAAGAGAATGAGGGCGAGCTGGATGAGCGAACCGATGTAGATTGGTGACGTCGCCTCCAGGAATTGATTGGCAATCGCGGACGCGAGTGTATTGGCTGGATCGAACAGACTTGTCGGCATCTTCATCCCATTGCCAATGACCATGGTAACGGCCATCGTCTCGCCAAGAGCCCGGCCGAGAGAAAGCACGAGGGCGCCGACGGTGCTTCTGCGGACGTACGGGAGCTCCACGTTCTGGATCGTATCCCACTTCGTCGCACCGAGGGCGAGCGCTCCTTCCTTGAGTTCGGTGGGAACGACAAGCAGCGCTTCCAGAATAAGTGATGCGCTGAAGGGCAGGATCATGATAGCAAGCAGCAGGATAGCTGCCAGGAGACCGACGCCGGTCGTGCCG
>Ga0209385_1000703_pt1 | contig 13764 bp, 13 predicted proteins | sample NGEPerB_FD_184506 | JGI IMG/M metagenome (GOLD analysis project Ga0209385, IMG submission 184506) | Arctic peat soil microbial communities from the Barrow Environmental Observatory site, Barrow, Alaska, USA - NGEE PermafrostAB12-B... | ecosystem: Environmental > Terrestrial > Soil > Wetlands >... | reverse complement strand
TCCTCCGCGGGTGGGGGTGGGTCGGGTACCGCGACCGCGCCACCGCCCACACCCACCCCCGCACCTAGCCCGACACGGCCGGCGGTCACCAAGCCGTTCCCGGTGGTGCCGACCGAGACGCCGGCGGTCCAGCATCCGTTCGTCGAGCCGCCGGTCGAAGAGCCTGCGGTCGAAGAGCCTGCGGTCGAAGAGCCTGCGGTCGAGGAGCCGCCGGTCGAAGAGCCTGCGGTCGAAGAGCCTGCGGTCGAAGAGCCAGCGGTCGAAGCGCCAGCGGTCGAAGAGCCGGCCGAAACCACGGTTGCCGAGCCGCCGGTGCACCCGGTCGCCGACCGCACCGAGGTCGACGGCCAGCCGGGGGTCGGTGACGATGCCTCGGTCCCCCGGGACTCGGTGAGCCGGGGGATCGTCGACGTCGCGTTGCCGGAGGCGCCCATAGCCCCGGAGGCCCCGCCGGCTCGCCCTGCTCCGGTCACCCAGCCGCCAACGGCGCCGATGCCGGTCGTTGTCGAGCCGAAGCCGGTACCCGCTGTCGATGTACCCCGAGTCGATGTACCCCTTGTCGAGGCCCCCGCACCAGCGCCCGCTGTCGAAGTAACTGTCGAAGAATCAGTCGAAGAAGAAATCGAGGAGATCGCGCCGACCGCCGGGCGGCTCAACCGGCTGCGGGGGCGGTTGTCCCGTTCGCAGAACGTCTTCGGCCAGAGCCTGCTCGGCCTGCTCGGCGCCGCGACCCTGGACGAGGACTCCTGGATCGACATCGAGGACACGCTGCTGCTGGCGGACCTGGGCGCGGGCGCGGCCGCCGAGATCACCGAGCGGCTGCGGGCCGAGGTGGCCGCGCACGGGGTCGCGGACGCCGCCGGCGCGCGGGCCCTGCTCCGTCGGGTGCTGGTGGACGCGGTCGGCACCACCGCCGACCGGTCGATCAAAGCGTTGCCGCACGACGGCCGCCCGTCCGTGCTGCTGATCGTGGGCGTCAACGGCACCGGCAAGACGACCACCACCGGCAAACTCGCCCGGGTGCTGGTCGCCGACGGCCGGCATGTCGTGCTCGGCGCGGCCGACACCTTCCGCGCCGCGGCCGCCGACCAGCTGCAAACCTGGGCGGAGCGGGTCGGCGCGGTGGTAGTGCGTGCCGCCTCCGGGACCGACCCCGCGTCGGTTGCCTTCGACGCGGTCAAACGGGGCATCGCCGACGGCGCCGACGCCGTGCTGATCGACACCGCCGGGCGGCTACACACCAAGACCGGCCTGATGGACGAGCTGGGCAAGGTCAAGCGGGTGATAGAGAAACAAGCAAAACTGGACGAAATTCTCCTGGTGCTGGACGCCACCACCGGACAGAACGGGTTGGTGCAGGCGACCGTGTTCGCCGACGTCGTCGACATCACCGGCATCGTGCTGACCAAGCTGGACGGCACCGCCAAGGGCGGCATCGTGGTGGCCGTGCAACGCGCGTTGAACGTCCCGGTCAAGCTGGTCGGCCTGGGTGAAGGCCCCGACGATCTGGCTCCTTTCGAGCCAGAAGCATTCGTGGACGCCCTGTTGGGTGACGCCAAGGGCTGACCGGCCGCAGATTAGGCCAAAGGTGCAGGTGGGAGTCACCCACGTGGGGTACGCCCATGATCAATGTGGCTGTATGTGATCGGGCGTCACGTGTTGTCGACAAAAAGGAAACACGCCGGAAACGCATTCGGGTGCGAGTTCACACCTGCGAAACAGGTCGGAGCGCCCGTCGAAACACTGGCAGGCGAAATTTGGGGTGTCACTGGGCCAGGCCTGTGCGCACGCAGCTGCGCCGGTCTGAAAGCTCTCATCCGACGAGCCTGGAGGCTTGATGGAACCGTTCGTACTGGATCCCGGGAACACAGCCTGGATGTTGGCTGCGGCCTCGCTGGTGCTGTTGATGACCCCCGCGTTGGCGTTCTTCTACGGCGGCATGACGCGCTCGAAGTCCGTGCTGAACATGATGATGATGAGCTTCGGCGCGCTGGCCGTGGTCGGACCCATCTGGATGCTCTGGGGTTACTCCGAGACCTTCGGAACCAACGTGGCCGGCATCATCGGCGATCCCTTCGAGTACTTCGCGCTGCACAACCTGACCGATGACGGCAGCCTGATGGCCGCGACGGGCGTGCCGGCCACGGTGGCCGTTGGCTACCAGGCGACATTCGCGATCATCACCGTCGCGCTGATCAGCGGCGCCATCGCCGACCGGGCGCGTTTCGGGACCTGGCTGGTCTTCTCGGGCCTCTGGGTGACCCTGGTGTACGCGCCGATCGCGCACATGGTGTGGGGTGGTGGTGCGTTGTCCGGCGGCGGCAAGATCGCCGAGTGGCTGTCCACGCCGATCGACTTCGCCGGTGGCACGGTGGTGCACATCAACGCCGGTATGGCCGGGTTCATGCTGGCGATCATCATCGGGAAGCGGAAGGGCTTCGCCAAGGAGCCGATGAAGCCGCACAACCTGCCGTTCGTGATGCTGGGCGCCGCGCTGCTGTGGTTCGGCTGGTTCGGGTTCAACGCCGGCTCGGAGTTCGCCGCCGACGGCACCGCCGGGCAGGCCTGGATCAACACGCTGACCGCCACCTGTATCGCGTCCCTGGGTTGGTTGCTGGTGGAGCGCATCCGTGACCACCACGCCACCAGCCTGGGTGCTGCCTCCGGTGTGGTTGCCGGTCTGGTTGCGATCACCCCGGCTGCCGGTTCGGTCGATATCGTCGGCGCCATGTTCATCGGCCTGGCCGCGGGTGTGCTGTGCGCGCTGGCGGTCGGACTGAAGTACCGCTTCGGTTACGACGACTCGCTCGACGTGGTCGGTGTCCACCTGGTCGGCGGCGTTGTCGGCACGGTGCTGATCGGCCTGTTCGCGAACGTGGCCCGCGACGCCGACGGCGCCGTGACGTCCTACACGTGGGCCCCCGACGGTGCGCTGAACGGCCTGTTCTACGGTGGCGGTCTGACCCAGCTCGCGACCCAGACGGTGGTGGCCGTCATCGCCATCCTGATCTCCGGGGTGATGACGATCATCATCGGTCTGGCGCTGAAGTACACGATGGGCTGGCGCATTCCGGAGGAGCACGAGGTCGAGGGCGTCGACGTCACCACCCACGGTGAGGCCGCCTACGATCTCGAGCTCTCGTCGGGCTCCGGCGCCTCCGGCGTGCTCAGTGGCGCACATTCGAAGACCGAGGAGGTCAAAGCATGAAGCTTGTCACCGCCGTCATCAAGCCGTTCAAACTGGACGAGGTGCGGGCAGCGCTGCTGGCATTCGGTGTGCAGGGCATGACCGTTTCGGAGTCATCGGGCTACGGCCGCCAGCGTGGTCACACCGAGGTCTACCGGGGCGCGGAATACACGGTGGAGCTGCTTCCGAAGGTTCGCCTGGAGATCCTGGTCGATGACGAGGACATCGACGACGTCGTCGACGTCATCGTCAGGGCGGCTCGCACCGGAAAGATCGGTGACGGCAAGGTCTGGTCCGTTCCCGTCGAGACGGTGATCCGCGTGCGCACCGGCGAGCGCGGTCAGGAAGCCCTGTAGGGCCATGCCGACAACGCCTGTGGGGACGGCGGGCGGTTTCCCTGAACTGCGGGCACAGTTGCTGAGTCGGACCGGAGTCACCGGTCCGGCTCGGCGCCGTGCTCTGTCCAGGCTGACCGACGGTTGGCTTGGAGAACTTGCCCAGGAAGCTGGGGTGAACGTCGGGGGAGTGGCGCTGGTCGCTGTCGGCGGGTACGGCAGGGGGGAGCTCTCGCCGTTCTCCGACCTGGACCTCGTGTTGTTGCATTCCACCGAAACACCCGCGTCCTACGCCGGCATGCTGGCCGAGCGGATGTGGTACCCGATCTGGGACTCCAAGATCAGGCTCGATCACTCGGTCCGGTCGGTCGGCGGTGCGAGACAGATCGCCAGGACCGACCTGCCCGCCATGCTCGGCATGCTGGACCTGCGGCACATCGCCGGTGATCCCGAGCTTGCCGTCACCCTGCACCGCCGGGTTCTGGCCGACTGGCGAGCGGACGCCAAGAATCGGCTCGCCGCGCTGCGCGAGAGTTGCGACGAGCGGGCCGAACGCTCCGGTGCCCTGGCCTTCGCGACCACCCCCGACCTGAAGGAATCCCGTGGCGGGCTGCGTGACCTCGTCGTCATGCGGGCCGTCGCAGCCTCCTGGGTGGCCGATTGCCCGCACCAGGGACTGGAAGAGGCGCGGTCGGCGCTGCTGGACGTCCGTGACGTGCTGCAGAGCATGGCCGGCAGGGCCACCGACCGGCTGCAGGTGCAGGATCAGGATGCCGTCGCGCTGGAACTCGGGCTGGACGACCGGGACGTGCTGCTGCGGCACGTCGCCGCCATCGCCCGGACGGTCGACCACGCCAGCGACATGACCTGGCACCGGGTCGATCGCGCGCTGAGCGGGTCGAGGGGATCGGTCACCGAGGTCGGCGGCCGGCTGGTCCGCCGCGCGGAACGCACCCCGCTGGCCGACGGCATCGTGGAGCAGGAAGGCGAAGCCGTGCTGGCCCGCGGCGTGAACCCCGCCACCGATCCCACCCTGGTGGTGCGCGCCGCCGCGGCCGCCGCGCAGGCGGGACTCCCGGTCTCGCCGGCCACCGTGGTGCGGCTGGCCAAGAGCTGCCCGCCGTTGCCCGAGCCCTGGCCGCCGATCGCGCTGGACGCGTTCCTGGCCCTGATCGGTGCCGGCGAGCCGATGATCGCGGCGTGGGAGGACCTCGACCAGGCGGGGCTGATCTCCAGCCTGCTGCCGGGGTGGGAGCGGTTGCGGTCGATGCCGCAGCGGGAACCGATCCATCAGTTCACCGTCGACCGGCACCTGATGCAGACTGCGGTGAACGCATCTTCGTTGGTGCGCAAGGTGTCCCGGCCCGATCTGCTGCTGCTGGCGGCGATCTTCCACGACATCGGCAAGGGGCTGGACGGGGACCACTCGACGCTGGGTGCGGACCTGGTGGTGCCGTGGCTGACCCGGATGGGTGTGGAGCCGGACGCAATTGCAGTGATCAGCACAGTGATCCGCTACCACCTGCTGCTCGGCGACACCGCCTCCCGCCGCGATCCCGACGATCCCGCGACGGTGGCGTTCATCGTCGACGCGGTGGGTGATGCGCCCACCCTGGAGTTGCTGCACGCGCTGTCGGAGGCGGACGCCAGGGCGGCCAGCCCGGCGGCGTGGACCACCTGGAAGGCCGGGCAGATCGGCCACCTGGTGGCCAGGGCACGCCGCGCGCTGGCCGGCGAGGAGCCTCCACCACCGCCGGCGATCAGCCAGGTCGAGCGTGAGCTGATCGACGCCGGTGGGGTGGGCATCGTCATCGAGCAGGTGCCCGGCGCGCTGCGGGTGACCATCACCGCGCCCGATCGGCCGGGCCTGCTGGCTGCGTCGGCGGCCGTGCTGACCCTGCATCGGCTGACGGTGCGCGCCGCCGGGCTGCGGACCATCGAGGGCACCGCGCTGCAGACCTGGACCGTTGCCCCGCAGTTCGGTGACGCCCCGGCGGCGGCCACCCTGCGGGCGGACCTCATCCGTGCCCTCGACGGCAGCCTGGACATCGCGTCCCGGATGGCCAAACGGTCGGCGCCGGCCAGGCGCGGTTTGGCGGCCCCGCCGGCGGTACACGTCATCGACGGTGCGTCGGAACGCTCCACGGTGCTGGAGGTACGTGCCCACGACATCCCCGGCCTGCTGTACTCGGTTGCCTCCGTGCTGACCACGCTGGGCATCAGTGTGATCTCGGCTCGGGTGGGCACCCTTGGCGCCGAGGCCGTCGACGTCTTCTACGTGCGGTCCGCGGACGGCTGTCCGCTGTCCGCTGCCCGGGGGCGGGAGATCGCCGCAGCGGTCCGCGACGCACTGTCCTGATCCTGGCCTGACCCCTGGATACGGTGGTGGTGGACAGACCGTCGGTGTGAAGCGGGACAATGGCCCGGATCGACCCATGCACACCCAAAATCCTGTGAGGCCCGTCAAGTGTTCGAAACCCTGTCCGACCGGCTTGCCACGGTCTTCTCCAACCTCCGCGGCAAGGGCCGACTGTCCCCGCAGGACATCGACGCCACCTGCCGGGAGATCCGCATAGCCCTGTTGGAGGCGGACGTCGCGCTGCCCGTGGTGCGGGCGTTCATCGCGCGTATCAAGGAACGCGCCACCGGGGCGGAGGTCTCCGGCGCGCTGAACCCGGCGCAGCAGGTCGTCAAGATCGTCGACGAGGAGCTCATCGCGATCCTCGGCGGCGAGACCAGACGGCTGACCTTCGCCAAGACCCCGCCGACGGTCATCATGCTGGCCGGCCTGCAGGGCTCCGGCAAGACGACGCTGGCCGGCAAGTTGGGCCTGTGGCTCAAGGGGCAGGGGCACACCCCACTGCTGGTCGCCTGCGACCTGCAGCGGCCGAACGCCGTCACCCAGCTGCAGGTGGTCGGCGAGCAAGCCGGCGTGCAGGTCTACGCGCCGGAACCGGGCAGCGGCGTCGGCGATCCGGTCGCGGTGGCGCACGGGGGTATCGCGCACGCCCGGGTCCGGATGCACGACATCGTCATCGTCGACACCGCCGGCCGGCTGGGTGTGGACACCGAGATGATGAACCAGGCCATCAACATCCGCGACGCGGTCGATCCGAACGAGATCCTGTTCGTCGTCGACGCGATGATCGGCCAGGATGCGGTCGCCACCGCCGAGGCTTTCCGCGACGGCGTCGGGTTCACCGGCGTGGTGCTGACCAAGCTCGACGGTGACGCCCGCGGTGGCGCCGCGCTGTCAGTGCGACAGGTCACCGGCGCGCCGATCATGTTCGCGTCCACCGGCGAGAAGCTCGCGGATTTCGACACCTTCCACCCGGACCGGATGGCCTCCCGGATCCTGGGCATGGGCGACATGCTCACCCTGATCGAGCAGGCGGAGAACGTCTTCGAGGCCGACCAGGCGGAGGAGATGGCGGCCAAAATGGCCGGCAACGACTTCACCCTTGACGATTTCCTGCAGCAGATGATGATGATCCGCAAGATGGGTCCGATCGGCGGCATCCTCGGCATGCTGCCCGGCGCCGGCCAGATGAAGGAGGCGCTGGCAGGAGTCGACGACCGGGACATCGACCGCACCGCCGCGATCATCCAGTCCATGACGCCGGGCGAGCGGACCGACCCGAAGATCATCAACTCATCCCGCCGGCAGCGCATCGCCAAAGGCTCGGGATCCACCGTCGCGCAGGTCAATGCTTTGGTGGACAGGTTCTTCGAGGCCCGCAAGATGATGTCGTCGATGGCCGGGCGGTTCGGTCTGCCCGGCACGCGCCCGTCGAACCGCAAGGCGGTCAAGGGTCGCGCAAAGAAGGGGGCGAAGCGTTCCGGTAAGGGCCCGACTCCGCCGAAGGTGAAGGGGATGCCCGGCTTCCCGGGAATGGGTGGGATGCCCGGCGGGATGGGTGGCATGCCGGCCGGGATGGGCGGCGCAACCGGCGGCAAGCCAGGTCAGCTGCCCGGCGGATTCGGACTCGACCAGCTGCCACCCGGCTTCGACCCGTCCCAACTGAAGTTCCCGAAGAAGTAGACGGTGGGCGGCCTGCACGTCACCGGGACCGACGCGGGTACCGGCGATCTGATCGACCTGTGGGCCGTCGGCGGCGCGTTCGTGGACGCCCCGGCAAGTGAACCGGGCATCGAGCTGACCGGCTGGGTGTTGCCCGGGTTCGTCGACGCGCACTGCCACGTCGGGTACTCCACGCACGGCGTCGTCACCATGGACGAGGCCGAACAGCAGGCCATCACCGCGATGCACACCGGTGCCCTGGCGCTGCGCGACTGCGGGTCGCCGCTGGACACCCACGAACTGGCCGGCCGCGACGACCTGCCGGTGCTGATCCGTGCCGGCCGGCACATCGCGGTGACCAAGCGCTATGTCCGTGATCTCGGGGTGGACCTGGACGACCCGGCCGACCTGCCCGCCGAGGTGGCCCGGCAGCTCGCCTACGGCGACGGGCGCTGGGTCAAGATCGTCGGCGACTGGATCGACCGGTCCATCGGCGACCTGGCTCCGTTGTGGCCGGACGACGTATTGGTCGAGGCGATCGCCGTCGCGCACCGTGCGGGCGCGCGGGTCACCGCGCACGTCTTCGGCGAGGACGCGCTGCCCGGGCTGCTGGCCGCCGGGATCGACTGCATCGAGCACGGCACCGGGCTGACCGACGACACCATCCGGACAATGGCGGCAAGCGGGGTGCACCTGGTCCCGACGTTGATCAACATCGCGAACTTCCCGTCGTTCGCCGACGCCGCGGCCCGGTTCTCCGGCTACGCCCGGCACATGCGTGAGCTGTACGCGCGCAGCGACACGACGTACCGCAACGCGGTGGACGCGGGCGTCGCGATCCATGCCGGCACCGACTCCGGCGGCTTCATCGTGCACGGCCGGGTGGTCGACGAGGTGGTCGCGCTGGGCGGCATCATGGACCGGCGGCAGGCGCTTCGCTCCGCCGCCCACCAGGCGCGGGAGTGGCTCGGATTGCCGACCTACCAGCCCGGGTCGAGCGCGGATCTGGTGGTCTACGCCGAGGATCCCGGGGCGGATCCCGAGGTGTTGCGGCACCCCGTCGCGGTGGTGCGGCACGGCCGGGTGGTGCGTGGTTCGTCCGGTGCGGAATGACGGTGGTTAGTTCCCGACAGCTGCGTCTGGCAGAATAAGGCGGTCACGGCTGTCACCCGGCCCCTCTCACCGGGTACGGCCGCCATTGGCGCGTCATGAGTCCGGGCCCCCACACGGATATCGCGGCCGCACACCCGCAAACCGCAAGGAGAAGTCCACCACTGTGGCTGTCAAGATCAAGCTCGCTCGTTTCGGAAAGATCCGCGAGCCGTTCTACCGCGTTGTCATCGCCGATGCCCGCACCCGCCGCAGCGGCCGTGCCATCGAGAACATCGGTAAGTACCACCCGAAGGCCGAGCCGAGCGTCATCGAAATCGACTCCGACCGGGTGCAGTACTGGCTCGGCGTCGGCGCCCAGCCGACCGAGACGGTGCTCTCGCTGCTGAAGGTGACCGGCGACTGGCAGAAGTTCAAGGGCCTACCCGGCGCAGAGGGCACGCTGCGCGGCCAGCCGGAGAAGGCCGACAAGCGTGCGCTGTACGAGGCCGCGCTCGCCTCCGTGGGCGGCGACGACGGCCCGTCCGCGACCACCCCGAAGCGGAAGGCCGCTGCCGCGCCCGAGCCGACCCCCGTTCCGGAACCGACCCCCGCTCCGGAACCGACTCCCGCTCCGGAACCGACCGCCGCTCCGGAACCGACCGCCGCGCCCGCCGCCGCAGAATCGCCCGCCGGCTCCACGACCTCGTCGTGAGCGTCCTCGAGGACGCCCTGGAGCATCTGGTCCGGGGCATCGTCGACCACGATGACGAGGTCAGCGTGGAGATGTCGACCGGGCGCCGTGGCCGCACCCTGCAGATCAGGGTGCACCCCGACGACCTGGGCAAGGTGATCGGCCGGGGCGGCCGCACCGCGACCGCGCTGCGCACGGTGATGAGCGCCGTCGGCGGCCGCGGCATTCGCGTCGACGTCGTCGACACAGACCGCTGAGGCAACCGATCAGCGTGCAGATGGTGGTGGTCGGCCGGATCGGCCGCCCCCACGGGGTGCGCGGTGAAGTGACGATCGCGCCGTCCACCGACGATCCGGATGCCCGGTTCGCCGTCGGTAGCCAGCTGTCCACCGACCCGGCGTCCCGAGGACCGTTGACGGTCACCGGGTTTCGCCGGTCCGGGCGGATGCTGGTGCTCGCCTTCGACGGTTTCGCCGACCGCGACGCCGCCGAGACCCTCCGCGGGGTCGCGTTGACCGTGGATGCCTCGACGCTGCCGGTGCCGGACGATCCCGACGAGTTCTACGACCACCAGCTGATCGGCCTGGCCGTGCTCAACGGTGAGGGCACGGTGCTCGGTGAGGTCGTCGACGTGCTGCACCCGCCGGCCGCGCCCGTGCTGACGGTGCGCAGGCCCGACGGGTCGGAGGAACTGGTGCCGTTCGTGTCCGCGATCGTGCCGGTCGTCGACCTGGGAGCCGGCCGACTGGTGGTCGATCCGCCGGACGGGATGTTCGGCTGATGCGGATCAGCGTGATCACCATCTTCCCCGGCTACCTCGATCCGCTCCGGGAGTCGTTGCTCGGCAAGGCGATCGCGGACGGTGTGATCGAACTGGCCGTGCACGACCTGCGGGACTGGACGACCGACCGGCACCGGTCCGTCGACGACGCACCCTACGGCGGCGGGCCCGGGATGGTGATGAAGCCCGACGTGTGGGGACGCGCGCTGGATGCGGTGTGCGGTGATCCAACAGCAGTCGGGCAGACAGTCGACACACCCACGCTGATCGTGCCCACCCCGGCCGGCCGCCGGTTCGACCAGGCAGTGGCCACCGAATTGGCCACCGAACTCAGTGCCGACGGTCAGCTGGTCTTTGCCTGCGGCCGCTACGAAGGCATCGACCAGCGGGTGATCATCGACGCGGCCACCCGGATGCCGGTGCGCGAACTGTCCATCGGCGATTACGTGCTGGCCGGTGGCGAGGTCGCGGCCATGGTCATGATCGAGGCGGTGATCCGGCTGATCCCGGGGGTGCTCGGCAATCCCGACTCCGCCGGGGAGGACTCGTTCTCCGGCGCGCTCACGGGTTTGCTGGAAGCGCCGTCCTTCACCAGACCGCCGGTGTACCGCGGCATCGCCGTTCCGGAGGTGCTCACCAGCGGTGATCACGGGGCCGTCGCGCGCTACCGGCACGAGGAGTCGCTGCGCAGGACCGCAGCCAACCGGCCCGATCTGCTGCCCGCGGTCGACGGCTGAGCACAACGGGGTCGCCGTTTTCCGATCTGGGTGGGCATCTGGCAGACTGGAGCGGTTGCCGTCATGGCGGCCGTTCTGGCGCGCTCAGCCGCGCGCCCCCTGAACATACTGATGAGGATGACGAAAATGAACACCCTGGACGCCCTGGACGCCGCCTCGCTGCGGACCGATATCCCGGACTTCCGTCCCGGCGACACGGTGAAGGTGCACGTCAAGGTCATCGAGGGCTCGCGTTCTCGTATCCAGGTCTTCGCCGGTCACGTGATCCGCCGGCAGGGTGGCGGCATCCGCGAGACCTTCACCGTTCGCAAGATCAGCTTCGGCGTCGGTGTGGAGCGCACCTTCCCGGTGCACTCGCCGAATCTGGACCGGATCGAGCTGGTCACCCGCGGCGACGTCCGCCGGGCCAAGCTGTACTACCTGCGTGATCTGCGGGGCAAGGCCGCCAAGATCAAGGAGAAGCGCTCGGGCCGCTGATAGGGATCAGGTGAGCGGGGAATCCGACTCGATTGGGCGCCTTGGCATGTCAGCTGACGGCGGCTTGACGGACGGCACGTAGCCTGACGCTGATGACTGAGAACGTCCCCGACCCGGCGCGGCCGCCGCGGCCCCGGCACGTCGTCGACGGCGACGACTTCGAGGCCGATCTCGACGACGATCCGCCAGCCGCACCCGGCTCTCGGCCGGCGCCCGAGCCGGTGGCGCCCGAGCGCGCCGCACCGGCCAACGTCGGCCATGCGCCGGCGGCGCCGCCGCAGAAGAAGCGCCGACCGTTCTGGATCGAACTGCCGATCCTCATCCTCATCGCATTCGGCCTGACCTTCCTGATCCAGACATTCATCGCAAAGGTCTACTACGTGCCGTCCGGGTCGATGGAGCAGACGCTGCACGGCGTCGCCTCCGGCGGCGACCGGATCCTGGCCAACAAGGTCGTCTACGACTTCCGCGACCCGGCGCAGGGCGATGTCGTGGTGTTCGCCGGGCCGCCGACCTGGGTGCCGGAGACCCGTATCGCGGAACCGACCAGCTGGCTGGGCTCGGCGCTGCAGTCGCTGGGTTCGGTCGTCGGCATCGCTCCGCCGAACGAGAAGGATTACGTGAAGCGGGTCATCGCGGTCGGTGGCCAGACGGTTCAGTGTTGCGACGCGCAGGGCGCGGTCACGGTGGACGGGCGATCGCTGGTCGAGCCGTACATCTACGAGCCCATCGAGTTCGTCCCCGGCGAGCTGGACTGCAGTTCCAGCCCCATGTCCCGGCGGTGCTTCGGTCCGGTGACGATCCCGGCGGGACAGCTGTGGGTGATGGGGGACCACCGGTCGGATTCGGCCGACTCGTCCTACCAATGTCAGGGCTTCGCGCCTGGCAGCGGTGCGCAGTGCCAGGGGCCCGTCCCGGTCGAGAATGTCATCGGCAAGGCCGTGTTCATCGTGATGCCGCCGTCACGGTGGGGGACGATCGGCGACCCGGACATCGACCCCGGCAACCAGAATGCCCTGTCCGCGGCGGCGACCATGGGCGCCCCCGGCGCGCTCGGGCTGCTGGCCGCGGTCGGATTGCGCGGCGCCTTGGTGATCCGCCGGAAGCGGCGCCGATGAGGCGCCGATGACCACGGCGAGCCGGGTCCTCAAGGTCACGCTGCCCGCGCAGGCCGGGCATCGCCCGCACCTGCGGGTGGAGAAGGAACTGCTCAGGTCCGGGACCAGCAGGCTGGCCGCGATGGACGAGGTCGGCCGCGGCGCGCTGGCCGGGCCGGTCACCGTCGGCGTCGTGGTTGTCACCACCGCCGTCGGACGGGTGCCGACGGGGCTGCGCGACTCGAAACTACTGACCCCCGCCGCCCGGGATGCGCTGGTCCGGCCGGTGCGCCGGTGGGTGGCGGACTGGGCGGTCGGTCACGCCAGCCCGGCCGAGATCGACACCTACGGCATCATCGCCGCGCTGCGGATGGCCGGGCAGCGGGCGCTGGCCGGGTTGTCCGGCCCAGTCGACGCTGTGCTGCTGGACGGCTCGCACGACTACCTGAGCACTCCGTCGTTGCTCCCGCCCGCCGACGACGACCATCCGCCGCTGTTCGAGGTGCAGGTCGAGGTGCCACCCTGCGCCGAGCCGCCCGTGCACGTGCGGGTCAAGGCGGACCTGACCTGCGCGGCCGTGGCAGGGGCGAGCGTGCTGGCCAAGACCGAGCGGGACCGGTTGCTGGTCGAGCTGTCCGCCGCCTACCCGCAGTACAACTTCGCGGTCAACAAGGGGTACGGCACGCCCGAGCACCTTGCCGCGCTGCGCACGTGCGGGCCGTCCGTGGTGCATCGTCGCAGCTGGCGGCTGCCGTACGAGGATCCCGAGTTGTTCGGCGACCCGGCCGGCGGCATGTTGGACCGGCTGGAGGATGATGAGGCCGTGATCGATCTGGACCGTGATCTGGAACGTGATCTTGACTGTGATCAGGAAGGGCACGGACCGCGACTGTGAGCGCAGAGGATCTCGAACAGTACGAGACCGAGATGGAGCTTCAGCTCTACCGGGAATACCGGGACATCGTCGGCCAGTTCTCGTACGTGGTGGAGACCGAGCGGCGGTTCTACCTGTGCAACGCGGTCGACCTGCAGGTGCGAAACCCTGATGGGGACATGTATTTCGAGCTGCGGATGTCCGACGCGTGGGTCTGGGACATGTACCGACCGGCCAGGTTCGTGAAGAACGTCCGCGTGGTGACGTTCAAGGACGTCAACGTCGAGGAGCTGGACAAGCCCGAGCTGCGGCTGCCCGAGGAGAATCCGTTCGGCTGAGTCACCAGGCGCGCATCCCGCTGGGGTCGTCGGCGGCGCGGCGCAGCACGGGCATCGCCCGGTCCAGGGTCAACCGGAGCTCGGGTGATTTCACCAGCAGGCCGGAGATCAGCGGGGCCAGCTGCCCGGCATGC
>Ga0209385_1000702_pt1 | contig 13765 bp, 10 predicted proteins | sample NGEPerB_FD_184506 | JGI IMG/M metagenome (GOLD analysis project Ga0209385, IMG submission 184506) | Arctic peat soil microbial communities from the Barrow Environmental Observatory site, Barrow, Alaska, USA - NGEE PermafrostAB12-B... | ecosystem: Environmental > Terrestrial > Soil > Wetlands >... | reverse complement strand
GCGGCTGGCGCTCGGCAAGGGTCGGCGAGAGCATCATCGCCTCGTCCAACTTCACAATGGTTACCGCCATGGATCATCCCCGTCGCCTCGTTGTCGTCTGCCTCGCTGCGCTCGCATCGACACGCGCTCTCGCCTTCGACCGGTTCGTTCGCGGCTCCGGAAAAATCGTCACCGAACGCCGCGAGGCGACCGGCGTGGCGCGCGTCGACGTCGGCGGCGCATTCGAGGTCGAGATTCGTCAAGGCACCCAGGAAGGCATCGAGCTGAGCGGCGACGACAACCTGCTGCCCCTGATCGAAACGCGTCTCGAGGGCGCGGCCGGAGCGCGCACGCTGAAGATCAAGGCGCGCGACGACGTGCAGTGGTCGTCGTCGCAGCCGATCCGCGTGCGCATCGATCTCGTCAACCTGACGGCGCTCGATCTCGGCGGTTCGGGACGGGTCGTGGCGACCGGCCTGCATGCGCAGCGGCTCGATGTCGCGATCGGCGGTCCCGGGCGCGTCGCCCTCGCCGGCCTCGATGCGGAGCGGCTGCTGGTCAACATCGGCGGCAGCGGGCGGCTCAGCAGCGACGGGCATGCGAAGGCGCTCTCGATCAACATCGGCGGCAGCGGCGACTGCCTTCTCGCACAACTCGCGGTCGACGACGTCAACATCAGCATCGCCGGCAGCGGCAGCGCCGAGGTCAACGCGGACAAAAAGCTCGCGGTCTCGATCGCCGGCTCCGGTCGCGTGCGCTACAACGGCGCGGCGACGCCGTCGGCCAGCATCTCCGGAAGCGGCAGCGTGAAGCGGCTCTGACGCGCGCGCCGGTCATCGGCTTGCCCATGCCGCGTGTCCTTGTAACGAGACGTACGAAAGGGCCCTGCGCCGACGGGGCCTAGACTGGCCCGCATGAACGCAGCGCGCATCTGCGCGCAGGGAACCTTCATGCTCACATCGCTCTTCGGAGATCTCGGCCCGTCGCGCAAGCAACGCGACTTCGACGATACGCAAGCCGACTCGCAAGGCGGCTTCGCCGCGACGGCGATCATGGAAAGCACCGCCACGGAGGTCAACGATCGCGGCCAGATCATCGACCGCCATCTGAGCGACCTGGTCGTCACCGGCTCGCCGGCGCAGGCGATTCGCGAGCACTTCGCGGCGACCCGCGCCGATCTCGAAACCGCATCGTCGATGATTACGCTGCTCGACCCGGTCGGCGTCTGGGCGTCGGCGGTGGTCAAGGCCTTGTCGGACGCCGGCGGCCGGCCGATCGAACGCCTGCACCTGCGCGAGAAGACCACCTTGCGTACCTTGGCCATGATCGAGCGCACGACGCTCGTGCGGCGCCAGGAAGACACGCTGCGCATCTTCCACGCCGATGTTCGCGCGCCCGGTCCCGAGAACGCCGAGATACCGGTCGCGCTGATGGAGCGCAGCCAGATGACGGCCGTGATCATCGGCCCGATGCAGCCGCACGCCATCGACGCGCTGCTGTCCTCTCTGCGCCAGGCGACCAGCCTGGCGACATGGCGTTGCCCGCACCTCCTGTTCCAGCTCCCGCCGAACGCGGCGTGGATCAACGCCAAGGTCGCCTCCGTCGTGTGGCCGGATCGGCTGCACGTGCACGTCGTCAGCGAACCGATGACCGGCGCGTCGTCGGTGTGGAACGCGATGCTCGGCGTCTGGAACGAGGCCAAGCTGCAGCCGGGATGGGATCCGTCGGCGGTCTCGCCGATGCTCGGGATCAGCGATTTTCCGATCAAGGTCGGCGATCTCGGCGGCCCGGCTGCGAGCTCCGCCGCCAAGAGCGGCGATATGGCGCGCGCGTCCGGCGCGGACGCCGCGGCGATGGGCGGCACGCCGCAGCTGACGCGCAGCGTGCTCGACGCGATGCGCGGCCGCCAGGCGCTGAGCGGCCTGCTCAAGCTCGACGGACTGCTCGGCTGCGCCCTTGTCGATGCGACGACCGGCTTCGTGCTCGCCCACGAGGCGCGTGACGATCAGCCGTTCGACATGGAGCTCGCCGCCGCGGCTGCCGCGCAGGTGCTTCGGTCGCACCAGGAATCGGCGCACAGCATGGGTCTGAGCGACCCGGTCGACGAGGTCATCGTCACCGCCGGCGCACGCCACGTGCTGATCCGCGCCATGCAGCGACACGCCGACATGTTCATCGTCGCCCTGCTCGAAAAGCACCGGACGAACCTCGCGCTGGCGCGCTTCCAGCTGCTCGAGGTCGATCGCAGCCTGGCCTGATCCGTCGCGGCGGCTCAGCCGGCGCCGGGCCGCTCCCAAGCCGGCTGAGCACCCTCTCGGGGGGCAGCGAACGCAGTGAGCGTGGGGGCGAACATCTCAGCCGTCGCTGCGCGTCTTCAGCGCCAGCGCCTTGTTGGCCAGGGCATCGGCCTTTTCGTTGCAACGGTCACCGGTGTGGCCGCGCACCCAGCGCACGCTCACGTGGCGTGCATCGGCGGCCGCGAACAGCAGCTTCCAAAGCGCCAGGTTGGCAACGGCCTCGCCCTTGGAATTGCGCCAGCCCTTGCGCTCCCAGCCGGCGCGCCATTCGGTCAGGCCCTTCAGCACGTACTGGCTGTCCGAGACGAGCTCGACCGCGGCGCCGGGCGGAATCCGCTGCAGGCCTTCGAGCGCGGCCGTGAGCTCGGCGATCTGGTTGGTGCCCAGGCCGATGAAGCCGAAGTGATCGGTCTCGGCGCCCTGCGGCGCGATCAGCACCGCGCCCCAGCCGGCCGGGCCGGGGTTGGTCGGAGCGCAGGCGCCGTCGGTGTAGGCCTGCCACTTGATGCCGTCGGCCATGCTCATCGATGGTCGTCGCCGTGCATCTCGAGCTCGGCATGGCGATTCGTCACCGCGACCGGCGCCGGCGCGGTCGCCGACTTGGAGCGCGACTCGTTGCGGACCAGCCCGACCAGGCGCATGCCGCGCACGCGCTTGACGGCGACGATGTAGTAGAGCGCTCCGAACGGCGGCCACCAGCGGTCGCCCGCCCGCTCCATCCAGCCGAAGCGGGCCAGCCACGTCGCCGACGTCACCGGCGGGATGTAGCAGCCGAAGCGACCCGACTCGACCTCGAAGCTAAGCAGCCTCAGCCAGTCACGCAGGCGCCGATAGCCGATGAATTCGCCCGAGCGCGGCAGGAACAGGTCGCGCTCCTGGCCGAGACCGAGACGACGCCGAAGCCGGCCGAGCCGCTGGCGCGTGCCCCACAGGCTCGCCGGGTTGAAGCCCAGGATCAGGACGCGGCCTTCCGGCACCAGCACGCGCTCGACCTCGCGCAAGGTCAGGTGCGGGTCGCGCGCCAGCTCGAGCGCATGCGGCAGGACGACGAGGTCGAGGCTGGCCGCGTCGAAAGGCAAGGCGTGGAAGTCGCAGCGCAGCGACGGCGCGATGGCGGCCCGCAGCGGCTCGACGGGCTCGTCCGACGACGCCTCGACGGCGAGCCAGCGATGCGGCATGCGGTTGGCGCGCAGGGCATCGAGCTCGGGCAAGCCGAGCTGCAGGGCATGGAAGCCGAACACGTCGACGAGCGCCTGGTCGAGATGGCGCTGTTCCCACTCGAGCAGGTATGCCCCGACGGGTGTCTCCAGCCATTGGGGCAAATGTATGATCGCGCCTTCCCTCATGAACCTGACCGCCGTACCCGCTTTCAGCGACAACTACATCTGGATGCTCGACGACGGCCGCAGCGCCATCGTCGTCGATCCGGGCGAAGCGGGGCCGGTCGAGGCCGCGCTCGATGCCAGGCGGCTGACGCTGGCGGCGATTCTAGTGACCCACCACCATGCCGATCATGTCGGCGGCGTCGACCGCCTACGCTCGCGTCTGCAGGGGCCCGTGTTCGGGCCCGCGCACGAGGACGTGCCGCAGCCGTGCGACGGCCACGTCGAGGGCGACGTGGTCCAGGCGCTCGGGCTGCGCTTCGAGGTGATCGACGTGCCTGGGCACACCGCCGGCCACATCGCCTTCTTCAACAGCGAAGGCGCCGGCGAGCCGATCGTCTTCTGCGGCGACACGCTGTTCTCGGCCGGCTGCGGCAAGCTCTTCGAAGGCACGCCGGCGCAGATGTTCGCGTCGCTGAACAAGCTCGCGGCGCTGCCCGATGCGACGCGCGTCTGCTGCGGCCACGAATACACGGTGTCGAACCTGCGCTTCGCGCACGCGGTCGAGCCGAACAACGACGACATCGCGCGCCACATCGAGCGCTGCCAGGTCCTGCGCGCCGCAGGCAAGCCGACCGTCCCGTCGCCGATCGGGCGCGAGCGCCGCATCAATCCATTTCTTCGCTGTGCCGAGCCCGTGGTGATCGAGGCCGCGGTCGCGCATGGCGCCAGCGGACGCGGCGGCGGCGCCGTGCTCGGCGCGATCCGCACCTGGAAAAACGAGTTCCGATGACGCCCACACCGCAGGTACGCTTTCTCTCACCCGCGCAACGCCTCCTGGGTTTCGCGTGGCTGACGCCCCTTCTCCTGGCTGCCTGCGCGATGTCTCCGCCTCCTGCGCCATCGGTCGCGAGCGTCGCCAATGCGGCGACGGCAGCTTCCGCGGCCAGCGCCGGCGCGGCCGACAAGACGGTCTTGCTCGCCGCAGCCGCAGCCGCGTCGGCCGACGACGAGCAGGTCGCGGCGCCCGTTCCGGTCGACCCGGTGCGCCCCGACGTCCACGTCAACATCGACGACCGCAGCGCCCGCGTCGACCTCTGGGACCGGGTGCGCCAGGGCTTCGCGATGCCCGACATCGACAACGATCTGGTGCGCGATCGCGAACGCTGGTACGCGGCCCGCCCCGACTACGTCGCACGCATGACCGAGCGCGGCAGCCGCTATCTTTTCTACATCGTCGAGGAGCTCGACAAGCGCGGCATGCCGACAGAACTCGCGCTGCTGCCCTTCATCGAGAGCGCCTACAACCCGCAGGCGATGTCGGTGGCACGGGCCTCGGGCATGTGGCAATTCATCCCGTCCACGGGCCGCGATTTCGAGCTGAAGCAGAACGTCTTTCGCGACGATCGCCGCGACGTGCTGGCCTCGACCCGCGCCGCGCTCGACTACCTGCAAAAGCTCCACATCATGTTCGGCGACTGGCAGCTCGCGCTCGCCGCCTACAACTGGGGCGAAGGCAACGTGCAGCGCGCCGTCGCGAAGAACCAGAAAGCCGGCCTGCCGACCGACTACCTGAGCCTGAAGATGCCGGCGGAAACGCAGCTGTACCTGCCGAAGCTGCAGGCGGTGAAGAACATCGTTTCCCGGCCTGCCGATTTCCATCTGGCCCTTCCGGAAATGTTCAACCACCCGTACTTTCTCGCCGTGCCGATCGAGCACGACATGGACGTCGCCGTGGCCATCAAGCTCGCCGGCATCCCGCTCGACGAATTCCAGACGCTCAATCCGCAGATGAACCGGCCGGTCATCCTGGCCGCCGGCACGCCACAGGTGCTACTGCCTTACGACAACGCCAACCGCTTCGTGCGCGACCTGCCGCAGCACCGTGGCCCGCTCGCCACCTGGACAGCCTGGACGGCGCCGAAGACGATGAAGCCGACCGAAGCGGCGAAGTCGGTGGGCATGAACGAAGAGGCGCTGCGCGAGGTCAACCACATTCCTTCGCGCATGCTGATCAAGGCCGGCTCGACGCTGCTCGTGCCGCGCGGAATCGCGCTGGTGGCCGACGTGTCGAGCCACGTTGCCGACAACGCCACGCTCGCCCTGGCGCCCGACGCACCGCCGCTGCACAAGCTGCGTTTGCGCGCCGGGCGCCGCGACAGCGTCGCGTCCGTGGCGACGCGCTATCGCGTCAACGCCGTCCAGGTCGCGGAGTGGAACCAGGTCGCGGCGAACGCGCGCTTCTCGCCGGGGCAATCGGTCATCGTCTATGTCTCGCAGGGCGGCCGCAAGGCGCCAGGGGCGACCACGCGCACGGCGCGAGCGACCGCGCACCACGCCGCATCGACACACGTCGCTGCAGGCCACGCAGTGCGCACGTCGATGTCGGCCCGCGTCGCGAAGAGCTCGTCGACAGGCACAGGCCACGCGACGAAGAACGTGCGGCTGGCCAAAAACTGACCGGCCGCGCTGCGCGCGCCCCTCCACCGGACGTCAGCGCCTGTCGACGAAGGCGTGGGCGATCGTGCCGAGATCGACGTACTCGAGCTCGCTGCCGATCGGCACGCCCCGCGCCAGCCGCGTCACGCGCACGTCGCGCGAGCGGAGCGCCTCGGCCAGCACATGCGCGGTGGCCTCGCCTTCGGCGGTGAAGTTGGTGGCGACGATGACCTCCTCGACGGTGCCGTCGGTGGCCCGGTCGAGCAACTGGCGCGCACCGATCTCGGCCGGGCCGATGCCATCGAGCGGGCTCAGCCGACCCATCAACACGAAGTAGAGGCCGTGGTAGCTGCCGGTGCGTTCGATCGCCGCCTGGTCTGCCGGCGTCTCGACCACCGCGAGCTGGCGTCGATCGCGCGCGGCGTCGAGACAGATGCTGCAGACCGGCTGCTCGGTGAAGGTGTGGCAGAGCTCGCAGTGGCGCACCCGTGACGTCGCCTGCAGCAAAGCGTCGGCGATGCGCCGCGCGCCGTCGCGGTCGTGCTGCAGCAGGTGGTACGCCATGCGCTGCGCCGACTTGACGCCGACACCGGGCAGACGGCGCAGCGCTTCGACCAGCCCTTCGAGCGAGGCTTCAGCCGCCACGTGAGGGCATCAGAACGGGAGCTTCATGCCGGGGGGCAGCGGCATGCCTGCCGTCAGCTTGCCCATCTTCTCGGAGCTCACCGCTTCGGCGCGGCGCACGCCGTCGTTGAAGGCGGCGGCGATCAGGTCTTCGAGCATGTCCTTGTCGTCGCCGACCAGGCTCGGGTCGATGGTGACGCGCTTGACATCGTGCTTGCAGGTCATCGTCACCTTGACGAGGCCGGCGCCCGACTGGCCCTCGACCTCGATCGTCGCCAGCTCGTCCTGCGCCTTCTTGAGGTTGTCCTGCATCGCCTGCGCCTGCTTCATCAGCCCGGCGAGTTGGCCCTTCATCATGGTGCTGCTCCTGAAAAATCAGACGGGTTTGACCGAGCCCGGAACGATGCGTGCGGTCTTGTATTGGGCGAGCAGGGCCTTGACGAGCGGATCGTCCTGGATGACCTGCTCCGCTTCCGCCTGCCGGCGACGCTGCTCGACGGCGTCGCGCTCGGCCGGCGAATCGGCGGCGATGCCGGCCTCGACCTCGATGCGCACCGGCCGACCGGCGGCTTCGGCGAGCGCCGCCTGCAAGCGCTCGCGCAAGGCCGGTGCGCGCAGGTTTTCGCGCTCGACGCGCAAGCGCCAGAGTTGCGCCGCCTCGCCGTCGACCACGCCGACGCACTCGGCCTGCATCGCCAGCTCGCGCACCATCGCGCCGATGCTGCCGGCCAGGGCCATGCGGCGGACCGCCTCGGCCCAGCGATCGGCGGCGGCGGGGTCGTGCGCCGCTGCGGGATCGCGCTCCCGCGCGGTCAGGACGGGCGACGAGTCGGCTGCTCGACGTGGCGCCGGATCCGGCCTGGCCGGTGTTGGGACGGCGATCGGAGCGGCGACCGGAGCGTCGATGCGTGCGACCTCCGGCGCTGCAGGGGCGCTGCGCGGCACGTTGCCGGCGGGCGCCGTCACCTGCCGATCGCGCGGCGGAAAAGCAAGCATGCGCAGCAGCACCATCAGCAAACCGCTGTATTCGTCGGGGGCGAGCGGCAGCTCCGCGCGGCCGTGCAGGACGATGCTGTAGAGCAGCTGCGTCTCATCGGCCGGCAACACGCCGGCCAGGCGGCCGACGCTGGCCGCTTGCGTATCGTCGTCGGTGCCGGCGTCGCCGACCGCCTGCAGCACAGCCATCTCCTGCAGCAGGATGGCCATCTCTTCCAGCGTGCCCGTCGCCGAGAGGCCGAGCTCGCGCAAGCCGTCGACGGTGGCGACCAGGGCGCGACCGTCCTGCGCCGCGAGCGCCTCGACCAGCCGCACGGCGTGGCCGCGATCGACCGCACCGAGCATGCGCCGGACCGGCGTCTCGTCGACCGCTCCGCCACCATAGGCGATCGCCTGGTCGGCCAGCGACAGCGCGTCGCGCATCGAGCCGTGCGCGGCGCGGGCGATCAGCTTGAGTGCCGGCAGCTCGGAGCCGATCGCTTCGTCGCGCAGCACGCCGACGAGATAGTCGACGATCGTCTGCGGCGCCATCGGCCGCAGGTTGAACTGCAGGCAGCGCGACAGGACCGTCGCCGGCACTTTCTGCGGATCGGTCGTGGCGAGAACGAACTTGAGGTAGTCGGGCGGCTCCTCGAGCGTCTTCAGCATCGCGTTGAACGCCGTCGTCGAGAGCATGTGCACTTCGTCGATCATGTAGACCTTGAACCGGCCGATGGTCGGCTTGTAGACGGCCTGGTCGAGTAGCTGCGTGATCTCGTCGACGCCGCGGTTCGATGCCGCGTCGAGCTCGACGTAGTCGATGAAGCGGCCGGCGTCGATGGCGGTGCAGGCCGCACACACGCCGCACGGGTGCGAGGTGATGCCGCCGCTGCCGTCCGGCCCGGTGCAGTTGAGCGACTTGGCGAGGATGCGCGCGATCGTCGTCTTGCCGACGCCGCGCGTGCCGGTGAAGAGATAGGCGTGGTGCAGGCGCCCCTGCGTCAGTGCGTTGGCAAGGGCCTGGACGACGTGCGGCTGCCCGACCAGCGCCTCGAAATTGCGCGGCCTGTATTTGCGCGCCAGCACCGTGGTCGACATGCGATCGATTCTACGGGCCGGCCCTCCTTGACCTCGGGACGCTGCGGGATAATCGCGCCACTTCGCCCTTCACGATGCCGACCGACCCGACCCCCTCCACGGCCCTCGACTACGGCGGCGCGGGCGTCGACTACAGCGTCATCGATCCGCTCAAGCTCGCCGCGCAACGCGCCGCCGCGTCGACAGCCACGCACCTCGACGCGCACGGCTTCAGCGAGGTCGAGGCGTCGCGCGGCGAATCGGCCTATGTGGTCGACGTCGGGCCGTTCTATCTGGCGAGCATCGTCGAATGCCTTGGCTCGAAGGCGCTGGTCGCCGACGAGATGGCCACGCTCACCGGCCGGAGCGCCTACGCGGCGATCGCGCAGGACACCATCGCGATGGCGGTGAACGATCTCGTCACCGTCGGTGCGACGCCGCTCGTCGTGCAGGCCTACTGGGGCGCAGGCGGCTCCGAATGGTTCGGCGACGCCGAGCGGGCGGCCGCGCTCATCGAGGGTTGGAAACGGGCCTGCGATCACTGCGGCGTCGCCTGGGGCGGCGGCGAAACACCGGCGCTCGGCGGCATCGTCGAAGCCGGCCGGATCGACCTCGCGGCCTCGTGCACAGGCATCGTCAGCCCGAAGGAACGCCTCTCGCTCGGCGAGCGCCTGACCGCCGGCGACGCGATCGTCCTGCTCGCCTCGAGCGGCATCCATGCCAACGGCCTCAGCCTCGCCCGTCGCGTCGCCGAGCGGCTGCCGCAGGGCTACCTCACGCCGCTGCCAGGCAGCGCCGTTCCGATCACGCTCGGCGCCGCGCTGCTGGAGCCGACGACGCTCTATTCGCCGATGACGGAAGCGCTCGCCAGGGCCGGCATTCGCGTCCACTACGCCGCCAACATCACCGGTCACGGCTGGCGCAAGCTGATGCGCCACCGGGCCGACTTCACCTACCGCATCCACACGGTGCCCGACGTTCCTCCGGAGTTGCGCTTTCTTCAGGCCGAGGCGCAGATGTCGCACCGCGAGGCCTACGGCACCTTCAACATGGGCGCCGGCTTCGCGCTGTTCGTCGCGCCGGAGGATGCCGAAGCGACCGTCGCCGTGTCGCGCAAGGCCGGCATCGATGCCTGGATCGCCGGCGTCGTCGAGCCGGGCGAGAAGCGGGTCGTCATCGAGCCGCTGCGCATCGAATTCGACGGCAGCGAACTCGGCTTGCGGATCTGAGCGAAGGCCCGCCGGAAACGAGGGCAACCCGCTTCACTAGAATGCACCCCGACGGGCCTCCCCGCATGGAAGCGCGGCCAACCGGGTCAGGTCGGGAACGAAGCAGCCCCAACCGTTGCGACCAGTGCCGGGGTCAGGCTCGTCACCTCGCTGTCGGCAAGCGCGCTGAGCGCACTGTCGACCGCGTCCACATCGCCCGGCCCCGTTCGACCTTTCGGCAGCGCCGCCCCTTTTCGCAGCACGTCTCGTGCTTCCTGCAGGCACTCGGCGATGGCGCGCGTGTTGAGCCGCAAGACGCGCGTGTAACGCTGCGCAATGTGGGCGAGCGCAGCCCCGAACTTCTGCGGCGGCAGATCGCTCACCGCATCGACCACTTCGTTGGCCGCGCTGGCGACGATGCGCAGCACGTCGCCGTCGCCGTCGGGCTTGCGCACCGGCGCATCGACGGGCAGGCGCCGGATCATGTGCAGGACCTCGTCGCCGAGGCCCCAGTGCCGTGCGACGGCGCTGGTAAACAGCTCCGTGTCGATACCGAGAACGGCGAAGCCCGCCGCCTCCGCGCTCATGCCCGGCATCTCCGGCGTGGCGCCGTTCGCGGGCACCGACTGCACGAGCTGGCGGATCTGCTCGGCCTCGTCGGCGAAGTGGTAGCTCAGCATGAGCCGGCTGAGGTTTTGCATCGCGGCGATCAGGTAGACGACTTCGCCGTCGTAGCCGGCCGGCCGCATCGCCTGCGCCAGATGCCCCGCGAGGCGAACCCGCTCGATCGCCACGTGCAGGCTCCTGGCGCCGGCGTCGTCGAGCGGCCCGGGCCATTCCCGCAAGGTGTTCGCGGCCAGCCGTACACCGTTGACGCCGATCAGGGCGACAACGCGACGCAGCGTCAGGACCGGCCCGTTGCCGGCGATCTGCGTGCCCTGGACCTGTGCGCTGTTGAGCGTGCGCAGCAGCTCGAATGACAGGGCGAGATCGGGAAGCATGTGCCGCGCGATCTCGTCGGTACGCTGGCTTTCGATGGCGGTGACGCGCTGGACCCGGGCCGCGAGCCCCGGCAGCGCCGGCAAGTGTCCGACCGAGCGCAGCCGATCGAGGAGCAGGCCGACCGGTCCGCCGTCGTCTTCGGAAATGGCTTCGCGCCAGCCGTTCAGTGCGCCGAGGAAGGTGCGCGCGCTGCGATAGCGCAGGCGCTTCTGTCCGGTCGTGCTGCGGTTGACGATGGCGCGCAAGGCATCGGGCACCGATTGCGGCATGGTCCACGGCAGGCGCACGAACTCACGGCCCTGCGGCGCCATCCGGTCCATGGCGCGGCCGAGGTCGGCGATCCCGAGCGCCGGCTCGCCGGCCAGCAGCCCGTGCAGCAGCAGCCCGCAGGCGAGCACGTCGCGCTCGGCCGCCGCCCGCTGCGCGCGCAGGGTCGACGGATCGAGCGGCATCAGGCCGCTGTCGTCGCCACGGCGGCGGGCCTCGGCGACCTCGCCGTCGCGGGCCACGCCGAGCGCCATGACGCTGACCTGGTTCTTGTCGTTGACGAGGACGTTGTGCGACTGCAGATCGAGATGGGCCATGCCGGCGTCGTGCGCGAAGGCCAGCCCGCGCAGCACCTCGGCGAGCCACGCGGCGATGTCCTCGAGCTGCGGCCGCGGGTGCGCCGCCAGCCATTCGTCGAGCGTGACGCCGGCGCGCCGGTCGACCGCGACATAGGGCCAATGCTCGTGGATGTTGCATTCCATCGGCCGGGCGATGTTCGGATGGTCGAGCCGCGCAGCCCGGCGCGCCTCGGCGAGCCAGGCACTTGCCGCGGCCGCACCGGCGGGCGCCACCCGCGGCATCGTCAGCATCGCCTCTGCCCCGCCGTGCGAATCGACGGCGAGCCACGTCATCGTCGCATCGCTCTTGCCGAGCAGGCTGCGCAGACGGAACCGGCCGAACACATGCGCGCCGGTCGGCGAAGCGGAAACAGGAGCGGCGGCGGGCAGCATCGCGAAAGACGGAGTTGCTGGATTGAACCGCGATCGGAGCCGATGGAAGAGCCGATCAGCGCCGCGAACCCCACGCATCTCTGCCGCATTTCACGCTCGGTCGATCTCGACGACGTTGCCCTCGCCGGTGACGAAGGCGCAACGAACCTCGTCGCCGGACTGCGCGGCGTGAACTGCGTCTCGGTAACGCAGCAGCTGCTGGCGATACGGTTCAAGCGCCTCGGGCGTGTGGCTGAGCTTGTAGTCGAGCACCCACCAGCATGGCCGGCCGTCGCGACCGCCGTCGTCGGTCGTGGCCGCCTGGTTGTCGAGCAGCACCAGACGATCCAATCGCAGCAACTCGCCTTGCCACGCGATCGGCACCTCGTTGCCGGCCCAGCGCAGGGACGCGCCGGCGAAAAATCGGGCGCACGCCGGACTGTCGAGAATCGCTCGCGCGCTGCGTTCGACCGCCGTCGGCGCCGCGCCGAACTCGCGCGCCGCGGCAGCCGCTGCCTCGCCCAGCGCGAAGGTGGCGATCGGCGTCGCGCCTGACCACTCGAGCACGCGATGCACGGCGCGACCGATCGCCGCTGCACGCGCATCGCCGTCGTCGGTCGCGGCCACGGGTGCCGTCGCCCCGCGTCGCCACGCCGCCACCGCTTTCATGGTCGGCGGCGGCATCGGACGCCCAGGCGCGGCGTCGAATGCCGGCGCCGGCCCTGTCGCAGGACGGGAGGTCCACGGCGACACGATGGCCGCCAACCGCGCCGACCACGACACGCCCGCGGCCGGGCGGGAGGGATCGGTGGCGCTGAAGACGAGGCGGCGACGCGCCCGCGTCATCGCCACGTACAACGCGTTGAGCGCTTCGCGCTCGCGCGCCGCCTGCTCCGTCGCCAGCAGCGGCCGCAGCGACGGCGGGCACTGCGATTCGGCGTAGACGAAGGCGCAACGAGCGGGATGCTCGGAGTCGACCGGCCAATCGACGAGCAGCGCCGTCGTCTCGCCCGGCGACGGCTCGGGATCGACATCCATCACGAAGATGGTGTCGGCCTCGAGGCCCTTCGCACCGTGGATCGTCAGGAGCCGGACGGCATCGGGCCGCACCGGCAATGCCGTCTTCAGGACCCGGCGCTTGAGAGCGCGAACGAAGCCGTAGGGCGTGGCGTAGCGCGCTCCGTCGAGCATCAGCGCCTGCGCGAGCACGGCGTCGATGGCGTCGCTCGCGGCACGCCGCTGCTCGGGCGGCACCGCGGCCATCGTGCGCAGGTGGAGCTCGCCTTCGTCGACGATGCGGTCGAGCAGGTCGTGCGGGGGAAGCCGCTCGGCCGCGTCGGCCCACGCTGCCAGAAGGTCGCGCGCGCGGCGCAGCGCCTCGCTCGGCGAAGCCATGCGTTGCAAGGCCTGCCACCAGCCAGCCGGCGCGCCGGCGGCTTCGGCAAGCGTCACCAGATCGGCGTCGCTCGCGCCCAGTACCGGGCTTTTCAGGGCGCGAGCGAGCGACAGGCCGTGCGTCGGCGAGGCCAACGCGTCGAGCAGAGCGACCAGGTCCTGCGCTTCCACACCCTCCATGAGCGTCGACTCCTCGACCGCGCCGTGCAGGACGTGGACACGCTGCAGCGCCAGCGCGGCGAGACGCAGCGACTGGCGCTTGCGCGCGAGCACATGGATCTCACTGGCGGTCGTGCCGGGCTCCTGCAACAGCGTGTCGATGGCCGCGGCCACTTGCATCGCCTCCCGCTCGCGCAAGGCTTCTTCGGGAGCGGCGCGCGGCACGACAAGGCTGTCGCGCCAGGCGACACCGACCGCGGCATCGGGCCGCACTTTCTGGCCGCGCACGTTGCGCGGCAAGACCAGCACGG
>Ga0209385_1000701_pt1 | contig 13801 bp, 13 predicted proteins | sample NGEPerB_FD_184506 | JGI IMG/M metagenome (GOLD analysis project Ga0209385, IMG submission 184506) | Arctic peat soil microbial communities from the Barrow Environmental Observatory site, Barrow, Alaska, USA - NGEE PermafrostAB12-B... | ecosystem: Environmental > Terrestrial > Soil > Wetlands >... | reverse complement strand
GGGCTGCTCCGCCCGGGCGGGCGGCTGCTCAACCACGGCATCGCCAGCCCGTCCGAGGCGGTGTTCCGGCCGAACCCGTTCGTCGCCCGTTACGTGTTCCCCGACGGGGAACTCCCCGAGCTCGGCCGGGTGGTCTCGGTGCTGCACCGCGCCGGTTTCGAGGTCCGCCACGTGGAGGGGCTGCGGGAGCATTACCCGCTGACCCTGCGAGCGTGGGTGCGGAACCTGGAGGACCGCTGGGACGACGCGGTCCGGGAGGTCGGCGCCAACCGTGCCCGGGTCTGGCGGCTGTACATGGCCGGCGCGGCGCTGGGCTTCGAGGAAGGCGCCCTGCACATCCACCAGGTACTCGCGGTCCGCCCCACGGCGCGCGGCTCCAGCGGCGTCCCGCTGCGCCCCGACTGGGAACCAACCGCACTCCTGCCGCAGGCCAGGCCACCACGCTGAGCCCCGCGCGGCGGTGGGTCGCGACATCAACCGGGACGGCCGACAGCTCCCGACCCGCAGCGACCCGGGGTGAAACCCGGTCGGTGCGGATCGAGCAGGACAAGCCGGCCGTACCTCCCGGGACCGCCTCCATCTCGCGGATGCCTCGATCGTGCACGCCGTGCAGGGCGGCACCGGGACGCACAGCGGCACCCTGCCTGACCGAGGACGGCGACGCGGCCACTGTCTGTGGGGATGAGCGGGGGCACCCGCAGCAGCAACACCTGTTCGTCACAGGACGTGCGGCGGTGGCGGCGGCAGTGCAAGGCCGACCCCCCCGGTGTTGCGTTACAGAACTCATTTCGTTACCAGTTCGTGGCAGGGTGCTGAGCCCTCGCTCGCGAGACCTTCTTCAACCGATCTCGCCTGATGAGCTGCACCGACCTGTAGAGATTGCCCCTTCCCTGAAGCGGGCCAACGAGAGCGCCTGTAGCGGAAGGGCTTTCTCGTCGTAGACAGGTCCTGGACGGGGCCTGCCCCTGGATTCGGTGGAGTGGGGGTTGCGTCCCACTTCCTTGGAACTGGGACACGCATCCGGTCAGCGGTAGCGCTTGACACTGCGCCTGGTCGGAGCTCGGTTAGGGGTCCCAACCGAGGGGTAAGGCTACGACTTCTGGATCGCACGGGACGCCCGACCTTGCCGCGCACATCGGTGAGTCCGGGCCCTGGGCCGACGGCGCGGCCCCCTGGCCACCGTGTGCCGCATGTTTTCGCTCTGGGTGCTGACCCCGACGCGACCGGTGTCGATGTTGACCTCCGCACCTCATCCAGGAGCGCCTCGAGCCGAGCCGTGAATAGGCTCAGGCCATGGATGACGTTGTTCGTGCTCGGACGATCGACCAGCCTGCTGGTCTGGCGTGGCGCTGCTGCAGGCACGCCGCGCGGGTGCAAACCGGGCCCAGGCACTGCACCATGACGGTCATCGGTTCGCCGGCCAAGCGGCAACGTCAGCAGGCAGAATCGACCGCTATGCTCTGGCCTTTGTGCCTAAATTTCCAGCCCAGATACGTCCAACCCAGGGGGCTCCGACCGGTGTTGACCCCGCGCTCCTGCACGCGTCACATCGTTGATGTCCTTGGCGCCGACCATAAGGCGACTCGTTACGCTTGGGTCGCTGTCGCCCTCTGGTCCGTCATGTTGACAGTGGCGTGTACTTCGTCGGGCGGTGGCATCGATGAGTCACCTGGGCCTAGCACCCCTGCAGCCAGCGTCAGCGCGACGCCCTCCGCAATACCCTCGTGGGACCCGGAAGGGACCCCAGGCACGTGTAGCGACCTGGTCTACTCCGCCCCGGTTCGGACCATGGCGAACTCTCTTGGCGCACTCGTTACCGGAACGGCTACTGCTGATGATCACCAAGCGATCGCTGGAGCGATCGCCGCCATCCGGGACGTCGCCACCAGGGCTCCCGCCGATCTGAGCGGCCCCCTCACGACAACTGCAGACGCGGTTGACCGCCTCAATTCGGATGTAGGTCCTACCCAGGAAGCACTAGATAACCTCACCGCCGCATTTGCCGCCCTCGACGCAAGGGTGCAGAGCACATGTCACTTTCCTTTGCAGTGACGCGGAGCCGCTTTCGATGTGTCGCGGTTTTGTTAACGATCGCCCTGTTGACCACGACCATCTCCGCGGTCCCCGCAGCTCATGCCAGCCCGGACACCGGTCTGGATAAGTCCCTATGCAACTCAGACGCATCAAGGGTGACGATCCCCGACGATTTGCCCGTCAAGGCATGTTTCGACGGAAAAACTCTTGTCCTGGAGAACTCATTACCGTTCCCGATCGAGGCTCGAACCGACAACGGCGGCACACCGGTCGTGAGCCCAACTACGGAGGCCACATTGCCAGGGGCAATCACGTCCTTGATGGCGCCGATGGGAGATGGGCTGACGCCACCCGGCTACAGGTTGTCTATTCCAATCCGAGAATCCCAAACCACCGTGTCTCTGATCCTTCCGCCGGAAGACCAAATGAGTGGTTATGTATGGGCTCAGCAGCTTTACAACGTCTTTGGGGCTGTTGAGCTGATCGGTATTGGGCAAGCCTTGGCCGAACTGATCACGGAGCTTGTGACTGTGACCAAGAACTATCGCACGTGCTTAATGTCTTCGACATGGTTCGGGAAGATTGGCTGCCTCGCCGGTTACGAGGGCAATATAGGGTTTGCGTTCGGCCGCTTCGGACTAAAGGTGGTCACCCCGGGTATCATCGAGGCGATATACGACGTAGTCACGACGGCGTGGGACACCAACGCCGCTGTCACAAGCTTAAACGGTACGTGGGGTCGCGGTCAGAAACAACTTGTCATTAAGGCCGCGGCGCAGTCGCCAGCCGCGGTCGCGATGACTATGGACAACCTCAGGTCAGCCCAGCTGCCCGATATGTACTTGATCCCTGCTGGCCCAATGACCGACGGGGTCCGTGAAGGTGGCAATGGCGGCCGCGTGGAAATTGTCGATCCGCCGCCGCCCGTATTTGGTGACTTCACTGGCGATGGCGTTGTCGACGCCGCCGTGTACTTAGAGGGCTCATCGGGAGTCGGCGGCACCTACGGAGAGGTCGCTTTATTCACCGATGGCGGGAAGTATCTCGGCAACTTTACTGGCAGCGACGCCACCCAGGCCAGGATGGCTGGCGTCACGTCGCTGTCTGTCGGTGACGGCCGCATCACAGTCGTTTGGGGCGCCCGCGACAACGCTCACCCTGTGGCTACGACGTGGCAGGCGCAACTTCGGTGGGACGGGGCCCAAGTAGTCGCGGATAACGTCGCTATGCAGTCCGCTGAAAGCGGGGGGCAACCGGTCGACCCGCAGGGCTATAGGCAACCGGATCGAACAGGGATCTACTGGAACAGCCCGAGCGGCAACATCACCTGCAGCATGGGCAATGTCGATAACCTCGCCAAGTGCCTTATTGCCCAGATTGACTACTCAGGACCCTCAACCTGTCCCGCCGGTCCCATCTATGCAGGGCTCGATCAGAGCACCGGACAAGTGACTACCGCCTGCGGCGGGGATTCGGAGCAATTGCCCGGGCCGCCCAAGGTGCTTGAATTCGGTCAATCCATCTCCGAAGCAGCCACTGAATGTGTTAGTACCGACCGCGGTATGACATGCACAGATAATAACAGCGGACACGGTTTCACGCTGTCAAGGACAGGTTTTACCCAGTTCTAACGGGGCTTCGCCCCAGCCCGTAGAGGCGTGTGATCGTCGGCTGAGATTGTTGGGGGCTCCCGACTCCGATCTACGGCTGTAGCATAAGCTATGTAAGATATCGGCTGGAAGGAATAAATATGGATGCTAGAATAAATATGGATGCTAAAGGTGCCGTTGCCAACCCAGACCACGTTCGGAAGGGGTTGCGTTCGGCGTTCCTAATTGCAGGAGCATCTTTCCTCGTCCTGGGCCCGCTCAGCAGGCAGGATGACCGGACCCGGTCGTCGGCGATCGCCACCGCGGTGTCCCAGTCGGCGGCTTCGACGTCGATCGACAGGTCGACCTCGGTACGGTAGGTGAGGGTGTAGCAGGGCATCTCGTGTGTCCTTCTCTTTGTGGGTGATGATGTGCGTTCCGATCCAACGGGTTTCCGCTGGCGCAGAGCCTGGGCTTCGCCAAAAGGTATGGCAGCGAGGGTGAATGTCGCTGATTTCGGTGTGATAACCGGGCTTATCACCCTGTCAGGCGGCCAGGCACGGATCGGCATTGGTCTGCCCGGGGGCGCGGGTGTCTGGGTGTCGGGTGTCGGTGTCGCCCCGTACGGTGCTGGGCGTGGATGGCCACGCGGGCGGCGACGGCCGGATCGGCACGCCGGTGCCGGGTCGTACCGCAGACCGTCGAGGTGATACTGCTCCACACCTTGACGGGTCAGCAGGTGGTCCATCGCGGCGTACACCTCATCGGTGGACGCCCCCGTGACGGTCAGGTCCGCGCCGAGGGTGATGTCGTCCCAGGCGGTGATGGTGGCCAGTTTCCAGGCCAGGCGCGACGGCCCGGGAGATGATCAACATCGACGCCAGGTCCCGCGTCCGGCCGGCCGGACCCCGCAACGCGGGAGGAACGCGAAACAGGCCGACTTGCAGGCAGGGGTTAATCGCGGGGGTCGTAGGCGTCCAGCCCGTTCAGGGGGTAGATCACATTACGGGTGTCCCGGATGGCGCGGTCGACGTCAAGATCGACGGTCCCGTCCCAGCGCTGGAAGGTCACCGGGTGCGGTGTGCCGTCGGACATGTCGACCGGCATGGTAACCCCGGGACGGGCCGCCGCTGCCAGCGATAGCCATTCGGCGGGCAGCGGCGCGGCCGGGTCGATGTCGTGCCCGGACACGATTGCCAGCAGGTGGGCCCACGAGCGGGGCACCACCCGCACCGGTGAGTACCCGCCGCCGCCCAGAGCGAGCCAGCGGCCGCCGGTGAGGGTTTCGGCCAGCTCGCGCAGCGCCTCGTACGACGTGCGGTGACCGTCGACGGTCAGGTTCAGGTCGGCCAACGGATCCTCCCGATGGGAGTCTGCTCCGTGCTGGGTGACCAGTACCTCCGGCCGGAACGCGCGCACCACGCCTGGGACGACCGCGTGGAAGGCCCGCAACCACGCTGCGTCCGCGGTGGCCGCCGGCAGCGCGATGTTGACGGACGTACCGTCGGCGGCGCCGCCGCCGCATTCGGTGGGGTAGCCGGTGCCGGGGAACAGCAGGGTCAGCGGGCTCTGGTGGATGGACACGGTCAGCACTCGTGGGTCGGCGTAAAATGCGGCCTGCACGCCGTCGGCGTGATGCGCGTCGACGTCCACGTAGGCGATCTTGCGCACCCCGGACTGCAGCATCGCGGCGATGCTCAACGCGGCGTCGTTGTAGACACCGAACCCCGAGGCCGAGTCGGGCATCGCGTGGTGCAGCCCGCCGCAGAAGTTGACGGCGCGATCGACTTCGCCGTGGGCGATGGCCCGCGCCGCGGCCACCGAGCCTCCGGCGATCAGCGCCGCGACGTCGTGCATGCCCGGGAAGATCGGATTGTCCGGGCCGCCGAGTCCATGCCCAACGGAGAAGGGGAAGCCCTGTCTCGAGGCGCGGCGGACCGCATCGATGTAGCCCAGAGTGTGGATCAGACCCAGGGTCTCGACATCTGCCGCGCCCGGCGCGAACACCTCGAAACCGTCGATGACACCCAGGCTCTCCGCCAGCAGCCAGGTCAACTCCCACCGCAGCGGATCCAGCGGGTGATTCCCGCCGAAGTCGTAGTCGAGCATGCGCGGATCCCAGACCACCAAAGGCGGGCTCATTTCCGAGGGGCGCAGGTGCCTCTGTGCGGCCCTGGTTCCCCAGTCCCCTTTCAATAGTTACGAGCAGTTCTCCGGCATACGGCTGACCGACCGTCTTCGTGCATGGTTACGCCACCTTCGGGGGTCGCATTGGGTGCCCATCGTGAGCACCGCTGTCGACGAGGACTGACAAGGCGTCGCACGACCACCATCGGTCGATGTCTCCAGGTAGAACGGGACGACGTACATGGTGCGTCCGCTCATGCACCCGCGGTACTCCTCGGTGAGGATGATCCTTATGTCCAACGGTTCCATCCAGTTGCTGGCCGGATCGACGGCAGCCGCGTCGCGAGTGCAGACGTCGGTATGTCGGCCGACTTGCGCCACGTCGTCCGGGTCCAGGGCGCATCGGAAGGAACGCGGTTCGGTCTGCTGCGGGATGAGCGTGCCCGGATCGACGAGCCTGCGGGTCAAGCGTTCTCGTTCTCGGTCGGATCCGTCGCACCACACCACGTTGTCCGGATGAAATCGCATGACCGCAGGGCCGAAAGCCGACCGGCTCGGGGTGGACGCGAGTCGCGGTCAGGCGGTCCGGCGGGCCCTTCGTCCGCCGGATGCGATCAAGCGGCCAGCAGCGTGATGGGTGCTGCACAGCACACCGTGACGTTGGCGGTGTCGTTGACGTAGCGCTGCAACGCAGGTACCTGCGCGTGGCGGCGACTCCCGGAGGGGGCCTGCGGAAGGGCCGCTGCGCTACCTGGGGGCCAGCGTGCCGTGCTGCTGTCCGTCCTGCCGGGCGCCACCGGCCCGGTCCTGATCTGGGTGCTGGGCGTGATCGGCGCGTCCGCGTTGCGGTGGCGGACCGCGCGCCTGATGCTCCGCGCAGGAGTGCGATCACGTGCCCTGCCCCTCCGCGATCGTTACCGGCGTCGGATCGTCGCTCTACACCATGGCCTCGTCGCGGTGGATGGCCGCAAGAGTGTCCGGCGACTTCACCCAAAGTGCTCACAGACCGGCCCGGCCCGCGCCTCAACGCACTCGCGCGACCGGGCTGACCCGGCCCCAGTCAGTGGTCGGCCTCGACCACGACAGTGGCGGGGAGGTCTGTGGCCGAGGGGTGGTAGGGATACTCTTCGCCCGGCACGAGCCATGATCGCGATTGCTTCATCATCACGAAGCCGACCGTGTCGATGACGACGGCACCATCGGTCAGCGCATCGAGTTCAGCGACGGTGGTGACCACACGCGCAGGCGGGCGCCAACCGGCGACCGCTAGCAGGTTGGCGACCTGTCGCCTCTGCTCGTCCGTGATGCTGATGGTTTCGTCGAGGCGTAGCGCCGCCTCGATCGCCGATGCGTGTCCCATGATCATCAATCCTTTGACAATCCAGCTGGCCAGCTCGTCGCGTCAAGACTGTTGCGTTCCTTCTCCATGCGTTGCCCGTGGACGGTGACCCGACGGTCCGTGATGTCGGAGCGAAGTCTTCCTCGCAAACCCCGGCAAGGTCGAGTTCGATCACCAGAGCATCGTCGGTGCCTTCGACATGATCACTCGGGCGAAGCGACCACCCGGCTCACCGGCCCGCCACATCACCTCCAGCAGCAGGTTGCAGCGGAAATCGCACGGAAAGGGCCCAGACCACGGCCACCACGGCTGGATGCCGGTGCCCGCCGCGTCGTCTGTCGTGCTGGTGACCGGCAGGCTCCGCTGCTCACCATTCGATGACCGCCACCCCCACTTCATCGCACGGATCGGCGTTAGACGAAGTTGGTGTGGGCGAACCAGGATTCGATGACGGCGAGGTCGGCTCGGCGTTTCTTGGCGGCGGTGACCGGTGTCGCGTCGTGTGCGGTCGGGGTGAGGGGTAGGCCGGAGAGGTCGAGGTCTTTGCCCAGCAGGGCGTTGCCGGGGAAACCGGATCCGTAGCTCCAGATGGTGTGTGTTTCGGGGAACTGGGCGACGTATTTGGTGTGGTCGCACGGCCAGGGCACGTCTGCTTGACCGGGGCGGCGGGGTGCGCCGACGGAATGCAGGCATCGCACGAATTCGGCGTCGTTGCTGAACGTGGCCGGGCTGGTGAGGCTGTCACTGGACATGAGGTGCATGGAGACCACGACGTATTCGGAGTCGGTGATCTGCACCCCGAGCATCGGGTTTCCCTCGGTCGAGGTGCCGAGGTGGAACGGCACGACGTACATGGTGCGTCCCCTCATGCAGCCCCGGTACTCCTCGGTGAGGATGATCTTCATGTCGACCGGTTCCATCCAGTTGACGGCCGGATCGACGGCGGCCTCGTTGCGGGTACACACGTAGGTGTGTCGGCCCAGTTCGGCGACGTCGTCGGGGTCCAGGGCGCAGCGGAAGGTTCGGGGTCCGGTGTGCTGCGGGATGAGCGTGCCGGCCTCGATGAGCTTGCTGGTCAGGCGTTCTCGTTCGGCGTCGGAGCCGTCGCACCACACCACTTCGTCGGGGTCGGTCAGTGCGGCCACGTCCCGGACCCAGGCCATCAGACCGGCGTGGGTGGTGGGTGCCTGATCCAGGCCGATGATGTCGGCAATGGCCACTGTGGCTCTCCTTGCCGCGGTGCCGGTGCACCGCTACTCGTGGGAATGAAGGGCCGCCCCGGCGTCGTGGCCCCGGCGTCGTGGCGGTGGAGTGGTGGTGCCGGTGGAGGACCTGCCCGGCCGCGGATGCGATGTTCTCGACAAGGTCGGGGTCGGGCAGCAGCCGGTGGGGTGGTGTGGCTGCCACCAGGGCCAGCGCGCAGCGGTAGTAGAGGTCGACGGTTCGTTCCGGGTGGCGCAGGATGGCCGTGAGCAGGCCCGGTACCGCCAAGTGGCCGTAGCTGTGGGTGTCCGGGCTGATCACGATCGGCTGTATGTGACCGAACACCGGGAGGTGCGGTGTGCGGCCGATCAGGTCGATGACCGCGTCGGCGCCGTAGGCGAATCGGGTCAGTCCGCACCCTGCCGCGTCCGAGTCATTCCAGCTGTCGATCTCGCCTATCCCTGCCGCGATCAGCAGCGGGCGCAGCAGCGGGACGGTGTGCGCCCCGGTGATCACGACCCTGCTGCGGGTCGGCGCGCGGTCGGCGCGGGCCAGTGCGGTCAGCAGCGAGGCGGTGACGGCGATCGCGGTGGTGTCCTGATCGGTGAGCACCGCCGGCCCGCCGCGGTCGGCCACGGCACCGATCTGATCCCGCAGGACCGCCGTGAACTCGCTGGTCGTCGTCACAGTCCGTCCTCCTTCCCGCGGACCAATCGGCCTATCAAGAGTATGAAATCAAGACTGTTCTTAGTTGCCGATTTGCGCAAGTACGTAGGACGCGATCTACGTCACGTCGGTGGGGGTGGTGCGTGTCCGGGCCCGGTTGCAGGTGTCGTTGCCGGACGGCTATCCGCATGACGCACCCGGGAGGTGTCCTCGGCGGCCGTCGTGCACGTAGTGTCCTGCGGGCCGGGCCTCAGCGCGCTGATTAGTCCTTGCCGCGCCGGAACAGCTTGTTGCCCAACCACACCAGCGGGTCGTACTTGCGGTCGACCACCCGTTCCTTCATCGGAATGATGGCGTTGTCGGTGAGGTGGATGTGCTCGGGGCAGACCTCGGTGCAGCACTTGGTGATGTTGCACATCCCGATGCCCTGCTCGGCCTGGGCGAATTCGCGGCGATCGGTGCGGGCGTCCAGGGGGTGCATGTCGAGTTCGGCCGCGCGGATGAAGAACCGCGGACCGGCGAACGCGGTCTTGTTGTCCTCGTGATCGCGCACCACGTGACACACGTTCTGGCACAGGAAGCATTCGATGCACTTGCGGAATTCCTGGGACCGCTCGACGTCGACCTGCTGCATCCGGTACTCGCCGGGCGCGAGGTCCGGCGGCGGAGCGAAGGCCGGGATCTGCCGCGCCTTTTGATAGTTGAACGACACGTCGGTGACCAGGTCGCGGATCACCGGGAACGCCCGCATCGGGGTCACCGTGATCACCTCGTCGTCGGTGAAGGTGGACATCCGGGTCATGCACAGCAGTCTCGGCCGACCGTTGATCTCGGCACTGCACGAGCCGCATTTGCCGGCCTTGCAGTTCCAGCGCACCGCGAGGTCACCGGCCTGGGTTGCCTGCAGGCGGTGGATGATATCCAGGACGACCTCGCCCTCGTTGACCTCGACGGTGTAGTCCTGCAGCGCGCCGCCGGTCGCGTCGCCGCGCCAGACCCGGAATTCTGCGTTGCGGCTCATGTCGCGCCTCCCGTGGCGGTGGTGTCGGCGGGCAGCTCGTCCGCGGTGAGGTATTGCTCCAGCTCGCTGCGTTCGAACAGGCCGAGCAGGTCCTCGCGGATCACCGGCGACGGTTCCTCGGTGAGGGTGATGCCGGCCGGTCCGGCGGCTTTCCCATTCCCCGTGCCCTCGTGTATCGAGCAGACCAGCAGCTTCCGGCGCCATTCCGCGTTCATCCCCGGATAGTCGTCGCGGGTGTGACCGCCCCGACTTTCCTGACGTGCCAACGCGGCTCGGGCCACGCACTCACTGACCAGTAGCATGTTCCGCAGGTCAAGCGCGAGATGCCAGCCCGGGTTGAACTGCCGGTGTCCCTCGACGCTGACGGCGGGGACCCGGGCCTTCAGTGCGTCGATGGCGTCCAGCGCGCGCTGCACTTCGTCCTCCTTGCGGATGATGCCGACCAGGTCGTTCATCACCTGCTGCAGTTCGCGGTGAATCGTGTACGGGTTCTCGCCGATACCGCCGTCGGCCGCCGGCCGGAACGGGGCGAGTGCCTCCTCCGCCGCGACATCCAGGTCGCCGTCCTGAATCTCGGGTACCGCGTCGCCCAGACCCCGGATGTACTCGGCGGCGCCGACGCCGGCCCTGCGGCCGAAGACCAGCAGGTCGGACAGCGAGTTGCCGCCCAGCCGGTTGGAGCCGTGCATGCCGCCGGACACCTCGCCGGCCGCGAACAGGCCGGGCACGTTTCGGGCGGCGGCGGTGTCGGGATCCACCTCGACCCCGCCCATCACGTAGTGGCAGGTCGGTCCGACCTCCATCGGCTGCTTGGTGATGTCGACGTCGGCGAGTTCGCGGAACTGGTGGTGCATCGACGGCAACTTCTTGATGATCACATCGGCGGGTAGCCGGGTGGACACGTCCAGGAACACCCCGCCGTGCTCGGTGCCCCGGCCTGCTTTGACCTCGGAGTTGATCGCCCTGGCCACCTCGTCGCGGGGCAGCAGTTCCGGCGGTCGCAGGTTGTGCTCCGGGTCGGAATACCAGCGGTCGCCTTCCTCCTCGGAATCGGCGTACTTGGCCCGGAAGATCTCCGGCACGTAGTTGAACATGAACCGCTTACCCTCGGAATTGCGCAGCACGCCGCCGTCACCGCGCACCGATTCGGTGACCAGGATGCCTTTCACCGAGGGCGGCCAGACCATCCCGGTGGGGTGGAACTGGACGAACTCCATGTTGATCAGGGTGGAGCCGGCACGCAGGGCCAGCGCGTGGCCGTCGCCGGTGTACTCCCAGGAATTGCTCGTCACCTTGAACGATTTCCCGATGCCGCCGGTGGCCAGGATCACTGCGGGCGCCCGGAAGACGATGAAGGTGCCGGTCTCCCGGCGGTAGCCGAAGGCGCCGGCGATGGCGCCGTAGCCGTCGGTGAGCAGTTCGGTGATGGTGACCTCGGCGAACACCCGCAGCCCGGCGTCGGCGTCGCCCGGGGTCTCGTGGTCGACTCCGGCCGTGGCATCAGCTCCTCCGGCCGCGCCTGTGGCGGCGTTTTCCTCGTCCTGGCGCAGCGAGACGATCTTCTGCTGAAGCGTGCGGATCAGCTCGAGGCCGGTGCGGTCCCCCACATGGGCGAGCCGCGGGTACTCGTGGCCGCCGAAGTTCCGCTGGCTGATCCGGCCGTCGGGGGTGCGGTCGAACAGTGCACCGTAGGTCTCCAGCTCCCAGACCCGTTGCGGGGCTTCCTGGGCGTGCAGTTCGGCCATCCGGGGAATGTTGAGGAACTTGCCGCCCCGCATGGTGTCGCGGAAGTGCACCTGCCAGCTGTCGTTGGAGTTGACGTTGCCCATCGACGCGGCGATGCCGCCCTCGGCCATCACCGTGTGGGCCTTGCCGAACAGCGACTTGCAGATGATCGCGACGCGCAGCCCTTCCTCGCGAGCGGCGATGGCTGCGCGCAGGCCGGCCCCACCGGCCCCGACGATCAGGACGTCGTACCGGTGTTCCTCGTGGTCGGACATGCGGTGAGGGCCTCCAGGGCTGTCAGAAGAAAGGACGCTTTAGAAGAAGCGAACATCGCTGATGGTGCCGTGCGCCAGCAGGGTGACGTACAGGTCGGAGACGACCAGCCAGCCCAACGACACCCACGCCAGCAACATGTGCCGGCCGTTCAGCTTCGAGATCTGTTGCCACATCCAGTAACGGGCAGGGTGGCGGGAGAAATGCCTGAGCTTGCCGCCCATGATGTGCCGGCAGGAATGGCAGGACAAGGTATACAGCCAGATCAACGCGGCGTTGATCAGCAGAATGACGGTGCCCAGGCCCATGTGGAACCACTGACCCTGCGGGTTCCGGAATCCCAGGATCGCGTCGTAGGTCAGGATGACCCCGAAGATCATCGCGAAGAACCAGAAGTACCGGTGGATGTTCTGCACGATCAACGGGAACCGGGTCTCACCGGTATAGGCCTTGTGCGGCTCTGCGACCGCACACGCGGGCGGGGAGAACCAGAACGCCCGGTAGTAGGCCTTGCGGTAGTAGTAGCAGGTCATCCGGAACCCCAACGGGAAGATCAGGATGATCAGCGCCGGGGACAGCGGCCACCAGCCGATCGGCTGCCCGAAGTCACTGGACCCCGGCACGCAATCGGTGGTCAGGCACGGCGAGTAGAACGGCGAGAGATAGGGCTCGAAGTAGTAGTACGCGCCCTGGAACGCCCGGAACGTCGCGTAGACCACGAACAGGAACAACCCGAGGAAGGTCGCCAGCGGGGCCAGCCACCACCTGTCCTTGCGGAGAGTGCGTACCCCGAGTCGCGCCCGCCCCGGCGCGTTGACGCCGGTCAACGTGTCATACCGGTTCGGCCGATGCCGTGATACCCGCCGACGCCCTCGTCGTCCGCGTCGTCACGCCACAGCGACGGGTCGTACGGCTCGTCGCTGACCTGATAGACAACGGGCGGTGCGGCCGGTTTGCCGCCGGCCGGGACCGCCGGTGCCCCCCACGTCCCCGGCGAGAGCGCCTCCACGTCGGCGACGTCCAGGATCAGCCGCTCGAGATCGTTGCGGAGCCTGGCCACCACCGGGAGGTCCCCGTGGTTGCGAGCCAACGAATTGACTCCGGATCGCAGGTCGGCAATCGCGCGCTGCAATGCTTGCAGTTCGGCAGATATGGGCATCAGAACCTCCTCAGGTCCGGCGGTCAGCGTTGAAGGCTCGGTCCGAACGTTCCTCGACCCCTGGGCCCGTGAGCGTCGGGCGGCAGCACGGTGGGTGGCGAGTCGTCACCGTGTCCGCCCGGTGGTCACAGTGGGTCATCACCGGTCGACAGCGGTCCGGCGGCCGCACTGGCGCAAGGCGTTCCGCGTCAGCGTTCGCGTGCGCGACGGACAGGGTGGCCTCGGGTGACCACCCGGTGGTGTCGACCCCGTTGCGGGCTGCGCGGTCCAGCAGGCGGGCGCTGTGGCGGTAGACCTGCCGCGGCTGGCTCGCTTCCTGGGCGGCCAGCGGGGCGCGTTGGGTGGTCCCGACCTGATCGCGCAGGACCGCGGTGAACTCACTGGTCGGCGCCTCCTCCGTCGCAGAAACGCTGAATCCAGCACACACGAAATGTAGCCTGTTCTAAGTTGCGAATATGCGCAAGTGCTCTGGGTGCGATCTATGTCACCACGGGAGTGCGGTGGTGCCGTCGGTGACAGGGGCCGTTGCCGGCGTGGGGGAGGTTGAAACTTCGGTTGGCCGGCGGGAAGTCGGGAACGATGGTGTCGGTCAGGGCGACGGGCAGGGCGGCCCAGTTGAAGAACGCCGGGTCGACGATCCTGACCGGGTCGGGACCACCCGGGCA
>Ga0209385_1000699_pt1 | contig 13832 bp, 11 predicted proteins | sample NGEPerB_FD_184506 | JGI IMG/M metagenome (GOLD analysis project Ga0209385, IMG submission 184506) | Arctic peat soil microbial communities from the Barrow Environmental Observatory site, Barrow, Alaska, USA - NGEE PermafrostAB12-B... | ecosystem: Environmental > Terrestrial > Soil > Wetlands >... | reverse complement strand
TGCCATACTGTACCATGATCGCATGCTCTCTCAATGGTTTCTCGTGGGTGCGGGCCGGTGCGGCGTGCAGTTGGCCCGGGCGATCGAAGCGTCGGGTCTCGGGGTGGCCGGGGTGGAGGCGCGATCACCGCGGGGCAGGGCGCGGGTGAGGCGGGCGCTACCCGGGGTCCGGGCGTTCGGCGCCGGCGACGCGCTGCCGCCCGTGCACGGGGTGCTCATCGCGGTGCCCGACTCGGCGATCCCGGCGTGCGCCGAGCAGCTCGCGCCGCGCCTGCACCCGGCCACGACCGTCGTGCTCCACACCTCCGGCCTGCTCACGGCCGACGCTCTTGCGGCCATCGCGCGGTCCGGACCGGCGACCGGGTCGCTCCACCCGATGGTGAGCTTCCCCACGGCCGGCGGGCCGCTCGTCCGCCTGGCCGGCGCCGTCGCGACCGTCGAAGGGAGCGCCGCTGCAGTGCGCGAGGCGCGCCGCCTCGCCCTTGCGCTCGAGATGCGCCCGGTGCGCCTCGCGGCGGCCGCCAAGCCCACCTATCACGCCGCCGCCGCGCTGGCCGCCAACCTGACCCACGTACTCGTTGTGACCGCAAGGGACCTCCTGACCGGCGTGGGGTTCTCCCGGCGCGGCGCCGCAGCGGCGCTGCGCCCTCTCGTCGCCGGCGCCGTGGAGGCTGCCCTTTCGGCGCGCGGCATGGAGAACCTGACGGGTCCGCTGGCACGGGGGGATGACGCCGCGGTGCTGGCCCACCTCGCGGCGATCCCCGACGGGGCTGCGGCCGCGTATCGCGCCGTCGCGGGTCTTGCCGTCGCGGCGCTCGCCAACGAGCGCCTGCTCAACGAAATGCGGATCCGTGGCCTCGAATTCGCGTTGACCGGCCACGCCCGGTGTGGTAGGTTCCAGCCGTTGACGTAGTCTGGGGGCGTGCAGCAATGGTCTTCTTCAACTGGGCCACGATGCAGATGGCGGCCAAGATCGTGTACTACGGTCCCGGTCTGTGCGGGAAGACTACCAACCTCTCGTTCATCTATGCCAAGACCGCGCCCGGTTCCCGCGGGGAGATGGTCTCGCTCGAGACCGAAACCGACCGGACGCTCTTCTTCGACCTCCTGCCCATTGAGGTCGGAAAGGTCGGTGGCTTCCGCACCCGCCTCCAGCTCTACACGGTCCCCGGCCAGGTCTTCTACAACACCACCCGCAAGCTCGTGCTCAAGGGCGTCGATGGGATGGTGTTCGTTGCGGACTCGCAACGACCGATGGCCGACGCCAACCTCGAGAGCCTCCAGAACCTCACCGAGAACCTCCTTGAGCTGGGCCTGGCGATCGACACCCTCCCCATCGCCATGCAGTACAACAAGCGTGACCTCAAGAACGTTCTCACCCTCGACGAGCTCAACAGCCGGCTCAACCCCGACGGCCGATGGGATTACTTCGAGTCGGTGGCGACCGAAGGCACCGGCGTCTTCGAGACCCTGAAGGCGATCACCAAGCTCACCTTGCGGTCGCTGCGGCGCCGGATGACCGCGCGCGACGGGATGGGCGCTCCCCTGGCGGCCTCGGCTGCGCCCGCCACACCCGGCGCCCCGTCGCGGCATCAGGTGGCGTTCAGCCCCGCGGCGCTCGCGGCAGCCGCGGCCGAGGGCCTCGGGACGCTTGCCTCCGCCCCGGCGGCAATCGGACCCGAAGCAGATGAGGCGCCGAACCCGGACCTGCAAGCGGCCGAGGCAGCGGATGTCCAGCCGGCGGCGGCCGCGATTGCGGACGTCGTGCAGCCCGCCAGGGGTGAGACACCGAAGGCCGAAGCCGCAACGGCAGGTCCGGACGACACCACAGCCGAGTTTCCGGTCGCCGAGGAGGCCGAGGAGACCGAGGAAGCGGGGGTCGAGTTCGCCACGACGCCCGAGGCGGAACCCGAGGCGGTGGAGACCGAGATGCGCCATGTCAGGGTCTCGTCATCGCTCGACATCCTTGCCGAGCTCGAGACGCTGCGCAAGTCGAGCACGTACCGGCCGGAGCCGAGGCCGGCACGGGAGAGCGCTCCAGCCTTCGATCTCGACGCCCTGCTCCAGGGTTCGCTCAACTCCCGGCAGGAGGTCAAGCGGCGCATCGACGAACAGGTCGGCAGCGCCCTCGGCGAGGCTCACCGCTGCTTGGTCAACATCCAGCTCGTGGACGGCAACGGTCGTGTCGTGAGGGACATGTCGCCTCTGGAGGTCGAACTCAAGCGCGGCGGCCAGATCCGTCATCTGGCCTTGACACTCCTCGTGAACCTGCAAGGCGAATGAGCGGAAGAGCGTTCACCTCCGGGGCGTTGCTTGTCGTGCTCGCGGCCGTTGCCGGGTGCCGCACGGCGCCGCCCGCCAACGACGGTATCCAACCGGCCAAGCCTCCCGCCGCAACGGCCAATTCCGGCCCCGCGCCGACGGCGCAGCCGAACGCCCATGACCAAGTCGAGGCGTTGCTCGCGTCGGCCCAGGACGCGGCCGCCAGGGGTGACACCACCGAGTTCCAGGACTGCGAGGCCGCGGTCTTTCAGCTCCTCGACCGCACCCCCGAACTCGCCGTACGGCCGAACGACTGCCCCGCGTACCGCGACGACGTCGTGGCTGAGCTGGCCTCGCTCGCCGACCAGATCGACGACGGCGCCGACACCGCCGTCGACGACTCGCCGCCCGAGCCTGAACCCGTGGCCGAGGCGCATGTCAGCGAAGTGCAGGAGAGGGCGCGTCAGGCCCAGTACGACCTCCCGGTTGTCGTCAACCCGGAGGTCACCTCGCTGATCGACTTCTACACCGGACGGTACCGTGAAAAGCTCATCGCCGCCCTCGAGCGGGCCTCGATCTACCTGCCGTACATCCGCGCCGAGCTCAAGAAGGCGAACATGCCGCAGGACCTCGCCTGGCTGCCACTGGTCGAGAGCGCGTTCAACCCGCACGCCCGCTCGCGCGCCAAGGCGCAGGGTTTGTGGCAGTTCATGGCGGGGACGGCGCGGCTGTACGACCTCCGCGCCGACAGCCTCGTCGACGAGCGCAACGACCCATTCCTTGCGACGAAGGCGGCCATCCGGCACCTCGGCGACCTGCACAACACGTTCGGTTCATGGGAGCTGGCGCTGGCGGCGTACAACTGCGGCGCCGGCAACATCCAGCGGGCGCTGCGCCGGAGCAATGGCGACACGGACTTTTGGACGTTGCGCAGCTACCTGCGCCGCGAGACGCGCAACTACGTCCCGGCGTTGTGGGCGGTGGTGGTCGTGACGAAGAACCCGGCCGCCTACGGCCTGCCCCCGATCGAAGAGCACCCGCCGTGCTTGGACCGGGTTCCGGTTCGCGGCGCTCTCGATCTCGACGTGCTGGCGCAACGCGCCGGCCTCGACGCCAGGGACCTCGCCGACTTGAACCCGGCGCTCAACCAGCGCCTCACACCGGCAAGCGGGACCTACCAGCTCGCCGTCCCCTGCGGCCTCCAGTCGAACATCGCCGAGGTCATCGCCGCGATACCCCCATCGGAACGGGTGCGCCGCTTCCTCCACGTGATCAAGAGGGGCGACACCCCGGGGGCGATCGCGCGCAAGTACGGCTCGAGCGTGGACGTGATCCTGGCGGCGAACGGCATCAGGAACCCGCGCGCCCTGCGCATCGGCCAGACGCTGATTGTCCCTCGCGGGCCGGTCGCCGCCGCCGAACGCCACACCGTGGCGTTGGCCCCGTCGCGCAAGGCGTCTGCCCACGCGCCGACGAAGCGGTACGTCGTCAGGCGCGGCGACACTTTGTACCGGATCGCGCAGCGGTTCGGCACCTCGACCGGGGAACTGCAGAAGCGCAACAACCTCGCCGATGAAACGATCCGCCCCGGTGACGTCATCCTCCTCAGCCGCTGACCTTTCATCTGCGGAGGGCGCGGACGAGCACCCACACGCCCGCCACCACGAGCGCCGCGGGCCACCAGGTGCGCACGGCGATCATCGCCTGGGGAGGGATCACGGCGATGTGCCGCAGGAACCGCGCGCCGCCGAGGGCGAGCAGGATCGCGCCGGGCACCAGCGGCCACCAGTGGCGGTTCAGCCTGAGGATGAGCGCGAGCACCCAGATCCCGATGAAGCCCGCGCCGAGGCCGAGTTGGATCCAGGCGCCGGACGACATGCCCGCCACGCCGCGGTCGCCCAGCACCATCCCGGCACCCAGGCCCAGCAGGACCATCCCTCCGACCAACGCTCGGTACGATGAACTCACGATCGCGATGAGCGCCAGGCCGACCCCGAGCCCGAGCAGCCATGCTGGGGCCGTGTCCATCAACGCGAAGCGGGTCACGAGCAGGACCCCGCCGACCACCACCAGGATCACCCCAGCCGCCAGGTTCGACGTGCGCGTCCGAGCCATCGCCCCTCCAACTCGCACCGCGGGCCGGCCATCCGCCGTTCACCCTCGGCACGCCCCGCGAGCTTAGCAAACCCGGGCGCGCCGGGGCGCCTCAGAAAATCCTGAGGAACCTGACCACCAGCAACCCGAGCAACGCGATCAGGTAGATCCTCAGGAAGAACAGGGCCGCCTTGGCCGTCGGCGTCATCTGGACACGGGGCATGAGGCTCACCTACTCCTTTCAGGACGCGGCGCCCGCCATGATCTCGTTGGAGCGGATCACGCCGAGCATGCGGTCCTGGGCGTCGACGATCGGGATCATCCGGTAGTGGTACTTGGCGAAAACCGCGGCGATGTCGTCCTGTAGGTCGCCCTCCTCGACCGAGACGACCGGCGACGTCATGATCGACGACACCGGCGCTTCGTCCGCCGCGAGCACCAGCTCGCGCAGATCGACGACCCCCGCGAGGGTACGCCCTTCCTGATTGACCACGTATACGTACGAGATCGCCTCCGGCTCCGCCTTCGATTTCCGGATCTGCTCCAAGAGAGGCCCGACCCTGGTGTCGGACGACACGGCCACGAAATCAGGCGACATCAACGCCCCGGCCGTCGCCTCCCGCTCCGAGAGGATCGCTTTGATCCGGGCGGCATCCTCGGGGGACAGCACGTCCATCAGCTCGGTTGCATCGTCGTGCGGCAGCACCGAGAAAAGCTTGGCAAGCTGCGGGACGCTCATCTCCGAGAGGATCAGCCGCGCCCGCTCCTTCCGGAGGTCAGCAATCAGCTGGCGTTGGGCGCGCGGCTCGGCTTCGAGCAGCGTCTCGGCGGCCTTCTCGGAGTCTAGAGCCGAAAACAGCGCTTCCTGCTCCTCGCCCTCCAGCTCCTCGAGTGCGTCTGCGAGGTCCTCGCTCGGCAGGTCGAGCATCTGCCTGCGGGTCACGGAGAGCGACACCTTGTCGGTCGCGACGGCGTCCTCCACCGACAACGGCTGGACGTATTTCCACGAGATGAACTCGTCCTTGACCCACTTCAGCTTGCCGAGGCCCCACCGGCGCAGGATCCCGTTCATCGAGGTGTCCACGTGCACGAGGAGGAGGTGGCCCTTGGCCTCGAGCAGGTGGACATCGTTGACCACCTCGGTGCGGCGGCCGTCCATGTCGAGGATCGTGCGGCCCATGAGGTGCGCGTCCACCAACATCCAGCCGAGCTGGTCGACGAACGGCGGGTAGACCCCGCCGGCCTCGGGCGGCCGGACGAAGACCGCGTCGTCCTCGACCTTGACGACCCGCTCCCAGGGGATGAACTGCGTCGGCTTGCCCCACCCGAATTCGAGGACGATGCCGACCGCCTCGGGGTAGGGCTCCTTCAGGGCGAAGACGAGGTCCGTGAGTTTCCCGATCCGGTCCTTGATCTTCCCGGCGCACACCGGCCGCTTGAGCAGCTGGGAAAAGAAGAGGAAGCGGAAGTTCCCAATTCCCTGCGGCAGGTCCGGGACTTTCGGCGGCTGGACGGTCGGCGCTGCCATATCTTCCTCCTACTTGCCCGCCCCGAACAAGCCGGGGAACAACGTGCTGATCGCGAACAGGGTGGACATCAACGTCACGAAGAGGACGATGCTCCAGTTCGCGATGTTCTGCCAGCGGGTGTTGACGTGCTCTCCGACGAACGCCGGATCGTTGAGGATCAGGATGAGGAAGACCAGGGCCGAGGGGAGCAGCGTCACGGCCGCGACCTGCACGAACATCGTGATCGCGATCAGCGGCGCCCCGGGGATCAGTACGATCGCGCCGGCGCCGAGCAGCATCGCCACGTGGACGACGTAGAACCAGGGCGCTTCCTTCACGCTCTTGTTGAGCGAGTGCGCCCAGCCGAACACCTCGCCCACCGCCCACGAGGTGGAGAGAGAAATGCAGAGTGCGCCCAGGAAACCCGCGTCGAAGAGGCCGATCGCGAAGAGCTTCCTCGCCAGGGCGCCGTACCCGCCGAGGAGCGGCACGATCGCCTCGGCGGTCTGCCTGGCGTCCTCGATGACGATGGGAGGGTGGTGGTAGTAGAACGCCGCGCCCGTCGTGATGATGATGAACGCGGCCACGATGCCGGTGATGAGCGAGCCGGCAAACGTGTCGATCTTGCCGAACTTCACGTCGTGGACGTCGAGCCCCTTGTCGACGACCGAACTCTGCTGGAAGAAGATCTGCCACGGCGTGATCGTCGTCCCGATGTTCGCCAGAATGATGAACAGCAGCCCGCCTGACATCCCTCCGGGCAACGTCGGGAGGAAGAGCCCTTCGAACACCTTGCCCCAGCCTGGGCTGGTGGTGGTTTTCATCGCCCAGAACGCTGCCGGGATGTAAACGAGGTTGAAAGCGCAGAAGAACAGCGTCAGCCGCTCGAACGTCCAGTACTTCCCGGTCATCGAGACGGCCACGAGGATGGCGGTCACCGCCAGAAAGGTGACCACCGGCGGGACGCCGAACAGGCTCATCGCCGCGATCATCCCGATGTACTCCGTGACCAGCGTCAACAGGTTGACGATCGCGAGGTCGACGAGGGAGAACCACCCCCAGAACGGGCCGAACCCCTCGAAGATCGCCTCGGCATGCCCTCGCTTCGTCACGGCGCCGAGGCGAACGGTCATCTCCTGGATGTAATACGCCATCGGGACGAGAATGAAGATGATCCAGAGCAGCGAGAAGCCGTACTTGGAACCGGTCACGGCGTAGGTGGAGATTCCGCCGGCGTCGTTGTCGGCCACCATCGTGATGATCCCGGGGCCGAGCACGGCCATGAAGATCAGGAGCCGGCGCTTGAACCGGTTCAGGACGTGGAAGCTCTTCGAGAGCCAGTACATGGACCACTGCCCTCAGCGCTCACGACACACCCTCCCGGAGCGGGCGTCGTCGCAAGCCGAAACCCTCGGCCCAGCTGCACGTCTCGTTGTCAGGCGGCGAAGCATGCGCATCTCCGTTTCCCCGCAGGGACCCAAGGCCGGAGACGCGCCGCGGACTGGAATCAGATGCGCGGTGCCGCAGCGCCCGCCGGCCGGCGGGCCCAGGTGTAGAAGTCGCTTTCGCGACTTGGAGGTTCCATCTGTCCTTTCCACCCCATGTCCGGCGCCGGCTGCGACGCCGTCACCTCACGGCACACGACCACGATTGGCCCTTGTAGTCCAGGTCCGCACCGGTTGTCAACCGCCACCGCGCGACCACCCCGGCGGAGGGGTTTCTTCGCTACAATATCGTAGCGATGTCTCTTCCCCGCATCATCGTTACGGGCGCCTCCGGCTTCGTCGGCCGCCACCTCCTCGAGGAGATCAAGGAGCGCTATCGGATCATCGGCCTCGGGCGCCGTTCGCAGCGCGACTGCGGCGCACCGGTGCATGCCAACATTGCCTGGTCGCAGGTCGACATCGGCGAGCGCGAACCCCTTGCGCGCGTGTTCGAGGGGGTTGCGGCGAGCGGTGGCGCAGACGTGCTGCTGCACCTGGCCGCCCACTACGATTTCACCGGGGAGGAGGACCCCGAGTACTGGCGAACCAACGTCGAAGGGCTGCGCAACGTCCTCGAGCTCGCCAAGGGCCTCAAACTCCGCCGCCTCATCTTCGCGAGTTCGGTCGCGGCCTGCCAGTTCCCTCCGCCGGGCCGCGCTCTGGACGAGACGAGCGTCCCCGACGGCGATCACATCTACGCGCGCACCAAACGCATCGGCGAGGAGATGGTCCGGGAATACTCCGCGTTCTTCCCCACCTGCACCGTCCGCTTCGCAGCGCTCTTCTCGGACTGGTGCGAGTACGCGCCCCTCTACGTGTTTCTCGAGACATGGTTGTCGCGCCGGTGGAACGCGAGGATCCTCGGCGGGCGCGGCGCCTCGGCAATCCCGTACCTGCACGTGCGCGACGCGGTGCGCGCCCTCCAGGTCCTGCTCGCACAACCCGAGCTCCCACACGAGCGGGAGGTCTTCGTCATCAGTCCCGACCGCGCCGTCTCGCACCGCGAACTCTTCACGGCGGCGCGGATGACCGGCTTCGGGCAGGCCTCCCGCCCGATCTGCCTGCCCAAGGCGCTGTGCGGACCCGGCATGCGGACGCTCGACCTGCTCGGACGCGCCCTCGGCGAGCGGCCGTTCGAGCGGCCCTGGATGGCGAAGTACATCGACCTCGCGATGCGGGTGGATGCTGCTCGCACCCGCGGCCACCTCGCGTGGGCGCCCCGCCCGCGCCTCGAGATCCTCCGCCGCCTGCCGTTCCTGCTCGAGAACCGCAAGACGCAGCCGGCGAACTGGAGCTGCGTCAACCTGGCGGCGATGAAGTCCGTGAGCATCCGCCCGAACCTCCAGATCCATCGCCTGCTCGAGGCCCACGAGGCGGAGATCTGGGGCGCGATGACCGATCAGCTCCTCATGCCGGACCGCCACCGGAGGTATCCGAAGTACGAGCAGATCCCGAGGCACGAGCACGACTGGTACAACCGGCTGCTGCTGCATAGCCTCATGAACTCGGTCCGCACGCGCGAAAAGGCGCTGTTTCGCTCGCACTGCCGCGACCTCGCCGAGCGCCGCCGGGCGCAGGGTTTCACCGCGGACGAGGTGTGTTTCGCGCTCGGCCTCCTCAACGAGGCCTGCATCAAGACCCTCTCCACGGGACCTGCGCCCGTGAGCCTTGCCGACCTGGACGACTACATCACCGCGGCGGTCCAGTTCGGCATCGACGAGGTCGAGGATGTCTTCGACCAGGACGGAGGGGGACGGTAGCGAAGAGGGTCTGGTAATATCGTTCATCATTGGGAGAGCGCCATGGGATCGGGCCGTAGGCTGATGATGATCGACGATGACGTCAACCTGGTGAGCGTCTTCAAGCTCGTCTGCACGGCCAAGGGCTACGAGTTCTTCTCGGCCCACTCCGCCGCCGAGGCCCTCGAGAAGATCCCCGAAGTGGAGCCCGACCTCATCATCCTGGACGTGATCATGGAGGACTTCGTAGCGGGCTTCCGGGTGGTGAGCGAGCTGCGGGCCGGCGGCCCGGACTCTCGCTTCGCCAAGTACGCGAAGGTCCCCATCATCATGTTGACGAGCGTGACCAGCAAGACCCACCTCAACTTCTCCGACCGGGTCGGGACGGCGCTCCTTCCCGTCGACGACTTCATCGAGAAGCCGGTCAAGCCTGCCGAGATCCTGACGAGGATCGAGGCCATGCTGGCGAAGACGCGGGCGCCGGGCGCCTCCTGACCGCGCGGTCCCTATCCCGGCCCGGCGCCGCCGGCGCTCTCCTCCGCCGGCGCCGGCGCGACGGGGAGGGTGAAGATGAATTCAGCCCACCACCCCGGATCGGACTCGGCCCAGATATGGCCGCCGTGCTTTTCGATGATCCGCTGCGACACGAACAGCCCCAGGCCGGTGCCCGATTTTGTGTCGTCGCCTCCTGACGTCAGTCGTGAGAACTTCTGGAAGAGCTTTTCGCCGGCGCCCCGCTCGAAGCCGTCGCCCTCGTTCCAGACGCTGAAGCGCAGCGACCGCCCGTCATCGGCCGGATGCGCAGCAACGAGGATCTCCCCTCCCTCGCGACCGTACTTGATGGCGTTCGACAGGAGGTTCTGGAAGACCGAGGCGACGAGGCCGGGATCGCACACAGCCTTGAGATTGGCCGGCACGTCGCAGACGATGCGCATGCCACGCTCAGTCGCCAGATCGGAGAGCCGGTCGAGCAGGGGCTCGATCACACCGGGGCAGAAGCGGACCTCGGCGAGGTGCAGCTTCAGTTCCCCCTCCTCGATCCGGCTGAGATTGAGGTAGTTCGCGATCGTGTCGCGGAGGTAATCGGCGCTGATCGAGGCGGCCTTGAGGAGCGCCTCCTGCTTCGCATTCAGGGAGCCGAGGATGTGGTCGCGGAGGGACCCGATGGCGAACACGATCGAGGCCAGCGGCGACTTCAGCTCGTGCGTGACGAAGCCGAGCATCTCGAGATAGGCCCGGTTCTTCTCCTCCGCCTGCAGGTAGGCCTTCTGCAGCGCGAGGGAGGCCTCGTGCAGCTCGTTGCTGCGGACCTCGAGGGCCGCCGCCATCGAGTTGAACGCCTGCGCCAGCTCCGTCACCTCCTGGCTGGCGTGGACCACTTGCACCCGCGCCCCGAGGTTGCCTCCCGAGAGCTCGCGCGTGGCGCGCACCAGGCGCATGATCGGCCTGCGGAAACCGCTCGAGAGGTACATCGCGATCCCCGCGGCGAGTGCCAGCGACAGGAACGTGATCCCGAGATACTCCAGGGCGAGGCCCGACTTGTACCCGAGGTACTGCTTCTCGAGCAACCCGACGTAGATAATGCCGACAATGGTACCCGTCGGGTCCCTGATCGGGTCGTACGCGGAGAGATACCAGTCGTTCACGACGAACGCCCTAGCGGCGAAGCGCTCACCGCGGCGGAGGACCTTGTCGTCGACCTCCTCCGAGATCCTCGTCCCCAGGGCGCGTGTGCCCGTGTCGAGCATCACGTTGGTGGCGATGCGCACGTCCCCCAGGAAGATCGTCACGGTGCCCACCGGCTTGCCCAGGTAGGTCCGGTCGCCGAACGCGGTGTTCCGGATGCGGTCGACGAGGGCGAACTTCCGGTTGAGCAGGACGCCGCCGTAGACGACGCCCAGCACGCGCTCGCGGGAGTCGAGCACCGGGATCGCCGCTTCGATCACCATCCCCCTGTCCTCGGCGACCCTGTCCGTGGGGGTCGCGCGTTCCGTGTAGACGATCGGGATGCTGGCCCTCTCGGCAAGCCTTTCACCCTCGCGGAGCAGCTCGCCCCGCGACATGAGGACCGTGCCGCTGCTCGCCCTGCCCGTGAGGGCGGAGCCGATAACCGCGTTTGCGTCCACCTTGTCCCCTGCCGCAAACGGCGGCCGGGACCGTGCAATCACGCGCCCGTCCCCCCCGACGAGGGCAAGGAAGTCGACCTCGTACCTCCGGCGGAACGCGTCGAGCTCGTTCGAGATCCCGGTGCTCGAGAGTTGGCCGCGCAACGTCGACCTCAGAGACTCGCTTTGGGACACCATGCTCACGACGACCTGCATCCGGGTCCGTTCGGTCTCGTAGGCGGACCAGGCGGCGCCGAGGTCCATCTCGACCCTCAGCATCGCTTCCTTCACGACCGTCCTGGAGATGAAGGAAAACCCGGTCCAGGTGCTGACGGACGCCACGATCCCGATCACCAGAATGAACCCCAGGAGCAGCCTGGTCCTGAAGGCGAGCTTGGTCACGGACCGGCTCCGGCTGAGGGAGACTCTCCAGTCAACGTCTCATCTCCTCTGCACCAGACAGTTCCAGATCGTGCTCTCGATTGACTCGCGGGCCGTCGTGCCGTCAACTCCGGCGGCTTCGGCATCTTCCCCGGACATCGTCGCGCCGCGCTCCTCCAGCCGTTCGTACTGACCCCGCACCTCCTCCATCGCCAGCTCGATCGGCACGGTGACCCGGTCGAACAGCTCGTGCTCGAACCGCCTGAGATCGGCACGCCGCCGCAACGCCTCGACGATCACGTCGTTCATCACCCGTAGGAACAGGCAGACCTCGTCCACCGAGAAGCCGGTCTTGAACCGGCTGACACCCGTGACCTCGAGGTAGTTCACCAGCAGCATCCTGTTGCTGGTCTGGACCGAGGTCACCAGCAGACGGTGCCACAGCCGCGCCAGCCAGACCAGCTTGGAGGTATCCATCGCGGCGTACGAGGGCAAGCGGCCCTGCGCCGCTTCCTCGCCGACCCGTTGGGCGAGGGCATCGAGGAACTGGTTCTCCTCGGTGACGAGCGCCTTGAGGATCGCGAGATCGGGGCGGACGATCTCCTTCCTCATCACCGCCGCGTTCCGGGCGTGCCACTCAACCGACTCGCTCTTGAAGCGCTCGATCAGGAAGGGAAGCCTCCTCTCCATCTGGTACCTGGCGCTCGGCGACCACTCGAGGCGGGCGCAACTGTGCGAATTGTCCACCTCCATTTGCCGGTCGATGTAGTGGTACATCCAGAGCCGCTCGAACGGCATCGGTCCCCGGACTCGTCCCAGGGCGGTCATCAACACCATGCCGAGGCCGCAGAGGGGGGCGGGGCACCCGATCGCCCGTTTCGCCGACCCGGAGTATGAACGGGTCGCGAGCTCGAACAGCCGGAGGTGCGAGGTGCAACCCGTCGTCGAGGCGATCAGGATCTCTCCCGGCCGCAGGCGATCGCGCCGGACGAGCAGGTGCCTGATGAACGTGACGACATCGCGGATGTGAATGTAGGGGATCGCGCTCTCCCCCGAGCCCGCCAGGATCCGCGACCGCCACGAACGGCCGAGCCATGTGTTCAGAAACACGTAGAGCGGGGGGTACTCGCACCAGTCGCTGTACACCGCGCCGAAGCGGACGATGCAGGTCGGAATCGCTCCCTGCTGCTCCAGCACCAGCCGCTCGCCCTCCCGCTTGCTCCAGGCGTAGATGTGCCGGCCGTCAGGCGGGGTCGCCTCGGTGATCGGGCCCTCCCGTCGCGGAAATTCGCACGCCGCCACCGAACTCGCGAACACGAAGCGCTCGAGGTCCAGGCTTCTCGCCAGCTCGAGAACGTTCTTCGTCCCCTCGACGTTCGTCCGCCGGTACTCCGGCCGGTGCTCGCCCGCGTAGTCGTAGTACGCCGCCAGGTGGAGGAGGACCCTGGCCCCCCCCGCGGAAGCGATCTCGCGGAACGTCCGCGCGAGACCGTCGAGGTCGCCGATGTCCACCTGCATCCATGCGATGTTCGGATGGACGGGCGCGCCACACTCGCGTTGGGAGCGACGAGCGATCGCGAAGATCCGGTACTCGTCCTTGAGGTCCTCGAGGAGGTGCCGCCCAACGAAGCCGGATGCGCCGGTGACGATCAGCGCCGGCCGGGGCATGTGAAAACCACCTCGAGGCTCTTGAGACAACCGCCGGTCATCGCGGATTTCCCTTCGTCTTCGAGTAAGAATAGCATCCCGGCCGTCTCGCCCGGCACCGCGGCGCCCATCTCGACGGCGTCACGATTCCAGCGGCGGCGCCGGCCTAGGACCGCACCGGGTCCGGACGGGGCGCTCGGGCCGAGCGAACCATTTGGCGCGTCAGAAGCACCGCAAGACCCATCAGCCCGTCCGCGGCCCCGGCGAAGCCCACGAACCACGGGGCGCCCCCCACCAGCGCCGCCACGCCCAGGAAAACGGTCGCGAGCGCCTTGGCCGTCAGCAGCAGGACGACACCCCGCTGGCGCGCGTACTCCAGCAGGTAGCCTGTCCCCAGCACCAGGTGGAACACCCCCGCCTGGCGCGGGAAGAAGAGCGGCGGGACCGTCTCCCAACCGCCGAACCGCAGCGCCCACCCCGGCACCGCCAGCAGCGCAATCCCGATCGCGTACGTGTGCAGGGCGATCAGCACGACCAGCCACCGTTCCGCCCGGCCGGCCAGGCCAGGCTCGATCCTCATCGCCGCTCCCCCGCCCGGTCCGCGCGTCCGGC
>Ga0209385_1000695_pt1 | contig 13854 bp, 15 predicted proteins | sample NGEPerB_FD_184506 | JGI IMG/M metagenome (GOLD analysis project Ga0209385, IMG submission 184506) | Arctic peat soil microbial communities from the Barrow Environmental Observatory site, Barrow, Alaska, USA - NGEE PermafrostAB12-B... | ecosystem: Environmental > Terrestrial > Soil > Wetlands >... | reverse complement strand
TTCGACGTGTCGGAAACCACCATTTCCCGCTGGATGAAACGAGCGCCCAAGGACCCTCAACCCGGGAAGCGCTGGCTGGCCTTTCTACGCAATCATCGGGAAGCTATCGCTGCCATGGATTTCTTCACCGTCCCCACTCTCACCTTTGGGGTTCTGTACTGCTTCTTCATCATCGGTCATGATCGCAGGCGCATTCTGCACTTCAACGTCACTCGCCATCCCACTAGCGCCTGGACCGTGCAGCAGTTGCGAGAAGCTTTTCCCTACGATTCCGCGCCCAGATTTCTCCTACTCGACCATGATGCGAAGTACGGATTGGAAGTGCCAGCCTCGATGCGCTCGCTGAACATGACACCGGTCCGTACCTCGATTCAGAGTCCCTGGCAAAATGGTATCGCCGAGCGTTGGGTCGGAAGCTGCCGCCGCGACTTGCTCGACCACGTAATCGCGTTGGATGAGCGACATCTGAAGCGACTCCTCTCTCAGTACGTTTCCTACTATCACGACGACCGAACACACCTCGGGCTGGACAAGCAAACGCCGGCTGGCAGGGTACGCTCTCTGGAAAAGGGTACCGTGATTTGCCAGCAGCGCGTGGGCGGGTTGCATCACCGCTATGACCGGGCTGCTTGAATCGGCTGTACGCAAGCTTTCATTGGTCTGGACCCACGACAGAAGTGTCCGCTCATTCAGCCGGTTACGAAGAAGTCCCGCGCGTTTGGCCATTCAACGCCACAGAAAAGTTAGGTCCTGATATCAGCGAACTCTTGAGTATGCACTGCTCCTGGTGCGTTTTGGATTGTGACGAGGCACACTGGTGACGGGCATTGAGGCGCGTCTCGCCGCGAGTTTGCTCGCCTTGACGTTTTTCCTTTTCGTCGTGCTGATGCACGCCCCAGCTTGGGCACACGATCCGAGAAATCGGTTTGGGCTGACGTTCGTGCTGCGGGAAATATCCTTCAGCGGCGGCGCTCTGGCGCTGGCAGCCAGCCTCAGCGAGCAGTGGCGCGAGCGCGGCGAGCACATCCTTGCGACGATTGCACGATACTTCCTTGCAATTCCTGTGCTGTTTTTCAGCTTCGAGCAATTCCTGCACGGCGATCACGTTCCCGGCATTCCGCTGGAACCACTGACTCCCCAGTGGATCTACGGACACGCCATTTGGACGTACCTGGCGGCCGTGGTTTACGCCGTCGCGGGTACCCTGTTGCTGGTTGGCAAGAAAACCCGCGCAGCAGCGGCATGGCTGGGCTTGACCGTGCTCTTCGTGGAGTTGGTTGTCTACGTGCCAATCGGAGTAGTGGAACGCGCCAGCCTCGACAACGGCCTTAATTACGTAGCCGATACCCTGATGTTTTGCGGCGCCGTTCTTATGCTCGCTGGCGCCATGCCGCGGGAAGCGTAGCGGTTGGAATCATTGGCTGATCAGTGGCCCCACGAAACCCGCGTCGAGCTTCCCATGCTTCAGCGAGCGGAAATCGAATCGGTTTGATTTGATGACAGGAAGAACGGATGTGTTGCAACTTTCACGTCACCGGCCAGCCGCCCTGAAAGTTGCAACACATCCTTTTCAACAGTCACAGCCCGGAGTTCCATCTACTGAAGATGAGTTCTTAAGAAGAATACAATCCGCTCATTCGCATCTTTCAATGCATCGCCACTGAACCCGTGTCCCTGGTGTGAATAGACCTTAATCTCATAAGAGACACCTTTCTTTCTTAGCAACTCTTCCACATCGTAGGCGCGGGTAACCGGGACCACATCATCGTCTTCGCCGTGAAGAATAAGCAATGGCGGCATGGTTGTCATTCGCGAGACGGCAAAGCCCGGCATGCCACCATACATCTCGACGACGGCTTTGATCTCGGGAGAATGCAGCGGCGGGGGATGGCTTCTTACTTCCTCCGCAAAACCAAGCACGAGGTATCCGCCGAGAGAAAACCCAACTAAGCCAATTCGGTTGTTCTTGACATCCGGCTGTCGCCCGATGTAGCGAGAGGCGTCATTCAAGGTTCGGATGTAGGCAACAAACTGATCCGGCTGGTCCGAACCGTCCCATCGGCCTCCCTTGCCGTCAAAATAATGCGGCACAAAGGCCGAATAACCTGCGGCAGTGAGAGCTTCGAGAAGTCCACTTTTTCGCCAGTCTCCGTCCGGCCCACCTCCTCCATGCACGACCATCACCGCTGGATGTGAACCCTTGGTTGCGGGATTGTACTGCTCGATCACCACAGGTTTGTGGTCGCTAACAAAGACAGCCTTGATGCCGACCAACTGGGCGCCAACGGGTAAACTCGTTATGACGGCGAGAACAGGGAATAGTCTGAAGGTGGCTCGCACCCGGCAACTCCAATTTAGGTTTATACGAATCTAACTGCAAAGGGCAATGCGTCGCATACAAGAAACTTCAAAGCCGCTCATTTTCTTGGCTTCTCTCAGAACCAGAGCGCGGCCATAACTCAGTAGCGAATATTAAAAGTCACAACCCTTTTACAAGTAACAATATGCTCCTTTAAGCTCGGCATGGCAAAAAGGCAACGCAGGGATGGAGGACGAGAAATGCGAGTACCATGAATCATTGCTGCGTCTCCCGAATCTGAGCAGATCCCCGAAGCGGTACAGGGCCTCGTTGATGTACTGTGACCAGGCGAGCGCATCGCGCACCGGTGCACCGCGCAGCGTGAGGATGTTATGCAGGATGCCGGTGATGTTCTCCCGGGTGAGTAGGCCGATGGGATTGCACCACCGGCCTCTCGCAGAACCGAGCATGAGACTCTCGCCTCACTCGGCTCCCATCAGGCAAACGTGCCGATCATACCGATCTTATCGATATTGAAGGGCTTGTCTGTCGCACGCATCGAGGTCCTCCTGTTGCCAGTTGCTTCGCTCGTACGACTGTCTGACCCGACCCCTTCGCTCCAGCCCCATTACGAGCTTTCTTCGCTACTGCGAGTCGGTCCGCCCCAGTGCTCCGCATCGGTACGCTGGCCTCGCGGTTTTCGCCGCTTGGGCTTCTCCCTTAGCATCAGAGCGACTGGTTCCTGCAGTTCCGCGCCACAGCCTGCATCCGCTTCACGCCCCCTCTACGCCGGTCGCCGTCCGCTCCGTCATCAGGCACCCAGCGGACTTGTCCCAGGGGTACCATACGCTCCTGGTTTCGACGACACTTGAGTTCTTAACGACGCGTCTTCGAAGGGTTCACTTTCGTTCGTCTCTCGGATGCTCACCTGCACGAGTTTGTTCTCGCGCTTTTACTCCAACGCTCACTACCACGGCCTTTTACCGCAGCAGCTTGGAGTGGTTTGAGACCTGTTCCTGAAAACCGATCCCGAGGGGCCTTCCCTCATCTATCACGCAGCTTATCCACACGGTTGGTTAGTTCACGTTGAACTCCTTATCCGTGTGCTTCTGCAGCACACTATGGTAAAAAAACTCATCTTCGCTTCCGAGCAAGGGAAGTTTACCCGACCGAAGGCTCATGCCGCTTCCCGCTCATAGTACTTCAGCAGACCACCCAGTCGTTCCTTGCAACGCACAATTCCGTTATCCCCGCTCACTCCTCGATTCGGCAAGGGGAACAGCAGTCGGTTCTGCTTGCCCTGGTGATTGCGTTCCTCGTGGTAATGGACCACATATTGCTGCAGGGCTCGGCGCAGCGGCCTCTCCCCGAACAAGATCAGCTTCGACAGGCATTCCTGTTTCACCGATCTCACCCAGCGTTCCGCATAGGCGTTCAAATTCGGACTCCTCGCTGGTAGGGGCATGGTTTTCACCCTTCCAGCCTCGATCAGTTGACGGAACGACGTGCAGAACTTAGTGTCCCGATCATGCAGCAGATATCTGCTGTCGGCCAGAAACCCCCACTTCTGCATCGTCACGTTGCGCCCCATCTGTTCCATCCACTGCTGGTCCGGATGGGGCGTGATTCCAGCCAGACAAACCCTCCGACTCTCCAACTGGATAAAGAACAACCCGTAGTAGGTAACCAAGCCTTTGAGCGTAAGCACTTCCACCGTAAAGAAACCCGTTCCCACCAGAACATCCATTTGAGCGCGGATGAAATCTTTCCAGCTGGTCGTGTGCTTTCGTTTGGGGGCAGGATGGATTCCGTGGCGACGCAGGATATTGCCCACCGTCTGGTCCGATAGCCGCTGGCCAATATTGGCCAAGGCACCCACGATGCGATCATTCGTCGACTCGCCAAGACTTGTTTGTCGGCTTGAGATGCTGTCGCAGTCGCTGCTTCAACTCAGGGCCGTAATACTGCATCCAGCGCCAGACCGTCCTCCAGCAACTCCTCAACATCGCGCAGCGACAGAGAATAGCGAAGATACCACCGGACCGCACAAAGTATGAGGCCGGGTTCGGTTTGCCGCCATTTGAAGATCGCGGGTCGGGTTCCCATTTCGCGATTCTTTCACGTCACCAGCCAGCAACCCAGAAAAGTTGCAACACATCCATCACCGCTATGACCGGGCTGCTTGAGTCGGCTGTACGCAAGCTTTCCTTGGTCTGGGCCCACGACAGAAGTGTCCGCTCATTCAGCCGGTTACGAAGAAGTCCCGCGCGTCTGGCCATTCAACGCCACAGAAATAGATCCTGATGTCAGGGAACTCTTGAGCATGCACTGCTCCTGGTGCGTTTTGGATTGTGGCGAGGCACAATTTCCAGATGGCTGTCACCTACCCGGCAGAGCGCGAAGGCAATCTTGGATTTGTGAACGCCCCTCTCTACCAGTTCGTGCGCCAGTAATACCGATGGCTGCATATCATCGAGGGAAAGGCCCGTGGGCAGCAACACGGCGTGGGCAGCCTTGGCGGTTCGTAGCGTCGCGGCGTTGGAATTGGGTGGCGCGTCCAGGATGAGGAGATCGAGGGCTGCTGTGAACCTCAATGCCTGCTCCAGCGTGCCGAAGCGTTCGACGGGGATTACGGGCTGAATATCATTCTGCAGGCGCCTTCCTTGCCAGTGAAAGCTCGTGCCCTGGCCGACATCGAGGTCCGCGATCTTCACAGCCCACCCGGCATTGGCATATTCGCGCGCAATGAGGCGTGAGAGCGTGGATTTCCCAACTCCACCCTTTTGACTAACGACGGAAATTATAAGGGGCATAGAGGCTCTGTTAACGTGGAAGGAATCTGCTCAAGAGCCCAGCTAGTTACCAGCTTCGTGATATTGGCGAGGGCAAACTCTGCCTCTTTTAATGCGGCGGGCTCTGGAGTGTCTTGATAGACCTTGTGCAAATGGATTTCGAGACTCCAGGCGTCTCCGTGGAGTAGAACTTCCTTTTGAAATACTGAAGAATAGCGCAGGTTCTCCTGCGGCTCATCTGCGAGAATGTATCTCGCCAAATTCACGATGCGCTGATCCGTGCTGTGCTCAAACCATACGTGGGGTCGGCCGTAACCGTGGCCACAACAAGATGAGGTTGTAACGAATCCGGCCGCGTTTAGAGCGTCGCAGAGAGGCGTGATTTCGGGGTCAAGCTTCTCTTCGTAATCAGGATCGAACCGTACCGTGTTCCAATCAGCCATCACAATACTTAAGGGTTGAATGCGTGATTGCTGAATATAACGAAAGCGCGAAAGAGTGCAATCAGGAAATGAGGAAAGGACGAAAGGATGATTTCGTTATTGCGTTATTTCGTCTGTTGGATGAGGAACATCCGTCGCAGGGCGGTCAAACCCCTTCTCCACGGCTTCCTCTTCCGCATCTTTCCGACGGATGCCGGTCCGCTCTTCCTGAGCCTTGCGGAGAACGTCCTTCTTGTCCTGTATCTTCTTATGTACATCTTGAAAAACGTTTGTGTACGGCTTGTTATCCATGCCTCAGTGTACGCTCATGCTGCGAATTAACGGCTTCGGAATGTTAAGATAAGCCGATGAATATCTCCGAAATTGTTCAACAACTCAGGGATGAACGCAGCAAGCTCGACGCTGCGATACAGGCTTTGGAAGGCGTGAGTGGCGGGGCGTCGGCTCCTGCTAAGCGCCGGGGAAGGCCTCCGGGAAGTACCAACCAGTCAGCAGCGACTTCGGCTCCGAGGAAGCGGCGCACGATGTCTGCCACGGCTCGCAAGCTGATTTCAGAAGCGCAGAAAGCGCGCTGGGCCAAACAGAAGAGGGCAGCAAAGTAGCAGTAGATCCGGGCCAAGTAGAGATTTGCTCCAGCAGGCTGACGAGAGTTGGCCTGTTTTGTTTGGAGACGCTACAGCCCGGTTCCTAGGAGACGTTTCGGCCGCCCAGTTACTAGGCGAACGCCGCCCGGAAGCAAGGGATCATCCGCCCGTTTCCTAGGCGTAAAGCGCCCGTCTCATAGGAAACAGCCACACCAAGTCTCTGAATCCGCTACGAAGTTTTCTCGCTAATCTGAACTAGATCAGAAATTGAAAAAGAGGGCTGTGAATAAGTCTGAGCGCTGAGGCGGGAGTCTGTCTCCTAGATATAGGGCGGCGATGTTTCCCCAAAGCACGAAGAAGCGCAAGCGCCGAGCAGAATACATTCCTAGCAAATTGGCGGGTTGTTATTACCGTGACGCGCTGCTAACAGTTGGCGCATGAGCGCACTCACGATTTTGCAGCAGAGCAACTATGACGGTTTTCCGAAAGCCGCAGAACTCATCGAGATTGAGGGCGGCCACCTGCTTGAGGCGTCCGACAGGGCGGTATTTAATCAGCTGCTGCAGATGGCGCACGATAGCGGAAGGCTTACGGAGGCGGATGCGGAATGGGAGGTTTCGCTTGCAGGTTTACGACGCGCCATGTCGAAGCATGAGAGTAACGACCGGGTTCGCGAGAGTCTCGACCGGCTGATGGACACGAAGATTTGGGTATCGCACGTCTCCAATCGGACCGGCAAGACCAAGACTTTCAAGACGCACCTGCTGGAGTTCACGGATACCGATGACAGGGATTCCCCTGGAGCAACGGTCGAATTCGGTATTCCTAAGCGGCTTCGCTTGATTCTGGCGCGGTCGAGCAGGTGGGGGCGCGTGCGGTGCGAAATTCCTTATGCGATGTCGAGCAAGTACGCCGTCGCGCTGTACGAGATGATTTGTCTCCGCGCGAAGCTAGATCGTTGTACAGAGAGGATTGATTTGCAGAAATTTCGCCGGCTTGTTGGAGTTCCACCGGAGGCCTATGAGCGCGGGGATAATCTTATGCGGTTCGTTATTCGACCGGCATTGCTCGAAGTGAATGGATTGTCTGATCTAGGCGTCGACATCGGGCTAATCCGCGCGCACTCTCGTGCGCCAATCACCGCGGTTGCTTTGTGCTGGTGGAAGAAGACCGGAGACGAATTCAGAGCGGCCATCGAAGAAAGAAACCGAAGCAAGGCGGGGCGCAAGGGCCGGCTAAAGGCGAACGCCGAGGCGAAGTTATTGACTTCCTCGCTGGTTGCTGTATGAGTGAGCGGAGCGTAGGTGTTGGTCGCACCATACGCCCCTAGGCGAACCGCAATTTCCCCATTTCCTTTGTGATGAGGACTTCGCGTTCAAGCATTGTCTCGCCCTCCTCAGAATCGATTATCTTGACGAATATGGATATGTCGTTGTCGAGCGATACAACATGACCTCTGTATGCAGGTCTACTTCTTGGAATACGTCGTCTTCCTATGTAAACTGTGGGTTGGTCGCATGGGTTTTCGTATGTTAATAGACGGCCATCCTCGATGACGGCCAAAAGCAAGGATGCGGTTTCGCCTGATTTCAGTCTGATTTCGTTTCCTTCTTCTCCCAACCAGTGGGCCCTCGACACTATTCCGGTTACGAGCTTCTCCGAATTCTTGAATTCTATGCTTGCAACTAAGTTGTCGGCTGACCCCACTTTCTCGCCAATACTTGCGGCCGCGTTGCGGATGCCAATGATCACTCCCTGAGCATTACCAATGCCTACTCTCCATACCCCGAAGATATCGTATCCGACAGGCATAATCCCAGGCACTCCAATTACTTCCAGCTTGGGTTGGGTCTGCCGAGCTGACGGCATGGATTGCTCTTGCGTGACAACAGGACTTACAGTAGGCGGAGCGGCATTGAACGTTTGAGTAAACGTAGGAGAAATATTAATCGGAGGAAGCGAGGTGGTCTCAGCCGTTGCAGCATTACGCTTCTTGAAATGAAGCATCAACAGCATTGCGAATCCCGCCGCGAGGCAACCAATGCCCCATTTGGGGCCTTTCACGAAATATGCCAAGCCGGTTCCCAGAAGGGTTGCCGCGACCGTCACCAGGTCACTTGCCGTCAACCTGCACCTCACATTTCTAAAATGTGATTGTCCTGCTGCTGATGGTCTGGCATCAATGAACGGCCAATGGACAGGCTGCGCCGACATTACCCCGATAAACCAAGCAGCGCCCTAACCCTATCCCGCTTCGTAATCCCCGCCGGTCCTTCCTTCGTCGTGCTCTGCGCCCATTTCTCGACCTGATTGAGCCTGATGCGATGCTCTACCGCAGGCTTCTCGATGGCGATCGTGAACTCGGTCATCGTGCCGGGTTTGCGAGACCATCGGGTCATCCCTGAATTCGGCCACGGCGAGGGCTACCGCTTCATAGAGCGATTCGGCTTGAACATGGGCTGTATGAGTGGCGGAATCAGTGTCGATGAAGGAGACGCGGCAACGGGCGAGCATTTGGGAATTATAAACCGACTTTCGCCGTCTATTCGCTCCCAAAAATCCGCTTCCACAATTCGTTCCACAAATTTACTCTTCTTGTATGTCTTACAGGTACTTCGGCAGTCTTCTTCACACGGTGGAAGTCACAGGTTCGAATCCTGTAGCGCCCACCATAGAATCAATCACTTACAGGCCATCGTAGTGTCCTGCGTTGCTCCAGAACGCTCCAATTGCTCCTCCTATGCGCCTCAAATCATGGTGCTATGGGGGAATCCCATCCACCCGGATCGCCATATGGGCAGTCGCAATCACGCAGTTGCGACTCGTTACGGCCCTGGATCGCGGGCGCCAACGCATCGTGCTCTTCGGCGCTTCGGCGCTTGCGAGAAGTTACCAAGCCCTGCTCACCAAGACTGACCACCGACTTAGTGGCCGGGAGGATCGGGACGGTTGCCGGTTAGTTTGAAGCGAATCTTGTGTTGCACCCAGCCATAGGTTTCTCCTCGGGATTCATCTTGGAATCACTGAGGAGTCGGGTTGAGCACGTCCTGTCGTTGTCCTTATTGTCAGCAGTGGTTTGCTTCCTCGCTGTATCGTCCCCAACAAGTGATCTGTAGCCAGGCGGAGTGCCAGCGGCGGCGGCGGCGAGAGTATCACCGGCAGAAGCTGGCGAGCGATGCGGAGTATCGCCAAGTGGCGCATGAAAGCCAGAAGAAGTGGCGTGACGCCCACCCGAACTACCTGCGAGAGTATCGCGCGAAACATCCCGCGGCGGTGACGCGCAACCGCCAGCGGCAACAGGTGAGGGACCAAAAGCCGCGGCTGGCCTTTCTTGAAAAGAACAACTTAGCTTTAGACCTAAAGCGTTCTGTGGCCAAGGTTTGGCTGGTGGGGCCGGGGGTGACGGATCTTGAAAAGAACAACTTAGCTTCCGTGCAACTGCTGATTTTTAAACCACTTGAGTCCGCGCCTAGGGGGATCCGGGCATCTTGAAAAGAACAACCCTATGGTGTTTGGCCCGCCCCTGCCCCTATACCGGGAGCAGTAGGGACGAGGGCGATGCGACTGGAGTTTCATCAACTGGAGCGGTGCGGGGAGCAACTGCGGGTACGGCGGCCGGAGCGACAGCGGCGGTTGTTGGCCTCGCTGGCTATCGCGGGGCAGCAGACGCCGATCATCGTGGTGGCCATGTCCGAGCAGCCGGATCGTTATCTGGTGATCGACGGCTACCAGCGCCTGGCGGCGCTGCAGCAACTGGGGCGGGACACGGTGGAGGCCCTGGTCTGGCCGCTGAGTGAGGCCGAGGCGTTGGTGCTGGATCGTTCCCTCCGCATGGCGGAACGAGAGACGGCGCTGGAAGAAGGCTGGCTGCTGGCGGAACTGGAACGACGTTTTGGCTATGGCCTGGAGGAGTTGGCACGCCGCTTTGATCGCAGCCTGAGCTGGGTATCGCGCCGGCTGGCCTTGGTCGAACTGCTGCCGCAAAGCGTGCAGCAGCAAGTGCGCAGCGGCGCGATCACGGCCCACGTCGCGATGAAGTACCTGGTGCCGGTGGCGCGGTCCCGTCCCCAGGACTGCCTACGTATGGCCGAAGCGTTGGCCACGCATCGCTTCACCAGCCGGGAAGCCGCACAGCTCTATGCCGCGTGGCGTGACGCTGCCCCGGCCATCCGCCAGCGGATTCTGGAACAACCGCAGTTGTTTTTAAAAGCGCAGCGGCAACGCGAACCCGATCCGCCGGCCGATGGAGTCGCCGAACTGTTGCGCGATCTGGAGATGGTAGCGGCGATCACCCGCCGGGCCAACCGGCGACTGGCCGGCGGCGCCACCGTCGAGTTGGATCGTCCGCAATGCCTCGCAGCGCAAAGCCAGATCGATCGCGCGCGGCAGGAACTCAATCGTCTGGCCGCGAAAATCCCACTCTCACCCGCCCAGGAGCAAGCGCATGTTGAGCCAAGCACAACGCACCACGATTCTGGAACTGAATGCGCAAGGCGTGAGCCGAAGCGAGATTGCCCGAGTACTGAACGTCAGCCGGCTGACGGTACGCAAAATCCTACGCTCGAACTCGACAGCGGTGCCGGCGCCGTTGCGTCCGGAGAAAGCCGAACCGCACCGCCAGCAGATCCTGGAGTTACTGAATACCTGCAAGGGGAATCTGGTGCGTGTGGGGGAGGAGTTGGCGGCCTGCGGAGTCAACCTGTCGTACTCGACGCTGACCGCCTTCTGCCGCCGTCATGGGATCGGGCAACCGCCGGCGGTGGCGGTGGGCCGTTACGAGTTTCTGCCGGGCGAGGAGTTGCAACACGACACCTCCCCGCACGAGCTCGAGCTGGCAGGCAAGCGCCGCAAAGTGCAGACCGCCTCGGCCGTGCTGGCCTACTCCCGCATGTTGTTCTTCCAGATGTATCCGAGCTTTCAGCGTTTCGACTGCAAGGTCTTTCTGACCGAGGCACTGCGTTACTTCCACGGTGCTCCACAACGCGCCATGATCGACAACACCCATGTGGTGGTGCTGCGCGGCACCGGACGCGAGATGGTGCCGGTGCCCGAGATGGCCGCCTTTGCCGAACGTTTCGGCTTCCGCTTCGTGGCGCATGAGCGCGGCCACGCCAACCGTTCCGCCCGCGTCGAGAGGCCTTTCTGGTTCATCGAGACCAACTTCCTGGCGGGCCGCAGCTTCGCCAGTTGGCAGGATCTGAATCAGCAGGCGCGGCAATGGTGTGACCGGGTCAACGGAACTTACAAGAAGTATCTCCGCGCCGTGCCCCGCGAGTTGTTTGTTCTAGAGCAGCCGCATCTGCACCCCCTGCCGGTCTGGATCCCCGAGGTCTATCGCTTGCACCAACGCCTGGTGGACGTGGAAGGTTACGTCGCGCTGCACAGCAACCGCTACTCGGTGCCCCTGACTTGGCTCGGCCGTCGCGTGGAAGTGCGCGAAACCAAGGACAAAGTCGAAATCCAACTCGATGCCCGCAATCTCGTCACCCACCAGCGCCTCGCCGAGGCCGAACAGCAGCGGGTGCTGCTGGCGCAACACCGTCCTCCGCGAGGACAGGGCAACGCGCGCCCCGATCCTCATCCCGAGGAAGCGCTCATTCTCAAAGCTGCGCCGGAGCTCGCCGACTACCTCGCCACGCTCAAGCAGCGCAGCCACAAACTGGTCGTCTTTGCCCTGCGCCAACTGTTGCGCCTGGTACGCGAGTATCCCCGCGAACCGCTGCTGGCCGCCGTGCGCGAATCGTCCCGCTACGGTCTCTACGACCTGGATCGCGTCGAACGCATGATTCTGCGCCGCGTGGCCCGCGACTACTTCTTGCTGGACGACGATCCGGGAGGCAAAGATGAAGATCAGTGACGAACTGGAACAACTGCTGAAGAACCTTCGCCTGAAACGCATCCTGGAAATTTACGAGGAACAGCTACCTGCTGCCGAGAAAGAAGATGTTTCCTACTCCGAGTTCCTCACCCGCTTGCTGCGCGCGCAGTGGCACCACCGCCAGGAGACCGCTTTGGCCTGGCGCATCCAGCAGGCCAAGTTGCCCGAGCTCTGGTCGCTGGCCAGTTTCCCTTTCGCCCGCCAGCCCGGGGTCAATCGCAAACAGATCCACACCTTCGCCGAACTGGAGTTTATCGCCAAGGCGGAGAACATCGTGTTGGTCGGGAGCACCGGTGTAGGCAAAAGCGGATTGGCGTCGGGCCTGCTGTTGAAAGCTTTGGAGAATGGCTACCGCTGTCAGTTCATCCGGGCACAAGACCTGTTCGACGAGATGTATGCCTCGTTGGCCGACCGCTCTACCCGAAAACTGCTGAATCGGCTGGCCCGCCTCGACGTTCTACTCATCGACGAACTGGGGTATCTCAACCTGAAACCGGAACAGTCCAACATCTTCTTCAAGCTGATGGAGGAGCGTTACCACCGCCACTCTACGATCATCACCACCAACTTGGACTATGACGAATGGCGCAACTTCCTGGGCAATCAAGCCATGGTGGACGCGCTGTTGAGCCGGCTGCGCCACTTCTGTCACACCGTCCGCATCAACGGCCCCTCGTTGCGCGACCCGCAAGGCTGAGGAGGAAGGCATGGACCAGCCTGCCATCAGCCGCCAAGAGTATGTGCGGAAGCTTCTCGATACCTACCGCCACACCCCGGGAACTACAGGAACGGTCCGTCGGCCAGACCGTCTGCTGGCCGCCCAACTGCATCAGCGTGGTGTGCCCTTGAGTGCTGTCGAAAATGCCCTGGTGTTGGCCGCAGCGCGCCGCCTGCTGCGCCCCGCCACCGCTCCAGCGCTGGCCACCGTACGTTCCTTAGCCTACTTCCTGCCGGTGATCCAGGAAGTGCTGGAACTTAAGGTCAGCGAAGATTACTTTCAACACGTCCGCCGCCGAATCCAGCGCCTTCACCCTGACTCGCCTATCCCACCCTCCAGCCATTGAGCCCGCGAACTTCCAAACGCCGGCCGCGCCTGCGGCGCGGGATGATGATGCCGCTGTTTCCTCTGCTGTTACAAATCCTGTTCTTAGCGTTGGTCACTTCAGAAGGGCCCTACTTGGTTATTCTTGCTGAGCGCCGAAGGCTCCCGCCTCTGCTGCGCGCGTGCCGAAAGTGTGCCGAAGATCGTACAGGCGGAATGCGGGCTTGATTCCGCTCTCTTTGAGGGCTTTCCTGTGCGCTGGCTGCAATTGTTTCATAGGCTGGTTCCAGTCGTGACCACCGCCAACCCGCAGCGGGAAAAGATACTCTCCTTTTGCAGTCGCGAAACGCCTGTGTAGGACTGCCATCGCTTTCTTTGTAACCACCACATCCCGCCGTGCGTTTACAGTCTTTCCGTCTGGCACGTGAACGTATGGGGTGGGGGCTGACAGATGCACGTTTGGGCGGCACATGTGGAACACCTCTTCCGGGCGCGGTCCCATCTCCACGATGATTGTTGCTACGTCCCGGAGTTTTCTAAGCCCGGCAAGTAACGGCTTTTCGAGGTTTTTCACGATTCTTAGTGGTTGGGCTGACTTGTGCATTCCATTATTCTCTCGATCTGCTGGGCCGGTCGGTCCCGTATGCCCGGCGTCGCCGCCAAATTTGGGCCGCGAATTCCTGACGTTTTTCCTTGGGTGTTTCGTGGATGATCTTCCCGCCAGCGTCATGCTGGCCTCGGGCGTGTTGCAGCGCGGCCCGAGTGTATTGCGCGAGCGTGCGCGCGCCTGGGTTGTACTGCCGAGTCCGCTTGCCA
>Ga0209385_1000694_pt1 | contig 13857 bp, 16 predicted proteins | sample NGEPerB_FD_184506 | JGI IMG/M metagenome (GOLD analysis project Ga0209385, IMG submission 184506) | Arctic peat soil microbial communities from the Barrow Environmental Observatory site, Barrow, Alaska, USA - NGEE PermafrostAB12-B... | ecosystem: Environmental > Terrestrial > Soil > Wetlands >... | reverse complement strand
CCACCAGGGCGCGCCGGTGATCGACGACCAGCGCCTCGATCGCCGTCCACTGGTCCTCCCGAAGCTCCGCGGCGGGGTTCCCGACCAATTCGCGCAGGTGCGACTCGGCCCCCTCGCGGAGTTGCCCCCTGGCACTGCTGTCCTCCGCACTGCTGTCCACGTCACTCCCGTCGATCTGCGGTGCCGCCCCGTCGATCTGGTGGGCCGCCCGTTGCCCCCGTTCAGAGGCCGTGCCGTCACGCTAGGCGGTGCCACCGACAACGGCGTCACGCGCACCCGGCCCGGCCTACGATCGGCAGGTGGGCGGCTGGTGGGCGGAAAGCGTTGTTGACGCGGGGAAACTCCCGCTGCTGCTCTGCCTGACCGCGTTCGTGCTGACGTTCGTGCTGACCCGGTCAATCACCCGGATGATCAGGGCCGGGGTCGGGCCGTTCCGCAACAACGTCTCCGAGAGTGGCGTGCACATCCACCACGCCGTGCCCGGCATCATTCTGCTGATCATCGGCGCATTGATGGCACTGGCCGCCGAGGGGCCACCGTGGGTCGAGATCGCCGCCCTGACGATCGGTGTCGGGATGTCGCTGATCCTGGACGAGTTCGCGCTGATCCTGCACCTGCAGGACGTCTACTGGTCCAACGAGGGCCGCATCTCGGTGGAACTCATCGGGCTGACCGCGGCCTGCATGGGCCTGCTGATGCTCGGCTTCACCCCGCTGAGCGACGTCGACTTCAGCGCCGGCGACCTGACCATCAACATCACCCTGGCCACCACGCTGGCCATCCACGCCGTCTTCGTCCTCATCTGCGTGCTGAAGGCCAAGTACCGCACGGCACTGATCAGCTGCTTCATCCCGTTCATCGCCTGGGTCTCCGCGTTCCGGCTGGCCAGGCCCAAGTCGTGGTGGGCGCGAAAGCGCTACAAGCCGAAGAAGATGGCGCGGGCCGTCGCCAGGGAGCGGAAGTTCGACGGGCGCTGGGACCCGGTGTGGCGTTGGGCCGGAAACCTCATCGCCGGCAAGGTGTCCCAGCCCGATCCGGTGACCGAGCCCGACCCGGTGTCCCAGCCCGATCCGGTGTCCCAGCTCGATCCGGCGGAATCCGTCTCGCGGCCGGCGGCGGCGAAACCTTCAGGCTGAAAAGGTCTCTCGGCTCAGCAAGTAGCACAGCAGCAACACGGCGGCCGGATCAGTCGGCCGCGCGTTCCAGCGCCAGCAGTACGTCCCGCTGAAATGACCGGGCGTCCCTTGCGCTCGGGTGCGCCGCGCCGTCCCTGGCGGCGATCGCCCGCGAGACCACGTCCCGCACGGCGGGATCCGGGTCGTCCCACACCAGCTGCTGACCCGCTCCGACCTTGCTCGACCAGTGCCCGCTGCGCAATCGCTGCAGGGCACGGCACGCGTTGAGCACCGCGTCGTCGGTCCAGGCCGGCCCCGGCACGGCATCCACGTCACGGTCCGCATCCGGTTGGGCCAGGTGCCACCGCAACGAATCGATCAGCAGGCTCGCCAACTGTTCATCGGGCACCGGACGGAAGATCGTCGCCGCGGCCGGTCCGTACACCGTCAAACCCCGTTCCGCGAGGATGCTGCGATCGATGGCATACCAGAACCTCCCGTCCTCCTCCCGCCGCGCCTGCCCTGTCCAGGTGACCCGGAACGGCATGGCCGCGCCGGAGTTGAGCTCGACCTCGAATCCCGGCTCGCCGGCTCCGGCCGCCGCCACCTGCGTCCGGTAGGCGACCAGTTCGAGCCCGCGCGCCGGGCATGCCACGGTCTCGTGGCGCAGCCCATCCACCAGCGCCTGCTTCGCCGGCGCGGACAGCGGGCCGGAAACGACGACGGCGACATCGATATCGCTGCGCCCCGGCTGATAGCCCTCCAAGGCGAGGGAACCGGCCGCATACACGCCGATCAAATCCCGTTCCAGGATGTGGCGGCTATGGGCGGCGAGCGCGGCCAGGTACTCGCGCGCTGCCGGATCCACGACCAGCATGGGATCCCCTTCGTTGGTGGGCGCCTGGCCGTGACGGCGCGCTCCGTCGTCGACGGCGCGCCGTGCCACCGCCAGTTCGGAGGGTACTTGGCCATGGGTTCTGGCCACAGATGGTCCAGTACCTCAGCTGGGGCATCATGGTCGGCGATGACGAACCCCGCGCCCCCGACTGCCGGCGCCGGGCGTTTCGCGCCGAGCCCATCGGGCGACCTGCACGTCGGAAACCTCCGCACGGCGCTACTGGCCTGGTTGTTCGCCCGGAGCATGGGTCGGACGTTCCTGGTCCGGATGGAGGACCTGGACCGCGTCGCGCCCGGCGCCGACCGCACTCAGTTGGCCGACCTGGCGGCGATCGGGCTCGACTGGGACGGCCCGGTGCTCTACCAGTCGCAGCGCACCGATCGGTACGCCTCCGCCATCCAGCGGCTCACCGCCGCCGACCTGACGTACGAATGCTTCTGCACCCGCAGGGAGATCCGGGAAGCGGCATCGGCGCCGCATCCCGACCCGGCGTCCGGTTTCGACGGCTCCTATCCCCGGACCTGCCGGAACCTGTCGGACGCCGAGGTCGCGGCGCGGCGCGCCGCCGGGCGGCCCAGCGCGCTCCGGCTGCGCGCGGCTCGGGACGCCTGGACGATCGACGACGAATTCGCCGGGTCGTTCACCGGCGCGGTCGACGATGTGGTGTTGCGTCGCAACGACGGGGTGGCCGCCTACAACCTGGCCGTGCTGGTGGACGACGCCGCCCAGGGAGTCGACCAGGTGGTCCGTGGTGACGACCTGCTGAATTCCGCGCCGCGGCAGGCCTATCTCGGTGCGCTGCTTGGCCTTCCCGCGGTGCACTACGCCCACGTGCCGCTGGCCCTCAATGTCGCAGGGCAACGGTTGGCCAAGCGGGACGGTGCGGTCACCCTGGCCGATCTGGCCGACCGCGGGCGCACCCCCGAACAGGTTCTCGGCGAACTCGCGGTTTCCTTGGAGCTGGCCGTTCCCGGCGAATTCGTCACTCCCGCGGAATTGCTGGATCGCTTCGAGCCAGGAAGGTTGCCGCGCGCGCCGTGGATCGTCGAACCGGCAGACCTGTGAGCTCGACCGGGCTGTTATCGTCTGCGACAGGTGATGAGCGTCAGCGCACAGCCCCGGCTTGCTGACCGGCAACCCTCGTCCGCGGTGGGGTGCTCCGGGTGACCACCTGGCGGGTGCCAGCGGTGCCTGCAAGCTGGCGGCAGGCAGCCCTGCCCAGGGTCGCGAGGTGAATGTCGATGTCGGTGAACAGCAGAACGGTGCAGCGTGCACAGGCGAGCGCAGTCGCTGCCGCCCGCGCATCGTGGAATCGGCGCGGCTGGGTCACCCGCCGGCACATCGACCTGCAGCGCGTGCACAGCTCCCTCTGTTCTGGCTGAAACCGCTGCCCCGGGCTCGCCCCGGCGAGCGATCCGGACCATCACCATCGCGAGTCGCACCGCTACCCGCTCGCCACTCCCACTACTTCCGACCTGTCCTTCCGACGACCCCGAAGGTTCCCCATGCCCGAACCCCTGCATCTCGCCGTCGCCCTGGACGGCAGCGGCTGGCACCCAGCCGCCTGGCGCGAGCCCGCCGCCAGCCCCACCAGCCTGCTCACCGCCGCGTACTGGACCGATCTCGTGCAGACCGCCGAACGCGGCCTGGTCGACTTCGTCACGATCGAGGATTCCCTCGGATTGCAGACGGACAATTCGATAGTTTACGCGGCCCCCACCGATCGGGTGGACCGGGTGCAGGGCCGCCTGGACGCGGTGCTCGTTGCCGCCCGGGTCGCCCCGCTGACCAGCGGCATCGGTCTCGTGCCGACCGCGGCCGTCACCCACACCGAGCCGTTCCACTTGTCCAAGGCCATCGCCACGCTGGACTACGGCAGCAACGGCCGGGCGGGGGTGCGCGTCAAGCTGTCGGCGTCATCCGCGGAGGCGGAACACTTCGGCCGCCGGCACATCCCGCAGCATCGACCCGCCGACCTGGCGACACCCGAAGTGCACCAACTGGTTTCCGACCTGTTCGACGAGGCCGCCGACTATGTCGAGGTGGTCAGGCGGCTGTGGGACAGCTGGGAGGACGACGCCGAGATCCGCGACGCCGCCACCGGCCGGTTCATCGACCGGAACAAGTTGCACTACATCGATTTTCAGAGCAAGTACCTGTCGGTCAAGGGGCCGTCGATCGTCCCCCGGCCGCCCCAGGGACAACCGTTGGTCAGCGCGCTCGCGCACGTCGATCTGGCCTATCGGCTGGCCGCCCGTCAGGCCGACATCGTGTACGTCACACCGCCGGATAGCACTGACGCCGCCGGGATCGTCCACGAGGTTCGCGCCGAGCAGGCCGACGCCGGCCGGATCGGTGACACCCTTCATATCTTCGCCGATCTCGTGGTCTTCCTGGACAGCGAGACGGAAACCGGCGCAGACCGCAAGGCGCGCTTGGACGAACTGGACGGCGCCGAATACGCCTCCGACGCGCGGATCTTCACCGGCGGTGCGGCGGAGTTGGCCGACCTGCTCGAGCACTACCAGCAGGCGGGCATCACCGGTTTCCGGCTCCGCCCGGGCGCCCTGCCCGACGACCTGACCAGGATCACCGGCGCGCTGGTGCCGGAGTTGCAGCGCCGCAACCTGTTCCGCCGCGCCTACGAGGCATCCACGTTGCGTGGCCTGCTCGGCCTTGCCCGGCCGGCGAACCGCTACGCCGTCAGCGAAGGAGCCACGGCATGACCAGCAAACCTCGCAAGCAGATTCACCTGGCCGCCCATTTCCCGGGCGTCAACAACACCACGGTGTGGAGCGACCCGCGTTCGGGCAGCCACATCGAGTTCGATTCCTTCGTGCAATTCGCGCAGATCGCCGAGCGCGCGAAATTCGACTTCCTTTTCCTGGCAGAGGGTTTGCGGCTGCGGGAGCAGAACGGCCAGATCTACGACCTCGACGTCGTCGGGCGGCCGGACACCTTCACGGTGCTGGCCGCACTGGCCGCCGTCACCGACCGGCTGGGGCTCACCGGCACGATCAACTCCACCTTCAACGAACCGTACGAAGTCGCCAGGCAGTTCGCCAGCCTGGACCACCTGTCCGCGGGACGGGCGGCCTGGAACGTGGTCACCTCCTGGGACGCCTTCACCGGCGAGAACTTCCGCCGCGGCGGCTTTCTCCCGCAGGACCAGCGCTACGAGCGGGCCGAGAGCTTCCTGAGCGCGGCGCGGCGGCTCGTCGATTCCTGGTCCGGTGACGAGATTCTCGCGGACAAGAGATCCGGGGTCTTCCTCGACGCCCCGCGGCCAGGCCGGTTCGCCGTGCACGACAACCACTTCGACATCGAGGGCCACTTCAACGTGCCGCGCAGCCCGCAGGGCCGGCCGGTGATCTTCCAGGCCGGCGACTCCGACGCCGGCCGGGAATTCGCCGCGGCATCCGCGGACGCGATCTTCTCCCGGCACGGCACGCTGGAAGCGGGTCAGGCCTTCTTCCAGGACGTGAAAGGCCGGCTCGCGAAATACGGCCGTGCCCACCACGAACTGCTGGTGCTGCCGGCCGCGACGTTCGTCCTCGGCGACACCGAAGCAGATGCGCAGGAGCAGGCCGCCATCATCCGCAAGCAACAGGTCAGCGGGCAGACCGCGATCAAGTTCGCCGAGCAGCTGTGGAACCGTGACCTCGGTGACTACGACCCCGACGGGCCGGTCCCCGATTTCGATCCGTTGCTCGGTGAGCACACCATCGCACGGGGCCGGGCCAGCGTCCGGATGTACACCGATCCGATCGCTGCCGCCCGGCTGTGGAGGGAGCTCGGAGCAGCGCGGAACCTCTCGCTGCGGGAGGTGATCATCGAGGTGACCGGCCGGCAGAACTTCATCGGAACGCCGGAAACCGTGGCCGGCACCATCGACGAATTCGTCCAGGCCGATGCCAGCGACGGGTTCATCCTGGTCCCGCACATCACCCCCGGAGGCCTGGCCGAGTTTGCCGACAAGGTCGTGCCGATCCTGCAGGAGCGCGGGTCGTTCCGCGCCGACTACACCGGCAGCACCCTGCGCGATCACCTCGGGCTGGCCACCCCGGCAAGGGAATCCGCCGAGCCGCCCCGCCGGGAGCCGGCGGGCGCCCGTGCGGCGTCATGACGGTGCTCGATTCGCTCGATCTGGTCCCGACCCCACCGTCGGTGACCCGAGGAGACCTGCTCGGCGGTGCTCCCCAGAGCCATCAGTCGTTTCGCCGTGCCGGAGCGGATCCGTTCGGGCGGTTTGGCGTCCGGGCTCAGTATCCGTTGGATGGTGCTGCGGGGAACCGCGGTCAGCTGGGCGATGCGATCGATGCCCAAACCTTCCTTGCGCATCAGCAGTAGATGGTCGCGTACTGGTCGGGAGTCGATGAAGGGTTCCCACTTCCCGAGGGTTATCGCGTCAGTGCGCCGCCGATCGGTAGCGCGGTTGGCGGCGCGACATCGGGTGCACCTGCATCGGTCGGAAACGTAGGCGACCCGGGTGCCGTGGGCGTGAGGTTTTCCTGGGTGCTTGCAGTCGCGGCGGATCAGGTCCCGTGGAGATCGCGCGAGCGGCCCGGATTCGCTGGCTGAACTGCCGTCATCGGGCGTCATCGGCAGACTCCCCAACCAGTGTTACGCAGTACCACTGGTCTAGTGTGCCAGTAGTCTACTGTACCAGTCCTTAGGGTGCGGTGATGAGTTCGCCGCCGCTGGTTGTCGCCCTGGCCGAACTGACTCAGATGCTGGGCGTCACGAAGAACCGGGCGATGCAGGTGTCGAAGAAGTCCGACTTCCCGGCCCCCGTCGCCGAGTTGAGCGTCGGCAGGGTCTGGTCCTACGAGGCTGTCCTGGAGTTCTGCGAGCGCACCGGCCGGACGGTGTATCCGCTGAAGGCTGCCGTCACCGCTGCGGATGACGCCCGGTCGGACGAATAGCTGGAGTGACATCGGTCAGGCTCCCTGTGCGAAGGGCTGTCACCGACGACAGGTGAGCCACGCCGGTGTCCGTGGACACTTGAGCCCAACCCAGTTTTCTAGGTCTCCAAGATTCGACGGGACGACCGGACCCTCCATTCGGATCGGTGTTTCGGCGGTGGGCGTGAGCCCCCGGGTGGGGTGTCGTGCCCTACTCACGTGCCTGGACTTCGAGCGTGCAGACCTTGATCAAGTTGACTCCGTGGCCCGGATTGATGAATCGTCCACGTTCGAGTGATCCACTATCACCATGAGTGGCGATCATGTCACGGGGAGCATTCATGCGAAGGCGACTACCTGCGTCGATCGTTGCGCTGGCATCGGCGTGCGCCGTCCTCGCCGGATGTTCCACAGACAGGGGTTCCACAGACAGGGGTGTGAATGCGCAGACCCTGGAATCCACGGAGCCTGCGACATCGGTCTCGCTGACGGCCCAGTCGCTTCCGTCGCCGGTCAGTTCCCCGGTTCCGGTGTCCAGCCCTGCTGCCTCGACAACAGCTGCGGCGACCGATGGCGGCTTATCGGCTCAGGAGACCGCGGACCGGGCCGCCGTGGAAGCCCAGTGGGTCAAGTCCTGGGACGTCCTACTCGGGATCGCGCGCACTCCGGCGGCGGATCGGGAGGCGCTGGCTGCGACTGTCGCCGTTGATCCCATCAAGGCGAAGATGCTCGAGGCGGCCACGGCGCTTGACAGTCAAGGCCTGGATACATATGGCGCCCTGGGGCACCGGATCTCCTGGCCGCAGCCCATCAATGGCGGCACCACCGCAGTCATTGACGACTGCCAGGATCGAAGCCAAGCCGGGTCGTTGAACACCGCCACCGGCGACAAGGTCACGGTCGGGGTCCCTCGCGATCATTACCAGGGGAGCCTCGTCAAGGGCGATGACGGGATCTGGCGCGTTGCCCAGGTGTACTACCTGAAAGACGAGCCGTGCTAGCTCGGATCGGGGTGGTCCTCGCCACCGTGCTGTCGCTGATTGTGTTGCCGGGTCTCCCGGCGTTCGCCGGCCCGCAGGACGACCCGCAGCCACCCGTCGACATCACGCCCGGCGACGGGAGTCTGGTCCCAAACCTCACCTACTCGCTGACGTTGACTCTCGCCGGGGCCCTGGCCGACCAGACCCTTGAGTCGGGCCAGGCCGCGCAGGTGGAAGCGGCGGCCGCCGCGGCTCGTCAAGCGGCTCGCTCGGATACGGGTTCCCCAGCGGCGGACGGATCCGCGACAACAGCCGACACCCCACCGCCTCCAGCCCCTGGCAGCCTCGAAGAGGCGATGGCGATCGCCAGTACGGAGTGTGCGTGGCGGGCGGCATCGGTGCCGGCGGGTGACGCCCGTTGGGGTGGCAACGATCCGGCGGCGGGGGCGTTGCTGGTGAACATCTGCAACGGCCCGGAGCGGTACTTGTATGTGCCGGACCCGCCGCCGGGCGCCGCGGCGGCGCCGCCGCCTCCGCCGCCGCCGGATCCGGCGGTGTTGGCGCAGCAGGCGTACACGGAGTTGACGGTGCCGAAGCCGGCGGCGCGGCGGTCCCCGCCGGAGACCAACTCGGACCCGGACAACGGCGGCCTGCCCTACACCTGGGTGGGTTGGCACACGTGGGTATGGGTGAACGACTGGCAGCCGCTGCAGCGCACGGTGGATCTGCGTGGGGTGTCGGCGACGGTGACCGCGACCCCGACGTCGCTGGTGTTCGACCCTGGCAACGGGGACGCGGCGATGTCCTGTGCGGGTCCCGGTCGCCCGTGGACGGAGGCCGACGGCAACCAGCCACCGACCGGTGGTGGCTGCGCCTACATGTACCGGTCGGTCACTCCTGACGGGCCGTTGACCGCGAGGACCGGCATCACGTGGTCAGTGGCGTGGACGAGCAACACCGGCGCCGGCGGCACGTTCCCCGCCCTGAACACAGCAACGACGTCGTCCTTCCTGGTTGAGCAGATTCAGGTGGTGGTGAAGCGGTGAAGGCTTCGACGACGACACGCGGCCCGGGCGCGGGCGCGGGTGCGAGTCGATCCGGTCCTGCCGCCTCGCCGAGCATCTGACCCCATTCCGCCGCAGCTGGGGCGTTCAGGCGCCCACCCGCGACCTGCCTGTCGACCCGGCGCTAGTCATGGCGCGCCAGAGGCTTCGTCGGTCGCGACTGCCTATTGACCGGCGGAGACAGTTGTCGCGATCGACGGCCCCACACCGGGGAAACGCGAGCGTAAGACGGATCGCAGAGAAAGAACGTGCATACGATGTGCGTACATAACAGACTTCGTGTGTACGATGTACCTACAGAACCAAGGCAATTGGAGAAGGTGTCGAGAATGCCCACTCGTTCCCGCGACAGTCGGGCCGCTCGTGATCAGCGCATCAGTGTGCGAGTCAGCGCGCGGCAGGAGCAGCTGCTGCGTCACGCAGCTGCAGCCGAAGACCGCACGATGACCGACCTCATCCTCGACAGTGCTGTACAACATGCCGAGCGTGTCCTCGCGGACCGCCGGTGGTTTGTCGTCGACGACGAGCAGTGGGCCGCCTTCCAGGCCATCCTCGATGCTCCTCTGCCGACGAAGCCGGATAACCGCCTCGTTGCCACCTTGAACAGGCCGAGTCCTTTCGCGAAATGAGTAGTGCGCCCGGGAGCGCTCCCAACGACCGGCCATGCCAACCCCGGAAGTTGGAACCAAACGACATTCGGAAGGGATTCGACTCAGGTGCTCCTGAACTGGACACCTGGCTGGAGCGCTACGCCTCCCAGAACCAACGAGCCAGCAACGCGACCACCTATGTGTCAGTAACGCCGCCGCCTCCCGGCGGTGGTGGTCGTGTCGTGGCCTTCTACGCGATCACCGTCGCTGGGGTCTCCAGAGATGCGGTGCCAACGCCGGTTGCGAAGCAGGCGCCTTCACAGGTTCCGTGCCTGTTGCTCGCACGTCTCGCCGTGGACCGACAATGGGGAGGGCAGGGCCTCGGGGCGGCGCTCCTCGCGGACGCTATGCGTCGCGCCGTACAGATCAGCGAGACAGCTGGACTGCGGGCGCTGTTGATCCATGCGCGAGATGAGGCGGCGCGCGCCTTCTATAACCATCTCGGAAACTTCCTCGACTCTCCGGCCGATCCGATGCACTTGATGATCACGATAAGAGACATCGAAGCTGCCGTACGCGTGTTGAACGTCCCTGTGGATAGCGCCGACTGGGGTGGGCACCGTCATTGATGCTGACGTTGGATTTCGCGACCACCGAGATTTGATGTTGGTGGTCGGCACCGTCAGTGTGACGGGCATCTGAATAGGACAACGGCCCTCCCGCTGTATGTCCGGGAAGACGCCGCGGGAGGGCCGTGCTGGATGCGCGGAGGCACCCGTTGGTCACGGTAGAGGCAGATCAGGTTCGGGTCGAGTCACGGCTGACGGCCGGTGAGGTGGGTTGTCCTGGTTGTCCGGGTGTGTTGGGGTTGGGCGCGCGATCGGCGCGCCGACCTTGAGCAACTCGGTGGCATCGGCCGAGTCTTCAGGGGTGGGACGTGCTCGTGGAGCGTTTTGCGTGGCTGGTCAGCTCCGTGACCCGCCGATCGGGCGTGAGCCAGGTGATGCCGACCACGATGCTGCGCAGCCTGCGGCGGGAGGTGACGTAGCCGATCCGAGGCACCGGCGGGCCCCCGAGACGAGCCGGCTCAGGCGAAGCTCCCGCCGGAGCCGGCCTTGCGGTGCAGGGCCGCCAGTCGGTCGAGAAAGACCACCTGACCCTTGACCAGCTTCACCCTGGCAGTGTCGAGGTCGAACCACTCGGCGCGGTCCACCTCCGGGAACGACTGCATCCGCCCGGAGCGCGGCGGCCACTCCATCTCGAAGGTGTTGCTGGTGATGCCGGCCACGTCGAAGTCCGCGCGCCGAGCGAAAGCAACCACCGACTTCCCGCTCTGCCGGGTCTCGCCCAGGTAGCTCTCCGGGCCGTCCGGCAGTGGCGAACCCAGCTCTTCCTGGAACTCGCGAGCGGCCACCGCGTGCGGCTCCTCCGCATCGCCGTGCTCGCCCTTGGGAATCGACCACGCCTGCTCATCCTTGCGGGCCCAGAACGGCCCACCCATGTGCACCAGCAGCACCTGCAGGACCCCGTCCTGGACGCGGTGGAGCACCGTGCCCGCGCTCTTCTTCACCTGCCCGCCTCCCTCGTCAGCCTGCTCTGCGTCACCATGCCCCATCCCTGCTGAGCAGGGCCGTCGGATCCCGTGCAGGGCGTGCTGCTCGGCAGCATCGCCATCGCGCTGATCAACCGGACCGGCGCTTCCTGGTCGGTCAGCAGGTCGACCGCAAAGTGCGACAGGCCACCTTGCAGGCTCTGCTGCCCGAGATCGTGCGCGTCACCTACCTGCGGTTGGAGCTCGTCGGTCCGCGGCAGCTGTCCGTGTTGGCCGACCTGCACCTGTCCGGTGACGACGCCGAGCCGCACCTGGCGGTCCGGATCCGTGACCTCGAGGCCAGGGTGTCCAGTTCGCCGGCCGTGGTGGACACCACGCTGAGCCTGTCCGCGCAGGACGAGCCGTCACTGGTGGTGTGAGCCGGCGGCTGTGCTCAGCGCCTCAGTCGGCGGCGGCAGAGCACTGGGCGCACAGCCCGAACAGCTCCAGCTCGTGATCGATGGCGGTGTAGCCGTGCTGCGCGGCGACGGTCCGCGCCCACTGCTCCACCTCAGGCGCCTCGACCTCCTGGGTGCGACCGCATCGTCGACACACCAGATGGTGATGGTGCTTGGGTTGCTCGCACTGCCGGTAGAGCACCTCGCCGGTGTGGTTGCGCACGGTGTCCAGGTCGCCGCCGCCCGCCATGTCCTGCAGCGCGCGGTACACGGTGGCCAGGCCGATGGTGGAGCCCGAGGAGCGCAGCGCGCTGTGCAGGTCCTGGGCGGAGACGAACTCGTCGGTGCCGGCCAGCACCTGCAGGATGGCGGCACGCTGGGTCGTGTTGCGGCGCTGCGTCACGACCATGGTGTCCCTCCTCCACGGATCGGCCCGTCCGGACGTAGGGCGGAGGGTTCGTCTGCCGAGGGTACCTGAGGCGCGTGACGCTTCGGACGAATCGCCCACCCGTCGCCCGTCTGCCGGATTCCGTAAGTAACCACTTACTGATTAAATGGGTTAGTGCTGACTTACCCGACGTTGACCAGAGGTGATCCATGGCTGCCGAACTGAGCGCGACCCTGCGCGCACTCGCCGATCCGTCGCGGCGGGCACAGTTGCAACGGCTGAGTTATGGGCCGGCCACCAGCGGCCAGCTGGCCGAGTTGCTGACCATGAGCCGCCCTGCCGGCTCCCAGCACCTTGCCGTGCTGATCGACGCCGGGCTGATCAATTCCATGCAGGCGGGCCGGCAACGCTGGCACGAGATCCGGCCGGAGAATCTGTACGTCGCCGAGAGCTGGCTCGGTGGGGTGCTCCGGCAGTGGGAGTCCGCCCCCACGCTCCGTCTGCCGGACCGGGAACCCCGGGTGGGTGAGCGGTCATGACCCAGCCGGTGAGCTACGTCGAGATCAACAGCCCCGACCTGCCACGGTCGGCTGCGTTCCTGTCCGCGGTGTTCGGCTGGGAGCCGCAGCCCTTCTCCGCGGCGGATTATCTGGTCGCTCCTCACGGCGACGCACCGGGTGTCGACACCGGGCTGATGGCCTCGTTGGACGGTCAGCCGCGGTGCGTTCCAGTGATCCGGGTGCCCGACCTGACCGCCGCGCTGGCAGCGGTGTCGGCGCACGGCGGTGCCCTGGTGGTCGCTCCGTTCGCGCTGCCAGGAATCGGCTCCCGCTGTTACCTCACCGATCCGACGGGTGTGCTGATCGGATTGCACCACTACGACGTCGATGATGGACGTGTCGGTGATGGACGTGTCGATGATGGAGGTAGTGGCGGTCCCTGATCAACGGGGGCGCGTCGACGCCAGGGCGGGAGAGGACAGCCATGCAGAGGCTCCGGCTCCTTCCGGTGCTGGGTGCGGGATTCGGCACTGCCCTGGTGGCCGCCGCGCTGGCCGGGTGCGCCGGCGGCTCGGCGACCGACAACAGCACGAGCCCCCCAACCCAGACGGTGACGGTCGGCACGATCACCTCACTGCTGTCCACCACGGTGACGTCGGTAGTCAGTTCAGCGATCAGTTCAGCGCAGACCGCTGTGCCGCCGCCGGTGACCGACGAACCGGCGGCGATATCGGCGGACTGCCCCTACCTGTCCGACACCGACGTTGCCGACATCAACGGCCAGCACACCGGCCAGACCCAGATCATCGACGTCATGCCGTACCCGATCTGCGTGTTCAGCCGGGCGGACGGCGGGTGGATGGCGACGGTGCGGATCATCCAGGCGGACACCACCGAGGCCGCAACCGCGGCCGTCGACGCCCACGTGCCCATCGAGAGCTCGGACCCGGCCAGCCAGCCGCCGGGCTGGGCCGGGGGTGCGATGGTCACCGCCGACAAATCTGTCTACGCCGTGTCAAAGGGGCCTATCGCGGTGGTCGCCGAGTCCAACCAGCTGCAGTCGATCAAGGGGCGGCAGATGGTGATCAAGACCGTGGCCAACCTCCTTCTGTGACCCGCCGGTGGTCGCCTGCGGCGCATGAGCAGGGCAGGCGGAAGGGCCGGGGAGGGTCGGCGGGAGGGTTGGCACAGCCCCCCGTGGCAGGATGGTCCCTCGTGAGCAACCTCTACGCGACCCTGCACACCAATCGCGGCGACATCCGGATCGAGCTGCTGCCCCTGCACGCCCCGAAGACGGTGAACAACTTCGTCGGCCTGGCCCGCGGCACCGCCAAGTACACGACCAAGAACGCGACCGGGGAAACCCAGGGACCGTTCTACGACGGCGCGATCTTCCACCGGGTGATCTCCGGGTTCATGATCCAGGGGG
>Ga0209385_1000693_pt1 | contig 13865 bp, 9 predicted proteins | sample NGEPerB_FD_184506 | JGI IMG/M metagenome (GOLD analysis project Ga0209385, IMG submission 184506) | Arctic peat soil microbial communities from the Barrow Environmental Observatory site, Barrow, Alaska, USA - NGEE PermafrostAB12-B... | ecosystem: Environmental > Terrestrial > Soil > Wetlands >... | reverse complement strand
CCGGCATTCGCTGAGTCGCCACCTTCGACCATGAAGCTCGTCACCTGGAACATCCAGTGGTGCCTCGGCACCGATGGCCGAGTCGATCCGAAACGGATCGTCGACGAGGCGCGCGCCTTCGCCGATTTCGACGTGCTGTGCCTGCAGGAGGTCGCCGCGAACTTTCCGTCGTTGCAAGGCAGCGCCGGGGAAGACCAGTTCGGCGCGCTGGCCGCGCTGCTGCCCGGCTTCGCCGCCGTGCCGGGCGTTGCGATCGACACCCTCGCGCCGGACGGCAGCCGGCGCCGCTTCGGCAACATGGTCCTCAGCCGCTTCCCGGTGCTGCAGGCGATGCGCATCCAGCTGCCGTGGCCGAGCGATTCGGTGCCGCGCAGCATGCCGCGCATCCTGCTCGAGACGCTGGTCGCGGCGCCGTTCGGTCCGCTGCGCATCATGACGACCCACCTCGAGTACTACTCGCCGCTGCAACGCGCGGCGCAGGTCGAGGCCTTGCGCTCACGCCATGCCGAAGCCTGCGCGCATGCGCTCTCCGGGCGGGCCGGGGACGAATCGAAGGGGCCGTTCGGCAGCCCGCCGCACACGGTGTCAGCGCTCCTGACCGGCGACTTCAACTTCCGGCCGACCGATCCGCTGCACGACCGGCTGACGGCCGAATTCGGCGACAACGGCGTTCCGGCGTTCGAGGATGTCTGGCGGCGGCTCCATGCAACGACCGAGCAGCCGGCGACCACCGGCGTGCACGATCGCGATCAATGGCCCGAGCCGTTCGCCTGCGACTTCATCTTCGCCAGCAGCGACCTTCGCGGCCGGCTGCGCGCCGTCGAGGTCGACGGCTTGACGCAGGCTTCAGACCACCAACCGATGGTGGTCGAGCTCGAGTGAGCGTCAGGAGTGGGCGGTCTTGTAGTAGCGTGCTTCGAGCGCCTTGGCGTTGGTCAGGTGCAGCGTCACGAGCAGCTTTTCCAGCCAGGTGAGCTGCTGGATGTTGCCGTCCGGCAGGGTCAGCACCTTGCCGAGGATCGGCTCGTCTTCGATCCTGGAGTCTTCGTACTTGCGGTCGCTCATGGCATCTCCTTGCATCGCTCGTCGAGAGCTATTTTTGCAATGTAACCGAATGTTTGGGCGAGATCGTCCCAGGGAGATGCCGCCGGTCCGGAAATTCCGGACCGGCCGGACGGCCGAGCCTTAGAAACTGACCTTCACCCCGGCGGAGAACTCGCCGACGTTCGGCTTGGCCTCGAACGCATTCAGGAAGTGGTAGCGCTCGTACTGCAGGCGCAAGGCGACCTGCTTCGTCCAGTCGTACTGGATACCGGCGCCCATCTTGAGCGCGGAGCTCGAGTCGTCGCCGAAGCTCGTCTTGAATCTGGCTTCGGCCACGCCCAGCCGGCCGAGCACCGACCATTGCGGCGCGAACATGTAGTTGCCGACACCGTCGAGGCCGATTCCTTCGGTGTTCACGGTGCCGTCGCTCGCGCGGCTGTGGCCGAGGCGAAAGAGGCTGCCTTCGAGCGCGAAGTTGGGCGTCAGCGCGTAGCCGCCGTAGAGCTTCGCGCCGACGCCGCCGTTGTTCGCATCGCCGCCGCCGCCGATGCCGTTGACGCTGTTGCCGTATTGAGGATGGCCGAGGTCGGCACCGATGTAGAGGCCTTCGGCCTGAGCGCTGCCCACGAATGCGACGGTGAGCGCCGCTGCGGCGATCGCGAGGTTGGAACGGGAGGTCATGTCTTCACCCTGAAAAGGAAAAGACATTGGAGGGACCGCCCCACTGCGTGTTCCGCAGCGCCCTGTCGGACAAGCGCCCGGCCGCGTCAAGTTTTGTTGAGCTGGATTGCCTTTCGGTTGCCGCCTGTCGGACGTCAGACGAAGCGGTTTTCGATCTCGCCGAGGCCGTCGATTGCGATGCGGACCACGTCGCCCGCCTTCAACCAGCGCGGCGGTGTCATGCCCATGCCGACTCCGGCCGGCGTCCCGGTGGCGATGAGGTCGCCCGGGTACAGCGTGATGCCGCGCGAGATTGTCTCGATCAGCGACGGGATGTCGAAGATCATGTTCTCGGTCGGGCCGTCCTGGCGCAACTCGCCGTTGACCCAGCAGCGCACCCGCGTCTTCGTGCCGTCGAGCTCGTCGGCGGTGACGATCCACGGGCCCATCGGGCAGAACGTGTCGAACGACTTGCCGAGATCCCATTGCTGGTGGCGCATCTGCACGTCGCGCGCCGTCACGTCGTTGACGATCGTGTAGCCGAAGACATGGCCGAGAGCGTCGGCGCGCGCGATGTTCCTGCCGCCCTTGCCGATGACGATCGTGAGCTCGGCTTCGTAGTCGATCTGCTCGGACACGCCGGCGCCAGGCAGGTGCACGTCGGCGTGCGGCCCGACGACGCATTCGGGAACCTTGGTGAAGACGATGGGCCACTCGTCGGCCTTCGCCGCGTTGGCCTTGAAGACCGATTGCGCGAGCTCCTTCGCATGGGCGTGGTAGTTGCGGCCCACGCACCAGAGGTTGCGGCGCGGCACCGGGATCGGCGCGTCGAGCCGCACCGATTCGATCGGCAAGGCGCTGCCCTCCGCACGCGGCAGGGTGCCGCCCGACGAGAGCAGCTCGACCAGTGGCAGCACGCCGAGCCGCGCGCCGGCGGCGTCGATGGCGAGCGGCTGCACGGATCGGCCGTCGGCCGCAACGACGCCGACACGGCGCTGACCATCGACCAGGAATGTGGCGAGCTTCATGCCGAGCACTCTACCCGAGGACCCTGTGCGGGAGGCCGGCGAGGCGATGGTCTAGCCTTCGGCTTTCGCGACACGCAGGAGCATGCGCCTGAACACCATTGCGACACCGTTCGAGTCGGAATTCGGCCTCATCGCCGACCTGATCAGGAAGCACGCGCGGCGCGACCCCGGTCACCCGGCGCTGATCGACGCGCAGCGGACGCTCAGCTACGGAGCGCTCGATGCGCTGATGGACCGCGTCGCCGCCGCGCTGCAGCGCGGCGGCGTCCAGCCGCGCGGCGCGATCGCCATCTGCGCCAGCGCCTCGGCCAGCTACGCGGCGGTCTTTCTCGGCGCCTTGCGCGCCGGGGTCGCAGTGGCGCCGCTCGCGCCGAGCGAAACCTCCAGCAGCCTGGCGGCCATGCTGGGCGACTCGGGCGCGACGCTGCTCTTTCTCGACGCCGCCGCTGCCGAGGCCTTCGGCCCCGATGCCGGCGCCGGGGTCGCCCGGATCTCGCTCGACGGCTCGGCCGCGGGCCTCGCCTTCGAGTCGTGGCTCGCTCCCCCGGGCACGCGGCCGGAGCCGGTCTCGCCGGCGGCGGACTGGGCCTTCAACATCATCTATTCGTCGGGCACGACGGGCACGCCCAAGGGCATCGTCCAGCCGAACGCGATGCGCTGGGCCCAGCTGCGCCGCGGCGGCGCGGCCTTCGGCTACGGGCCGGCGAGCGTGACGCTGATCGCGACGCCGCTGTACTCGAACACCACGCTGGTCGCCTTCCTGCCGACGCTGGCCTGGGGCGGCAGCGCGGTGCTGATGGCGAAGTTCAATGCGGTCGAGTACCTGCGGCTGGCCGAGCTTCACCATGCCACCCACACGATGTTGGTGCCGGTGCAGTACCAGCGGCTGATGGCGCTGCCGGAGTTCGCGAGCTTCGACCTGTCGTCGTTCAAGCTGAAGTTCTGCACCAGCGCGCCGTTCGCGGCGGCGCTGAAGGCCGACGTGCTGGCGCGCTGGCCGGGCGGCCTGGTCGAGTTCTACGGCATGACCGAAGGCGGCGGCAGCTGCGGCCTCGCCGCGCACGAGCATCCCGACAAGCTGCACACGGTGGGCAAGCCGATGGAAGGGCACGACGTTCGCCTGATCGACGACGAGGGCAGGGAGGTCGCGCCCGGCGAGATGGGCGAGGTGGTGGGCCGCTCGGGCGCGATGATGACCGGCTACCACCGCCAGCCGGACAAGACGCGCGACGCCGAATGGACCAGCCCCGAGGGCGAGCGCTTCATCCGCACCGGCGATGTCGGCCGCTTCGACGCCGACGGCTTTCTCACCCTGCTGGACCGCAAGAAGGACATGGTCATCAGTGGCGGCTTCAACATCTATCCGAGCGACCTGGAAAGCGTATTGCGGGAGCACGCCGGCGTGGCCGACGCGGCGGTCGTCGGCGTGCCCTCGGAACAATGGGGCGAGACACCGGTCGCGTTCGTCGTGCCGAAGGTCGGCGGGGGCGACAGCGAAGCGGCGCTGCTCGGCTGGTTCAACCGGCGCATCGGCAAGACGCAGCGCCTGGCCGCCTTGCACTACATCGACGAGCTGCCGCGCAGCGCGATCGGCAAGGTGCTCAAGCGCGAGCTGCGCGACCGGCACCTGCTCCGGCGCGGCGGCTAGGAGTTCTGCCGCCCAGACTCCCAAGTCGGCGCCAGCGCCGCGTCGAGCATCATCGACGCCGCCGCGCGCGCAGCCGCGGCCGCCTTCGGGTCGCGATCCATCTGCGCCGATACCGTCGCGCCGTCGTAGAGCAGGCGGCTAGCGTAGCGACGCGGCCTCAGTTGCCGGCGTCGGCCGACCGCTCGAGCAGGAAGGTTGTCAGCTCGGCGCCGATGGCGGCGACGACCGTCGCCCAGTCGCCATCACGCGGTTGCCTGAAGAGCCGCATCGAGCCGGGATACCAGGGCGAGTCGGTGCGGCCCGAGAGCCAGCGCCAGTCGGTCATGTGCCGCGGCAGCATGACCCAGCACGGCTTGCCGAGCGCGGCGGCGAGATGGGCCACGGCCGTGTCGACACTGATCACGAGGTCGAGGTTCGAGATGATCGCTGCCGTGTCCGCGAAGCTCTCGATGTCGGCGGTGATGTCGAACAGGTCGAGCGCCGCGCCCTTGTCGGCGGCACGACGCGCCAGCTGCAGGCTGATGAAGCGCACGTCGCCGGCGCGGCCGAGGGGCCGGAGATCGTCGAGCGAAGGGATCGAGCGATCGGCGTCGTTCTCGAAGGTCGCGTTGCCGCGCCAGGCGAGGCCGACGCGCGCGCCCGCGCTCGGCAAGCGTGCGCCCCAGCGCGCGATCTGGTCCGGGCGCGAGCGAAGATAGGGAAGCGTTGCGGGGATCGTGTCGAGCCGGGTCTGCAGATGAAAGGGCAGGCTCATCAGCGACGTCCACACGTCCCAGTCGCCGGCGAGCGCGTCGTCGAAGCCCACCACCGCGTCGACGCCGTCGAGCGAGGCGAAGAGATCGCGCAGCGCCTGCGGGCAGACGAGGGCGACGCGTGATGCGCCGCGCTGCTTGAGCAAGCCGGCGTAGCGGCTGAACTGGATCGCATCGCCGTGGCCGGCCTCGTGACCGACGACGATCGATTTGCCGATCAGCGACTCGCCGGCCCAGCGTGGCCCGGCCACGTGCTTCGAGAGGTCGGCCTGCCAGGGTCGCCATTCGTAGTGCGCGAGGCCTTCGCCGAAGAGGCCGCGGCGCAGGCACAGGAAGGCGAGGTTGATGTGCGCCTTGACGTAGCCGGGGTCGAGCGACAGGCTCTTGCGGCAGCAGTCCTCGGCCTCCTCGAAGCGCTCCATCTGTGCGTAGAGCGCGGCCAGGTTGGACCACACCTGCGGTCGCACGGGGTCGAGATCGACGGCGCCGAAATAGACGCGCTCGGCCGCCTCGTAGCGTTTCATCCTGGCAAGAAAGGCGCCGTAGTTGAGGCGGAGCTGGACGTCGCCGGAGCTGAGCGCGAGCGCGCGCTGGTAGTGGCTTCCCGCCAGATCCGCCTCGCCGCCCCTGGCCACGACCCAGCCGAGATTGGCATGGGCCTCGGCCAGCAACGGCTCGATCGTCACGGCCTGTCGAAAGCACGCCTCCGCGCGTCCGTGGTCGTGCGCCTGCAGATGGGCATTGCCTTCGTGGAACAGGCGTTCGGCATCGGGATCCATGGTGCCGATTCTTCACGAACGGCGTCTCGCCCGTGTGTCTGTTCTCGGTCGAAAGGGCCTCCGGAGAGCCCGATAACCGAGAGGAAAAAGGCCTTGTTCGACGGGCCGTCGTCGCTCAGTTCGGCAACAGCTTTCGCGCGCGCGCGACGACGTTGTCGACCGTGAAGCCGTACTTGTCGAGAAGCACCTCGGCCGGCGCCGAGGCGCCGAACCCATCGATGGCCAGCGTGTCGCCGCGGTCGCCGACGTAGCGATCCCAGCCCTGCTCGACGCCGAGCTCGACCGACAGGCGCGCCGTGACCTGCGGCGGCAGCACCTCGTCGCGATAGCTCTTCGGCTGCATCTCGAAGAGATCCCAGCTCGGCATCGAGACGACGCGCACGGCCACGCCGTCGCTGCGCAGGCGTTCGGCGGCCGCGACGACGAGGCCGACCTCGGAGCCGCTCGCCATCAGGATGAGCCTGGGCACCGCATCCGTCGCGTCGCTCAGCACGTAGGCGCCGCGGCGCAGGCCTTCGGCGCTGGCGTACTTGCCGCGGTCGAGCGTGGCGACGTTCTGGCGCGTCAGGGAAAGCAGCACCGGACGGTCGCGCGTCTCGATCGCCACCTTCCAGGCGACCGCGGTCTCGTTGGCGTCGCCGGGCCTGATTACGGTGAGCTTCGGGATCGCGCGCAGGCTGGCGAGCTGCTCGATCGGCTGGTGCGTCGGCCCGTCTTCGCCGAGCGCCAGGCTGTCGTGCGTGAAGACGTGGACGACGTGCAGTCCCATCAGCGCGGCGAGGCGGATCGGCGGGCGCATGTAGTCGGAGAAGATCAGGAAGGTCGAGCCGTAGCCGATGAAGCCGCCGTGCGCGGCCAGGCCGTTGACGATCGCGCCCATCGCGTGCTCGCGCACGCCGAAGTGCAGGTTGCGGCCGGCGCGGCTCCAGCCGCCGCCATCGGAGCCTTCGCTGTCCTGGCCCGGTGCCAGCGGCGGATTGAAATCGCCCTGGCCCTTGAGCGCGGTGAAGGTCGACGGGTCGAGGTCGGCCGAGCCACCGACCAGCGCCGGAAGCTTCGGCGCGATCGCGTTCATCACCTTGCCGCCGGCGACGCGCGTCGCCATCCCTTTCGGGTCGGCTGGGAAGACGGGGATGTCGGCGTCCCAGCCCGATGGGAGCTCGTTGCGCAGGCGCCCTTGCAGCTCGCGCGCCAGATCGGGGACCGCGCCGGCGTAGGCAGCCATGCGCTCGTTCCATGCGCCCTCGGCCTTCTCGCCGCTGGCGAGCGCTTCGCGAAAATGGGCCAGCGCATCGGCCGGCTCCAGGAAGGGCGGATCGACCGGCCAGCCGAGCTTGTCCTTGGTCTTGGCGACATCGGCCACACCGAGCGGCGAGCCGTGCGCCTTGAAGCTGTCCTGCTCCGGCGAGCCGAAGCCGAGGTGGGTGCGCACGAGGATCAGCGAGGGGCGCGTCGTCTCGGCGCAGGCGGCCTTCAACGCTGCATCGATGGCCTCGACGTCGTTGCCATCGTCGACCGTGATCGTCTGCCAGCCATAGGCCTCGAAGCGCTTCGCGCGGTCTTCGGAGAAGGTCATGTCGGTGCCGGCCGAGAGGGTCACCGAGTTGTTGTCGTAAAGGCAGATCAGCTTGCCGAGCTGCAGGTGGCCGGCGAGCGACGCCGCTTCCGACGCCACGCCTTCCATCAGGTCGCCGTCGCTGGCGACGACCCAGGTGCGGTGATCGACCACCGCGTGGCCATCGCGGTTGTAGCGCGCCGCGAGATGCGCTTCGGCGATCGCCATGCCGACGGCGTTGGCCAGGCCCTGGCCGAGCGGCCCGGTCGTGATCTCGACGCCCGCGGTGTGGCCGCGCTCCGGGTGGCCCGGCGCTTTGCTGCCCCACTGGCGGAACTGCTTGATGTCGTCGAGCGAGAGGTCGTAGCCGGTGACGTGCAGCAAGCTGTAGAGGAGCGCCGAACCGTGTCCGGCCGACAGCACGAAACGGTCGCGGTCGGGCCAGAGCGGGTTCGCAGGATGGTGCTTGAGATGGCGCGTCCACAGCACATAGGCCATCGGCGCGGCGCCCAGCGGCAGGCCGGGGTGGCCGCTGTTGGCCTGTTGCACCATGTCGACCGAGAGAAAGCGCAGCGTGTTGATGCATTGCGCGTCGAGCGTGGCTGTCATCGTCTTGCCTTCGATCCGGAGAAGTGGATTTGGGAGGTGTCGGCGGCCGCGTTCGCTATGCCGCGGCAGCGTCGCTGGCCGCGTCGTATTTGCCGCGGCGCGCCGCGCGGTTGCAATCGGCGCGGTGAAAGAGCGCCTGCTGCGCTGCCGGCACGTTGGATGCCTGGCCGCGCCAGATCTCGAGCGCCGGCTGCTGGATGGCGCGCGCGAACGAGAACGCCAGTGCCCAGGGCATGCGGCCGCGAAAGCGCACATTCATCGCGTTCAGCCGCGCCGACGCGAGCGCGGACGACTGGCCGCCCGACAGGAAGGCGATGCCGGGCACCGCTGCCGGGACGGTGCGCAGGAAGCACTCGACCGTCGTGTCGGCGATGCGTTCCAGCGAGGCCTGGTCGGCGCACTTTTCGCCGGGCAGGACCATGTTCGGCTTGAGCAGCATGCCGTCGAGCAGGACGCGCTGGGTGCGCAGCGCGCCGAACACGGCGTGGAGCACCCGCTCGGTCACCGCCGCGCAGCGCGCCAGCGTGTGGTCGCCGTCCATGATCACCTCGGGCTCGACGATGGGCACGATGCCGGCTTCCTGGCAGAGCGCCGCGTAGCGCGCCAGCGCATGCGCGTTGGCGACGATGCCGCCGTGGCTCGGGATCGACTCGCCGATCGCGATGACGCCTCGCCACTTGGCGAAGCGCGCGCCCAGCGCCACGTAGTCGGCCAGCCGCTCGCGCAGGCCGTCGAGGCCCTCGGTGACGAGCTCGCCCGCGAAGCCCGCCATTGGCTTGGCGCCGGCGTCGACCTTGATACCCGGGATGATTCCGGCTTGCTCGAGCGCTTGCGCGAACGGCAGGCCGGCATTGGTCTTTTGCCGGATCGTCTCGTCGTAGAGGATGGCGCCGCTGATGCATTCGCCGAGTCGCGGCGTCGTCACGATCATGTCGCGGTACTGGCGGTGCATCTCCGGCGTCTCGGCGATGCCGAGCGGCGCGAACCGCTTGTTGCAGGTCGCGGTGCTCTCGTCCATGGCGAGCAGGCCGCGGTCGCCGGCGACGAGCGCGCGTGCGGTGTCAATGAGCGGTTGCGGGTTCATCGGCGCGTCCTTTCCCTTGGTTCCATGTCCAGTTGCGGATCTCCGGCATGTCTTGCCCGTGCAGCTCGATGTAGCGCCTGTGCTCCATCAGCTTGGCCGCGAGCGAGCGCTTGAGCGCGTGTCCAGGCTCGCCGGTCTGCGGCAGGCGGTCGAGCGCCGACATCACGAGGTGGAAGCGGTCGAGGTCGTTGAGCACGGTCATGTCGAACGGGGTCGTGATCGTGCCTTCTTCCTTGTAGCCGCGCACGTGGATGTTGTTGTGGTTGGTGCGCCGATAGGTGAGCTTGTGGATCAGCGACGGATAGGCGTGGAAGGCGAAGATCACCGGCTTGTCGGTGGTGAAGAGCGCGTCGAAATCGTCGTCGCTCAAGCCGTGCGGATGCTCGCTCTGCGGCTGCAGCTTCATCAGGTCGACGACGTTGACGACGCGGATCCTGAGCGCCGGGAGATGCGCGCGCAGCAGCTGCACGGCGGCCAGCGTCTCGAGGGTCGGCACGTCGCCGCAGCAGGCCATGACGAGGTCGGGCGCCGTATCGGGATCGCAGCCCGCCCAGTCCCAGATGCCGATGCCCTGCGCGCAATGGGCGGCAGCAGCGTCCATCGCCAGCCACTGCGGCGCAACGTGCTTGCCGGCGACGACGACGTTGACATAGTGCCGGCTGCGCAGGCAGTGGTCCATCACCGACAGCAGGCAGTTCGCATCCGGCGGCAGATAGACGCGCACGACCTCGGCCTTCTTGTTGACGACGTGATCGATGAAGCCCGGATCCTGGTGGGTGAAGCCGTTGTGGTCCTGGCGCCAGACGTGCGATGCCAGCAGGTAGTTGAGGGACGCGACCTTCCTGCGCCAGGGAATCTTCGATGTCACCTTCAGCCATTTGGCATGCTGGTTGAACATCGAGTCGACGATGTGGGTGAAGGCCTCGTAGCAGTTGAAGAGGCCGTGTCGCCCGGTCAGCAGGTAGCCCTCGAGCCAGCCCTGGCACTGGTGCTCGCTGAGCATCTCCATGACCCGCCCGGTGGGCGCGAGGAATTCGTCGGAAGGCAGCGTGGTCGCGTTCCATTGCCGCTCGGTCGCTTCGAAGAGCGCTTCCAGGCCGTTGGACAGTGTCTCGTCGGGGCCGAAGACGCGAAAGTTGCGCGCTGCGCCGTTCAGCGCCGTCACGTCGCGCAGGAAGCGCCCGAGTACATGCGTGTCGCCGATGCCGGGCGTGCCGGGCACGGGGACGGCGCAGGCGTAGTCGCGGAAATCGGGCATGCGCAGGTCGCGCAGCAGCATGCCGCCGTTGGCGTGCGGATTGGCGCCCATGCGCCGCCCCGGCCGCGGCGCGAGCTCGGCGAGCTCGGCGATCAGGCGACCCTGCGCATCGAAGAGCTCTTCTGGCCGATAGCTCTTCAGCCATTGCTCGAGCAACGCCAGATGGCCGGGATGCGACGCCGGATCGGAGATCGGCACCTGGTGCGCATGGAACGTGCCTTCGATCGCCACGCCGTCGACCATCTTCGGGCCGGTCCAGCCCTTGGGCGACGCGAGCACGATCATCGGCCAGTGCGGCCGTTCGCGCCGGCCGTTCACGCGCGCCTCGTGCTGGATGCGCCGGATGTCGCCCACCGCCGCGTCGAGCGCCGCGGCCATCGCCGCGTGCATCGGCCCGGGCTCGAAGCCTTCGACGAAGTAGGGCGCCCAGCCATAGCCGCGCAGCAGTTGCTCCAGCTCCTCGCGGCCGATCCGCGCGAGCAGCGTCGGGTTGGCGATCTTGTAGCCGTTGAGATGCAGGATCGGCAGCACGGCGCCGTCGTGCACCGGGTCGAGGAACTTGTTCGAGTGCCAGGCCGTTGCCAGCGGCCCGGTCTCGGCTTCGCCATCGCCGACGACGCAGGCGACGATGAGCCCGGGGTTGTCGAACACCGCGCCGAACGAGTGGCTGAGCGAGTAGCCGAGCTCGCCGCCCTCGTGGATCGAGCCGGGGCATTCCGGCGAGACGTGGCTCGGGATGCCGCCGGGAAACGAGAACTGCAGGAACAGCTTGCGCAGCCCCGCCTCGTCCTGGCTGATCTGCGGATAGACCTCGCTGTACGTGCCTTCGAGATAGGTGTTGCCGACGATCGCCGGGCCGCCGTGGCCCGGGCCGGAGACGTAGATCATGTCGAGGTCGTATTGCGCGATGACCCGGTTCAGGTGCACGTAGATGAAGTTCTGGCCCGGTGTCGTGCCCCAGTGGCCGAGCAGCATGTGCTTGATGTCGCCCAGCGCCAGCGGCCGCCTGAGCAGCGGGTTGTCGAAGAGATAGATCTGCCCGACGGATACGTAGTTGGCGGCGCGCCAGTAAGCGTCCATGCGTCGCAGCAGCTCGGGCGCGAGCGGCGCCGGGGCCGGGCTCGTCGGCGAGGTCGGGATCGTGGTCTGGGTCATCGCGTGGTCGCCTTCGCTCGAACGTCGAGGCGCAGGACACGAGAGACCGACCTGGCGATCATTCGTTCCTCGTCGGTCGCGATCACGCGCACCGTGGTGCGGCTCGCATCCGTCGAAATGACATCGGCGCGGTCGGCATTGCGCGACGCGTCGAGCGCGATGCCGAGAAAGCCGAGCCCGTCGCAAACCCTGGCGCGAACGATCGCGGAGTTTTCGCCGATGCCCCCGGAAAACACCAGCGTGTCGAGGCCGCCCAGCGCGGCCGCATAGGCGCCGATGCATTTCCTGGTCTGGTAGCAAAAGAGCGCGACCGCTTCGGCGGCGCGAACGTCGCCGGCTTCGTGCTCGAGCAGGTCGCGCATGTCCGAGCTGGTCTCGGAGATGCCGAGCAGGCCCGACGCATGGCTGGCCATGGCGAAGAAGTCGCCGGCCGAGAGATGCTCTGTTCGCTCCAGATAAGCCGCCAGGCCCGGATCGAGATCGCCGGAGCGCGTGCCCATCGGCAGGCCCGAGGTCGGCGTGAAGCCCATGCTGGTGTCGATGCTCTCGCCGTTGCGAACCGCCGCGAGGCTGGCGCCGCTGCCCAGATGGGCGAGGACGACGCGCTCCCGGGCGGCTGCCGCGCCGGCGCGCCGGGCGAGCTCTTCCATCAGGTAGGCATACGACAGGCCGTGAAAGCCGTAGCGCCGGATGCCTTCGCGGTCATAGCGCCGCGGGATCGGCAGCAGCTGCGCGACGCGCGGCAGCGTGCGGTGAAAGGCGGTGTCGAAGCACGCGACCTGGCGCAGCGTCGGGGCGCGCTGTGCGACCGCGTCGATCAGCGCGATCTCGATCGGCAGATGGTCGGGATCGATCGGCTCGATGCGGCGCAGCTCGTCGATCAGTGCCGGCGTGACGAGCTCCGGCTCGGTGTGCGCCATGCCGTGGACGACGCGGTGCCCGACCGCGGCGATCGAAGCGAAGCCGACCTGCATGTCGAGCCAGTCGAGCAGCGCCTGCGCCGCCGAGCGGTGATCGCCGGCCGGCAACGCCTGCTCGCTGCGCTGGCCACCGCCAGCCTCGTCGACGCTGAGCGTCGTGCCGCTGCCGCCGATGCGATCGACCTTGCCGCCGAGAAGCCGGTCCGGCGACGTGCCCGCGCCCGCGCCGTACAGCGCGAACCGGATGCTCGACGACCCTCCGTTGAGAGTCAGGATGGAGCCAGCACTCATCGACACGGGCCGCTCATCGTCATGTGGCGGGCGACCCGGCGCCGGTCGCGCCGCCGGTGCCGATCGCCCGATCGACGATGGCCTGTGCTTCCTGCAGGATCTTCTGCAGATGATCGGCACCGGCGAAGCTCTCCGCGTAGATCTTGTAGATGTCTTCCGTGCCCGACGGCCGCGCCGCGAACCAGCCGCTCTTGGCGATCACCTTGATGCCGCCGATCGGCGCGCCGTTGCCCGGCGCCTTGTCGAGGACGCGCTCGATCGTCTCGCCGGCGAGCTCGCGCGCGCCGAGCTTGTCGGCCGAGAGCGCGGCCAGTTGCGTCTTCTGCTGCACCGTGGCCGGCGCATCGACGCGATCGGCCACCGGTTGGCCGAATTCGGCGGCGAGCCTGGCGTAGAGCGCGCCCGGGTCGTTGCCGGTGCGCGCGGTGATCTCGGCCGACAGCAGGGCCGGCGCCAGGCCGTCCTTGTCGGTGGTCCAGACGCTGCCGTCGCGGCGCAGGAAGGCTGCGCCGGCGCTCTCTTCGCCGCCGAAGCCGAGCGAGCCGTCGACCAGCCCGGCCGAGAACCACTTGAAGCCGACCGGCACCTCGTAGAGCTGGCGGCCGAGGCGCTTGGTCACGAGGTCGATGACGCTGGTGCTGACGACCGTCTTGCCGACGGCCGCCCTGGCCGACCACTGCGGCCGGTGCTGGAACAGATGGTCGATGGCGACCGAGAGATAGTGGTTCGGCGGCAGCAAGCCGGCCGAACGGGTGACGATGCCGTGCCGGTCGTGGTCGGTGTCGCAGGCGAAGGCGATGTCGAAGCGGTCCTTGAGATCGAGCAGGCGCTGCATCGCGTAGGGCGACGACGGGTCCATGCGGATCTGCCCGTCCCAGTCGAGCGTCATGAAGCGAAAGGTCGGGTCGACCTCGTCGCTCACGACCGTCAGGTCGATCCTGTACTGCTCGGCGATGCGCGCCCAGTAGTGCACGCCGGCGCCCCCGAGCGGGTCGACGCCCATGCGGATCGTCGCGGCGCGGATCACGTCGAAGTCGATCACGTTGCAGAGATCGGCGACGTAGCTGCCGAGATAGTCGTGG
>Ga0209385_1000690_pt1 | contig 13880 bp, 10 predicted proteins | sample NGEPerB_FD_184506 | JGI IMG/M metagenome (GOLD analysis project Ga0209385, IMG submission 184506) | Arctic peat soil microbial communities from the Barrow Environmental Observatory site, Barrow, Alaska, USA - NGEE PermafrostAB12-B... | ecosystem: Environmental > Terrestrial > Soil > Wetlands >... | reverse complement strand
CCGTGAGGTCATCAACCCGCCGCCACTGGCGACACCGCCGCAGATCAGGTAGAACAACCAACGCGAGCCACCGGGGAAATACGTGAACGACCAGGTAGGGAATTACCTGAACGTCGACAGGCTCCGGAGAATGGCCGCATGGGGTTGTCGTTCGCATGCGGGTCAGTGCGAAGTGCTCGCGTCAGAACCCGCCCGCTCGCATGCGGGCAGGTGCGGAGCGATCAGGTCAAAGCGGTCACCCAGGGTGTGGCCCGGCCCGAGTTACGTTGCTATTTCTAGTCCAATTGGTTCGGGTGCGGCTCCTCTGAAGTGAGGCCGGCGCTGTGTGTGACCTGGGGTTTTGTGCCTTACTTGATCGTTTGAAGGGCTCCTCCCCGCTACGTTCGTGGGTGTTGAGACCAGAACGTGGGAAAGGAGCGGTGCCAGGGGTATGCGCAGCAGCAAGAGGGACGCGGCAGGGGTGTTCGGCCGGTCCCGGGAGCTGTTCGAGCAGGTGGTGGCGGGCTGGAGGACCCCGGCCATGCCGCGTCCTCCACCACATATGGAAGCAGGACAGTTACGCACTGGCACGATCAGGTCACTCCAGAAGAGCCGCACCCATATTCCTCCTTGGCTGTCCACTGGACGGCCTGCCAGCCTCACACGAGATTAGAGAAAGAACCGGACCACGCTCGGCCACACGACCACGGGTCACCAGAGTCACCCTCAGGCCCTTGTCCCCGGCTCAACTCAGTGGCTCGTCGGGACCAGAGCGCCTACGTTGGGCGGGGGAGGAATCGAATGGCCCCGTGGCCGCTGCGCTTCGCTTCGTACATGGCCTTGTCGGCCGCCCGCAGCAGCGAGTCGTAGTTGTCTTCGTCGGTGGCAACATGGATGCCGACGCTGACCGACACCGAGATGTTGCCGACCACGGTCCGCACTGGTTCATCGAACCCGGCCAAGATCCGTTGGCCGATAGAGTTCGCCCGTTCCCGGTCGGCGATCTCCTCAAGGAGCACGACGTACTCGTCCCCCCGTGACGCGCCAACGTGTCACACGCACGGACGCACTGAGTCAACCGGCCCGCGACCTGCACGAGCACTTCGTCGCCGACGTCGTGCCCGAACATGTCGTTGACCTGCTTGAAGCTGTCGAGGTCCACGAAGAGCGCCGCCACCCCGGTGTGCCCGCGTGCCCGCATGACCAGCGCGTGCTCGACACGGTCACGCAGCAGCCGCCGGTTGGGCAGCCTCGTCAACGGGTCATACAACGCCGCCTGACGCAGCTCCTCCTCCAACTGCCTCTGCTCGGTGATGTCCTGAACGCAGAGCACCCGGCCAATCAACGCGCCCGCATCATCTCGCAGCAGTGACAGGGTGATACGAGCGGGGAACTGGGTGCCGTCTCGGCGCAGCCGGGTCACCTCCCCGCGACCAATCCCGCACTCCAGCGCAGCGGCAATGACCGGCTGCACCTGAGTAGCGAGATCCTCCTCACGGTAGAAGGAACTCAGGTGCGCCCCCGTCAGCTCCTCGACCGTACCGGCGTGCTGGGCGGCAAACTCCGGGTTGACATACTGGAACCAACCGTCGTTGTCGGCAACCACGACTCCTTCACCGACCTGCTCAGCGATCCGCGACAACATGCGAAGCCGGCCAAGGTTGCTCACCTCTGCAGGGGTCGAGTCGGGCACCCTTAGTGAGGACGGTGATGGATCCGGCGGTGAGACATTCACGCTTCCTGAGCCTTTCGTTACCCCATTCAGGGTCATGCCCAGATTAAACAGCGTATGTTGCAGATCGTATCGATCATTCGAAAGATGACCGATACGTGACCGATCATCGAACGGTCAGCGGGGCATGTGGCTACCGCTCTACGCCGCCTTCGGCTGTTCCGCAGACCGATCCCGCTACGGGCACGCGCGGAGGCTGTGTCGACCTGGCACAACATGGTCTTCATCGTTCCGATAGCGGTTCGGTTACTGGGATTGCTACGACAGTTGGAACCGGACCGGGGACGCGACACCTGAGTGGTCGCCCGGCGTGCCAAGCTCGCCGGTGTGCAGCCCACCAGCGATCAGGTGAGAACCGCCGCCGGCGCGGTCGACGTGGCTGGGGAGATTCGGAGCCTGACGCGGATCGCCAAGAACCTGCCTGTGGTGGACGCCGCAGCAGACCTCGTTCACGACTCATGAAAGGTTCGAGTGTGACGAAGCGCGAGTCAGTATCACCGAGACGCATCGGCCTGTGGGGCGTCGTGTCGATCGGCATCGGCGGGATGGTCGGCGGGGGGATCTTCGCGGTCCTCGGGCTGTCGGTGCAGATCGCCGGTGGAGGCGCACCTGTCGCGTTCCTCGTGGCGGGACTGGTGGCGCTGCTCACCGCCAGGTCCTACGCGCTGCTCTCGACCTCGTTCCCGAGCCGCGGGGGGACGGTGACGTTCGTCAACCGCGCGTTCGGGCCCGGGCTGTTCACGGGCGGAATCAATGTGCTGCTGTGGCTGAGCTACATCGTGATGCTCGCGCTGTATGCCCAGGCGTTCGGCAGCTACGCGGCGAGCTTCCTGCCGCCCGCGCAGCAAGAGCTCGGCAAGCACGTGTTCCTGACCGCTGCGGTCGTGCTCATCGCCGCTCTCAACGTCGCGGGGGCCTCCACGGTCGCGCGGACCGAGCGCTACGTGGTTGCCATCAAGCTGACGATCCTGCTGCTGTTTGTGGTGGTCGGGTTCTCCAGTGTCTCCTCGACCCGGCTCGCGCCCAGCCAGTGGAGCCCGCCGCTGTCGCTCGTCGCCGGCGGCATGATCGTGTTCCTGGCATACGAGGGCTTCGAGCTGATCGCCAACGCGGCCGAGGACGTCGACGACCCGGGGCGGACCCTTACCCGGGCGTACTACATCTCGGTGCTGTTCGTCATCGTGCTGTACGTGCTCGTGTCCGTCGTCGCGGTTGGGTCCGTCCCGGTGGCTCAGCTGGTCGATGCGAAGGACTATGCGCTCGCGGTCGCCGCGCGCCCGGCGCTGGGCTCGGCCGGGTTCGTCCTGATCGGCGTCGCCGCGATGCTGTCGACGGCGTCCGCCATCAACGCGACGCTCTACGGCTCCGCGCGCATGACGTACACGATCGCCAAAGCCCGAGAGCTCCCGGCAGAGCTCGAACGCCCCATCTGGAACCAGCCGCTCGAGGGACTGTTCATCACCGCCGCGGGCACGCTCGTGCTCGCCAACGTCATGGACCTGCAGAGCATCTCCACGATGGGCAGTGCGGGCTTTCTCATCATCTTCGCGGTCGTGAACCTCGCCGAGGCGCGGACGTCGAAGCAGCGCGGTTCGAGGCCGTGGATCTCGATCGTCGCGGCTCTCGCCTGCGCCGGGGCGCTCACAGCGCTCCTTGCAAAGAGCAGCCTCGGGGCCGCGGGGGTGCTAGCCGGTATGGTCGCCGTGTCGTTTGGGATTGAGGCGACGTTCCGGCAAGTCACCCGTCGCGGGATCGGTGCCTAGGAGCCTACTGAACAAGGGTTGTTCAGTAGGGCGTCGCTGCGGATACTGGCTCAACGAAGCTGACGTGCGTGGAGAACGCGTCGCGGTGTCCGCCTCGCTGGTGGTCGGGCTCTGGTCCAGGTGGCTGTTGGGGGTGCGCCAGCCAATGCCACAGCTGCTCGTGGCGACGGCGGCGGGCTGGCGAGTCTGGGCGACGGTGCGCGGTGGCGATTCATCGCGGCCCGCCCGTCAGGTGGGCAATCGCCCGACAAGAAAGAACGGCTCATCAAGGCCCGAGCCGGTCCGGCCTCGAGTTAGCGGTCCCGAAGCGCGCCAGGTGGCAGGCTGCAGGCGGGCATACTGACAGTGTCCGTGAACGACCCGAGAGCGACAGTCGAGAGGACCGGTGCCCTCTGCGTCCGGCCACTGGACGTGCAGACGTGGCCAGCGACTGCCCGGCTGGTAGAGGCGAACAACGGCGTGTGGGGCGGCTGCTGGCGCATGGGCTTCCACGTCAAGGTGGGCAAGGGCCGCACCCCTGCGCAGAACCGAACTGAGAAGGAGCAACGCGTACGCGAGGGCTGCACCCACGCCGCGCTCGTCATTGGCGGTGATCAGCGCCTGGGCTGGTGCCAATTCGGATCCCCGGGGGAACTGCCCGAGATCAAGTGCCGATGCCGCTACGAGAAGGGCTCACCGCCCTCCCTAACTGGCGCATCACGTGCTTCTCCACTGGCAAGGGCCTGCGCCGCTGCGGTGTCGCCGACGCCGCACTGGGCGGGGCGCGGGCCGAGATCGCTGGCCAAGGCGGCGGTACGGTCGAGGGCTACCCGGAGGAGACCGACGATCTCACCCTGTCGGGGTCATTCCTGTACACCGGTCCGAGGCCGCCTTCGAGAACCACGGGTCACACGTACGCGATTGATCTCCCCGCACCGCTGGGTGGTCACCCGCACTGTCGCCCCGGTCTGACGCGCGCGAGCGAGAGCGCCCGGGCATGTCCTTTAGACGCCAGAGCAAACAGATCGCCCCGCATCGACAAGTTCAACGTACGCTCCTCCGCCTGCTCGAGGCGGTACGGAGGCGACCCATCGCCTGCCGCACGGCCCCGCCCAGCACGTTCTTGTTCGGTGAAGCCATCCCCTCCTGTGAAGGGCTTTGGTGTGAGGCAGGACCACGCCGGTGTGGTGCTTGGTGGTGACGGTGCCCAGCACCCGTGGGTCGGGGTCGGGGTGAACCCGAATGGGGGGGTCGAGCCGTGCCTGACCGGGCGCGCCACCTGCGGCGACACGATCGCTGTTGCTATGGGGTGCCTGCTATGGGGTGCCGTGCACCAAACGCGCCTCGCCCGCGATCTGTAGGTCTTCTCGGGCGGTGACCACCACGGTTCGCACGCTCGTTCCGGCAGCGGTGATGTCGCCGTCGCCATGGACGGTGTCGTTGCGGTTGGTGTCGATGGCGAGGCCGAGGAAGCCCAGCCGTTCGACCGCTCGGGCTCGAACCCTGGATGAGTGTTCGCCCACGCCGCCGGTGAACGCCAGCACATCCACCCCTCCCGTTGCAACGCTCATCGCGGCGATGCTGCCGGCAAGTCGGTGAATGTAGACCTCTATAGCGAGAATCGCATCCGGGTCACCGCGATCTACGGCAGCCTCGATCTCCCGCATATCGCCGGTGCCCGCCAGGGCGGTGAGCCCGGAACGATTCTCCAATGCGCTGGCGACCTGGTGCGGTGCGAGGTGCTCATGTTCCTCGAGCCAGAGCACCAGCCCGGGATCGACGGTGCCCGAACGGGTCGCCATGACCAGGCCTTCCAGCGGGGTGAAGCCCATCGTGGTGTCGACGCTGCGACCACCAAGGACCGCCGCGAGCGAGGCGCCCGCGCCGAGGTGACAGGTGATGACCCGCAGATCCTTCAGCGGGCGGTCCAGCAGCTGCGCGGCGTGCTGGGAGCAGTATGCGTGCGACAACCCGTGGAACCCATATCGTCGGATCTGGTAACGCTGCTGCCACTCGCGCGGCACCGCATAGGTCGCTGCCGGGGCAGGGATGGTGGCGTGGAAGGCGGTGTCGAAGCTGGCGACGGCGGGTACGTCGGGCAGCTGTGCGGTGACCGCGACGAGCGCGGCAAGGGACTTGGGCTGGTGCAGCGGAGCCAGGTCAGTCAGCTCCTGCAGCTGCTCGCGCACGGCATCGTTGATTCGGACCGGGCCGGTAAAGGTCATCCCGCCGTGAACGATGCGATGACCGATCACATCGGGCTTACCCCAGCCATGCATGACGCCGGGCAGGGACGCGATGTCGAATCCCTCGGAGCCGGCGGGCAGGTCTGCGCTTTGCTCGATGACGTCGTGGTCGTCGAGCAAGCGGAGCTTCACGCTGGAGGATCCGGCGTTGACCACGAGCACGCGCATGGTCAGTGCGCCTCCGGCCAGGTCCAGCAGGCGAGGCTCGGGTCGTCTTCGCCATGGTCGCGGCTGCGGGAAACCTTGGCGAAGCGACGGCGGGCCATCTGCCGGCGCACAGCCCCCGAGTCGCAGCCCAGCGACGAGACGCAGTCAATGTCCTCCATGACCAGGTCGAACTGACCGTGATTGATGAGGATGACCCTGTCCAACGGTGCCCTCCCTGTTGCCAAGCACGCCCAGATACTCGTGGCTGTTGCCACGATAAGCAAGCCTGGGGATAAGCCAAGGATAGCTGTGGCGCGCGGGGATCATCAGTGGGGCCGATGGTGAACAGCAAGTCGACGGCGCGGTCGGAGGTTGCGTACCAATCGAGTCCCACCCAGATGGCAGGTCGCCGAGTACCGGCGTTTGTCCGGGGTTCCCATGGCGCAACTCGTGCGCACCTGCCTCGCCCACGATCACTGCGGTCATCAACAGACGGAGTGGTTCGCGACACCGCCGTTGCCGGCGCGGCATAGTTGAACACAGTGCAACGCTTCACGCGGACGAGGGGCGCCACCTCGCGAGATGCCATCTGTTGAGTCGACCAGGGAGCACCGAAATCATGACGACCAGAACGCTGGAACCAGACCTGCTGCACAGGATGGATGCCTACTGGCGGGCGGCGAACTACCTGTCGGTCGGCCAGATCTATCTCTACGACAACCCCCTGCTCAAGCGTCCCGTGGAGTTTGCGGATGTGAAGCCGTTGGTGGTCGGGCATTGGGGCACCACTCCGGGCCAGAACTTCATCTACGTGCACCTGAACAGGGCCATCAAGAAGTACGACCTGGACATGTTCTACATCGCCGGTCCCGGACACGGTGGACCCGCTCTGGTCGCCAACACCTACCTCGAGGGCTCCTATACCGAGATCTATCCCGACATCAGCCAAGACGAGGCTGGTCTGAAGAAGCTGTTCACCCAGTTCTCCTTCCCCGGCGGGATCTCCAGCCATGTGGCGCCCACGACACCGGGGTCGATCCACGAAGGCGGCGAACTGGGCTACTCCCTGAGCCACGCGTTCGGCGCCGCGTTCGACAACCCTGACCTGATCGTCGCGTGCGTCATCGGCGACGGCGAAGCTGAGACCGGACCCCTGGCCACAGCCTGGCACTCCACCAAGTTCCTGAACCCGATCGAGGACGGTGCGGTGCTGCCGATCCTGCACCTGAACGGCTACAAGATCAGCAACCCCACCGTGCTGGCGCGCATCGAGCACGAGGAGCTGGACCAGTTCCTGCGTGGCTGCGGCTGGGAACCGCACTTCGTCGAGGGCGACGAGCCCGAGGCGATGCACCAACTGATGGCCGCCACCGTCGATAAGACCATCGAGGCTATCCGCGCCATCCAGGCCGACGCCCGCACGGGTGTGGGCGGTACCCGGCCGCGGTGGCCGATGATCGTGCTGCGCTCCCCGAAAGGCTGGACCGGGCCGAAAGTGGTCGACGGGCTGGCCATTGAGGGCACCTTCCGAGCCCATCAGGTGCCGCTGCTGGTCGACGGCGAGCACCCTGGGCACGTCGAGCAGCTGGATGCTTGGATGCGCAGCTACAAGCCCGAGGAGCTGTTCGACGAGACCGGCCGACTGCTGCCCGACCTGGCCGCCCTCGCCCCGGCCGGGGAGCAGCGGATGGGCGCCAACCGGCACACCAACGGCGGGCTGCTGCTACGCGACCTGCGGATGCCCGACTTCCGCGACCACGCCGTCACCGTGCCCGCGCCCGGCGCGGTCCGGGCCCAGGACACTGCCGTGCTCGGCACGTTCCTGCGCGACGTGGTCCGCCTCAACGCTGAACAGCGCAACTTTCGGATCTTCGGCCCCGACGAGACCCTGTCAAACATGCTCGGCGCGGTCTTCGAGGTCACCGACCGGCAGTGGGAAGCCCGCACCGTCGAGGGTGACGAATTCCTGGCCCCGGCCGGTCTGGTGCTGGACTCGATGCTCAGTGAGCACCAAAGTGAAGGCTGGCTGGAGGGCTACCTGCTCACCGGGCGGCACGGGCTGTTCAACTGCTACGAGGCGTTCATCCACATCGTCGACTCGATGTTCAACCAGCACGCCAAATGGCTCAAGGTCACCAAGGCGCTGCCGTGGAGGCGCGACATCGCCTCGCTGAACTACCTGCTCGCCTCCCACGTCTGGCAGCAGGACCACAACGGGTTCACCCACCAAGACCCGGGCTTCCTGGACCATGTCGTGAACAAGAAGGCCGACATCGTCCGCGTCTACCTTCCCCCGGACGCCAACTGCCTGCTCTCGGTCGCCGATCACTGTCTGCGCAGCCGCCACTACGTCAACGTCATCGTGGCCGGCAAGCACGCGATGCCGCAGTGGCTGAGCATGCAGCAGGCGGTGGTGCACTGCACCGAGGGGATCGGCATCTGGGAATGGGCCGGCAACGACCGAGGCGCCGAACCGGATGTGGTGTTGGCCTGCTGCGGTGACACCCCCACCCTCGAGGTGCTGGCCGCGGCGACGATCCTGCGGGAAAACCTGCCCGAGCTGAAGATCCGCGTGGTCAACGTCGTGGACCTGATGAAGCTCCAGTCGGCCAGCGAGCACCCGCACGGGCTGTCCGACAGCGACTACGACTCACTGTTCACCCGCGACAAGCACATCATCTTCGCCTTCCACGGCTACCCGACCCTGATCCACCGCCTCACCTACCGCCGCACTAACCGCAACCTGCACGTGCGCGGCTACATCGAGGAAGGCACCATCACCACCGCCTTCGACATGCGGGTGCAGAACCGGCTGGACCGCTTCCACCTCGTCAGTGACGTCATCGACCGGCTCCCACAGCTCGGCGCGACAGGGGACTACCTCAAACAGACGATGGCCGACAAGCTCGTCGAACACGCCCGCTACATCGACATCCACGGCCAGGACCTGCCCGAGATCCGCGACTGGGTCTGGACCCCACCGCAGTGACCGCCACCCCACCGACCCTTACCCGCCGGTGCCCACCCCGCCGGCCGTCACGCCGGGGACCGCCGACTCGGGGACCGTTGCCCCGCGCGCGGGCCCCGGAGTGATCGACACCGCCCTGATCGACACCTCATTGTTGGACACGGCGCGGGCGTTAGTCGCCGACGACAAGGGTGTGCCGGCGATCGACGAATCGATCCCCACCTGCAACCGGCGCGTCACCCGGCTCGGGATCGACCAGACCGAGCCGGCCCGCCGCGCCTCCCGGGAACTGATCGTCACCACCTCGAGGCTCGGGGACAGCATCAGCGGCGTCATCGTGTGTGACGAGACGATTCGGCAACACACCGCTGACGGGGTGCCGTTCCTGAGCAACCTGCGCGAAGCCGGGATCGCCACGAGCATCAAGGCCGACCTCGGCGCGACACTGATGGCCGGACATCCCGGGAAGAAGGTCACCGAAGGCCTGGACGGCCTGCGCGCTCGCCTGGCCGAGTACCGCCAGCTGGACGCCGGCTTCGCGAAATGGCGGGCCGTGCTCACCATCGGTGCGGCCACCCCCAACCGGGCCTGCACGCGTGCCAACGCGCACACGCGCGCGCTACGCCGCGCTTTGCTAGGAAGCCGGCCTGGTGCCGGTCGTCGAACCGGAAGTCCGGATGACCAGCGAGCACACCCTGTCGCGGTGCGGCCAGGACACCGAAGATGTGCTTCGCGTCGTGCTCAGCCAACTACAGGAGCAGGGAGTCGTGCTGGAGGGCATACTCCTGAAACCCAATATGATCCTTCCCGGGCGTGGTCGTCCGGTCCAGGACCCGGTGCAGGCCGCGGCCGAAGCCACCCGGACGTGCCGGCCGCGGTCGCCGAGATGGCGTTCCTGTCCGGCGGTCAGTCCGGCGACCTCGCCACGACCCGGCTGGCCGCCATCAACAACGGCACCAGCTCACCGCTGCCGTGGCCGGTGGCGTTCTCCTTCGGCCGCTCGATCCAGCAGCGCGCCTTGACGATCTGGGACGGCCAGGACCGGAATGTGGCCCGCGCCCGGCAGGCCCTCCAACGACGGGCCACGTCCAATCGGGATACCCGTCTCGGCGAGTACAACCCATCAGCATCAACGGCTCACGCGTAACGATCACCGACCCACGACACCCGACCCGCGCCACCACCCATCTCGAGCAGGCAGACATCATGAGCACTGACACCACCAAGCCCACACCGACGGACTCCTCGACCTCCACGCCTGACCCGAAACACGACCTCAAGTCGCTGCCGATGGACGAGGTCCAAAAGCAGCTCGGGAGCTCACCAGAGGGGCTGAGCCAGGCCGAGGCAGCGAAACGGCTGCTGAAGTACGGCCCGAACGAGATCGCGGAGAAGGAAACCAACCAGCTCCTGAAGCTGCTGGGCTACTTTTGGGGCCCGATCCCGTGGATGATCGAAGTCGCCGTGCTCCTCTCGGGTGTGCTGCGACACTGGCCGGACTTCTCCATCATCCTGGTGCTGCTACTGGCCAATGCTGTCGTCGGGTTCTGGGAGGAGCGTTCAGCAGGCAAAGCCATCGAGGCGCTCAAGGCCCAACTTGCGGTCAACGCCCGGGCGCGACGCGACGGCGAATGGGTCACACCCCCGGCAGCTGAGCTGGTACCCGGCGACGTGATCCGGATGCGGCTGGGTGACGTCGTGCCCGCCGACGCCCGCCTGCTCGACGGTGACCCGGTCGAGGTGGACGAATCCGCGCTGACCGGGGAGTCACTGCCGGCCACCCGCCACCCCGGCGAGGCGGTGTATTCCGGGTCGATCCTTCGCCAAGGCGAGATCGGCGCGCTGGTCTACGCCACCGGCGCCGACACCTACTTCGGCAAGACCGCCAAGCTGGTCCAGGACGCCACCAGCGTCAGCCACTTCCAGCAGGCCGTACTCAAGATCGGCAAGTTCCTGATCCTGCTCGCCCTGGTGATGGTGGTCGTGATCGCTGTCGTGTCGATCCTGCGGGGCGCCTCGGTCCTGACCACGCTGCAGTTCGTCCTGGTCCTCACCGTCGCCGCGATCCCGGTCGCGATGCCGACGGTGCTATCGGTCACGATGGCCGTCGGCGCCCGACTGCTGGCCAAGAAGAAGGCCGTCGTCAGCAAGTTGGTCGCGATCGAGGAACTGGCCGGTGTGGACGTGCTGTGCTCGGACAAGACCGGCACCCTGACCCAGAACAAGCTGACCCTCGGCGACCCGTTCGCGGTGGCCACGGTGTCCACAGCGGAGGTGATCCTCAACGCCGCGCTCGCCTCGCGAGCCGATGACAACGACACCATCGACCTCGCCGTCCTCGGCGCCCTGGCCGACAGCGCAGTCTTGAACGACTACACGGTGGTCCACTTTCAGCCGTTCGACCCGGTTCACAAGCGCACCGAGGCCACCGTCACGTCGACCGACGGCGCCTCGTTCAAGGTGAGCAAAGGCGCGCCGCAGGTGATCCTGGCCCTCGCCGACGACACGGCGAAGATCAAGCCCGCCGTCGACACCGCGGTGAACGACTTCGCCGCCCGCGGGTTCCGCTCGCTGGGGGTGGCCCGGGCCGACGGCGAGGGCGCCTGGCGGTTCCTCGGCGTGCTGCCCCTGTTCGACCCACCCCGCACCGACGCGAAAACAACTGTCGCCACCGCCGAACGCATGGGCGTCGCAGTCAAGATGGTCACCGGCGACGCCATCGCCATCGCCCAAGAAACCGCTAAAACCCTCGGGATGGGCACCGGCATCCTCGACGCTGCCGGTCTCGGCGACGTCTCAAAGCCGGCCACCGACACCGAGGCGGCCTCGATCGAGACCGCCGACGGGTTCGCCCAGGTGTTCCCCGAACACAAGTTCCACATCGTCGACGTCCTGCAAAAACGCGGCCACATCGTCGCGATGACCGGAGACGGGGTCAACGACGCCCCCGCCCTCAAACAGGCCGACTGCGGCATCGCCGTGTCCGGTGCCACCGATGCCGCCCGCGCCTCCGCGTCCATCGTGCTGATGAGCCCGGGCCTGTCGGTGATCATCGACGCCATCAAAGAGAGCCGCCGGATCGTGCAGCGGATGAACTCCTACGCGATCTACCGCATCTCCGAAACGCTACGGGTACTGGTGTTCGTCACCGCTGTGATCCTGGCCTACAACTTATTCCCCGTCACCGCCATCATGATCGTCATCCTGGCGCTGCTCAACGACGGCGCGATCCTGACCATCGCCTACGACAACGTGCACTACAAGGACCAGCCCGAAGCATGGAACATGCGCCTGGTGATCGGGATGGCCAGCATCCTCGGCCTGGTTGGCCCCGTAGCCGCGTTCGGACTGTTCTACCTCGGCGACAAAGTCTTCACCCTCAACCACAGCCAAATCGAAACCCTCATGTACCTGATGCTGTCCGTCGCTGGGTCGTTGACGATCTTCCTCACCCGTACTCGCGGCCCGTTCTGGTCCATCCCCCCCAAACGCATCTTGCTGCTCGCCGTGCTCGGCTCCGAAGCCGTCGCGACCCTGCTCGCCGGCTTCGGGATCCTCATGACACCCCTCGGCTGGAAGTGGGTCGCCTTCGTCTGGGGCTACGCCCTCATCTGGTTCTTGATCACCGACCGGGTCAAACTCCTGGGCTACCGCATCCTCGACCCCGGCTCCTCCGCGGCGAAGGTCGCTGTCACGATGAATTCCACCGCCTTCTACACCGACACCGATCCACGCGACCCCGTGTTCCACGACAACACCGACTGCCCCTACGGCCTCGAGATCAAGAATCACCACAACGACCGCCCCGGCACTGACCACCGCCGCCGATGCGACTGGTGCGCTCAGCACGATCAGCCGGTGGCGGGGTCCAACGCTGACCGCCGACGATGACCGTCGAACGCGCCGACTGCCTGACAATCAAGGAGGCTGACCCTTCGTGAAGATCACCGCCATCGTGTGCGGTGGCGAACTGATGCATCATGCGCTGTGCTGCGCGTTCCCGCGCGGATCCGCGTACTGGCGCGCCGGATCGACCGCCGTGGGCCGAAGGTGAGGCTGATCATCGTCCGCCATGGTGAAACCGACTGGACGCTGGACGGTCGGTACACCGGCGCCACTGACGTGCTCTTGACGGCCTCCGGTCGCCGCGAAGCTGCCTCGCTACCGCCGCTGCTCGAACACCTTCTGGGCGGTCACAGTCCGGTGGTGGTGTCTAGCCCCCGGCAGCGCGCCACCGAGACAGCTGCCCTCGCGCTACCCCAAATCGACCTGATCATCGACCCGCTTGTTGCGGAATACGACTACGGCGATTATGAGGGCCTGACCGGCAAACAGATCCGCCGACGCGCGCCCGGCTGGGATATCTGGCGCGACGGATGCCCCCACGGTGAGTCGACATCGGACGTCGGCACGCGGGCCGACGCGTTTCTGCGCACAACGGTGGAACAATGCACAGGGCCACTCATCGTCGCCACCCACGGGCATTTCTCCCGAATCCTCGCCGCCCGGACCTTGGGACTCGCGCCGGAGTGTGGGCGATTGTTCGCCAGCGTCCCCGCCTCGGTCTCGCTGATCGAAGACCACGACGGTGAACGGTGCCTCGGGCTATGGAACGCGGACGCCGCCCTGCTCGCGCAACCCCCGATCGAATTCCACCCCTAAACGGGCACGGGCAGGTAGCCACACCGCTACTGCCGGCCGCAGACCGGTCGTCATGACGACGCGACACAAGCTCTTTGCGACCTGGAAGAACCAGGTGAGCCCAACGCAGTCCCTCACGCTCGCTGACGCGGCCGCGGAGGCCGCCGTCAGACGGAGGGTCTGTTCGAGTTGTCGGTGTGTCCGTCGACGACCGCGCTGGCATCGGTAGCCCAGGCAACAATCGACAAGGTCGCGGTCACCGCCCAAAACATGGGCTGGGATGGCACACACAGTCTGACACGGCGTACCTGCAGCCTCGCGCGGTGACCGGCCCCGGCCTGGCCGTCGCGGTCGCCATGGGCAGCTTCGCCGGCGCGATCCTGGTCGCGAACAACCTGCGCGACGTCGCCTCCGACGGCCGTGCC